>Ga0126342_10001723_pt1 | contig 31884 bp, 29 predicted proteins | sample Cyp1metagenome_FD_92528 | JGI IMG/M metagenome (GOLD analysis project Ga0126342, IMG submission 92528) | Coral microbial communities from Lord Howe Island, Old Settlement Bay, Australia - Cyphastrea 1 metagenome | ecosystem: Host-associated > Invertebrates > Cnidaria > Coral ...
ACATACTTTTCACCCATATACTTTTCACCCAGAGACTCTTCACCCAGAAACTCTTCTTGCACACACTTTTCACCCATATACTTTTCACCCAGAGACTCTTCACCCAGAAACTCTTCTTGCACAGACTTTTCGCCCAGAGACTCTTCACCCAGAAACTTCCTGCACATACTTTTCACCCATATACTTTTCACCCACAGACGGATCAACCATATATTTCTCACCGACAGACTTGTCCTCCATATACTTTTCACCCATATACTTTTCACCCAGAGACACTTATATAACCCAGAAACTCTTCTTGCACAGACTTTTCACCCAGAGACTCTTCACCCAGAAATTCTTCTTGCACATACTTTTCACCCATATACTTTTCACCCACAGACGGATCAACCATATACTTATCACCCACAGACTTTTCCCCCATATATTTCTTTTCACCCATATACTTTTCACCCAGAGACTCTTCAGAAACTCTTCTTGCACAGACTTTTCACCCTCAGACTTTGCACCCAAGAGAACCGGACCTAGGGGGAATCGATACCCGATACCCACCGTCACTGTTTTGCCGCATGGTACATTACCCTAAACACCCATACTTTTTGCGCGCCTAAAACACCACCTATATACGACGTTTTTGGTCCCTTGAGGCACCTACCCCCCCCCCGGCCCCCTATTCTCACTTCGTTCGCAAATAACAACTAGCCAGCTTCCCGGCTGGCTTTCATAAACATTCTTGAGTGGGGATCATCATTCTCTAGATTCTTGTGATTTCGTGGGGATGGAAGCCAGTGCCAAGGAGCTTAGAAGTGTCTCATCAAGGTCGGGCTCCTTTTCGAAAGGAAGCCTGTTCAACAGCCATGAAGACTCCCCATGGGGAAACAGGAGGCTCGACAGAAAATGTCTGATGTCAATCCTTTCAATATCTAGTCCAAAAATGAAACAAATGAATACTTAATATACTTAAATGATCTTAAATGAGGGATACCGGGATACCCCAAAATGATCCGAAAGGGATACCCTTTCTAGTTCAACCCTTGAGATTTGATGAGATTCTGTGGTAGCCATTGGTAGCGAAACCCACCCAGGCTGTTCGGCCAAGTTGCACCACCAACTCAGGAGACGTTGTTTCCAAGCTTTTGTCGCGGATATCCGCCAGCAAAGGATGCGCCAGCGCCTCCGCAAAAAAAACATCAAGGTCTAGCGGTTCACTGACCAGGAAGAGTAGGTTTGGGATGTGCCAAAACCATGGATTGCAATGGCTTGCAATGGATTGCAAAGAATGGCACACCCAAAATATCCCAAAATTCACCCAAGAAAGGCATCAGGCGGCATCGCACAGGGATCTTGTCTGAAATACTGACATCCACCGCCTGTTCGTCTCTAAGACAGTTCACTGACATGACAGCTTCCCAGGGCTTCCGCGGCCCAATAAGCCCCAAATCATTGCCCTCATCTTGCTGGATCAAGTCACAATGAGCAATTCTTTAAAGGCAATATAAGGCAATACAGAACAAAGAAGCCACAAAGTAGAAACCCACTAAGCTTGTGTATTAGAATGTATTAGAGTTATTATGAGCTATTTAAATTACTTATGACCAGAGTCTAGTCTGGCAAAGGTGGAGAAGAGATGAGGCAAGGAAAACCCTTGCCCAGGGCTCCAGGGGGTGCCCCACCATACCCCAATGCCCAAACTTGATGTTGGAATGCCCACATCATTCTTGCAGTGAGAAAAGATGAGAAAAGCAAGATAAATGCAAGCAAGCTAAGAATGCTAAGATTTGGAAATGAAAAGGGAAAAGCAGGCCTCTTGCACGGAAATGCGTGTCTTCGGATTAAAGATCAGCCTCAGCACAAGGCAGGATCATTTTTTGAGGATCAGCCTCCGATGCCTCCGGGACATGGCACACTGCAGCCATAGCAAGCTTGTGCCAGGTTGCATCTTTTCAAGAATGTCCAGCATGCCGCCGTCAATATCCTCCAGACATTCCAGCCGCTGGGGGATGGGGCAGATTGGGGCAGCACAAATTCAGCCGTATCCAGTCAGGCAACAACTTTGCAGCAAAGGATCTTTGAAGATCTTGGGTAATCCTTCTCCCGTTTGCTTTGGGAAGCACGCAATGTATCCTTGCGCACTGTGGACATCAAAGCTTGTTCAATTCAAAATCAAATCAAGCCTATGCATGTGGTTCTGTGAAAAGCCTACAGTAAATCTTCAAGCTGCAATGAAAAACTTGCAGAACATGCAACCCTGGCGAAAGCCGAGGGACGTTTTGCATCCTCTCGCTCGATGCATGCATCAATGTCCTCTCCAAGCTGGCGAAAGATTCCAGTTCTCAAGCCGATTGATCAGATACAACTGCCAAGGTCATTTTGCACAGAAACTGGACAATGGTTGGCTGCAACGCGTGTGAAATAGATTCGTGTGCAGCAAACAGACCTTCTGATCTGGAGTCCCAAGCAAGCCAAAGATCTTTTTGAGCATGTCGTGCTTGCCATTCGTGTAGTACTTGTAATCCTCAGGCGGACCCCAATGACGACGATGTGGGTTCCATGATGTTCTATGAGTCTGGAGATTGAAGGACTGCCACGATGCCATACGGTTTGGTACCAACAACAATAGTGCAACAGGGACAAAAATGATCAAAAATGCATCATAGTGCATGCAAAGTGCCGACTTGTGCCGGTGGTCAGGAGAGAGCGGAAAGCATGACCTTGTTCGTGGCAAATGTACACTATTACAGACCGGCCGCTACAACACGACCAGAATCTTCGCAGAGATCCGCACGTTCCAGGGAACAAAGGCCCTCGATCCATGTAGCTCTTGCCAGCCGAAGGGAGCATTCCTAAGAGCTCCGCATAGATACAACCTCAGCTGTGGGGATGGTAACTCCAACAGTCCCAGTCTGCAAAGCCAAAATCTGCTCCAGTTCCCTCTTGACCTGAAAGCCTTTCAAATCAAAGGCCAGATGCCGACAGACCAAACATCGATTGCCTGCGTGTAGTTGTCCTGTCAAGCATTTCTTTGCGCTGTGGATCTGTTCGAAGAGTGGGGTATCCCTCAAATCCATTCAAATCCACTATTTCCATCTATTTCCATCTATTTCCATCCATTTTCATCTATTTCCATGCTGAAAACCAAAGATTTGTAAGCATAATCTTCCCCATTGCATGCTCATTCAGATGGAATGTCCCATTTTCAAACATACACTTGTGCTTTGTTGCCATCATGCTGATCACTGCCCATGTCCTGAAGCAGAATCAGCTCAGGTGCACGATACCATCGCGTGACGACATGCCTTGGCCACAGATCTCTGTGATTTCCCCCGGTCTCAAAATGTAAATCAAATTAAATCAGATTAAATCTGTTTCTTCCCTTCCCCGTAATATCAGATTTTCCATGATTTTCCCACAATTATTCGCCCTCAAAAATGAAGAGATCCAATACTAAACCATGCTAAACCATACTGAACCCGGCTTTCTGGGGCTACCCACCCTGTCAAGTTCTTTGCTGCCCTCTTCGTGTGCGGGACTTGTGGAAGGGGAGCCTTCGAACTCCAAGTGCTGGGAGGCAGGGATGATGGGTATGGGTATTGCCCACTCAATTCTGCGCTGATGATTATTATCTGATGTGGCGTGATTGTCGAATGAACATAATTCTGATGAATATGGATGATTATCAATTATCTGATCATGGGTGATTATTATCTGATCATGGGTGATTATATATATATATAATATGTGTGTGTTATAATATTTATAATATACGTATGACATATATATAATTATCCAATGATTATGCCTATTCTTCCCGTGTTCACAATTATTCTACTCCGAAATGCACCTCTCCACCTTCTCGGGGTGTGTGCGGAAGGTGGTGCAAATGCTTCTGCTCACCTGTTCCGGACAACATCGAGACGATTCCCGGCATCTGCGCACGACATGGCATGCCGCGGCAACAGTGCCTCCGATGGCACGGGAGAGGCCGAAGTCTCCAATTTTCACAGTGCAGTCCTACGCAGTTGGCAGTCTGGCCTGGGCATCCTGAATAGGTCCCGCTACAGGACTTTGATCATTTTTCTTAATCGATTTATGGCCGGAGAAAGGAGCTTCAGATCTAACTAGATCATAAATGATCATACAGCCTAATAATCCTATATAATCCTAATACAACTTCCTTGCAGATCCTGGTTCACGAAGCAGTTTGCAGGCTTCAGATCGCGATGATAAATCCCAGCCGAGTGGATGTAGTTGAGACCTGGAGATCTGGAGCTCAGTCTGAGGTCCACATCTGCCGTGTCCTCTCTGAGACCATGGCCGACTAAGAGGTTGTACAACAGCGTGTTGACCTTGGAGAAGTCCAGCAGCACTCCATTGGAATGTTTGAAATGAAGAAGAGTTGGCAGAAGTGGTTGGAATATGTTGGAATATCGCATGCATCTGCATACCTCATAAGAATTCAAATCATCTTAAATAATCTTACATATGTCTGAAATTGGGACACAATCATCACAAGGAAGCGGAAACACGTTGGGAATACCATAGAGAAGGGATATAGCAGCCCACACTGCGCGCAGGCAAAACAAAGTTGAATCCAAGCTGGGCCAAGTAGCGTGAATGGGACTCAGGGTAACATCTTGCCTGAACCAAGTCTTTTTGCACCATCTGTGACCTTCTCTATGCTCATCTATGCTCAATCTTTTTCCAAGGTCTAATGATTCTAATGGTTGCACAGCAGACTTGAATTTGACTCTTCTCAAGAGCAAGAACCACATCGGCAAGAACCACACCCAGCGTTTTCCCGCAGCATCTGAATACAAAATAGATCAAGATAGCGTCTGACAATACAATACAATGCATAGCTTCTGAGGTGACATACACCATCCATCACCGTCACCATCGCTCCTGCATAGCTTCTTGAGGTCAGAGTCGCATAGCTCCATGATCATGTAGATCTCAGTGAAAGAGCTCATCTCGCCTACCGGAGACCATGGTGGGAGACCATGGTGGAGACCATGGTGGATAGGACGCCAGGCCTGGGATGAAGAAGTCCAGCACTTGGACGACGTTCCTGACCCAAGCCATGTTGCAATGGCGCATGTCAAACTCCAAAACTCCAAACGCCGTCAAGATGCCTGTGGCTCAATTTTGACAGAATGCTGACCTCAGCAAATCAAGCCACCACTAAGCCACCAAATTCTTCCAAACTCTGATCCAAATTTCCAAAACAATGAAGCGGGCCTCTCGGAGGATACGCTTGCAATCGACCAAGTCCTCAAAGATTCGCTTGCACTTCTTGATGGCGACAACTTGCCTGAAAATCCGACCATCGCAACCGGGTCTTGATGGGTCTTTGAATGTCCGGGAACAATAATTTGTGGGCAACTCCCGATTCTGGGCCTGATTTGCAATGGTTTGCATATGTGTCGCTGTGCGAACGTCTTTGTGCCCAAATCTGCATGATCATTTTCAACTATACGATGGTATGAGAGCGATAGAACTGCATTGGTCGTCCCGGCTACTGCGGGCGCCGACCCATCATAAATAGTCACAAACATGTATGATTATGTACAATATCTATCAATATCTCAACACCAGCTTTTCCCTCCAGTCCAGATCAAACGGGCGCCTTTCGCCCTTGTGATCATCCACAGCTTCGCAAACGCTGCCGTAAGATCCAGATCCAATGAGTTCTGTGACCTTTCAGCTGGCCGCGAACCAACCAAACATCAAACAAGAACCTTCCTGACTTTGCAAGCAGGAGGATAGGGTGCCACGCCTTATACCGGGAAGGAAGTTGCCAGCTTTCACCTGGGTGCCTGCGAGGAGGGCTTTGATGATCTTTGATGCATGACGGTCCCGGGGCCTAAGCTGTGGCCCCAGCCGTCAAAATCTAAACAGATCTAACCCAAGCTGGATATCAATTGGTGTTTGTAGTGACATCGGCCTCGGGAGCGAGGGCATTGCCTCAGTAAAGCACCGCCACGATACCCACAGATGCAGAATACTGCCTTGCCATCGAGAGATATCGAGGGCATGACGTAGTTGCAGGGCTGACGCCTTCAAGTATCAGTCACGAAGACAGGGCCTGTGGGCACTACCTGAGTCCTTAAGCCAAATCCATCCAGTCCTCCATTCAAATCAGAGTTCCAGCTGTAGCGGCTGCGCATCAAGCAACAAAGCAATGCAAACGCAATGGAAACGCAATGAACGTAGTCGCTGACACAGCGCAGTGTCGCCTTGACAGCTTGAAGCCAGCCATCTTTCAGAAATTCATGGCTTGTTTCTATGGCTGGCTGGATGGCTGGATGGGAGAGCACACAATTTGCGAGACAGTGCTACATTGGATGCTGTGAATCGTTCTGCCGCACAGAGTGAAGCGTGATAAAATCAAGACTGGTGCGGAGCGCGGAGCTTTGACAATCGGTGTGACTTCTCGAAGTCTCGGCTTCAATGTTTTCAGATACACCCGAGGTGCACTCGGCACAGAGCTGTCTATCCAGTTTTGAGGTGTTTTGAGCATATATCAACGATGTCAACGCCTTTTATCAGGGGCCATGGGCCAACCACTTCTTATGAACATGCATCACAGGATCGTTGGTTCATGTTGGTTCTTTCCTTCTGAATCCATCATATGGTCCAGCTGCAAACAGCTGCAGCTGCAGAACTTTGAGCCACAAAGGCGAGTTTCGCCACCTGTGCATTGCCATGATCTGCTGCATCCCTGGCATCTTTTTTTCGTGCGTCAGCTGCGCCATGGCGCAGCACCTTGGGTCGAAACCAGGGTAGTCAATCAAAGATGGTAAGGTAGGCGAATGGAAAAGTTCAGCCACATTCAGCATGTGTAAAGTAGCCAATGTTACCAGAATTCATTGCAATTGAAGTACCGTACAGTACTTGATTGTCCTTATTTCCTGGTAAACTTGCTGAGTTTCCAGCTGTCGACAGTCCCTCCGCAAACGCAGTGTGGGTCTGTTGCTGTTCCCGCTGCCAATCCTGTCGAGTCTCAGCAGTGGAAGAGCTCTGTCTATAATTTTCCTGGGCAATAATTGGCAATGATAATAGCAATAATAATAACAACAAGGGGAATAACTCACTGACCTTCATGAAACAACAATAATGACAAAAACGTTATATAGTGTTTTATTTATATAGCAATGATTATTGCTATAGTAAACTTAAAACAATGCTATAGTCTGCTATAGTAACTATATTCTGTGTAATGATAGAATTTGTAGTAACACATTTTAGATGTACAAAGGACATCAAAGGCCACGTTGTTGGAACAACGTAAAAGCATCGATCTCCTGCACGATCTGCTGTAGCGTGCCTCAGGGAGCCCGGGCATTGGAATACTCCTTCACCCTAATGAATGGGAGATATTATAATATTACCCTCTGGTAATTTAACATAGCTATGGTAAATCACCATGTTCAATAGGTAAATCAACTATAAATTGCATTAAATTGCCATCTTCCATTTCTTATGTTAAATAACCAGAGGGTATTTTTTTAAAATGGATTTTGGTACCCAAAATTCTTAGAAGAAAAAAAATTGGATGAACATGGGGGATACTAAAGGGTAATGTATATATACCATCTGTTTATTTAACATAGCCATGGAAAATCACCATTTTTGATAGGTAAACACAGGTAAACCATCTATAAATGGGCCATTTTCCATGGCATGGCTATGTTAAATAACCAGAGGGTATATAGATATACCAGGGGTCGCTGCTACTGTCCCAGGCACTCATCCAGGTCGATCGGCTTGGCCACTCATGACCTGGGCGAACAAACCACCTCGATTAGGCAAGAACCCGTTGATAAACCTCTATTGATGATTGGTGATGTTTGATGATTATGATGATTGGGGATTGATTGGGGTTACTAATTAGTATAGTCACAGAAAAAAGTCCTCAAAATAAGCTCAGGGCGATGTTCCAAGTGCTGAAAGAACTGTTTTCGGCTCCAGCTTGGCCTGTCGTCTACCACTCGACCGGACGTGGCATACAGGTCAGCTTTGGTTTGGGTAGGAACATACAGGCACACCATCGTGACCACACCATCGTGCCACACCATGACATACCACACTGTGGATCAACGTATCAGTGCATTGATGTGCATTGGTTACATCTGACTTAGTGTCATGCACATGGGCCCCAGATGTTGGTAGATGTGATGAGATAGTTTGCAGGTTTGCCAAATGGCAGGGGAAAAAATCGGCACATGTTGCATCCAACAGACTGAGTCGGGCACAGCCATCCAACAGACTGAAGTCCTGCGATGTGATCATTGGCGTGTGCTACTCTCTGTGATTGGCTTGGCAAATAGATATACAGGATTTGATCAAAGAGGATACAGCAAATATCATGACAGCATGTGACGTCACGAGTCACCACCAAAACTGACCAAATCATGCTGTCACACAGCTGGCCTTCCGGTGACACTTCTCTTAGCTGCAATGCATCCCGTGACTAATGATTATAATATATTAATAATGAAACCAACATGAAACATTGCAGATCTTATCAGTTCAATTCAAGTGTGAAGGTGAAATCAGTCCCGTGAACGCCCCGCTCACCTGTGGCAATAGCTTCTTTGAAGCCAGCCAGGCCATCCGCTGCTAGGTACAGAAACTCTGCAGCGTCCAAGAATCCGGTATCCTGGGCTGAGCGTGGGTGAGCGGCAGTGAAACATTGGAATCCCACATTTCAATCAATGCCTTTCAGAAAACTTCAAGTTCCTGGCCCAGTTGCTTAGTGATTCCTGGCTGAGTATGTTGGGAAACTGGAGAGGGAAGTGAAACGGCTAGCAACCCCGACTTTTTTGGTAGTGCTGGTGTGTGGGCGGAGTACGATATATCACCATAAACGGGATGTAAAAATTTATCCCCAAATGGATCCAAATGTCAGGTTTCCTACTGGATCTACTGGGTTTACCAATGTTCACTACATGAGTCCATTATATTTTCTACCAGTATGTTTCGGCGAGTTTTCTCCCACCTGTTCAGCCAAAGCTCTGCAAATTGCGCTGCAAAGATTTGGCATTGCCTGGCAGTTCAGGCCCCAAACTTCCTGAAAGAAATTCGACCAAAAGGAGCTCGAAATTGTTTTATATAATACACTACTGTACACGTTGAGAAATAGCCAAACGGTGTCGTGGCAATGGCCAGTAGCTTGTTGGGAGCAATCTGTTGTTTCGACCCTGCCTTGATCAAGACTGCGTTTAGCTCTGGAGTAGCACCAACTGTGCCAGCCTCAAGGCATAAAACAATTGCAACATATTGCAACTGTCAAACCTTCTGGGGTCATCTGCCAATCTTCTGGTCGCATGACACCGTTTGCATCTGGACTGGCTACAATTCAACCTCGTCCTTTGGGCTGGCTGATTCATCATTCCACATCGTTCAAGGCCTTCTCAGACCTTCTCAACCCTTTTGCAGCACCCTATAATAATCCCTTGCCTGTCTTTCCCCAGATAGAATATCACTTCTTCTTGCCCAATCACTAAAGGCCTCATTGCCGTTATAAATTCCCTTGGGAAGGCTTAAGAAATCTTAGCCGAATCTTAGCCGAATCGACCATCGATTTTTCTATGTGCAGCTGGAGCTGGGCAGCAGCAAACCCTCTGAGCTGCCAACTTTGGGCAACAGTAGCGTCAACCAGCGCAAAAGCACGTCAGAGCCGAAGACTGGAGTGGATCAACATGGATCAACACAGAGCCGAATAAGGGCCGCATCTTTTTGTGTGGCTAAACGTCCTGGGTGTGACATCCTGTATCTATGTGACACGATCCTCCGATGGCAAACTGTAGATGACTGGCCTGGCAAAGTTACGCACAGAACTGCCAACAGCCTCTCCAAAAGCCTAAGCAACCACCAGCAGCCATTCAAATCATTCAGGGTAAACCCAACCTGTCAACCCACTTCGACTCGCAGGAACGTTTGAGCTTCCCCGCCCAAGGTTGCTCAGCAATCCTTTGCGAAGTGATCCTGGCAAGGCTTTTGGCGATCTGAAACTTCTGCTTGGGTGTTCCTTTAAAAAAAAAACGGTTACCCCAAAATCCAAGGGTTGATCCTCATGTTTCCCTTAAAACGTCCGAATCGGAGGACCATTCCCCCATTCTTGAACATAACAAAGCCGCTTTACACATCTTTACACGAACAGTCGTCTTCCGAGCCATAGCCTGTAAAGGCTTGACCGCCACCAAGTGCAAGACCACGGGTCCACAATGAATAGAGTGCCTCAAACAGCAGCATCTGGGAAGCGCTTAGCGATGTTTTAGGGCAACAAGTCTCAATTGATGCCTTGATGACCACAGGATCTTGCACTGCTTCCGGCTGTTCCACTGCAACCTCTCCAGGGGATGCCCCACATGCAGATTGGAGAAGTAAACCTTCGCCAAGCCTCACTAATCTCATGCACTGCGCGGCAGGTTTCGGTGACTACAACAGCTTCCTCCATTGGTGGGCATGGCCTTGGCAAATTGATGCAAATTGATGAACATGGGAACGGGGAACCACTCTGGTCAAACACACAGAAGTTCCAGAAAGATCGAGAATCGAGATGTATGTGACCGTGTATACCGTGTGCTTCCTAGTTTTTCTTCGCATATATGTAGAAATTTGTGGGTGTTTTCAGTTGTCTTCATATCTTTTCCAAGGGTCTATGGATGTCTATGGTACTTTGATCTGATCACTTGAGTCTCAGGTTGGGCCAGAGATTCTGGAGACACATGTCGCTTCTTCCCAAGCTGAGGGCTGGTCAACTTCTGCAGCACATTGTTGAGTGCATTGAAGCAGGTCTGGCATCCGTCATGCACCGCCGGTCTAAACGCCGGGCATGTTGAAAATTTCAATCCTGCCCACTGTCAACCTCCATTGCTGAAGTGCGAGCCCTCGCAGTTTGCACCAGAAGGCGGATGGCCTGACGAAAGTGTGGGCCATGGCTCAGATTTTTCACGTTGCATGTTTTTCCGGGGGCAGGTGATTATTCTCTCCAGATTTGTTTGGGAACTTTGGCGGCTTTCTAGGGTCGAGGTCACTTTCCTGAACGCCAGTGTCGAGCGGCTCATGATACCGTTTCATAAATACAGCGGGCTGTATGCAGAACCACTTCACAGGTGAAAAACAGTAACACATCAGCAATTTATACCCTCTGGTAATTTAACATAGCTATGGAAAATCACCATTTTTCATGGGAAAATCCACTATAAATGGCCATTTTCAATAGCTATTTTGACATAACCAGAGGGTATATGCCACACCTCCAGGAAAAGAGTTGGCACCGCACATGCCTGGCTGCCAAGCCATAAAAACCACCCCAGGTTCTGCCGAAGATCTGAGATCTGAGTCCTCGGCAGCCGTAATGACCTGCACCAAGGACGGACATCTTTAGCATCACAAATCCGTACCCTCTGGTTATGTCAAAATAGCTATTGAACATGGCCATAGAAATAGTGGATTTTCCCATTGAAAATGGTGTTTTTCCATAGCTATGTAAACGTTTACCAGAGGGTAACCATCCGTAAGCTGTTGGTCAAAGTGCCAACTAAGCTGCCACAGGTTTCATGATGTTTCATGAAAGAATCCGGATGGCGAAGCAGGACCATAAACTAAAACAATTGAACACGATGATAAGAATAAGAAAGGAATGGGCACCAAGAAGTGTTGAAAAAAGGCTGAAAACCTGACACATGCCATCATATTTGGACGTGGAAGCACCAAGACCAAAAATATCCTTGATATCTTTAATGGTGGGAGACCTATCCGAAAATGTCTTTCAAGCATTTTAAGAATTTATTTTAAGTATGCGACTATTTGAGACATGTGCATGACCTGCACAGCAGATGCCAACGGTTGTGGTTGCCCATCGACATCCTCAGGCATCATACAACAAGTCCATGTGCCTTCCCCTAAATTAACATAGACCCTGAGAATCAAAGAGTTTTAGAGGAAGGTAGTCGTCCAATCCCCTATCTGGCAGGGTCTATGTCAGTTGGGGGATGGCACCTTTTAGAAACGGTTGTTCATGCACTTGTCGTGCTTTGCATGTTGAACGAAGCCCCGCACGATTTTGTTCTAATATAATTCATATGCCGATGCATTCTCAGCTCATGACCACAGAGCAGGGCAAAAGAAGCAGGGGCCCTTCCTGGCATCCGGCAGAAGCTTGCGAAGTCGGCCCAAGCAACTCAGAATAACTCAGATGCCTTAGTTCCTTTGCCGGCGGGCTTCTAAAACCAGAGGCAAATCCCAGATAAACATCAAGCCGGGCTTCGATGGAAGCAATGAAGGCCCAGCATCACAATAGGACTGCTTGGCAGTGCAGTTTAGAATAGCAATAAGGTGAGCATGCCTTGGGCAAGTGCACCTGATGTAACTTGTCGCCTAAATGCGGCACCCGCAACTGGTGTGCAGCGTCCCGCAGAATAGTTGAGGGACCTCTCACCGTCACCGTGCTCCAAATAGAAGTTGGAGGAAGTCCGGACCTCTCTGCGCATTTCTATGGTATAAAGTGTGTAGAAGCTGCGTGAGTGGATTTTCATTGACACACCCCTATTAGACCCATGTCAGACCAGCAAAGCCACTCGAAGCATCTCTAATCACTGTAGTCCTGTTTCTCCCGGACTCCCCGGTCATTCCAAGTGCAATTGTCTGTCAGATTTGCTGTCGCAGTGATCTGAGTCTGTTGCAGCTGATGTCTTCATCTCCGGGAAAGAAACGATCCAGAAACTCTTTGGCTTGCGACATCTCAAGCTCTGAATCCAGGAGATGAAGAAGAAGGGTAAGCTGATCTCGTCCAAATAGACCTCCTGGAAGGAGCTTTCCTGAGCAAGTCCGATCCTAGAGCAAGTGAATACTAAAAAACAAGAAATAAGTTCAAAACTAATCTGGAGTTTCCATACGAAGATCTGACGGAATCCGCCAGGTGCTTTGGAACAATATTCATCTCCAGCTTCTGTACCTCTTCCTTAGCTGGCGAGCCAGGAGGATTCCAGACATGCTACGCTGCTACACTGCTACATGAGCCCAGGCAGCCCAGGTGCTGTGATCGTGGTGGCAGCTGCTTCTACCAATCCCTTGAGCAGTTTCAGCTCGTCCTCCTTGCAGCTGAAGACTGCAGCCACCTGCCGTCGAAAACCAGCGAATTGAAAACAGGGCCTCTGCTGTCACCTTTGTATAGCAGGCATCGAAAACCACCAAAAAAAGTCAGAAAAGTTGCTAATCCCGTTTCGGCTTAATCTTATCATGTTTCCCCGGTTTTAGTGGCAATGGGTGGTAAATCGCCAATATATCATTCAACGATCTGCAACGCATAGAAAGGTTGAACCTTCTCCACGCTTTCGTCCAAAGAGCTGCGCAAGTCGCAGGACCAGTGCCAAGCAAGGAGACGAAACGCCTAGCAGGATCTTTGGGGTCGTCCAAGAATTCCAAATGGGGGTCTAAGTTAGCGGGGTAACCAACAAGAATTGAGATTTCACCGATGGATACTGGAATCTGTGAGGGTTAGTCCCGAAGTTGGTGACTTACACCCAAATTGCTTTCATAATGTGGAAATGATAGCAGCTATATTCAGCTATGATATATTTCAAGCTTAGAAAAGGTCGAAGAAACATAGGACAACCATAGAAAAGTATAGAAAAAGTAAGCATGACAAAGTATGACAAAGAATGTTACCCTCTGGTTATGTCAAAATAGCTATTGAAAATGGTCATTTATAGTGGATTTTCCCATGAAAAATGGTGGATCTTTCCATAGTTTTTTGTATGTTTACCAGAGGGTATCATATTATTGTTGGTTGTACTTTTTTTTTTGGTATTTATCCATTTATATCCTATTTATATCCTATTTATATTCCATTACACCATTATTGACCATACATCCCCCCGCATGATAAGCTACAAAAACCATTGGTCAAATTTTCAGTGACCGCCTGTTGCAGCCCGCGTTTGAAACTCACCGCATGCACCGAGAACTCTCCCTGAAAGTTCACCTGGCGGCCGGGCGTATGAAGGGTATTCAAGCACCAACAAGCAGATTATTGATGACTATTGTATATATATATATATGAAAATGGGACATCATATAATATATATATATGTATATATACATATATATATATATATAGATATCAATAACATATAATGACATAATAATGTGGATAAGTACACACTATCCTATCGCAATTCATTTTCACTGACGGATTTTATGATATTTTATACTCTCTCTCCATCTATTTCCATAAGCTTAAGCCCAGGTGAAGAAAGCTCAATGAAAGCTGGCATCATCGAAGTTTCACAGATCAGAATCTCAAGAGCTGGATGGAGGATTTCATGAATTTCAACCATTTTCCAACGTTTTTCGATGGAGGATTTCAATGGCTGTCAATGGCTTTCAATGGCTTTCAATGAATCCTATGCCCATCCAATTCCATCCAATTCCCATGCCCTGCTTCGATGGCCGAGCGAATCCGCTGTAAGAAGCTGCTGCGCAGCCATGGATCATCAGCACCCCAAACTGCCCGGAGCAGCTCTTGCAAGCTGCATAAGTACTTTGCCAGGCCAGTTTCTGAGCTGATCCCGCGAACCTGAGAACAACTGGAGTCATCACACGATTTTTTCGTGTGGAGAATATGGACATGGCACATCCATGATAGACCAAGTATTACTCAGTGTTTCACATGTTTCACTCAAATTAAGTTCCAAGAAACTGCTTGATCGATCCCAACAACACTCAGCTTGCCCTCTGGAAAGTCCATCATCAAATTCCTCAGCATCGCTTGTGTAAATTGCTCGGGCGAGTTGGAATATCTAGTATATACTCGAATTTGCCCAGCTGCGCACATCACTGGAATTTCAGCCATTTTAAGCCAGTGTCTTAAGATTGCCATCATTCTCCCAGATCAGGGGCAAGCGATCCAAGTTGTTGATCAAACAGTCAAACCTCAGCTTCCAGCAGTTCCAGTTGTGCATCATCATTTTCCCCACTCAAATTGCATGTTTTTTCTTGGCAAATCCACCATGGATCAAAATCCGAATATCATATTACTGCTGGTTGCATTTATCCATTTATAATCATTTATATCCTATGTATATTCCATTACACCATTATTGACCATACATCCCCTTGCATCCAATTGTTATGGTGTCATGGGATATATTCAATATTTGTTGGTTGTTATAAATCCCACTATTATTGGTTGTACAATGTTGTAAATAAATTACATCCCATCCCATTCATTGCTGGTGATATATCCATTTATGTCACATCCCATTAATCATATCTCATTACATCATTATCGCATAATCATTATCGGTTCTACATTGGTATCCCATCAATTAATTGTATCCCATTAATTAATCATATCATTCATTCATGATTGTGGATATGTATATTTATATATATATACATCCCTTTATATCCCATATTCATTATATATCCCATTCCATCCATTTATATCCCATATTTATCAATATTTACTATATCCCATTACACCATTATTGGTTATACCTCGAATTGCATCCAATGGTATCCCCACCATCACCTGCCTTTGTTTGCCACTGCAGCTGAGGCGCGCCGCCAATCGCCCAGCCTGACGCCAGAAACGCTCCACGTTGTCGTCGCGGTTCCGAAAGTGTCCTACGAAGTCCTGGCCCAGCTGGCAATGTGTTCAATTGGTGAGATGATTTAGATTGCTTGGGAAAGCCCATATTTTTGCCAAATTGGAATCGAGAGAAATGTTGATTTTGGAAAGCCATGGAAACACACATAGGGGCCATGTGGAAACCCGCGCCTCTCCCTCCATTATGGGCCCTTGCACAAACTCAACCAGGCCAAGGTATTTGGCATCTGCAAGGATTTTCTTTTCCTAGCAGTTGTTGTCTTCCAAGAAGCATGGCGTAAGCAGAAATGTGAAATACATTGAAATCCGACGTCCAGAGCTCGTGTGAATCATCAATGATTGGTTTTAAGCGGCAAAAAAAACTAAGCCGAAAGGAAACATGTTCAAACATTTTCAAACTCTACATCTTTATCAGCGTTTTACACTTATTTACACTTGAACATTGGGGGTTTCAACAGCTTTCAACATAGCACTGATACTTTCAACGAAGCATCCACGTGGAGCTGATGGTCGCCTATCTCCAGCTTTGCTCTGCCTCGGGTGCGATGGGATGCGATGGGATTCGTGGCATCCAAAACTGCTGGTGGTTTGAACCATACATTTTATATATGTATAACAGTAATTTTAGCCCAGTTGAACACCAAAGAACATGACTTTATATTATAAACATACTTTAATGTGGTGAACCGATATGGTTTAATATGCTTTATGTGATTAATGTTAATGTTAATGAGTGGCATCTGTGCCAATCGCCATCTGTGGATCCAGTCGTCTTACCCAGCAAAAATTTCGCCATTCCCGGCGCTAAGAAACGAAGGTGGGACAGAATCTCTTCGGACACTGGCAGGATGTGCAGCCGGGCAGTTCGAATCTCCAAAGCATCAGCCAGTAAGCTTGCCAGCCTTAGATGGCAGGGTCAGGCGTGCCCAGAAAATAATGTAATACCAAAAATATATCAGAACCCAGTATTTGTTGAAACAAACTGCTTAGAAAAAAAAAAAACATAAAAAATCGTTGAAGCATTAGAGCATGGTTTTACATGGTTTTACAAGAAGTGCCCACATGAAACCAGGATCATCCAGGATCATCCAGGATGGCCCAGAAACAATTCTCCTTTTGCCTCGAGGCGTTGAGGTTTTACGCACAGGAGCCGTCCTGACTGTCCTGGTGTGCCATTGAATCGAACCAGCAGCACCCCACCGCTTCCTGCGGCGAAGCGGCGAATCTTGTGGCGTATGGCATCTCTATGGCATCTCTAGGGCATCTCTATACCCTCTGGTTATGACTAACATCGCCATGGTATAGATGGCCCTAATCGAAATAGATGGTTTACCTATTAAACATATTTAAAAATGGTGATTTTCCATGGCTATGTTAGTCATAACCAGATGGTATATACAGTATATCCATGTAATTCCATGTATATCCCGAAAAGCGGACCGTGCCTCCTGCCACGTAAACCACAGAGTCAACATCATCCCAATTCACCGCATCCACGCTGCAGCTTTGTCCGGCAGCTCGCCACCTGCCACGTGGTCCATGGAAGAGGCGAGCTGAAATTGCCGGATGGCAACCCACAGCGCAGCTGGATTTCAAATACTTTCCAGATCTTTGTTGTTTGTCCATGTTTGTTCCATATTTGTCCATGTGTTTCATGGGTTTTTCATGGGTTTTTCCATATTTTCGCTGTATTTGTCGCTCTCTGTGTCTGCCTGCGGCAAATGGCTGGGAAATCTGGGCCACGTCTATCTGCGATATGGCCGTGGATCATGGATGATCATGGTATGAAGAGTGGTTCTGATCATCTGTGGTTGTTGGAGGAGAAAAAAAACTGAATATGAATGACTTAATATTTAATATATGTAGATGTTTAGTAGTTGAATTATGTTAAGCTTCTCTGGCATGATAACATATCGAGAAAAAAACATCTCTGCAGGCACCTTCTGCCTCTCCGACCATTTGACCTTTCGCGATGTGGCTTCGTCCAATTCGTGTTCAACCCGAGGACCAAACTACTGGCCTGCATGAAAGCTATACTTTATCATATTCATATCGTCTTCATATGTTTTATATCATGTTTATATGGGAGATTTGTCTACTTATGTATCTTACATATTGATCCTGTACAGTCCTTTCATGTGCATATATATAATCATGCATAATATTGTATAATCATAAAATGAAAACATTTATATAATCATACATACATTATCATTTATCCTCATTTGTCTACTTATTCATGGAAGATCTTGGTATCATGGGCCGGGCCTGTGACTTGGCCTTAGCCTTCGGCGGAGGAGGGCCAGAGGCTTTGGGCATGGCCGGTGAACATGGAGCATGTGTAAACTATATACATATGTATAGATAAATATAGATATAGATATGGATATGGACGATGTAGATAGATGGATATGTAGCTAGATATAAATAGATAGAAATGGATCGATATACATCTAATCATTATATCTATCATTACGAGTATCTAATGTATCGATATGTTTATCTATAGTCTATATCTGTGTGTGTTTTGGAATGTTTTAGGATGTTCTTCCATCTTTTGTCGGCACAACCTGTAGATTTCAATCTTGTACAGCAGGCTTTCACGTATGTATTTCTAGGTTCTCCACACCATGCTTTGGACTGAATTTGCTACTGTCTGAAGCCTTCCCCGGGGTAGAGGCTCTACGCTTTGACTTGGCCCGAGACACATCTTTGGATACGGATAGTTTTAGTTGTGGTATGTCAAGTCTTCTGTGATACATTAAATGTATTGAAACTGGGTCTCTTCTGGTGCTTGAAAGATAATGGCAAGCGAGAGAGCAAGTGCATATTTTGGAGCAACCAGCCGAGGCGGACGTTTGACTTCTTCGCGATGCAAATGCTTGATTTCATACACAGAGCCAGCTTCACGCTTGCAACTTGGCAGGTGAAAACCAAGACAGATGGGCCAAGCAAGGGGAATAGTCGCGCCACAGAAGCACTACGGGATGTGACTCTTGGACTTGACAACCTGACAGCATCAAGGCGCCTTTTGGCGCCTTTTGGCGCCTGACCCTGCAGCTCTTCAGCTGAGGCTTTGGCCAGCTTCAAGCAGTGAGTGCAGAATAGCAAGAACCATCCGCCTCTGATCCCCGTGATCTCCACAAGTCGAATATCTGAGACATCCTAAGGCACTGGCAATGCCAGCCAGCTCGTTGGGCTTTGATCCTGCTATTCACAAACAAAACCAAAGAAAAGGATGTAAAAGGATATATCATGTGGGTAAAACAAGGTAAAACAATAGTAAACCATCATAAACCATCCCCCAGTCATCACCATAAAGAAGTGGTATAGACCATTCCCAAATGGGTGGTTTATGACATTGTTTACCCACAGAGGAAATTCCCCAGCAGCGCCCTGGAATTGCCCACGCCGCGCCTGCGCACTCACACACAGCCGTGGCCTGAGCTTGGCTCCCAGTCAGCGGTGACAAAAGATGGTGCCAAACTGGGGGCCCGACAGAACGTGCTGCCCTAAGACTTCACAAAGGCGACGGGTATCTCCGGACATGACCTGTAGATAGCTGGACCTTTTGAATTCAGCTTCCCACATTTTTATGTGGCAATCTTGCTCGACTTTTTAAGGTCAAGGCATGGGTAACTGCTCGGAGAATCCTCGCCTCAAAAGAAAAACATCATTAGAACTCCAAGCAGTATGGATTGTGGAATCCGAACTTGACTCCAGCAGCTTGTGGTTTAAAAACGGGAGCTCAAATCTCCGGCCTCAGTTGATGTCAAACATCTTGATACGGGGTGACTTGATAAGCCAATGGGATGCCAATGGATTTAGGGTTCAATGGAAATTCCATCAAAATCCTCCATTTATAGATTTGAAATGATTTGAACTTCCCATGAAAAGCTCCATGTCTGGTGGATTTCCCATGGTTCATCCCCTTCCACGAGGCTCGGACTTTTGCAGTTGCACTGTGGCTGTGGAAGGCTTCCGGGACCTGGCATCATAGAATGGGGATAGAATACTGGTAAATAGAAACCATATACGCGTGTATTAATATAGAGAGAGAGAGAGAATGGAATATAGAAGCAACATTCACCACGAATATGAAATGAATATGATACATCCCCACAATCTTGCAACATGCTTTGCCTACCGGAACTCACCCGTCTTGGAAAATTCTGGGCTTCCCCCAGGCATGGCATCACCTGCATGGCCAAGGTCAGCAACTTCTCAGCAGCAGCTTCACTGGCAATGCTGCTGGGCAAGTTCCGGCAAGCCATTTCCAGGCTTGACCTGGGGACTGGGGATCAAAATCACATTTGAGCCCTATGGGACCACAGATTTTAGATTTTTTTGTGGAAAGGTGCAGTATGGTGCAGTATTCAACATCTACTTATTGGGTGTTGGGGTACCCAATTTTAACCTATACCCACCTGGGGTGTTGGGGTCTGAAGATGGGTAAACTCACCAACCAACTCCACCAACATGCCTTCTGGTAATCAACATGTGGCAGGCTGAGAGATCCCCGAACTAAATGGGGGGTTTGATGGGAAAAACATGTTTAAATTGTCATTTTTTTTTTAGCAGACATCAGCAAACCATACCATGTTTGATTACCAGATTTACCAGACAGTACCCTCTGGTAATTTAACATAGCTATTGAAAATGGCCCATTTATAGTGAGTTTTTCCATTAAAAATGGTGATTTTCTATAGTTATGTTAGTTTACCAGAGGGTAGTGATGCACCAACCCAAGGCTAATCTGGACGAGCTCACGCATGTTGAACCTCTGTGATCTCCAGAAGCTCCTCAGCTGTCGAGGAAAAAAAGCTCCGTCGCGTTGCGCGAGTTGCGAGTTGCAACGAGGGCCCCACTGGTGCACCAGCCGCAGCCGGTGGACGTTGAAGCATCCATTCAATCAGCCTAACCAGGATCATACCAGGATCACTGCCATCAATTGCTGCGTGAATCTGCTTGGGGCGGGCCAATTTTCCAAAAATCATCCCATAATCTTGCTGCATAATGCTCCCATCCCGAAAATTTCCAATAGTAAGCATCCCGTAAGACGCCGTAAGAATGACCAAAAAAAAAAGATAATCATGACAATCATGATTCCAATCATATTCCCATAAGATCCCATGATAACACTAATAATAATAATAATAACACTAATAACGATAACAACACAACACTAATAATAATAATGATGATGATGATGATGATGATCCATTCAGATCCCAGAAAAATCAATATGTTTCAACCCTGAAGTGCGTTTGAACCACCCAACTGAGCATCTTACCTCGTGCACAACTCTTGGGGACCAGTGGATGCCAAACGGCTGGCCTAACAGCACTTCAATGGCCACCCCATTGTACATGGCTCAAGGTTTCAAGTGTCCCTTGAGGCAGCCACCGGCAGCAGCTCGTTTTAGGAATTCTTGTTGAAGCTAATCTGCTTCTCAAAAACATCTGGAAAAAATTGGCAAAAAAAAACGATTTCGGGGGATAAGGCACCAATCACAGAAGCAACTTTTCATTTTTAGCCACTCGACAGCACGTGATTGGCTGAGCTGAATGAAGTTTCCAGCAACTTCAACGCATAAGCAGCCGCTTCGGATGGCAACTTCAAGGCCGCTTTCTTGGCTTCTTCAGGAAACTTTACCTGAGAGAAAGCGGCACGGCCGCAGGCTCTGTAGGTGCCAAAAGGTGCCATGGTTGATCTGAGGCACACAACTGTCCTCAAAAAAGTCCACGCAGGCAGCCAGCACATCATCCAAGGGAGTGGCTTGGAATCCGTACTCCTGACATGTCAAGACTCACTCAACTCCGAATAAATCAACAACTTGCTGTCCATTCGTCTTGCAAGCCACTTCTTTTGAACATATTCAAAAGCTATAGTATATAGTCTCAACGGGCTCATCACAGGCAACGCAAAGGTCTACGGCGCGTGACGCAAAGATCACCGGGTCCTTCTTTGCTCTTTCGCAGCTCAATGGCCAAGGTCTGTCCACGCTTGGGAGATAGAGTTTCCTGCGGCTAAAGGGGAAAAGGCTAAAGGGGGCATCCGCAATCAGCGATCATGGATAAAGAAGGCATCACAAAATCCACAGGTATAAATACATCTGCGAATGTGTGATCTCTGTCTATGTTTCTGTATGTCTGCATGTCTGTGTCTATCCATCTAATCTAATCTAGTCCAATCTTATCTTATCCTATCTATCGATCTATCTATGTATCTTATCTATCTATCTATCTATCTATCCATCCACCCACCCACCCACCCACCCATCCATCTATCCATCCATCCATCCATCCATCCATCTGTCCATCTATCCATCTATCCTTCTATCCATCTAATTTATCTATCCAATCCAATCCAATCTTATCTAATCTAATCTAATTAATCTAATCTAATATCATCTAATCTAATTGGATCTATATAATTCTATCTATAGTTATACCTATATCTACATCATAGTTATAAACACCCCAGGTTTTCACCGCCGAGCTGCGGGTTCTTGTCAGGAGCCAGGCGTGGACGCTTCCGGTCACCACCCGCGGCCACGAAGAGACGCTCCAGGAACTCACTGAGCTGAAGCTGTTCATCGCCTTCCCAGCGATGCGTCGCTAATATACAAATCTCGTGCCTATATATACATATACTGATTTATGAATATAAATTTATCTATTTATGTGGTGGTTATTTATGTCTATGTGATTATTTAATATTATTTATTGATATTTTATATATAATCATATTTACATATGTTATACATTATTATACATCACCATCTGCGCATGCGTGTGTGTGTGTGACTATGCGTCTGTGATACATGTGTGTGTGTGCGTGTGCGAGATACATTCTGATATATACATCAACATCCGGCCACCACTGAAAGCTGTTCATGTGCATAACTCCATAAGGGATATGAGACATACTGCGTCCCTACCCGGTGTGCAGCTCTGTGACTGAGGTCAGCACAACAAAGGTTGATGACGTCAATTGATTTGTCATTGGGCGGCTGCAAAATGAAGCTTGCCAGGAACTTTGCGACATCGGAGCTGTAGACCACAGCTAGCTGGCAATCCCCAGCAGCCTGTGCAATCTCCAAGCCCTCAGAATCAAACATCTGCCTCCAGCGCTAGCGGTGCTCATGTTGATCTGCAAACTGCTACGCAAATCCCATCTGTTCATCTGTCAACCCATGTTTTTCCAAACTTCGGTGATTGTTCGTACAGTGCCAACACTGTCCGTGCCGTCCTTTTCCGTTTGTAGCTCTGAACTTGTGATGGAGGAGCTCCTACTTCACCAGCACGCAGCCAGTGCCAGTATGCCCACAAACGATGCCTCAGAAGTCAGCACCGGTGCAGTTGCAGCGCACAAGGTGGTGCCCCCCAAGTTCCAAGTTGACCCATGACGAACAAGTATTCTTCATCCACCATATATTATATCCATGTATATCCACCATATACCCCAGCTATTGGAGTTGTGTTTACATGTGTTTACCAACTTAGCCAACTGGGGCATTATGGGGCATTCATGGGGCATTGATGGGTTAGGTCACCCAGGTCACCCAACAAAAATCGAGTCGTCCAAGATACGTTGAGTCAAAGGGACCGATCACATCAGGCAGCCGCAGGACCAAACATCTTCGACCAGCGGGGAGGCCCTTGGGAAACAGGAAACCATGGGTGTTTACTATAGAATGTAGGGGAATGTTTCACCATTTCAGATCAAATCATATAAAACCATATAAAACCATATAAACCATATAAAACCATATAAAACCATATAAAACCATATAAAACCATATAAAAGCATATAAAACCATATAAGACCATATAAAACCCATATAAGACCATGGTTTTTCCCCATGAATTTCCTGTACCCTCTGGTAATCGAACGTGGCTTGCTGGAAAATCTTCCATTTATAGATGATGTTCCCTTGATGTAATTCCTCGACTCAAAGTTGCCTGCACCAGCCGTTCTTCGCCCTGAAGCTTTTCATGACCATAGCTGTCAGAATTGTTTAGAAAGTCTTGCTGCTCCTGCAAGGATGCACAACGCATGGCAGTGTCATGGTCCTACACTTGATCTACACCCTTGCTTACATAATCTGATGGCACCTACAGAATTAGTGGCCACCTTCATCACTTTCGGCAAACTCAGAAAGAAGCGCGCGGCAGGTCCTTGTTTTCTGGTCGGGCCCCGGAGTGCTCGCACACCGACATCTCATATGAACCATGGACTGATCGCCTTGGTTTCCACTTCTCGTACGCCCACGAACTCACCTTCCAGGCTCTGTCGACAAGAGAGGTGTCTCAAAGGAGTTTGCTGTTTGGAGGCACCCTTCCAACATCTTCCACCGTTTGATCATAGATAACATACATGTAGAGAGAGAGAGAGAGATATATATATAGATATAGATATAAATATAAATATACTTAAGGAGTTAAAGTGACACCATGCAACATCTGGGCTATTCGTTTCCTGCGTCCTCATGTCGGAATGGCCTCATAAATCGAGTCTGACGAGATGTAGACGTACAGCTTGAAAGCCTTGGATTGAGACCAGCTGGCCTTTACATCAGCAAAGCATCTCTTGCAGCTGAAGCACGCCGCCAAGCCCTTTCAGGGAAGCCTCCACATCATTTCCTGACTTTCAGATCAACTTTCAGATCATCTTTCAGATCACCCAACTGTATGGCAGCATCATGCAGCATGCAAACGGCACATCGGATGTCTCAACTCGAGGATCCAGAGAAACCAGAGAAGTCCACCACGCAATCCCACGCACCACCTCAAAGGGGCCACATCAGCGGAGAGGGTGAGATACCAGGTGAGTTCTTTACAAGATATCACAGTTTTATATAGTTTTATGATTTATGAATATTTATGATCTTCATTCATCTATCATGATCTTCATGATCTTCATGATCTTCATGATCTTCATTATACTGTCAAGCTGTTGACACTCACTACTGGACGTCCCTACGGTGCCACAACATTGCCACATTACGCCTAATCTCCGCGTCGCTTCTGCCAGTCGTTGCGCAAACTCAGCACCATCGTCACGGTCGGCACGTACCCGGGCGACTTGATCCGCCTCGACCGCAGCATAGATGTCCCCTTTCCCACTGGTTGTTTATGGTTGTTTGGTTATGCCAAACCAGCCTTTCCATTTGGCATCCATTAGGTCACACAGGACATCAGTGCCACTGATGCCCCCTACAACTGTTGCCAAAATGATCAGCTGCCATGGCTGCCATGGCGAATTGCTACCAGGATGCGAAGGGATCGGCTGCCCAATAGGTCTTGCCACGGTTGACTACACAAATGCCTCAGCTCGGATAGCATCCATAGTTTTCCCCCTAAAAATCCTTTAAAATTCTGAAACCAAGTAGCCGTGTGCTGAAAAATAAGTGCTGAGGCAGGGCTCAAGAGCCTGGGATAGCCTCAACCTCTCCTGCCAACCCTTTCTTTCAGCAGAGGCACGAGCTTTCCCAAGCATTTCCCCAACAAATGCCTCACACCATGCTTTGTGCATCTTTCTGCACTGAGTCTCACTGCAGTTAAACAAATCGAGCCACTACCTGGTACCTACCCCTAAAAAAATAAGTGCCATTCCCAGATCTTCCGGGCCTTGCCCATAAACTTGGTGCCGCCCAGCACCAATACAGCAGGCTTCTCGCAGCTTTTTAGTACCTCTCACTGGAGCATTGCCAATGGCCCATCCCCAACGCCCAAGACCGTCTCCCAGGAACCCAGTGCCCACACCTCAAAGTGCTCAAAAACGCTGTCCGTTTCACCAGCCATGGCAGCCATGGCACAAAAATGCCAGTGCTAAGGCGCTGCGATGATGCTCCTTGTGGTACTATCACGCCTCCCATCCTATCTATTCCAGTGTCTTGGTGTCTCCCTATGTGCCCTTTTTGGGATAGGAAAAGATGGAACACAGTGAACAAACCAGGATGATTCTGGAATGTCTCCATTGAGTGTCGCATGGTTGTTGAAAACGCTGCCTTTTCGACTTGTGCATTTTCTGCACATTCTGGACCAAAGGTTTGCACGTCCAGAATCCCACCTCTTGCATATGTAGCTTCAAAACAACCCAGTACACAGCAAGAAGTCAAACCTGCACTGAGTTGTCAGGCAGCAGGGAATAGCGCCATCCCGAAACCACAAAAAAATATCAAGCTGTTCTACAAGCTCCCACGCCTGCATCCATATTAACGCACGCCAGCGCGAAGAGAATGCATCCAACCGCGTGTTCATTTCCAGGACCTCGCTGCAGGAGTTGTCTCTCGGGTCAGAGAGACGGGCTGTTTGGGCCGTTTAGTATAGTCACGCCCGACAAAAATAGAAAAGTAAGATCCTATGTGGAAAAACAGTGGTACATAACTGTTCTATACATTTCTATACCGTCTATGCTGTTCTATCTTCTTGTCCATTGCTATGCAGTAGGATGTTACCGGGCTCAGTCAGTGGCAGGTTTGAGCTAGGTACCACAGCTGCAGCTGGTGCAACTCGCTCTGGCCAGCTAGCTGCCAAGGTGAAGGAAAACCAAAGCCTGGCTTCAGTCGCTCCAGAAGTAACTCCCCCTTTGATCCCCTTGGATGGAAGTTTAATGGTGGATTGGAAGCAAGCAAGTAGGACACCACTTCAGTTTCTTGAGCATCAGAATCACTGTGACCTAAGAGACGAACAATTCAAGCCCAGAATTTCCATGTCGATGTGGCTGCAAGAATGATAAGAATGCAGGGACTGTGACTCTGACTATCTCTGACTCCACTGAGGCATGGGCTGCAGGTAGCTAATCTTTGAGCAAGAACATGGAGTGGCGCCCAAGTCGCTGCCATCCAGGATGGGGAGTCACCAACGAGGCCAGCCCAAGTGGCCACCGCACTTTGAGCGGCAGAACGTGCATCCAAATGCTCCTGCAAAAATCGCTTGGAATCGCTTGGCATTGCCTGGAAAGGCATGTTGCCTTCGCTGTTAGCTGCCACATGTTGCTGTCTGTTACTATGAGTTATTTGAGCGGGGCGGACCTGGATGGCAGCATCAACCGAAGGGAGCCTCAGCAACCTGCCACATCTGCCACAAATAAGTTCTGCTTGGCCAAGCAGCAATTCAATGGTATTTGTTTAAGGGAAAATTTACAGGACAGCCCCATATTTAATGGGAAAATCGATGGTTTCCGGTTTCGATTTTCCCTTAAATTCAACCAATCCATTTTTCATCAAAATCACGATTACAATCCCATGAAACCACCATTTCAATGGCAAATAGACTGTCCTAGCGCAGCCTGAGGAGTTCTTCACTCAGAAGACGAAACAAATCTGGAAGCACAGCTGCCTGTTGAACCTGGGTGACGACAATGACTAAACTGACTCAAAGCCTACTACAAATCATGTAGTAACAATATATATATATATATGATGTATTATGATGTATATATGTAAAAATGTGTGAAAATTAGTGACTAGACTATAATCAAATGCAATCAAATCAAGGACTACGATGACTAGAGCCATTTAGATCATTTAGCCATTTGATCTCTTGTGTGCCCGCTACCATCTCGCTGCGCTGCCACCAAAGTTAGGACCGCACATCGGTAGGGGATGCCTCTCTGGCAAGTGACACTGTCGTCGACCAGTTTTTGAAAACCCTTCAGTGGCAGTATCATTATGTGAGTGCATCATCCACCAATGTGCCCGGATGGCCCACCAGTCAGCATGACGTCCACATCCACGTTCAGCTTCATCCTCGAAACTGCTGTCTCAAACTCTTTTCAAAGGCCCCATGGCTGAAGTTTGCACAACATCTCCGTCCTCCCACTCCATTGTACCATTCTGTACGGTGGCAGCGAAGGTCTGCCAAACTGCTAGAGCCTGAGTGTAGTCTATGTCCAAGAGGGCGAGGAGCATGCTTCCCCCGAGTTTGAGACTGCTTCTGCATTTCCATCACCAGAGCGCACGAACCTCAACGCAGCCAAATCTCAGTTTGAGTTACAGCAGTTCATCTAAACTTTGCTTGTACATATGCAACAACATAACACAATGCAAATTTATTATGTATATATATAGATATATATATATAGAGAGAGAGATATATATATGTGTGTGTGTGTTTGTGAAAATAAAGATGCTCGTAGATGTATACATGCTTCAGGCGATGGCGCCAAGGCTGCATCGGCCACCGCCTTGATGTCCAACGCATCGGAGGCCTGGCCACGCTAGCCATGCCATGGCCAAGTCACATGAGATTTAGATGAGATTTAACGAATCATAATGGGAATATCATAGTAGGTACACACACACACATATCTATATATATATATATATCCGTGTGGATAAATGTGGGGATCCATTGGGATATGTACATATGCATTTATAACATAACCAACAATATGATATATGCTGCTCACCCCATGCCTTGGGAATCCAATCATAGTGGACATATGAATCCCTATGAAAATGGATTGATGACCATCCCCATCCCCTAATTAATTTTAAAATTGCCCAAGTTTTCACCATGGCACATTTTCATATTATGGGACCGGTCCATTACTCATCCCTGGATACAATGGGGACATCATGGGATGTGAAAAGATATATATATATATTGGGAAATGATGACCATGATGTCCCATCACCAAAATAGTACTATACCTTTCGACTTTTGGCCCCTGTTGAAACATCAGGGTGCATTCCACTTGACTGCTGAATATGCTGGTAGCCTTGTGTGATCAGTCAAGTCTTCAACCAACAAGCAAGGGTCATTGGATTGGTTTAAGGGAATAATTACAGGAAACCCATGATTTCCTGTAGATGTTCCCGCAAACCAATCCAATGAAAGAAGGGAAGCACCAACCACCTCCACGCAAGCACGTGGCCAGCGATCCGCTGCCAGGTCTGCCTCAGCACAGCTAGCATTCATTGCTGAAGCCCACTGGAAGGCACTGAGAGCCACAGAGAGAGACAGAGAGAGAGAGAGAGATATATATATATATACATATTTGTACATAATATATATATATATACATACATGCATATATAAGTCATCTACTGTAAATATCTGTATATGTATATAATATATATGTGTGTGTGTATATATTTGGCAGTTCTATATTGACTGTTCCCTATTTTCCATCTTCCTCAGCTTTTTCTGTGCAACTTCAGATGTTCTTCCGTGTTCCCGACGACTGGGTGGCAGACCAGCAAGGGCAAAAGCTGTACAGGAGGATCTGGAGCCAAAGCAAGGGGCAACAACCTGTCATTGCCATTGAAAGGATCGCATAGCTTTGAAAGGATTTGATCGTCAAAACCTTGGTACTCTGGTGAATGCACAAATGACAAAATGATTCAAAATGTGGAAAATGGATGTTCATCTCCCCTAGCTATTGCAAACTAAAAACCCATCCCTGTTTCATCATCTGTGCATACCAATGCCATCTATACCATCTATGCATCTTGGGGGTGCCATGTTCGGGCCTGTCAAGCAATGGTCGAAGTACAGGCCAAACCTCTCCATCACAACGCACCCACCTGTAAACCAGGCATGCAAATACAAATGCACAAGCCTCAAAGCCCTAAGAGTGACCTCTGAGACCCAAATAGTGAACCACTTCAGAAACTTGAGTCTTCAAGTGTGTAGAAGAGGTGCACAAGGTTTCTGACGGTATACGGTATACTTGCATTCATATGTATTTTGCATATTTTTGCATATCACAACCAGGTGACTCAGGAAAAACAACGTTGAGGATGAATGATATGTACAAGGCGTGGCAGAAATTCCTAGGGTGACCACAATCATTGGGCCAAGATGGGCCAAGGAACATTACAAGAGTTTCCTCTAAGTGGTAGCCCGTTCTCGCCCAATCTGCAAGGGTGACCACATGTGACCACTCTTAAGCCACTCCTCCCACCTTGCGAGTTGCTGGGCCACGTCGCAAGCCTTTTCTGGAAAAGCCTCACGTTGCGAGGTTTGCGCTCTCCGGATGGCCATGATGGCTGCCATGATGGCTGCCATGATTGGTCTATGTGCGCCTCGGCCAGCAGGAAGACATTGGCCTCATCCGTGCGTTTTCAGGTTCAATGCATCACGAGGCGGTACTATGTGGCATGATCAAAAGTATTTACACGATAATAAAAAGTGATTTTACTCCCAGGATCTTGTGAATCATTCAGGTGATACAGTGTTATACAATGTTATACAATGTTATACATGCATCTCCGACCGTGCCTTGTGCTTCTGCAACGCACGAAGGGGCATCGCCTCATCTATCTCCAACCTGAGCTGGAACATGTCGAGAGGATGACATTCCCAGCAGCCCGTCCTGGGGAATGGGCCACTCAAAGGACAGGCGTGCTGCTCGAAGCCACTCAGCAACTACCTGAAGGCTCACGTGCATCAAAATCATCAAATATGAACATATGGCGAAAGCTTGTGAAAGTCAGATTTCATGATCTTATCACGATCTTCCCTTAGCAATTCGGCATGCAGAAATAGGGAAAGACGTCGTGGCCTTATGTACCTTGGACTCCTTGGTTTATGGCTTGAAGGCTTCCGCGTTTAGGATAATAAGTGGTGCAGATGATGCGCAGGCCACCTCCCCGAGCTTTCATAATCTTGGCATGACCAAAATTTGTCGCAAGGATCACAGCTTGACAAATCTGCGTGATACTAGCACAGGCCCAGATTTTTTGGCTGACTTGCTTCGGTGCCCTTACTTGGTGCCCTTAGTTGGTGCCCTTACTGTGCCTCTAGCGATGTAGCACCGCGAATCTGTTGGCTAAGCACTGCAGCGAAGACCTAACTCCAATCGGTGATGAAACATGGCGATAGCACTGTTGCTGAAGAAGCTGGGGCACCTGGTCGCATGCCTCTACCAGAGTGGTAGCCCCACGTCGCCACAGTTCCACATTATCAAGTGGCAAAGCCTCGGGATCATTTGCCGAGGCACAACTCCAACCAATGTTTGAAGTGAGTGCACTAGGAAAATCAAATTCCACAAGGCATTGCATATCACAGCATCATGATCCATGTATAGCATGTATAGCAATGGCTAGCCAGTGCTGCCCCCAGCTGCCCAAGAACCCTAGCAGCGGACTTTTTTCGAGTTTCGCTTACCATGACACTTTCAGCTCAAAGAAACTGCAGCCCTGCACGCCAGCATATGCCTTGAGCAATAAGAAATTGAAATCCACAAAGAAAGGGATACCAAATGATAGCAAAAAAATGTCCACAATGAACAATATGACCCTGTGCTGTCGCTCTAATAGCTGCTACAAACTGCGATCAAGCCACAGTATGGTATACCTGCAGGAAAGATCAGCAAGTGTTCAATTTTTGCTTCATTTTGTCAAGTGAAAGCGGCTGCTGTTTCGAGGCGTCAGTGATGAATCTGGCTGCAGAGAGAACCGCGGCGTGCATGAGGACGTGCAAGTACGATGCAAAATATGCAGACTAAATAGCTAGAGGTGTCTGCAGTCTGCACAACGCAAAAAAACACACACACACACAAAATATCTGCGCATGTTAAATCGTATCATACTACAGCAAACATAGAGATATTCCGACACATTCCTACATCTCCATACCTGTCCCATACCTGTCCCATTCTGTCCTATCCTGTCCCATTCTCCATGTGAAGAGGCGCCTTGCAAATCTCTGGTTTGAAACCACGTGCTGCGAGGCAATTTCGAATCCACGCAGGAGCCTCTGCTTCGAGCATCCATGGTCTCCAAAACCTTGGAACAAACGGATCCGGGAGGAACGTGACGTTTCAATGCAATCATATGTGAATCATATGCAATCCCCCTGCCCAATGGTTATCTATCTATATAGTGTATATTATATATATATATATGTTTTTATTTATTTATTTATTTATTTTTACAAAAATCATGTTCACAACATCTAGTTCTTGCACAATTCCACTTGCCAAGGCACGAAATCAATTTAATGTTTTGATTCAGGTAGTATGAGGTGAGACCCTGGTCAGCTGCTTTGCGGAACTCGAGGAAAAGTGTGTTGCTAAGGTCCTTCGGCAGGCAAAACCAGTCGGACACGATTTATGCGTATAGAATCTATCCACATTAATATTACAATATTTTTTTCCCCAGCCATACTTTGCAATGAAGCATCTTCAAAAGAAGCAAGGCGTTGGCGTAGCCAAGGAACCACGGAGAAACATTAAAATTCTCGGTTTAAGGCTGCATTATAGATTCGGAAATCATGTTCTACAGATTCCAAGTAATTACTTCC
>Ga0126342_10001724_pt1 | contig 31884 bp, 27 predicted proteins | sample Cyp1metagenome_FD_92528 | JGI IMG/M metagenome (GOLD analysis project Ga0126342, IMG submission 92528) | Coral microbial communities from Lord Howe Island, Old Settlement Bay, Australia - Cyphastrea 1 metagenome | ecosystem: Host-associated > Invertebrates > Cnidaria > Coral ...
ACGTCCAAAGTGCTGCGCCTGCCACGAAAACTGCAACACATCTTCTGAAAACGTCGCAAAAGTATTGCGCCTGCCACGCAAAACGACTTTCGACACGTTGCAGAACACGTCTGAATGTCACGACGTGCCACGCCTGCCACGCGAAACGAAGCAACGACACATTGGAAACCTCCAAAAATGACCACCTCTGCAGAAATTCCCATATAGGCACGGCCATACGGAGTTCGTACGAACGGTTGCGAACGGTTGCGGACGGTTGCGGACGGTTGCGGACGGTTGCGGACGGTTACGACCACAAACGCAACGTCGAGCGAACACACCCTCAACCCCCAGACCCCCAGAGTGAAACGGGAACCCTTGCTACGCATTCGGGAAAAATCGACTGCTGCTTTGGGAGGTAACTCTTCCAGGCTACGTATAGAATTTTATATCAAGTCGACATCGCCGTCGGAGTGACTGCAGGTTTTATGGCCACCTATCATATATAGTCTCTTTCCAATCAATGATTCAAATTTCCACCTCTGATTCGAACTGTGATCGCCAAAAGGAAAGTTCACGTGAGTGCAACAAAAAGTTACCGATTCATGAGAGCGGGTCCCAAAAAAACATAGCAAACGATGACAATAGGTCAATAGGTTGTTACTGTTGCCACGGTTACCCATGAATAATCAAACCACCAAGGTTCAGGTGTCATTCCCGAGTGACTTGCTGGGCGGGTGTGCTTCGGGCTCATGCGAGCAGACATCTCCTCCAGCTGTGCCGCCTTCTCTTCATGCTGCTTGTGCCTCTGGTGCTGCAAGACGCGACCCGAAGCCACCAAGTCTGCAATGGTTTGCTCGGTAAGCGACCAGGTGGAAGTGTCTGTGCAGCCTGCGCTGCTCTTTCTGAGTACTGCGCGAAGCTCAAGGCTGAGAGTTTCTAGGTACTCCCGTGTCCTGAGCTTGGCATGAGATTTGGGATTTTGTGCCGTCACCATCCTGGTATTTGTGGTGATGGCGCCACAGAAACAATCGCTTTGTGGTACTTCAAGGGAAAATTTGAAGTGTAGATACAAAGAAAAATAGGTAGATAGAAGATGAATAGATAAATAGGTAGGTAATGGTAGGTAGGTAGATAGATGAAATCAGATTAGATCAGTGTAGATAGGTAGATAGGTCGATAGGTAGATAGGTAAATAGCTAGAATAACAAATAGACAGTAGATATGTGCGTGTGGACTCTTGAGTTCCCCATTGAGCCATGAAAAATACTGCTATCCAATTTCATTCCATTGATGGGTCAATAAGTACCCCAGCACATCATGATGGGTCTGTTCGTCGTAATCACCATTTGACCAGGTAGGTCAATAGCCCACCATCTTGGTCCATGTTCAATTCCAGCCTTTAGAGTTAAATCTGTGCTGTCGATTCATCTCATTGTTTTATCATTTTAATGTTTAAAATGCAGGATTTTCTCAAACATTATGTTGGATATTAAAAATTATATGATATCTCAAATAGTGTTATAGATATATAACATTAATATATATATAAATAAAACCTATATACTATATACCTGATAGATCCTAATAGTGTGTTATACAATATATCACTTATACATTATGCATATCGCAAATGATCCATGTATGGCGTATTTACCAACATTTGCCCTAAAAATCACCCAGTCATGTCGGTAAATATACCAGCGCCATGGATCATATGGGTATGAGTTTGGCTTAAAGATATGAGTTTTTTCGACATGGATCCAGCCAGGTTCCCGGTTGGTTGGCCTCTTTGTCCTGCAAGCGGCCCATGATAATGTCCTGCAGGGGGATCCCCAGTCGTCACCATATGTCACCATGCTTGTTTCAAGACGAAATCCTCCGGATGAGTTTTGGGGCCACAAATCGGAAACTGGTTGGTGGTATACCTACCCCTCTGAAAAATATAAGTTCGTCAGTTGGGATTATGAAATTCCCAATCCCCAGCTGCGCACACACAGATGAACGCCTTGCGGATCACCTCCTGTCGGTGAAGTAGGTTCCGCCTCACGGCCGAATCAACCACTGTCGTGTTCTTTAGCGTCGCCTTGAAACTGTCGACGTCATCTTGTGACACCTCCTTCACGATGGTGTCTGCAATGAGACACTGAAGGGAGCTCGCCGAGGCGAACGAGCCTCCCCCCCTCATCTACAGTACCAAAAGTGCCTGAGGCCCGGTGAGATCCGACGGATCAATGGCCGTAAGAGGAGTGAGGTTGCCTGATGCATCCTGAGTCCCAAAGGCCCTCTTCAAGAAGTTTGCCGCAGCCTGTGTTGTCACCCTGCGACTGCCATACCGCACTGTAAGTGTGCCATTGCAGTACCCATGGTTTGAGATGGGGCCAAAAAGCACCAAAACTCCAATCACTGTTTCACCATTGGGTCCTTCCACACCAATTGCTCCATGTATAAAATATTAACCTACATTTCCACCAAAAATTGCCCAGTTTTGTAGGTAAATATTCCATACATGGAGCATCTGGGATATATCGAAAAATAAAACATGTTCCAAATCACCAATCAGGAAAACTCCGATTTGGAGATCTCGAAATGATGGGATCATCGCCCAAAACTCATCACCATCAACCTATCTGGATGGGACAACCACGAAGCTACCTGATCTCATGACCAATGGTAAAAATACGATCAACTCCCACCGTTTGCCCCGCTTCTGGAAGAGTTCGACGGGATTATTATCATCATTATCAACATCACCATCACCATCATTATCATCAACAACAACAATATCATTGGTATGATCATCGTCGTCTTCTAACAGAATAGTGATAATTGGACATTTGCGCTGTTCCAGCACTTTTGGTTGCACTAACAGTTCAAACAGAATCTTGGACATTGAAGTCAAAAAATGTAATATATTCTTTTTGAGGTAACATGAGATAGCAATGATAGTCACAGGGAACAGTATACCATGATCCATGTCATTCAAACTTCAACCCCGGGGGCGCCAAACTAGGGCACGCAAAGCGTCACGGATTGCGTCATCCCAAAGTCACCGTAGTCATCAAGTCATACTACTGGAACCGTCGCGATGCCTCGGCTTCCGCGCGTGGGCCAGCACCTTGCGCCAGGCGCAGCTGCTGCCTTTCGATCGTCCTGGCCTGCGCATGCACGATCTCACTCATGTCAACCAAGGCCTCTTTTAAGACTTTGTTCTCTTGTTTGAGAACAATGGCCTTTTGGCGAAGTTCCTCAAATCGTTCGGCCTCTGTCTTGGGCATGTTCGCTGAGCTCGAACTATGATTCCAGTGAGGTCACAGTGAGGTCACTATAATTCACCCAGATCTATGTGTATGTATATGTATGTATAATGTTACAATATACTACAATTTTGTATAATACATAGTAATAGTACGATCAACTTCCACAATTTGCCCCGCTTCTGGAAGAGTAAAGATACCCTGCAAAAAATGACAAATTCTTAGCTGGCTGGTTGGTGGTATACCTACCCCTCTGAAAAATATTAGTCAATTATAACTGGGATGATTATTCCCACTCTATGGAAAAATAAAAAATGTTCCAAACCACCAACCAGCTGGAGAACGTAGATAATCAGATAATCTCATTGATACCCAGCAAGACTAGTCAGGATTAGTTTCTACCCATCTAAGATTGGCCTAGCTACCTGATCTCCTGTCAAAGATTGGACACGACTCAACGTTCACCAACCAGCTTGTCGCGCCAGACGCTCAGCACCAGAATCAATGGAGTGACATCTCATCGGACCGGGAAAATTGAGAATCACCTACTTAAACCTAGGCATTTCAGAGATCATATCCAACATATCAAAATGACGTTGAATGAAGGTGCAACCCCCATGCATCACGAGGCAAATGAGGAATCCACACATTTATCATGGCTTCCAAAGCTGATTTAAGAGCAAATGTGACGCCGTTCAATCAATCTTTCGACCGCTGTTCTTCTGACATTTCGGTACAACAAACTGGTGCCTTCAGATCAAATTCCGCTCCTGACAGGTCCCCTAGGTCCCCCGATGCAAGGCGATTTTGGATACAATTCCTGATGTTGTGAAATTTTCCAAAACCAATTTAAACACCATTCGAGGGCTGAACGTCATCGGGACCCACAAGTTGCGATTTGGGGGTCACATCAGATTTGAGCACCAACTAATTTTTCCGCCAATTTGAACACCAGTTATTAGATTGAAATAAGCTTACCCTTGGTAATCAAACATAGCAATTGAAAACCTTAGATATCCCATGATATCCCATTGAATCCCAAATAAAATAATCGTCAACTTGCAGTATACAGTATGAATTACACTAAATTCCCCATGCAAAAATTCTGATTAAAACAAGCTCATCAATAAAATCCTAGTAATTCCTATTGAAATCCCATTGACATTGAAATCCGACACAAAATCTCAAGCAAAATCTCCATGGGACCCCCTCCAAGCTGTCGTTTCGTCCTGAAAGGGATGCCAAAACGAACCAATTGTCACCTCAGAGACAGGGACTGGTCCCGCCGCAGGGAATGGGGGTAGGCTGTGGGAAACCATGGGAAAACCCATAGGAAAATGGTGATTTAAACAACAAAAATGGGGAGTTAATGGGATTTATAGCTGATTATAGGAATCATAGGAAACCATACTATGGAAGGGGTCCCCGTTCGAGCTCGTGTTCAGTTGGTTTAGAAAAGCGGCTGAATTAACTATGGTTTATGGTAGATATGACCAACTAGATAACTATGGCTACATAATTTAATACCTTTATAAACCAACTTATAACTGGGGGGGCCATCCTGTACTGTGGATGGAAGAAAGACTGTACATCATTCGGTTGCAATGGGATAAACATCTACGAACTGGTGCAGGATTTCTTCCGTAGTAGTTCTATTGATACCAGTAGTACCGCACAAGGCGGTGGCGGAAGTTTCACAAATAGGAAACCTATAGGAGAGGTTGGTTGTTGTGAATCAGGGATGGCAGAGCGAAGCCACTGATGGACCGAAAGGTGCTTGAGGTCTCCTATTGTTCTCTCTCTTTCTCTGACTATCTACCTACCTACCTACCTATCTATCTATGTATCTATCTATCTATCGATCTATCTCTCTCTCATCTAATTATCTATCTATCTATCTATCTATCTATCTATATCTATATCTATATCTATATCTATATCTATCTATCTATCTATCTATCTATCTATCTCTATATTTCTCTCACTCTCTCTCTCTATCTATCTATCTATCTGTCTGTCTATCTATCTATCTATCTATCTATCTATCTATCCCTTTCATCTGTCTATCTGTCTAGCTGTCTACCTGTCTATCTGCCTGTCTATCTATCTATCTATCTGTCTATCTGTCTATCTGTCTACCTGTCTATCTGTGGTGCAGTGTCATTCAGTGTAATGTAGTGTAGTGTAATGTAGTGTAGTGTATGGAGTGTAGTGGAATGTAGTGTAGTGTAGTGTAATGTAGTGTAGTGTAGTGTAATTTAGTGTCGTGGAGTGTAGTGGAGTGTAGTGGAGTGGAGTGTAGTGGAGTGTGTTGTGTAGTTGTAATTGTAGTGTAGTGGAGTGTGTAGTGTAGGATAATGTATATAGTGAAGTGTAGTGGAAGGTAGTGTAGTGTAATGTAGTGTAGTGTAGTGTAGTGGTGCGTAATGTAGTGTAATGTAGTGTAGTTTCGTGTAATTTAGTGTACTGGAGTGTAGTTGTGTAGTTGTAGTTGTAGTTGAACACTGTACATCATTGGGTTACAATGGGATAAACCATCTACGAACTGGTGCAGGATTTCTTCCGTAGTAGTTTTATTGATAACAACTAAAACTGGTTGGTGGTATACCTACCCCTCTGAAAAATATGAAAGTCAATGGGAAGGATTATCCCATATATTATGGAAAATAAACAATGTTTGAAACCACCAACCAGAAAATTAGGCCTCATCCATTATCTACAAATGATTTCGGTGTAGATAAACGGATTGATTTAAGGGAACATCTATGCGAGATTTAGCCACTAATATCAGGGTTGTTTCCCGTAGTTTATTTCCGAGCCAATTTCTGGGAGTGTAAATATGTAAGCGATGCTTGTAATGAACATGATTAAGGGAACCACAAAAGATTTCCCACTATATCATACTATATCGATGGAACTAACCTCGAAACCATTCCATCTAATCACCATCACCAGGTTGATGCAAGAGAATCAATTGGATTAAACATGATTAAACCGCAGTGAAATATCAGGTTTCCAGGTTCATGTTCTGTGTTATTCACCGAGGAATTCAAACAACCTCAAATAAACCGGTTCCCACTTAAATAAGTGCTGCATTCCACATCTACCCCACCTGCATCAGTGTTCGGCCTCACACCAATAAGGGCTTCATCATTGGGACCTTAAATGATGTTAGATTCTTCAAAAACAATATCTGGTTGGTGGTTGAGCCACCCCTCTGAAAAATGATGGAGTTCGTCAGTTGGGATGATGACATTCTCAAGATATGCAAAAATACAACATTTTCCAAACCACCAATCAGATATGATAATTCACAATCAAGTCCTCACCGTTTTGTTTCAAGGTCATTAAATTGATAGTTTCCTCAAGAACTTAGCCGGGCTTTACCTTGTTCAGTTGACGCACATAGTCCAAACTATATTCAGTCGCTGTGGGGCAATCACCAACAAAGGTTACTGGTTGATGGTTTCAACCCCTCAAAATTAGTCATTAGGTATCAAGAGCCCATTTCTCTGGTTGAACATTGAAACACATTTGAACCACCAACATCAAATTATGTTGAAAACTAACATGCCATCCCAAATACCAAACCAGTTCCCAAAGAACAATTATCAATTTGAACAATATGAGGGCTGATTTGTGGATTATTGTGCTAAACTCATGTAAACGCAAGAAAGTCAAACTAAATATAGTTTATTGCTAAAATTACCTCAAGCTTCATGTCATACAAATAAAACTGGGAATATTCACCAGGTATTTAGATAGCATGCAAATTCTATCCATCAATCTATTGGTTTGTTAGGGAAACTCTACAGTTGTGAAACCTGTTGTTTTTCCCTCCATATATTATAGGGGTTCCAGGGGTTCCGGGTTTCGATTTGGCCATGTTTCCCTTCAACAAATTCTCGGTATGCAATTTCGGATTACTGGGTCTAAACTAGATAATTAATACAAAATTGCACACTCCCCACGAGCTGAAAGTAACTCAACCCACCTCAATTCTCATGTCATACTACCCTCTGGTAAACTAACATAGCTATTGAGAATGGCTATTTATAGTGGATTTACCAATTAAAAGCATGGTGATTTTCCAGTTCGTTACGTTAGTCTACCAGAGGGTAATGAACATAGGCAAATGCACCAGTTTATTTCAAAACCTGAAGATTCGGCCCTGTGACGTCGCAGTGAGGCCATTATAATATCAATGGGAGATCTCCAGGATCCAACAAATGGAGGTACTGACTGAGTACCATTTTTCAGGCCATATGAATTGTGGGGATATTTCCTGAAATTTAGGCCTGAAAAATGGGCCTTATATAGGTACCTCCAATGAATCGGTTCCGAAATGGCCATTGACTTGGGATGGAGTTTATGTTGACTACTTGGAGGATCATCCTACCTGGTAAACGGTTGATAAGGCTGGTTAGTAAGTCCCCATTCAGTGGGATTATGCCATTTATAATATGGATTACCCTCTGATAATATCCAGATAATATACCCAATTGGGTATGATTCAAAATTAAACACCTGGGGGACCACAGATTCAAGTCCAGTTGAAGTCCTAACCATCCAATAATTGGGTACTCAATTTTGACACATATCCAATTATATCCCAAAGATCATGATATCCACATGATTAACCCATACACAGGCATAAAACTATGCGACAAAATCGCACTGCTTTTCCACCATACTGTTTTGGCTAATCCCCACAATCTTTTAGGGTGAAACTGTCCATCATATCTCCATTTTGTGAAACTGGTTGGTTTTACAGCTTCATTTTCTTGAACAAATCATAGTAAGGCAGTAAGGCCCTATTTTTGTTGGCTACATCCACATCTTTGATGCTAAATCAAATCCATAAATAACTTAAAATCACTATTCTTCTTGGTTAAACCACCATTTTGCTTGGTGAAATCCCCAAGGGACAACGGGACAACCCAAAAAAAGAGGCGTCGTTTTTCGCTGAGTGCCCCCGGCCAACAGACTGAAGCTGGTGGCATCGAGGCCAAACTTCTCCAGGTAGATATCTTTGGCCACTCCCACGGCTCCCATCCTTGGAATTTCCCGGGTGATTTAACCATCAAATTGTCGGAAATTAACGTACCCTCTGGTAAACTTACAAAAAGCTATTGAAAATGGCCATAGAAATAGTGGATTTTCCCATAAAAAATTGTGATTTTCAATAGCTATGTTAAATTACCAGAGGGTAGACTCGGCAACAGATGCTTGGAAGATTCATTTCCACGCAAAATTTGGGTGATTTTCAGGGTACTGTGAAAATTTACTAGAGGGTAAACGACCAACAGACTGGGTGACAGGGACGAACAGAAAGCTGATCTTAGGTACTGAATCACAGAATTGGTCTATGGATGTCTATGGGTATAGGTATACACACCGCGGTATTGGGAGGTCTGGGTACACTCTATCTTGGGAGTCTTCGTTTGAAAAAGCCACAAATGCTGGGTACGACCATTTGTAAATATGGGAATAATATCGACTGCCAGTTTCATTATTGGTATGGAGACCCAATAAGAAATGGGGTACCCCTAGACCGAAACAAATGGTCGAGTTTGGGATTACATAATTTGCTCCTTTGATGCTAATTTACATCCGGCTTTTGGATCGCTTCCTCCATTGGAGCGACCCAAACACCGCTGCTAGAGAGTGTGGCTTGTCGTGATGCGGAAATTACAAATCTAGTTGATAGTTTCAACAACCTCTGAAAAATATGAGTTCGTCAGTTGGGATGATGACATTCCCAATATATGGAAAGTCATAAAATTCCATGGTTCCAAACCAACCAGAAATTGGTGGTTTCTTAAAATGGGTGACTTATGGTGACCCCATGGCGGTTCCTTCCACTTAGGATCCATGGTTAAGCCCAGTGGATCAGATGTGGATGAATACCCTACTTATCCCACTGAAAAAACTGGGCTTATAACCCACTTAGGATCCGTGGGATGAGCACACCAAGTAGTTTTCCCAAGAAAAACCAACCACTTTTGAACATCGAGTCGCTCAAACATCCAGCAGTGTGTGTGTGTGTCAATCCAGGGCTAGCAAAAATGGCTTATCATGGCCAATCGGCAGCATACCTATCTAATGATCTAATTCTAGTAGGAGCAGTGTACCTTTATAGGACTGTACCTCCCACAACGGGAGAAAAGTAATTTGCCACTGTTTCAGTAGGAATTGAACTGTCATTTTTGTTGGTTGGTTGTTGTAGTTTGGTATGATATAGTAAGCGCCAAAAACCATAGCAATAACCATAGCAAAAACCACATGGAATTCATGACATGTTTCTGGTGAACCCTTCACCGAGGTATTTTCAGATGTTGTGCATCATTTCTGGGATTGTTACTGGCTCGTTGGTGGTTTTAACCATCTTGAAAAAATATTAGTCAATGGGCAGGATTATCCCATATATTATGGAAAATAAAACATGTTTGAAACCACCAACCGGCTGGGATTGTTTCTAGGTGCTATCAACCCCTCTGTTGAAAGCTCTGCAGCTAATTCATCAACCGTGACTTGAGAATCATCAATCCGGGAGTTGACAATACAGTGATGATGGAAGTCTAAGTGCATTGCTAACGGAAAAAAAAAAAACAAAGACATGTAACGAATATTCCCCCCAAATCTCTTCGACTCCTTTTCCGCTTTTAGCTGATTGTTGCCAACAGGAAACATGCTTGATGCAATACAGAAAACAAATACCCTCTGGTAAACTAACAGTTTGCCATGGAAAATGGCCCATTTATAGATGGTTTACCATGGTTTACCTATCAAAAATTGTGATATTCTATAGCAAACTGTTAGTCATTACCAGAGGGTACACGTTACAATCATCTGCATCTACTGGTCTCTGATGGTAGAATCCCCTGCGCCAAGATGTAGCCCCAAAAAATATCTGACTTTTCACCACCAGAATCCCCACCATTGTTTTCTGGTTCCATCCCGTTTTTAAGGCGGCCAATAATCACCATGCCCCCAGCATGGGACCATGGGCCAAGTTATCCAAGTTGCATGAAGAATGGACTGAAGAGCGCCATTGCAAAGCGCGCTTTGCGAAACCATGAATGACCCGAGGGCCCCCTGACGGAATCCCGGGTCGGTTCTGCTGCAGAAACCCCGGTAAGACCCCGGTCGGCAAGACCTTCAGTAAAAATGGTTCCGGGAAAATCGTAACGACTGACACCACTGGAATCCCATGGATGAATTTTGGATTGTCACTACCAGTACTATGGTTAGCAAAACGAGTCATTTGACTTTCGGGGATTTCGGGGAGTTTGCTTATCTGTTTGGTGTTCTTTTAACCCATGCCAAACATGTCTGGTTGGTGGTTGAGCCAACCCTCTGAAAAATATGAAAGTCAGTTGGGATTATTCTTCCCAATGTATGGAAAATCATAAAATTCCATGGTTCCAAACCACCAACCAGACTATTCACCACTATTAAACCACAACTGTTCCAAACCATGACAAACCAGATGAGAACTAGTCAGTCGGGAATCATCCCAGGTAGGCAATGAGAACTGAGGATCGGCGCATCGGGGACAATGGGATGAATCTCGGCCCTTTTTTTTGTGCGACGACCTGGGACTTTGCATGAAAATTGGATACTCAAAAAAAAAAGTGGTTTATCAAACATCATGTTCATCATCGTCTTCATCATCACAATAATCATTGTCATCATCATGATCATAGTTTACCCTCTAAACCAGCGATGGTGGGACATGTGCGAAACTTTTGATCCCCGTCCTGAAACAGCCCTTTTGCATACGGTTGTATATGTACGTATGTATGTCTTATGTGTATGTCTACGTCCCTTTCTCCCTGTCTCTCTGTCTCTGCGGGCAACTGCATGACTGCATGTCATGTCTGCATGCCTGTATGCATTCATAGTATGCCCAGCATACCCTTGTTCCCATGAACAAACAACCTAATATATTGCAGAGAAGCCTCCGGCAACCATTCATAGATGATGTTCCCAATAAACTTCGATACACTGGTTTTTTCCCATTGCTACGTTTGATGACACCGGTGGGTATTCATTGTAGTCAGTATCGTTGGTACTATCAACCTCCAGTTCATGGCCAATCTGAAATAGGTTGCAGAAAACATAGATCAGCTGGTCAGTATATATCCCCAAACATATATCTGGGTATATAATAATATTTCACTAACCTGAATTAAGGCCATTTGAGGATGATTCCCCTTACTAACCATGATTCCAGTGAGGTCGCAGTGAGGTCGTTATAATTTACCCAGATATATGTAATGTACTATATAACCAGATAGAAAAAACAAAAACGAGCGAGTAGTAAATAATGGAAATAATTCTAGCTATCAAGTACACCAAGTTTAGCACCATTCGCTATTTCTATTCAGTAAAATACATCCAACTAGCCATCCCACATCTTTGATCCAACTACCCATCCACTTGTTTTTTGTTTTAATCCCAATTTTGGGCCCATATAATCCCTATATGATTCTCATATAACCACCATATAATTTATCCAAAGCCCATCCCATATGATCCATGGTGCTGGTATATTTACCTACAAAACTGGGTGATTTTTAGGGCAAATGTTGGTAAATATACCAGCACCTAGGTTCGCATTTGGGCATGAAATCATCTCGAATCCACCGCGGTCCGCGGTCACATCGGTGCCTCGGTTGAAAGATAAACTGCCGTAAGCTGGAGCATCCGCGCTCCTGGAGAGCCGCGATGGTTTTTCACTGTTCAGTCCATGAAAACTAGGAACATATCATGTATTATCTACCAAGATTCACGAAAGTCTAGTGAAATACTAGTTACATCTAGTTACTAGTTATTCTAGTTCTAAGTGGATAATATATACCCTCTGGTTATTTAACATACATAGCCATGGAAATTCACCATTTCTACTAGATAAACCATCTATAAATGGGCCATCTATGCCATGGCAAACTGTTAAATAACCAGAGGGTAACCATCGTTTTTGGATAAATTATAATATTTCACTATCCTGAATTAAGGCCATTTGGGGATGATTCCCCTTATTAACCATGATTCCCAGTGAGGTCGCAGTGAGGTCGTTATAATTTACCCAGAACCATAGTTTTACAGTAACCATGGTTATACCCTTCTATGCCCCCAACTGCAGCCCCAAGTTCCCTCCACATGTCAGTGGTACAGCTGGATGGCCAGCGGATTCCCCCATTTTCAAACAAGGCCACACGTCAAAAATCTCTTGGAACATTCCCTACAATGGTATGTTGCTGGGGGTTCAAGACAAATCAAACTTGACAATTTCCAATATTTCAAGGGTAATATAACCCCCCAGAATCATCAATCATGGAAGCATCGTTCATTAATTTTGTATCGAGCAAAGCTCTATGATCACACAGCAAATCACTGACTAAACCAACCGGGCTTTCGGAAGATTTTTGCATTTAACATGATTTAACCCTTCTACAGGGTGGTGCCCCAGTTCGGAATTGCTAAGTTGGTGCCAATAAGTCCAATAACTATGGTTTTTGTTGGTGATATAACTATAGTTGTCATGGGTTTATAACCCATTTATAACTGGGGGGGGGCACCACCTTCTACTCCTCATGTTTGATGCTTAACTTAGCCTCCATTCAAACCACCATAGTCATCGCTCCTTCGGCATTGGAAGGTCCTCCGACTTCATGACGCGTCCCAAAGGTCGCGGCTACGAGATGAAACGGGGGAAACCGAGTCCCACGGAATATTCTGGCAAGATACCATTGATTACCCTGGGTTCATGGCTTACATCCCGCACTGAATGTTGAAATACTTTGAAGATCCATAATTTTGGATGGATTTTGTGGATCTGGAGCAGTTGGAGCTCTACAAGTTGGAAACAGGACCCCCCCTGTAGATCTCTTTCAACACGGGGGGCCTCCAATCCTGCACAGACCAATTTGAAACTTCAAGTGAGCCGAGAATCACAGGAAGCACCGCAGTCTTACTGGTGCTTAGCAGGGAATGAGGGAATGATCCACAATAACTACCAATAATCATCCCATTCCCGCATTCCAATCCATTCCCTACTAAGCACCAGTAAGCAGTTGATCCTTTTGAATGGATTCTTGGGATCATCTTCGACATCGCGATGCCACCGAAATCAGGATCCCAAAGCTGGTTTCTGTTCGATTCCAGTGCATGGGAGTCAAATCCTGAAAAAAAAACTCAAAAAATAAACATGTTCTTACCCATATGATCCATTGGTATATTTACCTACAAAACTGGGTGATTTTTAGGGTAAATTTTGGTAACTATACCATACATGGAGCATGTGGGTTATACAGCAAGTCTCCCGCATGTGTCCATGGTTCGTAGGGGGACAAGATTCAAGAGTCTTGTTGAAATTCTATTGATTGAATCACTGTCCTTTGTGTGTCATATACCATCATCATACCATCCATAGTTGGATGATACAAGGGGGGGCCCATGAGTTATGTCTGCTGGTTTATAACCCTGTTAAATACTATGCTGGTTGGTGATTTCAACCATCTTGAAAAATATGAATCAAAGGGAATCATTATTCCCATATATTATGAAAAATAAAAACAAGTTCCAAACCACCAACCAGCAGCTTTTTCTGGGTAAGGATCACAAAAAAATCAAGCTACAACATGGAGGATTCGGTACAAACACTAACCATAAGGTGCCTGAGATCTGCCAGGCAAAAGGTGAGTTTCGCGTTATGAGAATGGCAAATTCACAAAGGAAACAAACACGGGATTACCTGAATAATCATTATAAATTATATCCCATTATCCGATTATATACTGTGTATTCCAACAATAGTGACATTATCATTGTATAAGTGCGTCCTAAAACTCACTGTATCCCATTATTATCCACTAGATTATTCCTTATATCCCTATCTTCGGGAGTGGGCCAAGACATGTGCATCTTATGACCCAGTTACCTTGTGGTAATTTAACATAGTTACGGAACAAGAACCCATGAAAAACACAACATTCATAGGTGAATCATCTGAGCAATTTTTGGCAGTTGTCTGTCGTTTTGTCAAATAACCAGATGGTACATGTAACATCTCCAATCGGTCTTGTCTAAATATGTTATATATGGGCTATGAACCACCTATACTGGCATGCAACCCGTATATCCCATTAAAATAAACGTAACAATTAAAATCATATACACACGTTTGGTACTGTTTGATCAGTTGTTGCAACTATCCTTGATACGAAGGTTTATGGACAACTATAGCTTTTGGGTAAGATTTATATGACATATAGCCCATTCATAGTTTGTCTGAAAATAGGGTACCTATAATTTGATGGTTGAGTATAATTTTCCCTACTTGGTGGCGAACTACCCACTTCGTAAGTAGGTTGTAACCCTGGTTATAAGTGGATTAACCCTACTTATCCCACTGAAAAAACCAGGGATATAAGCTACTTAGGATTCGTGGGTAGTTCACCACCAAGTAACCAGAATACTAACCATCATTAACCATGGTTAAACCATATTTTCCCAACATTTTCCCAAGACTTTCCCAAAAATTCTGGGGTATGTATCCCTTATTTCTTTCATGTTGCCGCGGACGACAGAACCCTCTGTCGTCATCCAAGTTCCCGGGCAGATGAACTCGGGGTGCTTCCCTGCGCCAACGTGGGGGGGTGCTGTACTGAATATGGCCATCAATATGGTTTGCATGTTGAACAAATCATGGGAGTACTTGGTGGTGAACTATCCACGAATCCTTTAGGTAGGTTAGTTCACCCTGTTTTTTTCAGTGGGATAAGTAGAGTTCACCCACTTATAACTAGGGTATAGTTATAACCTACTTATTAAGTGGGATGAGCCACCCAGTATGCTTTGCATGTTGAAAAAAATGGGAGTAAAAAAAAAACAATATTACCGGAAATTGTTGTGCTGAGCATCCGAAGCAACTGGTTTATCCAACTGACTGGCTGGGTGATTTTGGAATAACAGCTCCGTTGAGGTCAAAATGTACAGTTTTAGGGTTTCAGGCCTTAGGGTTTCGGGGGTTTAGGGTTTATTGTTTTGGACAGGTGCAAAAAATCTGGCACTACACAGGGATTTGAGCATGTCAAAGGATATGCGGGACTTGTCATTGGCAAACATGGGGTTTGCACCGAACATAAAATACACATACCATCCCAAATGCTCCATGTATGGTATATTTACTAACATTTACCCTAAAAATCACCCAGTTTTGTAATGTTTTGTAGGTAAATATACCAGCACCACGGATCATATGGGAATCAATGTTGATTTACTCGAACATTAAGTTGCCATCTGGCTTGTTTTCACCCCCATGTGCTGTATCAACTAACGGGTACAAGATGGTTTTCCATAGGCTAAGTTGGTTTCCAACTAGGTCAACTAGAGTTTGAAATGATTATAACTAAGCTTAAAAAGTTTATGAACCCAATATTCTAATTCACCATTAAATCCCATTATATATCATTATATCACATATGTTTGGTTTAATGCCAATTGTAAATTATTATTTAGAATCCATGAATGTAATCATCCCATCAAAAAAACAATAACAATTACCATTAGATAACCACATTCTTACTCATATACTGTACCAAGTGTATCGCAATTACAATCCCTGAAATAGTCATAATCCATCGTAGTCCACTATGCCCAGTATATCACCATTGGCTGTATACCCAGTATATTCATAGAATCCATGAAGCTTTCTCGTTGCCACGTTTGATTTCTTTTGATGACACCTCAGGGTAAATCCCATTCAGTATCCAGTATTAAACCATTACTAAGCCAGGATACCTTTGAAATATCCAATATTTATCTTGGATTTGCTTAAGGGGTCCCCAAAAAATAGAACATATTCACTTAATCGATTCCCCATTTCTGGTGGATTGTCCATTGGGAAAATAAAAAAACACCGACTAAACAAACCCAGGTTATAGATAGCTTTTGGGGTTTTCCCATGTCAGCCTTCATCCTGTCCCGACCTGAGCACTGCCGCCCACCAGCGTTAAGAGAAGCCTCGGTTGATTTTGTTGGCCGATGCTGTGGCGAACCAGCTGAAAAAGTCAAGAACCAGCTGGAGATTATATAAGATGATCATCAGATTGGGTGATAAAAATATGGATATGATATGATGATGGAAATCATTCAGATATTATGGAACATCTAGCGTGGATATTATCTCAGATGATATGGGATGATCTTGGATGATCAATGGAATGGTTGAAGGGAAAATCGAAACCGGAAACCGTTTAAATATCTGTTTAAACTAGTCCATTGAGATGAACTTCAAATGGGGTGATTCATTTGGATAGGAATATGGAAACCACCCATGGTGGAACATATACTATGGAACATCTCAGATATGAGGTAATCATAATATGCTCCATGGTCCATGGTATGTTTACAGCTACATGTTGGTGATTTCAGGGGTAAAACATGGTGAATATTCCATGAAATGACGGCCTCAAAACCATGTTGTGGTGAATCTATTTGGAAATTCTGCCCCCATGCCGGTGACCGGTTGCCGTGAATGTTCGTTGTTCGGTCCGCCCCGGGTAAATGATTCGTGGCTTGCTGTCCGAATACCGGTGTCATCAAACGTGGAAGATCCATGATCCACATCACCAATTTAATTGATTTATAGATGACGATACGTCCCATGTGATCCATGTATGATATATTTACCTACATTTGGATTATTTTTAGTGTAAATATTGGTAAATATACCAGCACCATGTTTCGCATTTGGGATATCTAATCTACCGCAAATCCTGGACCGTGAAATTGTAGTTAGGACCACCTTGTTGCTGGGACCACCTCACTTGCGCAACTCTACAGTGATGACCGTTTACCCATTGTAAAATATTGTAAATGGTGAAATGACTGGTTATTTCTATGGGATTATAACTTCAATAAATGGGGTTTTGTCAGTACTTATAACTGGTATTTCGGGCCATAACTGTAATCCCCAATTGTTTTGCATCCTCCCCACAGCGTGGACAAACTCCTCAGCCCAGCAACGCCAGTTTCGGCACGGGCAAGCCAGACAACCAGGGCGCAGTGCTTGTCACCAATGCGGCGCGACCCTGCCATTCGTCGTGGCCATAGTCGCTCCAGAAGCGCCGAAAAGTGTCCTGGCAGGAGAACATTTAGCGGCTTTCTCAGCCGCGTTGGCGATGTAGCATGAAGTAACCAGCAACAAAACAACTCTATATAATGTAATCTAACATAGCTAAATAGCTATTGAAAATTACCATTTATAGTGTTAAACATGGTGATTTTCCATAGTTATGTTAGCAACCAAAAAAAATACATCTGGTTGGTGGTTGACCTACCCCTCTGAAAAATATGAGTCAGTTGGGATGATGAAATTCCCAATATATGGAAAAATAACAAATGTTCCAAACCACCAACCAGATATAGAATATACCTTCAGCAATTCCAGATCTGGTCATTTATCTAGCTGAATGGGACAATTTAACGAAAATCTAAGGATCTATACAGCCAACGATAAGGGGGACCCACAGTAACCGCTAAAAAATGATGTACCACTTCAGTTGATCTCACGTCATTGTGGATTATCCCGTATTGAATGAAGTTGTGTGTTCATCACCATTTGTTTTGAATGATTGCCACCAAAGATTGGGTATCTGAAATTGAAAGTTGGAATGATGAGAACCCCGCAATAATGCCATACAGATTGATTCATCAAATATATTAAATGCTAGATATGATAATATTGCATTGCTGGCTATTTTTTTGATTCAAAAAACATATTTTTTAATGGTGAACATCCACTGTAACACACTGTAGCACCGCGCACCAAAACTTTAGATACCCCGGGAAAACACCATAAATTCGTATCACGGTTCATTCTAGATAGTTATGGCAAATGGCCTTCTCTAGTCATTTACCTATTGTAAATTATTCTCCATAGCAATTTGTTAGTTTACCAGGGGTGATAATGATGTGGCACCTTCCTCCAATTGTATAGATACCCTCTGTTCCCAATTTAATTTTATAGAATTTCATAGATGATTTTCCCACTAAACCCAACATTTACTAACGGAATTTTCCACAAAGCCACGTTTGAGTACCAGAGGGTAACATCATTTCTCAACCCACCATCACTTATCACTCACATCCCCATTGTTCATGATTAACCCCCAAAAAAATATAGATAAATCACTTTAAAATCTTGTCAACCACTCCAAGTACCGATATCTCCCTATCTCATGCAATATTTTGATGGTTTTTTGGCCCACCATATTTTGGTAGATAAATCCACCATTTCAATGGTTAACCATGGTGGACCAATCCCCAATGGTTAGTAAGATACGGCAACTGGCTACCTCCAAAAAAATAGCACAAAATCATACATTTGGGGGTTTCTATAACCAATATATCGTATCAGTAAAACACTGTGAAGGTTGCTAATTACAACCAGATAACCAGATAATATTTATCTCGAGTCCGACTTTTTTGGGCACTATACGAATATATGGGGGGTTCCAGAAATGGAGGTATCCACCAAATGGATGGTTTATAATGGACAATCCTATTGCAGTAACATGGATGATTTAGAGGTACCCCCATTTATGGAAACCTCCATAAGTACATAGCCATCATGTAATCAATAAATATCAATAATATCACGAGAAATACATGGAACCATATCCAACAATTCCCTGACCTCTGTTTCAGGCATCACTTTGCCGCAGTCGCTCGCATCTCGGGACAGCCTCGAGCGTTCGGGAAACCGTGGCTCTGGGATATTCTGGGATGACAATATGGATACACCTTCTGGTTGGTGGTGGACCTACCCATCTGAAAAATATGAGTCAGTTGGGATGATGAACTTCCCAATATGATGGGAAAGTCATAAAATGTTCCAAACCACCAACCAGATTCTGGTGACAACAGCAAACTCGATCGTATCATCAGCAAACATCTTAAACATGACAATGAATTCTCAGAGAGTGGTGAAACCTAGTCATGTCTCGTGGCTGAAAAAAAACATCGAACCATTGGTTCTTAGCAGATTATTAACCATTTATCAACCATTTAGTAACCATATGAAGCAATATTTGCTCAAAATGACGATCATATCAGCCATTATTGACCATTCTTTGAACACACTATGTGAACACCGTAAAGCCAACAGTAAAACTGGTGAACTAAACCCACCTCTGTGATTTAGCTGGGGCAATACCTTGTACCCAAGTGGGACACGGTTGATAGGTTGCCACAAGGGAATGAAGACAATGACCGAGGCAACAAGTGGGATTGCCAAATTTGGAGTTTAGTTAATTGCAAACACTTACCCTCTGGTAATTTAACATAGCTATTGAAAATGGCCATTTATAGTGGATTTTCCCATTAAAAATGGTGATTTTCCATTGCTATGTTAGTTTACCAGAGGGTAGTTCCCAAATTTGACAATTCGACCTGCTTGCGACTGATTAAACTGTGGATAGTTTCCAAATTTGACACAACCACTATAGTTGGTTGTTATTAGTTGTGGATTTAACCAACTATGACTATAACGTGTTCGCCACAACCCCCACATTCGCCCATGCTCATCATATCCCCCTATATCTCCCTAGCTACATACTTGTCCCCCAAAGGCTGAACGCAAACACTGGCTATAGGCAGAGATTTAGACTTTAGGCTTTCAGGATTTGAGGTTCTATTATGGTTTCGGTCGGGTTCAGGGTTTTAGGTCTCTATGTTGTAGGCTTAGAATTTCAAGGTTTCAGGGTTTGTTTTGTTTGTTTTAAAATTGGCCCTACACAGGGATTTGAGAATACGGGAATGGATCGCGGGCACATCTAGGCTTTGCAACACACATGTCTGGTTGGTGGTTGATCTACCCCTCTGAAAAATATGAGTCAGTTGGGATGATGAAATTCCCAATATATGGAAAAATAAAAAATGTTCCAAACCACCAACCAGATATAGAATATACCTTCAGCAATTCCAGATCTGGTCCATGGTTTTTACATGTTTTTACCATTAAGTAGTGGGTTTTCCTGTAAATTTCCCCTAAACCTAACCAGATGTTTTAAACGATCATAAATTTACCCAGATAAATTAAGGTTATAAAGCCATTAACATTCATTAAGTATAGATATATCACTGTATCACCTATAAAAACCATAGTAGTTATTGGCTTATAAACCTCTCATCATTCACCACTATAAAGCCATCACCAATAGTAATGGCTGGTACCACCCATTGATGGGGAAATAAATATATATCCATTAATTAATGATTTCAACGATCCCAACGAAATCCCCGTGGCCAAGCCAACCAAGCCACCGTTCGACATTGGTCGCTTCGATGAACATTTCGACCTCCACACCTGCGCGTTCTGGACAAAGATGTGGCAATGACAAGCTCTTCCAAACCATGGGAAAACCACAGGATCATGATAATTTAACCACTATAAATGGTGATTTAATGGTGAATTTCATGGGGTGATATGGGAATTACCCTCTGGTAATTTAACATAGCTATTGAACATCACCATGTTTAATGGGCATATCATATATAAATGATTATAAATGGTCATTTTCCATAGCAAACTGTTAGTTTACCATAGGGTACCTCCTCCATCCCATGGTTGAGACATGACATTTCCCTGGTTGGTGGTTGACCTACCCCTCTGAATAATGAAAGTCAATGGGAAGGATTATCCCATATATTATGGAAAATAAAAAATGTTTGAAACCACCAACAAGTTCCTCATCATAGATGGCCTCACATTGGAAGGTCAAAGCAAGTTTTGGACAAATCCAATAGTCATGGATGACCATTTTAGCACTGAAAGCTATGGCAGCTATGGTGACTTGGGGATCCCCCATTTTAAGAAATTTCCAGATCTTCCCCAGTATATGGAGGTTTCCTGAAATAAGGGTAACCCTAAATCATCCATTTTAATTGATGGGATTGCCCTTTGTAAACCATCCATTTTGGGGTACCCCCCCATTTATGGAACCCATCATGTCAACATATTTTTTCTTAGCCCATAAATAGCAGCAAAATATGTGATTCCTGCGAAGGGTGCATTCCCGTCATTGCTGCTACCCAGGCTTTGCTGCCTAAACCCCACATCAGGACATCTCCATTTTTTGACAACATTGATATACCATGATATACCCCTTCTGATTCCATTAACGCATAACACATGGCTATGTTATCATCATGTTGCGAAGTATTTCATGGCATTTCTTGGCCATCTGATTGGTGATCCATCCTTTTCAGCTTTTCCGACCCCCGTTGCTTCGTCTCCGGTTATACCCCAATGCCACATTTTGGGATGGTTAAAGCCCATGGTTAGCGCCATGAAAAGAGGTGGTGCCCCATAGGTAGCTTGGTTGCTAGCTTAAGTATTTATAATTAATCTGTCACAGCTGGGTTTCTGTTAGATGTGTCCAAACAGAGACATTTGAGCTAGAGACCAAGAAACATGGGGCACCGGATTGTAGGTGTGTTCCCAAACCTAATTTTTTTGATTTTGTTTTTTCCGTAGTTTGATGGTTGCGTATGGGTCTATCATGGGGCTATAAATGGGGATATATGACTGGGGATATCAATGGGACAAAAACGAACCAACTTGATCTGGGATGCTGTAATTCTCGGGTGAGTCCCCAACTCAGGTGCTGCACAAAATAAATGCTACGAACATTCTGTTGAGGCGTTTGCCTTGTTGCAGCCACATCATTATTGTAGTTACTTGTACTTCTGAAATCTGCAGGTTTCTGCGTCAAAGTCTTCTTGGCAACCAGTGACTACAAGCATCAGCTTGCAGTTGACCAGCTGACCCAGATTTCCCACCTTTAGCACATTACTGCTAGGGAAAGTTCTGGGTCATTCAGCAAAAGAGACTTGATGCGCCATGGTGGATTTCCCACTGGAAAAAAACAAACAATCATCTTGGGCAAATCCAACGCATTATGCTTAGGTTCGGATCCACTATTAATCCACTATGTTTATCATTAATAATATGGGAACTAGTGATATTTTGTTGGTGATCTATAGGTTTTGTTGGTGATTGATTAACTATTGTCCACTATTATCCACTATTATCCACTATTATCACTGGTTGCCCTCTGGTAAACTAACGTAGCTATGGAGAATCAACATTGGGTAAATCAACGAACTTTCTATGGCCATGTTCAATAGCAAACTGTTAGTTTTCCAGAGGGTATCTTCCCATATCATCCAATTGTTCACCATTGTTCACCATTGTTAACCCATTGTTCAACCATTAATTCCACCAGATAATCCACTATTATCCACTATTATCCATCATAACTACGATAACCATCATTCACCATCATTAAACATCATTGACCATCATTAACTATCATTAACCATTGCTAAACCCATGTTTTTCCCAAATGTTCCCAGTCAAATCCACCAGATTTTGCTCAACCTACGTCCAAGGCACGTTTCCCTTGCCACGTCGGTCTCCATCTTTGGAAGACCAAACCCTCCACCATTACGGCGTCGCCGGGTTGGGCCACACCCACCAGGTCGCCAAAGACGGTCCTCGTTGGTGGAGCCGTCGTTTTTTGCGGAACATGCGCCAGGAGTATGGATCAATGGTGATTAATGGTTAAACATGTTGATTATATAATGGAATTTCATGGTGATTAATGCTTCAACATGGTGATGTATGGTCAAACATGGGGATTAATGGTGATGAAATTTGTTGATTGTTGGGTGTGATTTGACCTTCAGCAAACATGGCAGTGGACATGACCCGTGGTGATCCATTTCGCTCAGACTGTAGGTGGTTTGATGGTGGTTTTGTGGTGAATTTATGGTGAAACCAATGGTGAATGTATGGTGAATATGGTACCATCTGGTTATGACTAACATAGCCATGGAAAGATCCACACATGCTATTAATAGGTAAACCATCTATTTCTATGGACCATCTATACCATGGCTATGTTAGTCATAACCAGAGGGTAGATCCCATTTCTTCGCTTTCAGGTAGTGATTGCATGACACGGTCGATGAATCGATCAAAAAACATGCGGAGCAGACCATTGGATTCTATCGTCGAACAGGGAGTAGCATGGAACCCCCTAATACTTGATCAAAATCGGTTTTGGTCTTAAAACCACTCTATTTACCCTTACCCTGGTTCCTTGCAAAGAGGTAAAACCTGCTTGCCTTCAGCCATGTACAGCACACTTTGAACCCGGAAATCTGCAGGGTGGTGCCCCTAGTTATAAGTTGGTTAAACCATAGATACCTAGATATATGTTGGTTTATAGTCCATAGAAACCTGTTCAAAAATTGGTTTATAAACCATGGATATAGTACCGGATTAAAACTTAGAAGGGGCCCCCAGTTTCCAAACCCGTGTTAGAATGGGGGTCACGGAGAACAACTTAGAATGCAGCATTCTAAGTTTAGGGGGTATAAGTCTATGGGTTATAAAATTGTCTTCTGCGGTGAGATTTTGGCCGCGGTGTCGTTCCGTAATGGCCGTATGTAAATTCCAAAACGGAGTTCTAAGTTTCAATCCGTCACTATAACCATAATAACTAGTTCCATATATCTACTATAAATCCTTTCGTGAAACTGGAGTTGTTTACCCACCAACGAATCGCGAACATTCATCGCTCACTGCACCAGCTTATGGCTGATCATCCAAGACTCACTGCACAGGATTGAGGTACAACACCAACGCCCATCGCTTGCATATCATCTTGCACTCCTCAGCGGAAACGGGGAGATGGGTGAAACATGGTGAAACTGTTGGCACCCAAAATGGAGGTTCATGCAATAAACCGTGTCATTGTAGGATGCACTTAGATCTTCGAGCATGCTTTGTGGTTCCTAAGTCCTAAGTCCTTATCTGTTTGACCCATACTTACCTTGGTAATTAGTTTCCCATTTTGGGAATGATGTTTAATCTTTTGAGATCTGCCCAAGTGTCTGTAAATTTCATCTGCTGCTTCAATTCTACGGAACCATTCATGGCCCACGAGCGACACGGAAAGATATGTCAGCTGCTTCGCCATCTCTACAGTCAAGACTTTTGTTGCAGTGGCGAGACACATACACATCACCAAGTATACCACTCCACCAAAGATCTGCTCACCGGGACGCTGAAAGATCATTCCCTGCGGATGGAAGCCCAGTAACCTCAACTTGATTGATGTCATGAGCCCGCGCCGAAACATGGAAAACACTTCCTTCCTTGAGTCCTTGTTGCTGACAAATCTCCATCCGCTGGTTTGCGGTTGAGCCTATGCCCAGCCACTCTCTTTGCGCTGAAACCTATTGTGTGTGTCTTCCTCGGAAAGCAAGGCGTCCAACACCGAAAACACTCCAAAAGGCACAGTTTTCTTGATAAGCTATTGATTGTGGCACATAAAGCTTAGAACCGAGTCTGGTGTAATTTACCTTTGGGCATGTTTGCCACAAAGGGCATGTTCAGAACCTGCTGCTTTTCCCAAATTATCTTCCAGAACCTATATCTGCCAAAATCCAGCCAGACATGTCAGATTTGCCCACGCAGCAATTTATCAACGGTACTGCTTGGTATGGGCTGGTTTTAAAAAGATCAACCAAACTGAGTGGCCTTGATGTTGGACCCGGTGGTATATGTATTTCTTGTTTCCAAGGGCATTCTATACTGGTTGGTGGTTTGGAACATGTTTGATTTTTCCATATTGGGAATAATCATCCCAACTGACTTTCATATTTTTCAAGATGGTTAGAACCACCAACCAGCCATGATTGAAACTGGGTTTTGGATGGTGGTGGAACACTGTGTGTTTGGTTCAGTGATCCCAGTACGAATCAGGTTGATTTAAAACTTCAGAGTAGTACACAATAAAAATGATAATTAATCTTTGTCAAATCTTTATTTATGTCATAATGATATTGTACTTACAATAACATTTTATAACATCTTAAAATCTAAATAAGCTGCAAGTACATTTTTTTCACTTTGCCACCAAACATCGGCCACATACTGAATATCATCATTTCCGGCATCCCGTCAGCTATTTGCCACAAAAATATGCGGATAGAATGGTGTTGCGAATTGCATTACTATGGTTATATCAAATGAATTAAAATGATATGTACCAGCAGACTGCATACAGTCAATACAGTATGATGGGAGGCTGTGCTGCATTAATCTGCGCAATCATACTTTTTAGTGAAGCAGATTCACATAGGCAGGAAATAGGCGCTGAAAACTAGTGCTTGGTTTGTTGTAACAACACCTTATTAAGATCATTATTTCCACAGGAGTGATGAAAACTTAACTTTTGAATATGCCGCCACATACCCATGAAGACATGATTCGTAAGATGATAACACTGATTGGTTAATGAACAAGTTAGGTGAATAACCTACTAGTACAGGCAGTTTACGCTTAAAAAACATAGTCAGCGACATGTCACTGATTTCAAAACATATATACATATATATATCATATATATAAAGTACAAAATAACAATTAAAACGTGTATATAAGTAAGTCCGCCAGTTCTTCCCCTGTTGATCCACATGCGAACAATATCCGTTTTCCTCAAGTTGTTCCCCTTTTGCTTCACATGGGAAACACCTCCAGCTAGCGAAAAAAAAAATGTGTCAAAATCTTCCAGCTTTACCCCGTTGGGTCCACATGTGATGAAAATGTTCCACTCCATTGAAAAACATCGCTACCCGGCCGCTACCCCATCTTATGGATCATAGTAGATCCCCATCACCCCAAATGCTGGATGATGAGGATTGGGGTGCTTGGTGATGGGTGGGTGGTGTTGGTGCTGATGGGTGACGATGGTAGATGATGGTAATTGTCATGGTGACGGGTGATGCTGTATATGGATGATGAACGGTGATATATACATACATATATGGGTGATGGTACTGGTGGATGATGGTGATGGATGAGGATGAGGATGAGCATGAGGTTGAGGATTATTTTGATGATGATGATGATGATGATGATAATGAGCCACATCATTTGAATAAAATAAATCATGGAAAACAACTTGTGTGGGCCATTTACCAAGGGAACCATGGGACTGTGTCACCATACAAAGAGGATATAGCATAAAAAATATATGATATCATAAGTACAACGTATAGTTCTAAAAACAAACAAACTAAAAATCGCAATCTCCTACGTCTCCCACCACGGAAGCCAATATTCAAAATATCCTTCATACAGCATCATTAAGCCTTCAACCCATGAGCCAAGACTCGGATTTCCTGAAAGTCCGCCATGCACGTCTCATCATGCGGCAGGCTTGCCTTGAATGTGCTGATGTGGATGTCTGGGGAAAAGCAACCATTTTTTTCCGACACAAACCTGGGATATTTTTACGGATCCCCATATCCCAACAATATCCCAAAATTCATGTATTCCAACAATCATTCTCCAAGTAAAATATGGTAAATTTTCCAACAGTCATCCAACATTCAACAAACCTGGGATATTCCCAATGTTTCTGGTAAATGATCACACTACTTACTGGTGCGTTTTACGCAGGGAATTTTCGGGAATGATCCACTGGCTAACTATCATTTTTATCATCCCAGCAACCCCAATCCCAACCCATCCAGCAACCCTACGTAAAACGCACGCACCAGTAAGACTTAGATCCCCATTAATATCCAATGAAATATGGTAAATGATCACACTTAAGAAAAAAAAACTGGGATATTCCCACGAATATGTCCCATTAAACCTGGGATATTCCCATCCAAGTTGCAAAGAGCTTGGAATGGCACTTCGACACTTTGGGACGCTTGGCCTCCGAAAAACAAAAACGCGCAGCCAGGGGGGATCATCAGCGAACTGGAAGCCATGGCACATAGAAATAGTTGATTTACCTATAATAAATATGGTGTTGTTGTTTTTTTCCATAGAAAACTGTTAAATTACCAGGGGGTAACTATAGATGGTTCATAACATAGCCATAGATGGCTTCACCATAGATACAGTTTGTTATATCCAACATAAACCATACTTGATGGTGGTTCATCCTACGAATCCTAAGTAGGTTATATCCGTGTGCTTTCACCAAAATAACACAGGGTGAAATAACCTAAGTGGGGTGCGCCACCAAGTAAAGTGGGGTACCCATTTAACATCCCCAATTAGACCATTTGAGCATTAAGACCTATGGTTTTGGGGATCCCCCATTGCGCCAAATGATGAGAAACCTCTACATACTTACTGGTACCATGGGGTACCATTTTCAACCACGCTCATATGGCTCATATGATGTCATATGGCCATATGGTTAAAAAAAGGTTATGAACATAGATTATGTCGGCACGCCATACATCCATACCATATCTTCGTACAAATAGTAACCTGGTTCTCTGGGGACACAAATGCAAACACCTCAATCATCAATGAACAAATCTCAGACATAGCAGCGTTAAGTGTAAGTAAGTTTATGTTTAAATCTTCAATCTACCCATGGTTTCCCCAACACAAGCAATCCAACCAACTAAACGCAACCATCCCAACTTCAACTCCTGATGCTCCCCCACTTTGTTGGTTTTCTTGGTATTGCTCGAGATGGCCCCTTTAGATTCCCCCAATGGTGGATTTCCCACTAAGAGAATGACAAAATCCACCATTATCCATAATAGTGGTCCACAAAATTCCATTAAATCACCATAATTAAATCCCAATAAAATCCCATTAGGTTATTTACCCCAACTTTCATGTCCCATAAAGGGCCCTGACCTTGGGATCCCATTTGGTCTGCTTTTGACCACCGGGACATTCTCGAGGAACTTCGAAGTCATATCCACAGGCGGCGGACGCGCGACAGCCGAAGCTATGCCCACACTGCCTCAATGCACAACGGCAGTCACCAAGTATAATTAGTATAGTTTAGTAGTGCATACTAAGTAGGTTAGTTCACCATGTTTTTGTTCAGTGGGTTTTCAGTAGGGTTAATCCACTGAAATAACTAGGGTTATAGCTAGTTAATACAAAAAATGATTTAGATGCCATCTTAGTGATATTATGATACTAATGATGCTAAAAAACAGTTTATTTACCAAGTATCAAATAGTTAATTAAAAAAATATGATTCAACCATCATTATAATTAGTGACTCAACAATATTGATAATATTGCATTTAGTAGTATTAACTATCATTGATATTACTATCATTATAGCCATTTAGTAGTTTAGTAGTACTATCATTAAGTATCATATTATCACCAAGTTCATACATACAGTAGTTAAGTGGCAACAATGAGAATATGCTACGCAACACAAACATTGTGATTTTATTGGGATAGAATGATAATGCAATGATAGCCCAAATAGTTACGTAATGTTCAGTATAGTTAGCATAGTTATACGAACTACAGTAGTTGAGTCGAATGGAGTTTCAACCAACAAGAAATGGAGGTTTCCAAAGTCACGGGGTACCCCAAATCATCCAAACCAAATGGTTGACCATTTTAGTATTGAAACCCATGGTGACTTTGGGATCCGCCATTTTAAGAAACCCCCAAATGGATCCAAATGGATGTTTGACATTTTTTCACACCTTAAACAATCCCATCCAAACTTAGGATATTCAACTCAAAAACAAAAACACAATTTCTAAGCCGACTAAATTTAGGATATCTAAAACTAAAAAATAGGGCGTGAACCAACATGAAATGGATGTTTACATATCTGAAGTAAAACAATTTGGGATATCGAACAAACAGAACATGACTTCAATGTTTCGCAACATAAATTGGACTTTAGCCAACAACATTCCGTTGGTCAGGTGGCAGTGGCCATTTTGACGAAGGTGGCACATCTGGGCTTGGAAGATATGTGGATTGCAGTTGGGGTTATTGATAGATATGGCATGATATCGCCATGGTAAGTACTGCAGAAGTTCGGAAATGATTCGTATAGCTATAGTTATGACTGGATGATTTGTATAGTCCAGTTTTGATCAGTCATTTATATAACTGGTCATTTATATTCATTTATCATGTTATACCTATAACTTATAGGTTCGTTTATAGGTCCAACGAAATGACTGGTTTTTTGTGGATGTATTTCACCGTGTCGTTGGCAATTTTTGGGCCATCGCAAGACTTCTGGGTGATTTCATCGCATGGTTCATGGAGTTATTCATGGAGTTATATATCAGTGATAATCTGGAAGAATAGTGGTAAGTAGATGGAATAGTGGGTTAATAGTGGTTAACAATGGGATGATAATCTGGTTGGTGGTTGCTGCTAACCCCTCTGAAAAATGATGGACAACTCGTCAGTTGGGATGATGAAATTCCATTCCCAACTGTTTCTGGGAAGTCATAAAACTTCCATGGTTCCAGTCACCACCAACCAGTTTTGATTCATCATATTCCCATTGTTGTTGGTTTATAGCCTATGAAAACCACTATTAACCATCAACCACCAACCAGATACCCATAAAGAAAACCCACCAACCAGATACCCCTACAGACCCCAAAAGGCCAATCAGCCAGATACCTGGTGAACGTGGATAATCCCATTCATACCCAGCAAGACTAGTTAGGATTAGTTTCTACCCATCTAAGATTAACCTAGAAATATGGTTTTCCCAATAGGTGATTTGCACATATTTTCCTATGGTTGTCCAACACAGCTGTCGCGATATACCCAAGGCCGAGAACTCGCATCGAAAGTTGCGCCACTCTTGCACCACCTTGCCAGGCTTCCCAAGCACCGTGCGGCAATGCAAAAACACAAGGGAGCTACCCGTACTACATCTATTATCTAAAATAGGGGGGTGATCCATGTTAATCCTAAAATAGAGTAGTATAGTTAAGTAGTTAATCCAAAAACTTGAAATAGGATGTTTTGTTCTATATCTACAGAAATCTAAACAAGCAACAAAATGAGATGAATTCTGCAGTTAGCCATATTTCTATATCTACACACATCTGACAAACCAATGCCTGGGGTGGCAGCCGAAGGTGCTAAAAATCATGTTTCCACCCCAATATTTTGATGCCTGGGTTGCCCATTGATATGCTCATGGTGATTTATGGACAATCACCCATGGTGGTTTATTTTCTGAAAATTCAAATGGTGATTGTCCATTGTTATGTTCAATAAAACCAAAGGGTATATCTGTAAAAATACCACCAAATGATCAGAATATATCAGAATATCATTCATATCCACCATCATCAAGCATCATTCCATTTATAAATTTCATCATCATGTTGTCATGATTTTGGCATCATTATATCATCATTACCCTCCAGGAAATTAACACAGACCCTGGTAGTCATCGGGGTTGGAAGATTGGTTTCCACTAAAAAATATAGTTTTTTCAGGGTCCAACTGTGAATTTGCCAGAGGGTACATCCCATAAATGGGATCGTCATCATCGACCATCGTTATATCATTATGCTACCATCATCATATCATTGTATGAGGGTTTTAGAATGGAAAATCCCAGTAAAATTGATGATTTGTGGGTACCACCATTTTAGGAAATATCAATATAATCTATTATAAATATAACAATCAATCGGTATGTCATTACATCATTATACATCATGTTATTCTTATCATCATATCATTGTGTTACCGTCAGTATATCATACCATCAGTATATCATTATATCATCTATTATCTTACTATGCCAATCTTAGATGGGTGGAAACTAATCCTAGCTAGTCTTTTGGTATCAATGGGATTATCTACGTTCACCAGCTAATAATTTGTAATGTTTTGCAGGGTATCTGGCTGATTGGCTATGGTTATATCAGTTATATTATCATTTATATAACCATAATATAACTGTTATAACATAATCCATTATATATATAAATAACTGATATAAATCATTATCATAATATCATCATTTATCATGATTTACTGCTTGGTGGTTGACCTACCCCTTTGGCAAATATGAAAGTCAGTTGGGATGATTATTCCATTCCCAACTGAATGGAAAGTCATAAAAAAAAATGTTCCAAACCACCAACCAGTTATTTTTCTCACCAGTTCCTCCGTTTCTCCAGCTGCCTTCACCGGCCCAGCGCGTGTGATGGTGCCACAAATGCAAACCAGTTGGCCATCATCGCCTCCGAATCGGGGGTGGAATGTGGTGGATCAGAAATGGACTCCCTATGGTAAACATACAAAAAACTATGGAAAACCACCATGCTATTAATGGGTAAATCAACTAATTATAAATGGTCATTTTCCATAGCTATGTTAAATTACCAGAGAATCAAACTTTGAGAGATGTCATCAACAACTATGACATTCCTGCTGGGAAACTAAACCCCTGCTGGACTGTGTAGGAAGAGGCTAATGATAGCGTAAAAATGACGCTTCAACCAAGAACTATGCGGATTTACCAAGTTTTTAAGTGGGGGATTGATACTTGAGCCGCGCCAAAAACCTATCTCCTTTGCCATGTCGCTTGGATATGCTTACGCTGGGGCTTGCGCACTGCTTACGCGCACACAGTGTTATCTTACGCGGGAACAATGAGAAAAAACTAGCTTACGCGGAGCTTACGCACTGGGAAATCTCGAAAAAATGATGCCTCACCACAGGTTTTGCTTACGCCACTGCTTGTTTTCACCGTCAAATATGTTTGCAGCA
>Ga0126342_10001725_pt1 | contig 31883 bp, 30 predicted proteins | sample Cyp1metagenome_FD_92528 | JGI IMG/M metagenome (GOLD analysis project Ga0126342, IMG submission 92528) | Coral microbial communities from Lord Howe Island, Old Settlement Bay, Australia - Cyphastrea 1 metagenome | ecosystem: Host-associated > Invertebrates > Cnidaria > Coral ...
ATGTATGCATGTATGCATGTATGCATGTATGCATGTATGCATATATGCATGTATGCATGTATGGATGTATGGATGTATGGATGTATGGATGTATGGATGTATGGATGTATGGATGTATGTATGTATGTATGTTATGTAATGTAATGTAATGTAATGTAATGGTATGTAATGTAATGTAATGGTATGTAATGTAATGTAATGTAATGCAATGCAATGCAATGTAATGTAATGCATGTATAAAATTATATATATATACACGTAACATATGTAGAACAACGTACGAGCCATGGTAACATCATGCAAGAAGCGTTTATAGATACCTTGATTTAATCTACGAATACAAGTACGTCCGACATGTGACCTGCGAGAAGCTCACACCCATCACAATGGCAAACTTGCTGCTAATGCCCATCATATCAGACCTTAGAAAAAAGTATGAAACTGATGATGTGGCAGAAACTTTCCAGAAATCGCACGACGGCTGCATCGGAAGATATTGGACCAATGCTGCTTCTACACTGCTCCTATTTTTCTCTTGAACTCTGAGCTCCTGACTTCAGCTGCAGAAGCTCAAACCTGGGCTTGTAGCTGTCCTCATCCTGAGATGGCACATGAAACCGCTTTACACAGTGACACCATATTCTGTATATATATATATACAGATACATAAAAAATATTTATATACAACATTTCAATTTCGATCAACTCACTTGCTTCTGCACAAGCTCCAGAAACGTCAGACATCTCACTGTATCCTATATATTCCTATCTGTTCAGGACTGTGTTGCTTTGTGTGCCTGTCTCCGCATCAGAAAGGTTGTGAGTCTAACCTCAGACCAAGAGATCAAGAGATGCCAAGACGAAAGCGGGAAAGAACATCGATGTGTGAACAGACTTGCCACATAGGCGCACCATTCAAGTCCAAGAAGCCCCATAGGCTGCATACATGCTGCAGCACGCCAGCCCAAAGGCAGTTAGTGTCCTTGCATCACAACAGGTTGCCTTGTTTGGATTTGTTTGGATTGTCGACTTCAGGGGACTTGGGCATCAAACATTGAGTGCTAAAGCTGCCAAAGGAGATGACGGCGGTGATCAGTCCTCTTCTGCATCTTGGCAACCACAGGGGCAAGCCCAGCGTTTGCAGTCATGCTCAGGCCATAGCCTAGACCAAAACTGTACCTGCAATTCTGCAAAGACAAGAAAACCACTGGAAGGGAATCACCTTCAAGCATGTAATCATGCTACCCATGGTTTGACGATTCTGCAAGCGCTGAAGTCAAACCACTCTCCAAGCGTGGCTTTGCAATTGCAATTCGATCACACATGCCAAGTGACAGAATATTGCTGAAGCCACCGGAACCTGCTCAGCAAGCTCAGGCAAAAGCTCAGGCGAGTAAAAGGCAGAAAATCCAGGGGAGGCCCTTCAAAAGCTCCTTTTCTCAGGTGCAGACAAGCAAGGAATGTCAGGGGCCATGAAGACATTGGCCAGTAGGATGCCATTTTGCCCTAGGCCAAACAACTTGACACCGCCAAACACACCACCTTCTGCCGTTTCAACAGAGAAACTCAGTTCCACTGCCGTCATTGCACTTGGCTCCCTACCATCATGGTCATGGTGCACAAAGGCTCAAATATCAGCTACTTGGAGTTTCTCTGAGATCCATAAACATGCTGCGCAACACCAGTAATCAGTGATCATGGCATAGAAGGATTGAACATTTCCCGAAGCTCAAGCACGACCGTGTGGCAGGCTAGACATAGCCAGAGAACGCTACGAGTACGGATGAGTACGGGGAATGCTATGGAATGCTTAGTGCCTCACCAGAAGCCTTCTTCTGGATAGCAAAGAAATGGCGTGGAGCTACAGTCCTGGCCAACTCGACCGTTGCATGACCCTTTCAGGGCAAACCAGTAGTCGCCTTTTTATTCGTGCTGAGAGCCGCACTTTGCCACGGACAAACGAAAGAAGGGTGTCTTGCATGCCAGTACCTGTCTGGGTCAAGGTTTAAAAGTTTTAAAGATGTTTAGACTTTTTAAAGGACGAAGGATGAAGTTCCACGGTGAATTCCTCAATCTGACGAGGCGATGGCCTTTTCCACTGAGAGACCCATGACCTTCACAGGGTCACAATATGCATGTCACAATCATCCAACACTTTGACATTCGCTACCAGATGCTACCACTACGTCACAAAGAGGTCTGCCAAATTTCTTGCTAATCTGATCTGCCTCTTTGGCAAACCGCAGCTTTGGCTTTAAGCTTTGTGGCCTGACTCCCACATACTTTTGGCTGTGTTATCCTTTGTCCATGCCTAGATTGCTCACTCAATGTCTGAAGTCTTCGCCTTGACCAAATTTGCACAGCATGCTTCTTGAGCAGCTGTGGAAAGTCCTGTGGCGACGGCATGGGAGGGCGTAAGAGTGAAACGTAAAAACTCCGCGAAAACGACATGACAAGTGACTAAAATTGAAGTGACAAACTCCGAGATACTGCGACTGCATGCGATTGCTGGGGCCTCAGGGCTCACCTTTGCTGTGCCCAACCAAAACCTTGCACTGCTGAACAACAGAAAACTTCCAAGAAACCTCTTGAAACTGCAAAGGTCCATAGCAGATCATAGCAGTGGCATGCAGTGGCATGCAGTGGCAACTGATGGCAGCTGGCCTGGCTCTGCTACAACCCAAACATACCCAAACATTCTTGGAGGTTGCGTGACAAAGCCTCTGACTCCAGAGCCGGTCTCAGCGTTGTCAAGATCGGTCTGCAAAAGACCTGACAGGTGGAGAAGCGTCAAACATTTGAAAGAGCAAACATTTCGTAACGTGGCGTAACCACACTTCATTCTGGAATCCTGTCACGAAATTTCGGCCATCTCAATTGTCTTCAAAATATGAGCACTGCATCTAAACATGTGTCTGTCGGACCTTGGGATATGCTGCGATGATCTCTGGCAAATCATCGTCAATGCCCACTTCAACCTCCAAAAACCGGACCTGATCGAAGTTGCAAGACCTTTTGTGAGGCGACAAGACTTACCATTATGGGTCCTGGAGTCCTGCCATATCCTGTGAAACAACCAATACACGACAAGGCAAAGTAAACTGCTCTCCATTTGCATCGATGCCTTCTCTTTCAAAGTCTCGACCGAGAACACCTCCAGAACTTCTGGGCAATCTGCAATTGTCCTTTTCAGCTTGGATTCGAAATTCAAACCATGTCTCAAAGATTCTCAAAATGTCTTCGAGGATGCATGTCAATAGATATCAACTAGTTTTCAATCAATGTTTGTGTTGCTTTGAACAAACATAAGACACTTCTCGTCAACCCGTCCTAGCGAGCTGCTCGGAGTTCAAACCAACCTCTGTCTGCAAATAGTCCCTCACCATCTCACACCTGCCAAGATATGGAGTTCTTGTGACATTCTTAGCATTCTCAGATCAAAGCTTGCCGGCCTTGATAGTGGCGGCACTCTTTCTCCGCTGATCGACCAGAATTTTTGTACCTGCAGTGAAATCAAGATGTGCACCTTTCGCTCGTGCTGCAATGGGTTGTGCGAAAAAGAGCAGTCAGTGATCCTCCCAGGCCTTCCAAAGCTGCTTGGCAGACAAACCGATAGACATGAGGAACTCCTTCCATCGCATATGGACATAATATAATACAATAAATTAATATACTGTAATGTAATATAAGATACAATATAACATATAATGAATAATATAAACTATAATATGAAATATATTATAATATAGTATAGTATAATATAATATAACATAACATGATATAATATAGTAAACTATAGTATAATCTAGCATAATATAATATAATTAAATAGTATTAAATTAAATTAATGTGTATATATATATATATACGTATATATATATATATATACTATTTTATGATTATATATGGACATCACATTTTGGACGGGAGAAGCAAAGGCACTTGTCACACTTCAAACGCCCAGCATCTTTCAGCGTCCATCGCGTCCTGTGTTTCTGAGAGCTCATCAGGTTCCTGCAGGCCATTGCGCTGACATCGCGGCGCGGGAACTGCTGCACATGTCAGTCCTGTTTGCTTCCGGAAATGCTATCCTCCACAAGGAAATCGAGAATCATTCAACATTCAGTCCATTCAATGCTTTCAATGCTTTCAGTGCATCCAATGCACCAGAATGTAGCAGAATGTCGCACATTCCATTTGAAGCATACCGCATTGCACGTCCATTTTGCCGAATCAACCACCAATATTATCGAAGAATCAAAGGATCAAAGGCCATCAGTGAAGCCATGTCCTCTCCGTTCCGGCTCTGAAACTCCTGGGGAAAAACACTAGGGCCTAGTGGCCACGATGGAATCTGGTCATCTCCCAAGCATTAGTGACACATGTGTTGCTTGAATCGTTTTTGCTTTTTTGGAGTTCATTTTTGAGTCGTTCTGTTTCTGGCTCTCCCAGGCCTACTCTTTTTTGAGTCATGTTTGGAGTCCGTTTTTTTTTAATGTTTGTTTTTTTATGTTTTTATTTTTTTAAAGATACCCCACTTTGTGTGGAGTCATGGGATGCGAACACTAGGCTTTGCAAACACAATCTCAATCCTTGTTTTTTGGCTACGCCTACGCAATCTCCGCTGTTGCTCAGGCGGTCCTTGGGCTCATCTGCAAAGGCTGCCTCAGAACAAGTCAGCTGTTGAGCCAATGATTGAGCCAGTGCGTTGCAGATTTTGCGGCATGTTGAACTGTAAAAAAAACGAAACTTTAAATAAACAGGATGGAACTGACATATCTGATATCATAACATATCATAACATAGATCAATGATGCTCAATGTAAAATTGTATATACACAGGGAAAGGACAATAAATAAGTGTTCACACTGTGAAGACGTGATGATGCACGAAACGCTGGCCTCTGCTCTGCGCATGAGCAAACCTCGAGATCTCCGCCTCCACCGATACAAGACCAATTTGCAGAATCTTGCAAGCTTGTTGGTGCTGAAAGATGCTGAAATGATGCCAACAATGATGCCAAGTGATTCTTCATGAAACATATGAAACTGGTTCACCTTCATTTTACAATGTGTGGCTTATCTGCCCGAGTGGCCCGGGTAATTTGGGTTGAATCATCTGACATCGATTTCATTCGTTAAGGGCAAGCCGTGTTTCTGATCGGTTCCATCCCAACTTTTCTTGTTGGCACTTTTACATACAACTTGTCACCCTGGTTGAGGTCATAGCAGCCACTAGCTGCGGCCTGTCTCAACAAACAATTAATTTATATGACAAAAAATACAAAAAATCAGTATCTCCACTTGAAATGGATCAAGCGTTGAAAGTGCATGTGCATTTCATGTATGTACATGAAAGGCTTCAGACAACGAAGAACTCTGCACCACATCCTCTTTGCCTGTCTAAAGCCTGGAGATACATTTTGTATCATATGTCATCATTTTGTGCCTTGTATACTTTATTACAGGCCATTCCTTTCTATTTGCAGTCCTCTGCACTTTTTCAGTCCTCTCATTCTGGTGCTGTGTTCTTTTTGGTCTGGCAAGCTCCGTAGATTTTTGTAGAATAGTGTAGAATAGTGTAGAATAACATGGGTGTCTAAACACAGATCAACAAACCACGACAACCCTTCAGTGTTCTTCAGAATCCTTCAGTGCCTCCAAGATGCTGCAAAAGCGATCCCTACCAAAACGCGAAGGCCTCTGGCCTGCCGATTCGATGGCGAGTGTGGACCATTGACCGTGAAGGATCATTTTGAAACATTTCTTGAGGCGAGCAACATCGAGCAACTGAAGACTCTCCAACTCACGTTGAATTCAAGCCTCCAATCCACAGAAGGTGACGGAAACTTGTACTCAGTGAAATCTTGTTCAAACGTGTTCAAAGCGCTTTGGAAAATTCTCTTGTTTGGCCCGGCCCCCTATCTCATCCACCCAGCACAAACACTAGGGCCCAAGAGTCCGGGAGACCTGAAAGTCTTCAGCTGTCTTTGGTCTGCTTGCCTTGACACCCGGCAAGTTGTAGGTCAACTGACACTAATATGAAACCATTCATAAACATTCCAGGTACTGTGACATACAAGTAACGCTCTGAGCTCTTACACGCATTTGTTTAAACATGTTTCATGGCATTTGACATTATATAAATAATTTAACCGACAATCTTTCAACTTTCAATTCAAGGTCGACCATGGACTATGACTGCATAAACTGCTTCAGTGCAAAGGGGTTCTTTGTCTTGAGGTCCAGGCCAGTCGAGAAGTGGATCTGGTATAGGAATGCCGCAGGCCCGACCTTAAAGACCAAGCAACATATATCAGCAAAAAACAAACATCCCAAGCCTTCAGAATGACAAGGAAACATTAAGAAACGGAAAACATATCCGACCGCGCTGGAAACAACATCTCCATGTGTTTCCAATCGGTTATTGTCGTAATTCTGCTCTCGGAGATCGGCTGAACATCCACGGCCGAAACTGACAGCACGGGGTCCATCAGTGCACCAGCAACGGCAGCCATGGTGCGAAAACGATCCGAGCAACAATTCGTTGTGTTCTTTTGGATGACAGCCCTCCAACAGGCTTTAAACGGGAACAAAATTGAAGTTATGTCAGCGTGTCTGCTCAGCGAGTTTTTGGAAGGGCGTTTGTTGAATCTTGATTTGTCATGTCTTCTTGATATTTCTTGCTCACTCATGTCGCATGTCCTTTTAAATCTTCTCTTGAGGCCATACATGGAGTGCTGGATTGCGCGGCAGCAAATTCAGTCCAAGTTAGTGGACATAATTCTGCATCAGACCTAAGCTCTTGCGTTAGCTGTGTTGATGTGTAGAAAGTTAATCGTAAAAGAAGCACATAATAATCAAATATAATAAAATTAATAAATTAATAGTAAAGATACATGACGATAGAATCTTCAGGGGAATGCAATCAATACGCTCTTGAAACAATTTGAAACAGCCATCGGCCAGGAGGTGATCGGCGCACATAGGCCAAGCTTTGTCTGATCGATCTGTGGCAAGGCCCAGGAGTTGCCAGTAGACCTCAAACAGCCAACTTTGCAATCAACATGCTCATATAAAATCAACTCAAATCATCTAATGAATATAATATGAACCTATTTTAGAATCGTATAAACAGCATGTATGGTCTTGAACCAAGGACAATGCCATGGACACGAAATTGGTGCTGTCCAGCGCGAGTGCCTTCAGGTCGTTTGCAGTTTGCAAGTGAAGGTGCAGCTGTATTTATTTTGTGGCACGTTGCGTCACGTTGACATGAATTTGGATCGATGTCGTATTGATGTGTCAGTGGCAGCAGGCTATCCTTCTCAATGAGAAAACAACTCAAAGGGCAGTCCTTGCGGCGTTTTGGCATCCAGAAAGAGCATCCACATTATCCACATTGAATTGTAAAGAATCTTGCCTAAACCTCCCCCGTTGCAGTCTCTTCTTTGCAACTTAGCGCAGCAATGTGCAGCATAAGTCCTCGATGTCTTCCACCGTCCTCCATCTGAGTGCCTGAATCAGTTTCCAAAGGCTTCGGCTTTGGGAAGGGTTCCAAAATGTTCCAAACTGATTCCAACATGCAAAATCAAAGCGCGTTTCTCTCCCACTGGTTCTCCCTTACTCCGCTTACCCTTGGGCAAGTCCATCAACTGCATCAGCCCAGTTTTAGAACGTGTTTCGAACATATCAAGTGAAGACTTTGCTGCAAGAGCTTCAAAGGAAGCTCCACTGTCACACTGTACAAGGCAGCTTGACGAAGCCAGGGAGTCAAAGAAACCAAGGGGAGTGAAAACCACAGTGTTGAGTTGTTAAACTCATTGATAAGCTTTTTTGTCTGTCTTTGACTCCATGCTGATACTCAGTGTCAATATTCGGATGGAACCTCACCCATTGTCGTCCCAAGACAGCTGCAACTCGAACGGGAACTGGTCAGCTACGGGTTCAACTACATCACACACAAAGCCACGAGGAGTGCGAGGACTAGGAGGACTACAGCAGTGCATGGCACTGCTCGAACTGCATGGACTCCTTTGGACTTCATCCAGGCTCTGGACTCCTGCGACCTGAACTTCCGTCAGCTCAGTGTCAGCCATCTCAGCCATCTCAGCCCAGTCCCATGTGATGTCCCATTGGCAGATATCATCCTCATCGCCATCGCCATCGCCACCTTCACAATCCACAAACGTAGATATGTCACTCTCAGACAGGCTTCGGGACCTGGCACTCAAGAAGTCATAGTTGCATGCGAAGAGCGCTGGGAAAATCGTACCAGGCTCAGCTGGAAGTCGAAGTCTTGCTGAGAATCGGTGATCAAGCAAGCGGACTCTTGAGATGAGCGTTTCGACATGACTTCTGACTGAATCCTCCACAGCAAAAGGAAGCCAGCAGAAGATGATGAACTCATGTGGAGAGACGCTCGAGAACCTAAGCCATGTCTGTGACTTGACAATCTTGGAGAGGATTGTTTGGGTCAGTGTGTGTTGTAATGAAGCATCATCAGCTCCACTCACGAGTGGCACGCGGACAACCTGTACACAAGTCAGCGTTCCATCCCATGTCTCGAACATTCCATCAGGAGTCCCTGGAGGCATCCGACCCCCGAAGGATCGGACAAGCTCCTGCTCCGACCAAGTTCTCCGAATCTCCAGACCTAGACAGCAGTCCGCCATTGCCATCTCCTCCGCTCGCAAGTTGAATGGATCTGAGTTCAAACTCTGAGATCTCTGAGTACCTTGAGTACCTTGAGTACCTTGAGTACCTTGAGTACCTTGGCCATTGATGCCATTGCCGGTATGGCTCTGGCTGAGGCTTCGGAAGGCATTTGGGCTCTGGCTCTGGCAAATCGCAGTGCCTGATGCCGGCGACACCAATGTGGCCGCGATCTCCAGCTTCCCCAAAATCTCCATCGTTGCCAAAGCGGCCACACAGTGAGGCACCTGACATGCTGCTGGTACCGCTGGTGCCAGTCATGCCAGTGCTATTTCCATCCATCATGGGCGACATTCCTGTGCTCTGTCCATTCGCACTACCGTCTCCACGCGATGTCATGGTCTGCAATCGAAAAGTGAGGTCCTGCTGTCACGTTTGCATTGGCAAACCCGCTTGAGCCACGATTTAGGTCCAATGCCCGGATGCGAACAAGCGGCAACAAGTGCATCATGAACTCACATGAGCTCTATTAAACTTGCACAAGCACAACCTTACCTGGACACAACCAAAAAACACAGGTGGATAAACGGTGGACTGAACCCGTATAGACAAGACGCAAATGTAAACAGAACAGCTGAGAAATTCTGAGAATCGAGCAAGGAGAAGCTGCGGCAAAATCAAGGGCAGCAATTGCAACAGCATTGCTGGACTTGCCTGAGGAGCATCAGTGAATCAGCATGGAAAGCACAATGATGCAAGATGTATCAAGATGTTACACTTGGCATTCAAGCTCCTGTATCCACTGTATCTGACCATTTGTGAATACCACACATGTGTATACATGTGTGACAACCCCCATGCTTCTGGTTCATTTCAGCAATATCATGGGAGTTCCACTTGTATTGTATCTTGGCCTTTGCACAGGGTAATACGTCCTTAGGATAGACGTATCGTTCTATATCTTTCTTAACTTTTCCACGGGCTTGAGCTTTGGTATCCTCATGTATCGGTATCATCTTATCCAAGTATCGAGTGAAACTAGATGCAGCATGATGCAGCTAGATATCAGTGGTCACAACATAAGCTGAAGCTGTCTCCCTACGAACCTTGGACAGTGGATGTATCGCAACACCAAGCACTGCGCATCGGACTCGCCTTACACCGGTGCCAGTCGTATGCCAATGGCATGGAATTCTGGGGCAAGGCGAGGGGCACAAAGAATTACACAAGATGAGACAAGAGAATTAGATCGGATTAGATCCATTAGGATAAGTGCATCCGTAGATCATGGCCATCTCCCTTAGATTCTGAAACTAATGATCATGGCAAAGTTTCAAAGCAGCACCTCCATGCATTTTCAGTCTCTGAACTCATTTTTGTCTGGGAAAGTTCATCGCATGGGGGAAGACATCGTTGTCAAAATATGAGAGAGCAATCTGCGTCAAGTTCAGGTCCAACATGTTCTTTGTAAGGTCTTTGCGTTTCTTTGTGATGTTCAAAACTACGTTTTGTCATGTTCTGTCTGTATCTAAGCATTTTAAGTATTTTAAGCATTCTAAGCCTTCAACGGACTGTCTGCTTGACTTGCAAGCAGCAGTGCCTTTGTCAGAGGAAGCATGGCACAACTGCACAGAGTTTTGCAGCAATGTGCAGCGACATAAACTTATTATGAGATGACAACGTCAGAGGGCAAATTCGAACAATGTATTTTCGGAAAAACATATTATGCAAATGACATCTTCTTTGCACTGTTTGAGTGATGCTACACCCGCTTGCCGAAGCTTCTATAGACAACTTTACAGCATGTTTTGCTCAAGACAGTCTGACTATAGACGACTATAGCAGCAAAAAAATGAAAATATCAGGCGCTCCGACATGGAATGAATCACACAACTCGTCCGATCAGTGCAACAACAAATGATCTACAAGAGTAATTAATTCAGCAACAAGAAGAAATCGACGGCCAGGGGACTACTATAGCTGTCGTTCTGCATACAAACTCGTTGAGGACAGAGTGCAGCACTGTAGAATCGCCAAATTCTTTGGATCTATGAGTTGTGGAATTGGAGCGCCATACCGTCAAAATGTAATCAAAATGTCATATCTTGAGATGGTGCAAGAATTCAGAATGTCTAAGAAAAGAACCTCAAAGGTGTCTCCAAGAGCGTTCAGCACTTCAACGAAGCTATCCTGGGGTTACAAGTGGCTACATGGCTACGTGGCAAGCCTATAGACATGTCTCAAATCACAACAATCCGTCAACTTCATGACTGGTACCTGGACCTCCCTTGTACAATCTTGTACATGTGACAGGTGTGGGTGACACTATCTTTTTTGATCTGATGTGGAAGTCCTCACTGGATCCTCTCGCCAATTCGTGGAAAACACTCGCCCTGTGGCAAAGGCATCACATCCAATCCCTTGCTGCTTGTCTTTTTCCTTGGAATTTTCTGCTAGGAAACGACTGCCCTGTCGCCATTTGCATATTCGGTCATATTCGGTACACCCAGTACATCGTCGGTTGCATGTCCACTTTTGTTTGCACAAGCGCGCTGCTACTCAATCACCCTGTATATGAATCTGAGCATATCTGAGCATATCTGAGGGCACCTGAGGCCCGTGTTGGAACGATGCATCTTTGTCCTGCTCTGGGCCCGGCATCATTGATCCAATCAGCTCACCATTGGGAACAGCCGTGGCAAGGTAACCATGAAATCGAATCCAGGATGCGGGATTTTAATATGATTTTACAATATTTTATAACATTTATCATTTATCTTCTACATGCATATAAGGTCTCTTGAGATATATTTGTTGAATGCTGGTGGTGTGAACTAGTTCAATGCGGCCGAGATGCTGCGATTCTCTGCGTTCACCTTGAACACTCTTTACGGCAGTGACCTTCCCAGCGGCAGCAAGAAACTGGTGACACAACATCAATTCTAAGTTGCTGACATGAAATCCATCGAAACCCCGTCTGGTGCCATCTGGTGTCATCCCAGAATGTATCCGAAAACGTCGGAGCCCAATGTGCGCCGCTGCAACGATCGGCCTCTAAAGCTCCACCCGTCTTTTGCTGAAACTCCTCCGCTGATTGCTGGACACTCGCTCTCCGCTTGGAAGGCACGACTACATACACCTTGGAGTGAAATGCCACATGAAAGGAATATCAAGGACATTACATATCACTCATTACATCTCATTACAATTCATTACATCACATTACATCAATGTGCGAACTTACATGAGATCTGAACAGGTTTTGGAATCAACCAAGCCTCCCGCAAGAAGAGCCCATCGTTTTCCACTTGAATATTATATTACAGCGGCTTGCGATTGCTTTGATTTATTTTGATCTGCTGGAAAACGCTGCACCTACGTTGGGCTAGTTCAGTTCCTTGACCTCCCCCAAAAAGGAGCATAAAATCGAAAAGGCAGGCAACGCAAGGCACAACATATCATAAACACACTATAATAATTTGCATACAGAATCATACAAAAAAGCAACCTTTCAAGGGTCTGACATTAACATTGTTGTTTCTACAGGAGATTTGACACATGCAATCTATTGCTAATCTTTTATTGCCTTGAGGCTCTTCAGGGCTTGGTATTTCTGTCAGGGCTTGGTAATTGTGTCAAATTTGTCAAGTGTGCTTGTTTTGCGCGGACTTTTCTGTCTGCTCATGCGGAATAAAACCCCAGGCCGTTTTGGATGAGATTCACTCCACGGCAACCTACTAAGGAGCAGCCTTATTTGTATGATAGAAGATGTTTAACAAACGATGTTCAACAAACATGCCAGCATGCCGCTGTGCCTTGTATGGCTTTTGCCTTCGTTTGTCAGGGTGCTTGTGCCCTTGATCTTTGTTGCAACTGCTCATTCAGGCCAGTTCTTAGCAATCGTGTGGCTGAATGGCACACAACTGGGACACAGCGATGTGACGCCATAGGACCACCGCTGCTCATTCCGAATATTTTTTGAGCACGTGAGCTCCCGTCAACATCCTTTACATCTGAGTAGTTGCTATTGTTGTGGTTATCGCTTTTGGGGGGGGGGCCTATCGCTTTCCAGGGTTTTGTGGAAATCAGCATGTTCGAGATCCAACATGAAGCCAAAATCCATTCCTAAACAGGCTCGGAAATGGATCGATGATCGAGGAGTTGTTTTGTTGGTTTCAGGCGCTTCGGCAACACTTCATGTTCCTTTCATTTTGCATTCATTTGCATGCATCTTCCTTCATTTTCCTTTCATTTGCATTCATCTTCCTTTCATTTTGTATTCATTTCCCTTCATTTTCCTTTCAATCTCCTTTCATGTTCCTTTACTTTCATTTGTAATTTCCCTTCATTTTCCTTCATAGTCCTTTCATATTCCTTTTGTGCATTCATGTCCTTTCATGTCCTTTCATTTTCCTTTCATTTTGCATTCATGTCCTTTCATCTCCTTTCTAAAGTTATGGAAATGGTTCTATGGCTTAGCCAGGGGACCGAGTGCAACCAATGGTGTTCGCTAAGTCATCGCCAAGGTTATCGCTAAATAACCCCTCCAACATATGACCTTGTTCGAATTGTTCGAAGGAAATTTGCCACACAAACGACAAACAGAGAGAGATAGAGAGAGAGAGAGAGCAAGCGAGTTGGATGCCAAATGATATGGTAACTGCAGGAAACAGGGAACCACAGGCTGAATTTCCATCATCGGCTTTGTCGTTCTGTGAATGTGCACAACAGTATTTGCTTGGTTTACACCAAGTTTAATGGACTGTCGTGTATGGTCCCAGGTTGTCGCTTTTGGGGGGCCCTATCGCTTTACAGTGTTTTGTGCATATTTCTGACAAAAAACTCCTGCAATACTAAAGTGGTCTTCAACCATTTTGACCGTGACTCACATGGCACATGCATATAAATCAGCATATTTGACTTCCCTGTGAAATCGACCAAATCAACGACATGTTCGTCCTGGTGTTATGAGATGTTATGAGAGATGCTTCAATAGTGAAGCAGGTCCTTGCACTGAGGCCCAGGCAAGCACTATTTGGATGAAGAGGCATGTGATCGCAAAGCCAGTGAGAGGATCCATCATGATCTCTTCTATTCGTACCTCAGATAGCGAACAAGTGAATAACAAAGACTAATAAAGACAGTGAAAGTGAGACCAGCTACTACATACAATACAAATAAAACATAATAATACGGCTTGGTCGGCATACGTCTGGCGCAAGATTCATGATGTACCACCTCGGTGCTGCGCACATTGGCTCTTGGTCTAAAATTGTCTGGTCCAAAATGCTACAAAGGCACGCAACGTGAAGGTAGCGAACAGGGTAGTACCTGCAGTGCAAGATGCAGCAAGACTGCTTGTTGCTGGTGCATTGCAGGAAAACTGTACAGTAACTGGTTGTGGTTGCAGTGCATTCAGAAAGCGGAAAGTCAGGGAGTTGTCGAAGAAAAGCAGATTGGCACCAGCCTAGGGGGCAAACAAGCTCAACCTCTTTTCACAGCCATTCAGGAGTCATCGTACGAGCACACATCTAAGATCATCTAAGCATCTTGCTAGAAAGGGGCTCAAAGTTGCAGCCAAGGCAACCTGACAATGGATGAAAGTCGAGTCATTTTCTCGTGCACTTGTTGCATCTTCTGGCTGTACCCGTGTGGGGCCTGGCCGATGAAATGGAGTGATATTTTCAGCAATGAGCCTCTGAACCTCAAAAGCATCCGATATCCAAAAGCAGTGCTGAATGGGTAAAACAAGCACTGATGAGCCTACTGAGTCTAAGGATGTCTGGGGTATTTCTTTCGTGGTCCGTTCTACATTGCCGTTCTACGGTGACACTGCATTACGACTCTTGAGTTCATGACTTGCCGCCTCCAGGAATTGCATAGAAACCAATCCTGGGTTTCGAAGGCATATGAAGGTCCTATCTTCGCTCTCCTTTGACCCAATCTTGGAGCCGAACACCACCAACAGAATCATAACAACCAGCTCGGATGAAAGGTAGTGAACCTGAACAACATGTCATGCACAGAAGAAGAGCCCCTGGCACTGAGCGATCTTGAACATGCTTTCCAAGACAGCAATCTATATCCACATGCAAGTGACATTTACATACATTTACCATGGAAGACATATGCACTGCGATATGCTGGAAAGAGAAGCATGCTTTCAAGAACCCTATCTTAATCTATTTCATGAGAGCGGCACGCACAGAACGACTAATACTGCGTATACCGTGCATGGTGTGCTCGGTGCATGCTGCAACTGGATATGGATCGCGGAGTATTAAGCTACACAGTTCACGAGTAAACTCTTCAAACCAGGGAGGAGTCTTCGAAGCCTTTTCAAGCACCGAGGCTGCTGCCAGGCCTCTGCTCTGACCATTGAACTACAAAGGGAAACTACTAAGAGACTAAGATCGTCTAAGATCGTCTAAGATCGTCTAAGATCGTCTAAGATCGTCTAAGGTCTATGATCCCCTAAGATCATCTAAGATCGTCTAAGATCATCTAAGATCGTCTAAGATCATCTAAAATTGTCTAAGATCGTCTAAGATCATATAAGACCGTCTAAGATTTAGTATGATCACAGTCTGATCACTGTCTAAAATTCCATAAACATCCTTAAAGTTCTCTAAAAATCCTTCCAATTCTTTCGAGGTCCCTAAAATCTTAAAATTCCATAAAATTCACTAAAATTCGCTAAAATTCACTAAAAATCGCTAAACATATCTAAAAAAAGATAAAACTCACTAAAATTCCTTAAAAATTCTAAAATCCATCAAATTCTCTTAATTTCCGTAAAAATCCTAAAATTCCTTCAAATTCCTCAAAATCTTGAAATACCCTAAAAACCCATAAAAAATCCAAAATTCTCTAAAAATCCCTAAAATTCGTAAAACTCACTAAAAATTCCTGAAAATTCGCTGAAATTCCGCAAAATTCCCTAAAATTAAAATTCGCTCAAATTCTCTAAAATTCTGCAAAATTCCCGAAAATTCTTTAAAATTCCTTAAAACTATAAAAAATCCCTAAAATTCTTTAAAATTCCCTAAAATTCCTTACAGTAAATTTGTCTAAAATTCGTTAAAATTCCGTTAAATTCTAAATTTCCCTAAATTCCTTAAAATTTCTTAAATTTCCCTAAAATATCCTAAAATTCTCTAAAATCTAAGGTCTTTACCATTTTGAGGATATTGCCACCTTCAGCGATTTCGAACAGAAAGGGCCACCTTGGATCAAAATGGATCGAAGCTAAGGCCAACATCACTAGGCCACACTCCGTGACTTGTAGGAAGTCAGCGCTTTGAATGGATTCATAAGGCTTCATATGACTTCTAAAATCTTCCCAAAAAATCCCATGTCAATCCATTGCTGCCGTTACTAGAAAGAGCCTGTCGAGTAAGCTGAGACCAATGCCAGCTGCATATCTCGACAAGGTAGAAAAATGTAACCAATCTTGCATTGTCCTTTCAGGTGTAACAGTATGATCAAATTGCCTTTGCTTGATATTTCTGGATACTGTATCTATTAGTAAATATGAATCTCTGCAGATCTTTCATGATCTTTCAACTTGATGCAGCAAACTTCAAACACCTCCCTGTCCTGAACGAAGTCTGTTTTGACCCACATCGAAATGATGATGTCTGTAAAGCCCCACGCGACGAGATACTTGGTGCCAGAAAAGAGTCAGCTTTCCACAGCTACATGGTGCTACACATTTTCAAAATTGTTCAAATTTCAACGAGGACAGCGCCGTCGCCAGGGTCCCACTGATGGCAACAGCTATCAATGGATTCACCTGTCAGATCTGTCACAATTTCCAAGCCTTGCGGGTCTGTCTGATTCAGAGAACACTCGCAAGGCTTCATAGAATCATTGGATATCATTGGGAATCATTGGGTATCATCTCTTAATCAATGCCGGAACCACGGGGTGCCAAAATCCGTGAGTATGATGCGCTTCAGCCAACCTGAGGAAACAGCGCCATTGCAAGGAAAGCGTGTAATATGACAAGCATCTGGGGTCCAAGCAATCTGTCAAGCGCAAGAACCTCGGATAAAGAGGTCCTTTGGGGCTATCACAAGAATCAGCAGTCAGCAGTCAGGAGTCAGCACGAAAACGTCACTCTCTGTTGATCAATCTATTATCCCAGTGAATATTGGCAGCTGGCCACCATATGAAGGGCGAATAAAGTTATATACTTACTACTCGCAATGGACATGGCCAAAGTGGGTGGTCCTCTATGGGTTGTGAACGTTTTCACACAAATTTGCACATCCCAAGTCCATTCCCTACTACTTTAGTCTTCCGCTAATTTATGTCGGTTACTCATATTTTGTCTGGTCTGCCCGTGTCTGCACGTAGCAGTAGGCAAAACAACAAATAATCATAATTAGTCATCATATTGACATGCATGGATAGTTAGCAAAACATTGAACATTCGGCAAGCAACGATGAAGCAGACAGACTCGGGCACCTGAGCATGGCTCGTAGCACAGCACTGCTTACGGCTTACGTCTTCAACATCTTCGAGATTTCTTTGAGAGTCTTCAACAAACTCTGTACGGTCAGTACGGTCCTGCGCTCTGTGAATCATAATCATCATAGAGCGTCATTTGAGCATATTTGAGCATCATTTGAGCCTTCGGACTGCCGCAACGCAGATTTTTCGGAGTACTCTTGCACGAAGCCTTGCCCATGGGCGAAGGAACTACAGTGCCCTACGAATCGAGACAGCAATGTAATTATCAGATATGATACATTCAGCCTACTATCAGCATTCACAAGCAATGTCACCAGGGCGCAGGCTTGTTTAAGTCCTTCATGCGATTGCAGCCAGGCACTGTTTCAACATTCCTTGCACCCATTAATGTCCTCTGGGTCTGATAGTACAGAAGCGGGATCCAGCGCATATGACCTGTGGCCACGCTCCTAGTTGCAAGCCTCTTGACAGACAGTGTTTAAACCTTTGCTCGACCTACTACACGTTGGTATGCTTGACATCGAGGCCGAAACACGCTCGTGGATGGTGGAAAACTGAAGCTGGAAATAAAGCTGTTGGCCTGACACAGAAGGATGAATGATGACAAACAGTGGATTAAAAGTAACAAAGGTCTGACACCAGCAAAAGGCGACAAGACAATACTGCAGTTTCTAAAGAGTAGCATCGAAGAGCTGAAATCAACAACACGGTTCTTCCCTTCCGAGGCCTATAAACTCAAGCACCCAGTCTAGTTCAAGGTGACTGAATCATACGTAACTCACAAAACAGCAATTCTGCCCGATTCTGCCCTCGTTTTCTTGCCAGGGCAGTGAGATTGCGGAATGTACAAATGATGAGCCGGACTGGGCGCAACCCTCGCAGCCCTCCAGCGCATAAAGAGGCCTAGGCTCTTCAGCAGCTACCGAGGGCTCGAGGACTGGCTCCGGAGACAAACAAATTTGACGAAGAGCCACGTTGTTTCATCCAACATCCCAAAACATCCCAAATCGGGAAAAAAAACAGAGTGGGCCATAGTGATAGCTTCAGCCCCAGGAAGAATTGCATACAATACAAGCATCACAAACGAGCAAAAAACAAAGGGAGACCCCATGGTCAATCCCTGTCCTGACGTGTAATTAATCATATTTTCATTTTCACTTCAGGACCCTCCTTAGGAATGATAAGAAGAAGAACTACAGCGATGCAAGAACTATTTGTGGGACATTGGGAACACGCCCAGCTCCCGTGCACAGGATCTGTATCCTGCTCACTGGCGGCCGAAAGAGGAAAAGGCCTACACAGACCACCTCATAGAGAGAGGTCCCTTCCTTGCTGGACTCTGAAATTTTGGAAGTAGAGCCGCACAACATTTCATACATCAGCCCGACTTTTGAAAATCGTCAGCAGCTGTTCTATGGACACGTTGTGCTTGGATCGTGCTAAAGCACCTCCATTCTTTGCGGAGCTAAGCCAAGAGCCCTGGCCACCAAACAAGCTAGGTAAGCTAGAACATGCAGTATCCATTCGGAACATGTCACAACTATCCATACGTATATAGTGTATATACATTTCAGTACTTCCTTTCTGTGAGATTTGGAAGCTAGTGTGATTCGGTTCTCTCGGCTTGGAAATGTTTTGGTCAGGATCTGGATCTGCTCGTTTCAAACGACGCATTGACGAGGTGCAGTGTCACACCCTTTGGCTATTTACATCTTAAATAAACCTGAAAGAAAAGTTCCGTCAACTCACTTTTTTTTTACCTGGCAGTCGCAGCGGCTCACACACACAAACAACTTATACAATCCTGTAGATTGAATTCACTGCAGGTTTACAGTAGGGCTAAACATCACACATTTTGATTGGATGCAATCTGCTTTAGATTGGTTTAGTACTTCCTTGCACCACTGACATTTTTGGCCTGACTGGTTGAAGAACTTTCCACACACTTCGGGAATCCTCATGGCAAATCAGGGTCAAAGTTTGCTGACGCCCTGCCAGCCATGAAGAAGGACTCTAGCGCTTGTGCCGTCAATTGAAAACCCCACCTCAAGGGTGTGGAAGTCCACATTCCTGAAGTGGCCGCGGTGAATGGCATGATGGTCAAATGTCAAACTTAGGCTTTTTGCTGTCACGAGGCTAAATGGGAGTTGCTTTCTGTTCTGCCACACAGGCTCTGTGAGCAGGGCTGAATAGAGCTGATGCATTTGATGGTCATAGTTGTTAGACAATCACTTTCATGATTTTGGAGCCGAGCTTCTTTACTGGTGTGGGGGCGAAGCCTGTGCGTGGCTTGCCAACCTGCGAGGTGCAATTGCTGGTGCCCAAAGAACCTCTTTCTCTGCTCAGTCTGCTCGGTCAGCTTTCAGCATTGCTCAGTATAGAGTCTAGAGTATAATTAGATGATACAGTACAGATCAGTACAGTACATCTCAGTCACTGACTAACTGGCTCTCATCCGCACACAACCACATGTCACCTGTGCAGGTTTGCAGATCCTGTTCATGAAATAGAACCAGCTGAGCAAGGAGATGCCAATAGACGCAGAATCGATGCAGTGAATTTTGCAATCTTTCAGCTGAGCTGTGCCTTTGACCATCTGTGTGGCTAGGCCACGCAGAGCTGGATTTGGGTTCAACAGGCGGGTGACAAAATCCTCAGCCACGTCGCATCCACAACATACGGCAAAGTTGTTAGAAGACAAGCGAAAGCAAAGACAACGCAGTGGCTGAAGAGCTGCTATACAGTAAGACTTCCTGGGAGTTCAACGATGTTCCAGGCAATTTCTGACCGTTTAGAAATCGTAGTGCTGTTACACATCACAAAGATTCACAAAGCCAGTCTATGACTCTATGACATTCTATGACCATGACCAGAACATCCAGAACTGCGGGCGCGGCCTGAGAAAGCTGGGACAAAGGTTCCCAGCACTCTTCATCGAAGATCAGCTCAGAGTCCACGTCCGAGGCCTCGGACCGAAGTTTCCTTCACGTTCCACGGTCCGAACGGAGTCCGAACGGAGTCCGAACGGAGTGTACCGACCGTGCAACACAGGCATAGATGCATTAGACATATTCAATTTGACTGAACAACATGTACATGACATGTATCCTATGAATATGCTTATAGGTAGATAGGTAGATAATGGTAGATAGATAGATGGATGGATGGGTGGCTAGATCGCTAGATAGCTAGCCAGATAGATAGGTACGAGTACGAGTACAGTATGAGTACAGTATACATCTGTTGATACAATTCAGTTTTGGATCTTCCTTTGCAATGCAGTAACATGTCATGAAGTCCTGTGCTTGCATGCTGAGCTTGCTGCTGGATGGAAAGGATCGTAGCCTTAGTTGTGCTTGGGCCAGACATGTGCTGGCGAAGAACTACAGACAGTAGATGGACAAAAAAATCAAACCCTACAGACTACAGACATCTACTAAGTAAAACACCACACCCCAAATTTCAATGTTGAACAAAACTCTATATACTCTATTAATCTCTATTATATAGCTTTCTCTGCGTTCTGGGTTTGACTTTCTTGTCCACAGCATCCAAGCGCGCAGCCTAAAGACGGTTTTTCGGGGCGTGCAGTTTCATGTCACCAGTCCCCGGCCCCAGAGATTGAAACCCAACAGATTCGCTGTTGGGAATTAGGGGATGCGAGGGCGACAACAATACAGGAAGGGTTTGATTTCATCGTCCATCTACGGTAGTGCGCTTCAGATTTCAGCTTCAAAATCAACAAGTGGTCACTGGCATTTTCAATGAGTCGCCCCCTCCCACACACACCCTTCTACACTTGGCCGGCAAGTAGCTTCCCAGCAAGCGGAAAAGGATCACGCCGAGGGCAAACCTTGGAAGGACACTTTGGAGATGCGAACAAACGAACTGAGCGGAACAGGCAATGCAATACCGTGCATGCTGTCTCCAAAATGTTCCGAATCTGTTACGGTGTTCGAATCCATCAAGTTAAAAGGAAACAAAGGCCAAACACCTGCACACTCGATCAACCACGAATTTGACCTTGTGATTTGCACGCTTGGGTAGGCACAGGTCCGCAGCGAAGCTTATCTGCTTCCGGTGCTTTACCTGCAACATGAGGCCAGTGCCATCAAGTTTAGATTCAACAGCCGCGTTTGACGAAGTACATCGAAGAGTAACGAAGAACATTGCATGGACTGACCGGGTTGAATGAAGCCCATCGCTGCCCAACGATCGCGTTGCTGTTTACAGGAATGTATTGTACATAGTTCCAGCGAACCGTGTGCAATCCTGCCTCGGAGGCAATGTAGCCATAGGATCCGGGCACTTCGTTCAGCCTTGGAAACACTGAAACTTAACTTGACAACTTTCAGGATTTGGCCAGGATGTCCTGTTTTGCAGCGTGACTTCTGCAAACAATACATTGCTAGGGGGCTGTGCATGGGCTTTGCTACCCTCTCTCGCTCTCTTTCACTCAACACCATCTCAGCAATCAACTTGATGAAGGTCTGCCCTTCTGGCAGCTCTTGAGCAAGTCCGAAGTCAGTGAGCTGGGCAAGCAAACGTCCCTGCAAGTCAAAATCAGTTGCATTGCATCAAAATCAGCCTGAGATCATGCAGAATTCTCACGGCATCTCGATGCAATTCCAGAAATGAACTATTACAACGGCAAAGGCATTCGCTCCTCAGCAAGTGTGAGCAGCACATTCTGTGGCTTCACATCACCATGAATCTTAGCGGGATTCTGCAGAGAGTGAAGGACAGGCAATTGTATACAGCATTATACAGCAATCACTCCTTCTGAAACGCTCAACCCCCACACGTGATACACATGTCAGTAGATAGACTGAAACCATCTGAGACTCTGACAATTCGATGCTCCTGCAAGTTGAGGGAATGGCTCACATGATCTAACATGAAACAAGTGCCCTGCAGAAAGCCCTTTCCGCATCATGAGGCCAAGTGTTTGCCAATGCTTCTTGGCTTTCCCACATTTTTCCATCAATCAATCAACACTTTGCAAGTCTGACGTCTCACTCTTGCTGCACATACTGAATACCGTTATACTTTGACCCAGTATATCTGTAGGAACAGCTCTACACAGCCCAAACCCCAGCCTCGTTTTGAAAATTGACTATATCTAACAATATCTACCTGTACATATATAATAAATATAATAATGTATAGATATACTAATACATATTTGCACACAATTTATGTATGTCATATCGACTACAGAAGATATCCAACAATATGTTTCCATGCCTGCATACTTCAGTGTCTGGATTTGTGGAGGTAGGTCAAGGGAAAAAGGAAAGAGCAGCTTTCCTAGCTCCCTAGGTCCAGGTGTTGGTGCTTTGGGAAGGATTGCAATGTACTGTTTTAGATTGTGAGGGAGTGGAATATATGATAACGTAATGTGATGTAATGTTCGCAGGAGGGGTGCAATTGATAAATCATGTTCCATGGCAATGTAATTTTGTCAGCAAAGACTCAATTCAGCAATAGGACATCAACATACATCAACGAATTTGGGAAGGTTCCATCGCTTACCAATACACACATATATCTATATGTATGTATATATATGTATGTATATATATATATATATGTATAATTATGCACACACACATATATATATATGTATAATTATACACACACATATATATGTATATATATGTATAATTATGTAGATATATAATGATATATATATATAATTTAAATGGACCTTCCCAAATAGCAATATCCCCTGTGAAGGTCATACCATGTCATACCTGTGCACATACACCATGTTCCTTCAAGCGATACTGATACCCCCCAATTTAGTATAATTCAATTATATTAATGTTTATATACGTATATATACGTATACATATATAATACGTATAATTATTACATGGTGTATGTGCACAGGTATGACATGGTATGACCTTCACAGGGGGTATTGCTATTTGGGATTATTTGGGAAGGTCCCATTGCTTGCAGTACATCATGTTTGCACAATTTCTGAAAACCACTGTCCGTCCCTTACATGTTTCCTATTGCCGGAGTTTTTGCGGTGGCTTAATTTACTTCACAAATGCAGGTTCAATGACACAAATAAAAGGGAGAAAGCATAGCAACTTCCCCGCAAACTCAAGTTTGGCACATACCAGCCGTGCAGAACAAGTTGATATCCAACTGATATGTTCCTGCACCACAAATCCTGTTGTGACTCTTACTGCATTAATTGGCATTGTCTGTTTTACTTCAATTAGCTATCGAATCGAGACACGGTCAGCACAGTGCGTCACGCGTTCTCCTCCAGGAACGCTAGAGCCGACATCATTTGATGACCAAGCCTCTTCGCCTGTGTCAGGTCTGGGGAAATCTGGGGAATAACAAGGTACCTGTGACCAGAATAAACCTCACAGGATCTCCAAGTCATCTTCATGTTCATGGTCGATGCTGTGGTTATGCCCGGCGCCATGCCTGAATTTCCTCACAGCAGGCCCTGAGCACTCAGTACTCAGATGAACACGGTGCACAAGGAAAGAGCGAGTCCGGAAAAGCACACACCCAAAAGCGAACAAAAATAAAGTAATGCGGCATAGTCATCAAACTTGATTGAAACTTGGGCAGTTCTTCAACCGGACGATTTCAGAGGATTTCAGAGGCACAGTTTCTACAGGAAGCCTGTTGCAACATGTTGCAACCTTTACTGAGTGGAAGACCCGCTGGGAGCCAACGAATTCAGGTCGCCTTCATTGGCAAAGCGCATGAGCAAAACCATCTCCTGCCAGGCTCAAACATTCCGTGTGAGTCTTAATTCTTAATCAACACATATCAACACTCATTCTTAGCATTCTTGCATATTCTTGAAAAACAAAATCATGGGCACACAACAGCAGCTTGGTGCCGGACTGATTCGCATTCCGCAAAGCCAAGTGCAGGCATGATGTGTGGATGGCTATGTCCTGCAAGCCGGTTGCGAGCCTGCTTAGTGACTAAGTGCACTTCTGCACACACGCTGCTGTCAACAACATCCTGTGCTATCCTTTCGGATTTTCAATCATTTTTGACAAATTTACAGACATTTAACCAGTCCTAATCGGTTCAAGATCTCGCACTCACGTCTCATCATGGCCTGGGATTGGAGAGTGAAGTCTCTCTGCCCCTCTCTGCTTCTCTCAAGTGCTGAGAATCAAAAATCAACTTGTCCGCCCACTGGAAGAAGCGACAAGAGACAGCAACTCCCTGCAAAGTCTCTGGCAAGATCGCAGTCATCTTCATTGAGCGCCACCGACCTTCAGTGAAGATCTTGGCTTCAAACTTAATTAAGACCAATATCATGTCGAAACAAACTGCACAACCAAACTGGGTCCAGCTTGATTTTTGACTTGAGGAATCCGAGTGAATCACTTGACCGCAACGTCCACTTCCTCAATGTCAAAAGGAGATGCAGCTGCTTCAGCTTGGTCAGGCAGATGCAGCATAGCACAGCGGCTCATGCCCAAAGACTCCAGAATTCTGGGATTCGAGCTATACTTTTTGGAGAGAGGTCATCTCCTGCTATCTCCCCAAGATGTCCACATAGATGGCCAGCGAAGTGGTCATTTGCATGTACTTTGGAGGAGCAACACTTCATTTGTATGAGACAGTGATGTCTCTGGTTAAACACACTGAAACATTGGATTCACGCTGCACTCTGAAATCGTAATCCCGCACTCTGCACAGTCTGTGCACGAAACATTGGGATCAACTTGGGCAGCATGTCGCTTCTCTAGTCATGTCAAGTGTGCTATGAACCAGTCCAGCACTGTGTACCAGTACATTCCTTGATGCTGAAAAGTAGTATAAATTGTGTTGCCTAATTGTCCAATTCTTATGGAACATTTTCTTGAAACGTCCAACCAAGCCTATATTTTTTTGTAAAACACTACGGCTTAAACAAAAAACAGCAATAAACGCAGCAACAACCAGAACGAATTGGTGAAAGCACCGGCAAAACGGCAAAACGGCAAAACCAAGGATATTGACCTGACATTCACCCGAAATCAACCAGGACAGCGATGTCGTCATCACAGTCCTACACCATCAAAACAAGGCTCCCGGAATGCGCTTGATCTCCGCACCTGTGCCATGGCAGGGCTGCTGAAAACATGTCCTCCATGAATCACATTAAACTAGACTAACTAGACACTAAATTTGATGAAATAGAGTAAATATATGTAAAATATTGTAAAATGATGTAACTATGAGATAAATGAGATAAATATGAGTATATAAATAAGCATTGAATTGTCATACTCCAAGTTGAAGCTGTGTGATGCTCTATATGCTCTATCCACCTGCCTTGCTGTTGGTAATTAAAGTGTTGGAACCCTCGTAAAGGACCTAAGCCAGCTGCCGTCACAAGTCGTCCGAAGGAAACAATAAACTGTGTGAAGGAACAATTTGCGATTCACAAGCTTTTGCAATACGAGTATTATGTAATATCATGTACAGTAATAACAATGTAAAAACTGGAATACTACTTTGCTCATACCAGCCACTCTTGTTGAGTGCGAGATAAAAACAGTATATATATATAAATATTGTTAGCAAAACTGATGCATCTTGGGGCATTGACTGTCATCATTTCCTCAGCATATCGCAGAGTGCGCCAGGCGCATTCACGGGAGGAAAAAAGAAACAAGGCTTCCGGATGCTTCGGAGTGTTGAAAGCTGGACAGTGACATGATGTTTGTTCTGCTATAATATCGGAGCATATCGGAGCGCTAGTCAAGTGGCAAATCCGGCCAATTCCAAAGTCTAGTGTACAAGATTGTACAAGTATCTCGGCCGAGAGTCTGAGCGCAGGTAGTAGTCTGCGACTTGCATTACTGCCGGAGCAGTAATTTGCCTCTCACAGCTTATGTGAACTGTTGCGCCGAACAGATTTGAAATGTGAATACAGACACGAGGCGGGTGTTGGCTTTGGTGAATGGGTGTCGTGCTGGCTCAAAGAAGCTGATCCTTCAGATGTGTCGCTGGACACGTGAGGATGGAGGTCTGATTCTCTGCACTGAAGCTCTGCATGGCTCTGCTATCTTTCCTCATGCATACCATGTTCCGTGCTTACATAACCTTACACTTGCATATGTGACCTACACATGAATCTGTATGTGGGGGCTGATCGCAAACGAAACAAACATGTTGAAAGGTCACGAACCTCTTTTGCAAACAAAAACTCGTAGGCTATGGCTATGGCAATGTTGTGCGAACATGCACCAAGAAATGAGTCTTCTCTTGCAAAGGAAACTGCAAACATGTTCGAATATGTTCAAGATTAAATTTCCTTCGCTGCATGGTTTCATCACCATCCCTTCTCATGCGCAAGATATTTTAACTCATGCCCAGACGTACTCCCACACCTACCCGACATCAACCCCCAGTTCAAACCTCCACACTTCCATGCATCCTCTATGTCAAATAGCTACTGTACGGTCTGCACGCCTTGTAAAATGTGTTGGCTCATCCTTTGGTAATCGAGGAAGTGACGGGGTCCTGACACAAAGCAGCTTCCTACCTTGAAAGAATATTGGGCACATCGGCAAGCTTGGCAAACTGCTTTCAGAAGGAATGGATACTATGTATCGAAAGGTATCGAAAGATTCAATCAAATGAATCAATTTGCAGGCGCCTCCGTGAATTCGCAGTATCAAAAGCATCTTCGAACGCTGGGTCAGATTGACCTCAGTAACCGTGCCCGTCTTGTCTCTCTCTTGCCTCGCAAAATCCCCAAATTGGCACGCTCTGATTAGCATTCGGATGCAGTCGGTTTACCCTTCTGCAACGACCTCCAGCAAGCAGTAAATTAGGCAGCTTGCATCTGCTGAACTTTTCAATGCCTTTGCCTGAGCTCTTGTTCTCCTGCGCATGATGTGATCCATGGATATCTATGGTGATCTTTTGGCAAGGTCTGGGAAGCTCTCCAAGTCATGAGAAAGGGTCTGCATGGCTTGAACATTTTGGCCCGCCTCCTCTACACATGTCTCCTCGGAGTCAGAATCAAAGGATTCAAAGGCTGACTAGGCCATACAGGCGGTTTCAAATCGACACAGCACACATAAACAGACAAATGGCATCAAACGGCTACATTGTAAATAATGTAAATAACAATCACTTGCCTAAAGCGGTGGACCTCGCCTTGTCTGCATCTTCCTCTTTTAACATGGTTGAGGGCAACGACCTGGGATCCAGGAAATCTAACCTGCGTCTTCTTTGCGGACGACATGCATCCAAATAATTACACCATATTGATCCATATTAAATCCATATTACACATTTAATATTTGTTTGCCATATTCGCATCTATTGGCGTCGTCGTGTGGTGCAAGTTAGTAAATGGTAATCATCAAGATCAACCGGAGATAAATCATCAAGATTAGCATTGCAGAACTTGTCTCTTATTTCAGCTGCTTCAAGCCCAAGGGCTTTTCTTGAACTGAAATCTGTCGCTGGTTGTGCGAGCTAGCAATCGCAACGCAGCTGTGAAACTTGGACGCTGGCTGGCACTTTGCTGTTGAACATATTTCATATGGCAACAAAATGGATGTTATCAAGTTATCAGTTATCACATGTTATCAAGTTATCACATGTTCTCACTGTCTCTGCAAACGCTTCTCTGACTGAGTGAGGAGGGCACGGTCTCCATGAATTTCCTACTCCAACTGCCAAGAAAAAATCCCTCCCTCCAAAAACTTTTGGATACTTTTGGTACACTTTGGAAGTTTTCATCAAAATGCCAGATTGGGCCAGCCACGTGCAGTGTTAATTGAGCTGCGCGTCTTGCGAGCCCCTTTAAGTTCCATCCTGCTTAAAGCCACGTTTCATCATCGATGATGATCCGGACAACACGGCGCCGGCATCAACGAGAGTTTTCATCACCTCAGATTCTTATCTGCTTTCCAAATCACATGGACCAACACAGTTTGGAATGATGGTGGTTACACAGCCAAAAACACATTCGCCCATCATCGGCTTGTGATAACACTTCATCGCTGAGACGGCCATCAATTCAAAAAAAACAATATTTGCTGTCCCACAATTTCTGTTCCAAAGTAACCTTGAAGGCAGCTTCTTCCAAGTGCTCAAAGTGAAGCGTCGCTTCTTTCGGCGTACCTATCCAACTATAGACTAATTAAACTATAGATGACTATAGCATACGATAGCTGTGATAGCTTTGTTCCAACCGCTTTAAAGTTGCTCCTTCATCCATTTGTGGCACAGTCTTCAAATTCATAGGATGTTGACAGTCTCACGGAGCAACCCTGCCTGTGACTTGCAGCGCATGCTCGATCATCGCTGCATGCTCAATCACCTAGTGGAGGACATCTTCGGTTCCACACAACGATGCAAAACACTTCCCATAAGGCCCAAAAACTCAAGGCAAACCGCTTTCCGCGCGTGTATGGGGTCGGGGTGTCTGCTCTGCTTGTTTTCGAATGCAAAGTACAGTAGCATGCTTTTGTGTTGCGACGTGAGTCTTTGCCTCATGCCAAATCCAGTCCAAGCTCCAAACGCAAATATGTTTCCAGTTTCCATTGTGTGGACTGAAACAGACCTTCTTACCTTTCAAGTCCGTGTGCCTCTTCCATGTGGAGCCTTTGTACTTTTTGTACTTGCAAATGTTTAATAGTACTCAAACTGACTGTAAGAGATGTGAGAAGCATATCACAGATTTTGCGCTTTGGAGTTTTTCTCTGTTGACAACGACCGTGTTGGTCTACATGGTATCGCAGAAACTTAAAAGAACACACCAATATGTAATGCATTTTCCAAATATATGTGAAGTAGGTTGAAATGGAACGTTGAAGGTTAAGCTGCATTCTCCATTCTTGTGGCAAGTCGCACTCAAAAACAAAAGAGTTGTTTCTGCCAATGGAAAACAACAATTATCAAAAGAGAGTCGCTTGATCGACACTTCAATCTGAATGGGAAAAGGTGGTCCATTTGGGGCAATGTCCTGTCTCACATTTTGAAGGCTATCTTGTGAACATCCAAAAGGTACAATGCAAGACAGGGACAAAAGTGGGACACAGTCAAGCACTACCTCTCAAAAGGAGGCATGAGATAGAAGGAAAGTGGTTTGGATGTGAGCGATGTCGCAAATGTCCTGTCGCAGTGTGTTTGGTCTTGTTTGCCGGCTTGCCTCAGATGCCTCAGATTTGGTGAAAGCTTCAAGCCTTTGCAGACTAAGGGTCGGGCATATAGATCCAGGACAGTTTGGCCTGTCGACTTCATCGCATGGATATATTTTTTTAAACTTGGTCTGCACTTTCCACAGCTGGCCTGGCCTGTGGGGTTAATCGGGTCGTTGACTCGAACGCCGGCTTCAATGCACTTTTCAACACCTTCGACCTTGATTCATCAATTAGACATGATGGTTATTTGAAAAGCCAGTGAAGAGCATTCTGAAGAGCCATGGTTGAACTCAAATTCAGCATGTAGTCTAACATCGTCCAACCGGCTGGCTGCCACTAAGACACATCCATACTTCTCACCTCCTGGTCAGTGGATACCAAAGCAATGGCTTGTGGTTTAGTAATGTCTAGGACTTTAGGAGACAAACATGAAGATCTCGCAGGATTTTAAATATTTTAAATCGCATCAACCGAATCAGTGAACAAATCCTGCTGCTCCATCCGGCTCCTTAATCAACCGCTCGATTGAGTTGGGAGGATGAGCACCCCCACCAAACATGATTTCACGGCCTGGCCCACTTGCTTCATCTTGCTTCAAGGTTCACCATGGTTCACCAAATCGCACAAGAAAATACAACAAGATACAACAAGTCCATAGATGTCCATAACACATCCATTACACGTACCAAATTATCCAAATTCCTCCACACTCATCTCGCCTGTGAGTCAATCTTTCCCCAGACCCTCTTGGTTGACTCTTGGTGCTAAAAACTGCGGCAAGATGAGCAAATATGAGCAAAATGAAGCAGATCCTAATCCTGAGCAATATGCAGCTTAGGTGACTAAGTGGTGACAAAAGATAAGGCAAAATCAGGCAAATACAGTAGCTCAATGTAGCTCATAATCAGCTTGAGGCAAAAGCGAGAGCACAACAACGTCTGTCGAAGCAGTGGCAGGACGCGCCTTGGCAACCGCACTGCAAAGCTCAAACATGTCCGAAGTGTCTTGACATATCTTGATGTCTCTTCATTCTATTCTGTCAGTGTGAAGATTTTTGAGATCGGAATGGGCTGAAGGCATTCCATATGCTGTCTCTATCTCTCCCTCATTCTCTCTCAAAAACCTCCGTCTCTGTCTTTGTTTGTTCATGGGCATCTCACATCCCTGCGCACGTTGTCTCTCAGGCTCTCTGAGGCAATTCAGGAACTGGAGGTCTGGAAATGTCTGCAAGCTCCAGACTTGGCACAAACCCTGCAAGCTCTGAGCTTGGCACAAGCCCCATACCCAGAGTGAGCTGACGATGATCAGTACATTGGTAGGTCGCTGGTACAGACATGCAGCAAGTACTTTGTCGTTGTTTTTGATGCAGATGTTGCTTTGTCTTGTGATTCCGAACTCATTGTCTCAAGCAGCATTGTTTGCCGATGAAATGGAACTGCATGGAATCGACATGTTATGACATGTTTGTGAGTCGATCAACGGGTCCCTTCATTGCAGAGGGCTGATTTTGGCTATTTGAACCAGTGATACCTAGCGGAGGCAAGCTGACATTTTGCATTGCTTGTGCAGATTTGGAATGCCGATCACAAAAAGGACTTGATGAATGGTGTTTAATAATGTTTAATACAGTGCGCGGCAAAAGATTGTACAAGATCTTCCAAATCTTCCAACACAGCACTGCACACAGTGCACCTCAGACCGCTCAGCCAGTTCCACTGCTATCGCAGCTTGCTGAGGCTTCTTTGGACATGTTGGGCACCTGTTCGGCTTTCCAGCGCATCTTGTCTGGTTGACAGAAGCAAACAGGTAGGTGGCGCCGCTCGCATTGGCTGCCCATGATACAAATCCGGCACCTCAACCCTTCAATTTCCTTCCATTTCCTTCCTTTCCACAGTCAATACAATCTGCTGTTCAGGTTGCTCTTGGCCCTGCACAAAGGGTAAGGTGATAGTTCAAGCAGTGCGCCAATCTGCAGTGCCGGAGAAATATGGAGAAATGGAATCCAACGGAATCCAACATGAAAAAGGTCGCAGACTTTCTGTGTTGGGTGGGTTGGAGCTTGGACCTGACTGAGGGCAACTATAACCGGAGGACATCTTGAGCGGCCTTAAAACTTCATCCATGCGTCAAGTAGATGGATGTGAGGCGGTGAAAGGACCACTGCTCGCGCATGGCCATCAACATGATCAACTAAGATTTCAGCGGGTTTTCTCCGTCCGCAAGAAGAGAAAACTAAGCGCTCACGGAAGCTTTCTCTGGTGTTTTAGCTGACATTGTGGTTGCCAAGCAAAGGAACACAGGCAGCAAATGTCCGTGCCATTCTGTGGCACTTTCAAAGGCCCTGGCCACAGAAAGTGTGACAAAAGCATGCCAAGTGCCGGCATCCATACAAAGTGGAACTTGAGGATACTTTGTCCTGCAATTTTAATCAATTTCATGTCTGAGTGGAGGAGTGGGAGCAGTTCAGACTTGTTAGGAATATTCACGTCGCTTCGCGACGGCAACCGCCCGCACCGCATCGTTGGGCAGCCGCTCGTAACTGCCAATGATGTCGGCCATTGAGACCAAAATCATCCGAAAGTACCGATTGTCGGAAAAAA
>Ga0126342_10001726_pt1 | contig 31881 bp, 25 predicted proteins | sample Cyp1metagenome_FD_92528 | JGI IMG/M metagenome (GOLD analysis project Ga0126342, IMG submission 92528) | Coral microbial communities from Lord Howe Island, Old Settlement Bay, Australia - Cyphastrea 1 metagenome | ecosystem: Host-associated > Invertebrates > Cnidaria > Coral ...
ACTACTGCTACTACTGCTACTACTACTACTGCTGCTGCTGCTACTTCTGCTACTACTGCTACTACTGCTACTACTGCTACTACTACTACTGCTGCTACTGCTGCTACTGCTGCCGCTGCTACTTCTGCTACTACTGCTACTGCTGCTACTGCTGCTACTGCTGCTACTGCTACTGCTGCTACTGCTGCTACTGCTTCTACTGCTGCTACTACTGCTACTACTGCTACTACTGCTACTACTGCTACTCTTGTACTCGAGCATGTTTTAAGTCCTTAATTCATCCTCTCACCCCACGTTTCGACGAAGACTTTCGTGGCACCTTGGATCGTGGACAAGCGGTGGGCGATGGCAAAGGAGGTCCGCCCTTGCAACGCCGCTTCAAGGGCCTCGACATAGCCGGACCGATGGGAAGACCGGAAAACTATCGGATTTCCTGTGGGAAAAAAACGGGGAAAATGTGGGAATATCATGGGTGGCTTTATAGAAGATAGATTAAAATATCTCCATAGTTCGATGAGGTTCTAATCCAACTCATAACCTGAATATGGGGCCCCACCAAGGTGGGAAGACCATGGGAATATGATGGGAAAATCCGGGAAATCCCCCCTCAAAATGGAGATTTCAATATGTTTTAATAGGTGTTACAGGGCAAATCATGGGAAAATGTGGGTACGGAAATGGAAGAAGTGGATGACAGGGCACGAATGGGCACGAGGCGACCCGTTGATGGATTGTTAAGATGATTTAACTAGCCAACAACTGAGTATGAAAAAAAACAGACATGGGGATTGAATTAACGATCAAACATGGTTTTAACTTTTAACCATCAAGAATAGGGATCACAAACATGGAAGATCATGCAAGACTTTGTCTCAAAAAAAGGGATACCCGAAATTCCGAAAACGCCGAGGGAAACTGATCATCCGCCGAGACGCCATGGGGATTTTGAGCTTCCATCATGATGAGCAGTGTACTGGCTGCTCAAAATCCCCACTACAGTAATCAACAACCACATGGTTTTTTTTCCCATCATGGATTCCGATAATCCCCAAAGATCCCCAAATTATCTTGCTACGACCCTGTCGAATGCAATCACCCCTTCTTTTCTCAACCAACAGGATGTTTCCTGCTATGATTTTTCTTTATTTTTTCCCATATTTGTTCATGATTCCAAGTAAAACATATTAAAACCTCTATTTTGACTAGGGGTTTCCCATGATACTCCCAATTTCCCTATGAATTTCCCATCGTAGTCCCACCTTTTTGAACCAGCGATAAGACGAATCCCAGCCTTCTGGACAATCGCTTCGCTTTGCGTGTCCAGCGCGCTAGTGGCCTGGCAACTCTTCGACAGAAATGGAACCTTCGATGCAAAAAAATACGGGTCAAAAGTCTGTTACAGTAACTGTTCTCTGTACCCTGGTGTTTGTTTTTGTTTTTCTTTTCGAAAACAAATTGTTTTAGAAATTAAAAACAATCTTGCGTATCGCACGATTTCGTTGGTAAGAGAATGGTCAAAAATTAGGATGGAACTAGATTTTGGTAAAACATGGTAAAGCGGAAATAAATCATACCAGCTCTTATCATTCCGCGTTCCATCGGATGGTTCATTAAATGATCGGAGATGAATTCTTGGCTTCACCAGCATTGAAGAACAGGTCAAACATGTTGAAACTACCAATCAGCTGTCCTCTGCCAATGCTCCAGCTTTCTTACCATTTGCCATATCATTTACAATAGTTAACGCTTATCCCCGTCATTTATGGCTTGGATCGTTCTTGTTCTGCTTCAACCCTCGCCAGTTTTTGGTTAAATCATCTGGTGGCTGCACTTCTTGTTACTCAAAGTGGGCTGGGAAATATCAAGACTGAACAATCATGGCCAGATCCATTGGGTATCCCAAAATTTCATAGCCACATGTTGACCGGTTTAATTTTCTCATCAAATCATCGGGTGACTCCAGTTCCGCCACATCCATCGGGTTGTTGTTTTTTTTTTGGGGGGGGGGACGTGAAATGTCACATCCCCTGTTGCGGTTGCAAAAAAAAAACTTTTCCACCCCAAAATCACGTATATATGTGCATGTATTCTAATTTTATATATATATATATATTATACATATATAACAACTGTTGCTGGTTAAACATGGTCGAGTATTCCCATTTGTTTGATGATCAAAACCTCGATTGTTACGGATGGTCATCATCCCTTCGACATCCCGACATGCCCAGGCCCGATTTTGGAGCTAGTCGGTTACCCGACATGGTAAACGGGCTAACAAAAAACTATGGAAAGATCCACCATTGTTAATGGGAAAATCCACTATTTCAATGGCCATTTTCAATAATTAGCTATCTTATGCTATTTTGACATAACCAGAGGGTATCATTTCACCAACATAGGAGATTCTTCCGCACTATCTCCATTAGATTACAATAAAATATCCCATTTTTGTTGTTCTTTGGACAAAAATCACCATCTTGGTAAAATCACAAAAAACAGCATCTTTTTCACCATCTTAAACAACCGCTGTGAACTCGTCAAGTCCAGCCGCCATCTTTTATCGGCGCCTCGTCCAGCAACATGACTTTGGGGTCGCGCAGCAGGGCGCGGCAGATGGCCACGCGCTGCTTCTGCCCTCCAGAAAGGCGGCTGCCGCGGGGCCCGACGCTGGTCTCAAGACCACTGTTGCCATTCCTGGCGAAATTTCACGGGAAAAAAATGTCCAAAAGCAGGATCGAATATGGGGAGATCATGGGGAGTAACTGGGATATAAGTCAATGGATTGTTTTTCTTCCGGCAAATTTTACAGGAAAGCCCCATATTTCATGGGAAAATCACTCTGGTTTCCAGTTTTCAGATTTTCCCAAACAAACCAATCCATTGAATATGAGGATTGATTACCCTCTGGTAATTTGACATAGCTATTGAAAATGGCCATTGAAATAGTGAGTTGTTCCATTAAAAATGGTGCTTTTCCATAGTTATGTTAGTTTACCAGAGGGTATCATGAACAATATGAGGATACTTATGTACTCCTTAAGTACTGCTATCGTTGGTGCTTGCTAAAGTCGGTGAATCCAGTGGCAAGTGGTGCAACAAAAATCATGGTACTATTAACGGTATGAAAACCATTACTGGTTATGACTAACATAGCCATGGTATAGATGGCCCATAGACATAGATGATTTTCCCAGCTAGAAACCTCCATTTATATATATATATATACTGGTTGGTGGTTGACCTACTCCTCTGAAAAATATGACTTCGTCAGTTGGGATGATGACATTCCCAATATATGGAAAGTCATAACATTCATGTTCCAAACCACCAACCAGTTATAGAGGATTTTTGTTGAGCTAGAAGGCTAGAAGCCTCCATTTCCGATTTAAACATATTTGAATGAACACATATGCACGTATGAAAAATCCCAATCAACTCCCATGAAACCATCATTTACCATATCCCTACGCTTTGATGGAGAGCTCAACTGTTTTTAAACGGGATATACCGGTGTATGCCAAAATAACAGGTCTTTAATTTGGGAATACCATGATTCACCTTTTTCCGCCTAAATGAACAAACAAACCATGATTCACCTTCAAATAGAGGTTTCTAGCTGAGAAAATCATCTATAAACGGATATAGATGGTGAATTTAGACCATTTCGATGACTTTCCCAGCTATAAACCTCCATTTATAGATGATGTTCATTGATTTTCCCTAATGTTCCCATGGTTTTTTCCATGAGAACCTCCATTTTCCCATGGGAAAATCGTCATGAAAATCATCCCTGCCAAAGCTTCTTGTAGAGGAATCCAAGGTTGCACATCTTCTCGCACCTCAATGGCAGGTGGCAAATATCATGTATATTTACTATCATGCCATTATACGTGTTAATTTTATGATATATATATATGTATATATATATTATTATTAGTAGTAGTATTATTATTATTGTTATTATTATTATTGTTATTATTATACGTATATATATACAATGATATATATATGTGTGTAACTATATCTATACCATGTATATATCTATTTTATATGTATGGGCACCTTTTCCATATGTCATCAATGCTCCTTGAGATTGGATCTTACCGTCATCTTATTCGTCCAACTGGCAAGCCCGCTTAAACTCACCCGACTCGTGATCCAACAAAAACAACATTTAATTCGGGGCACTTCCTGAGGTAGTCATCGGTGAGGTGGGTGTCTCCCTCATCAATGCCATACATCAAATTGGCCCTCACCGTGGTGTTGAAGAGCACCGGTTCTTGGCCCACAAAGCCGATCCTCGACCGCGAAAAAAATGGCCCAGGTGACCCAGGTGACCCAAAAAGACGTTGCTTCAATGGGGCCTATCTGACCAAAAGAGATATGCTTTTAAAAAGCCTTGTTGTTTTTTTGGCCGCACCCGGTAAGTTGTAGAAGTTCTGAGATTAATCTGAATCGTAACTTCTTTGACTGTAGAAATCAGATAGGCGGCTTGAAATACAGGGGGGGTTGTCAAACCTGGTGCCCACGACAGTGAACATGACGCCGAGCCGGGCTGAGCCCAGAATAGCCCAGAAAGAGGTCACAAAACCGACTAAAATGTGGATTGATCTTGGATCAGTTTGGTGGTTTGAAACCGTGCTTCGAACTGTCGAACTGGTGGGCCGAAATCTGCCCTTCAACACATCTCCAGTGCTTCTGGTTTTCAGGCGCTGAAGCCGGAACTCCAGAGCGAAGCTGCCAAACACCAAACACTTTGTGACATGATCTGCACAATGTGGTGCCCCCAAGATAGCTAACTTGGTTTATAACTCTAATAACTAGGACTTATGGTAGATATATCTATAGTTAATGGGATTATAAACCAACTTATAACTGGGGGGGGCACCACCTTGCAACAATTCCCACGGACATGCTGGATTCTAACATCCCAAGCACCTCTCGCATCTAACTCACCGAAAAACGGCGATGTGCCCTGATCAAGTCTGAACCTTCAAGCAACATCTTCCCGTACAGGGAGACCGTTTCGAAGCAAGATGGGACACACGAGGTTACGGTTGCCGCGTATGTCGCCGTGGTCACATCACTTTCAAAACAGGGATTATCTGCCAGTCTTCTGGAGTATCCTCATTGCTTTTCATATATAAATAAATACCCGGAATCTGATTCTGACATTCCCTTTCAATCTTTGAGCCCTCTTTTCTTGATTGTTGGGTTCCCTTTTTTGATTGCTACATTCCGAAGTTCGATACTGGAGAATGTTTGATGCTTAAATTGATAGTTGGGGCTGTGGATCAATACCTGTCAGACCTTTTCTGAGCCATCGCCATGTCTGAAATGGCTAAATTCAAATGTTCAATGTGTGTTCAAGTGAAGATATTTCAAGACAGGACCAGTGGACATGGTTTCATCTGTTTAAAGATTTTAAAGAATGCATGTTGGATTTCCAAGTTGAAATGGCTTTTCATGATCTTCATGACTCAATCTTTGAACAAACATGAACAAACTAGCATATATTGTTTGTAGGTTTACTGGAGGGTAATTATCCCATAATCATCTCACAACTGTCCCATAATTGTCCTTGTCCATACTGTGGAAAATCCGTGGTTTCATTGTATTGTTTTGATGATTAAATCAATGGAAAATCAGTGAAGTCCCCTTTGGAAATAATCTACAAATCCGTGAATGTGTCCAATCAAATTGAATTAAACGACCATGAAAACCCATTCAAATCCAATGAAGTCCTAATGTTCATATATAAATCTCAATTCTTCTATCATCTTCCCCAATCAAATCATTTACCCTCCGGTAAACTAACATACCAGTAGCTATTGAAAATGGCCATTGAAATAGTGAGTTTTCCCATTAAAAATGGTGGATTTTTCCATAGTTATGTAAACGTTTGCCAGAGGGTAAAATCCTCTCGAACTCAGTGGTTTTGATACTGAAATGGGGATGGGTCAAAACCCTGGTACCTAGTGAACTGGTAAATGGATGTTCATCCCACTAAAAATGTATCTATAGGTATTGACCCATACCCAAATCCTCCGATTTTTCATCGCCGAGCATCTGTTTGCGCCACCAGCGGATGTTCAGCGAGTGCAGGGGGAGTTTCTCGCTGCCCACGAGCACCTGGGCTGTCCCAGAGCACCAGACGTTTTTGATGTGGTTACCCTCTTGTAAACGTTTACATAACTATGGGAAATCACCATTTTTGATGGGAAAACTCACTATTTCAATGGCCATGTTCAATAGCTGTTGTTAGTTTACCAGAGGGTATCCAGTAATTGTTATCCAGTAATATATATATACTGGTTGGTTGTTTCAACCCATCTGAAAAATTTAGTCAATGGGAAGGATTATTCCCAATATATGATGGAAAATAAAAAAATGTTTGAAACCACCAACCAGTATATATATACATAATATATCCCTATGGATCTAAACGCTGTCCAAAAAGGTACTTAACCCCCAAATCATGCCCCAAACACGTCCTAAGATACTTGGATCCATAGGGTATAATATATATAATATATAGATATAATATAATATAATATAGTATAATATAATATAATATAATACAATATAATATAATATAATACAATACAATATAATATAATATAGATATAATATAAATATAATATAATATAAATATAATATAATATAAATATAATATAATATAATATAATATATATATATTGTAATTATAAACTATATATATTTATAATTTAATTGCCCAGTGAAGATAGAATTGCACATACAAAATGATTGTCGATGGTTGTAAATGATTAAAAATGATTACAAATCATTGTAAATGGGGATATGAGCAAAATTGAGGATGCACCTGTTTTTTTTCATCGAACAACCAGTTCATTTAAGCCTTATCTCCTACAGTACAATAATGTATAATGTCCGCAACCAGTTTTTCAGAGAGGGTATCAACCCACATGAGGATGTAACTAAACCACTGGGACACAAAACAATACCCAAGGCCAGCAAGAATTGGCTGGTTGAAGTTCCAACAGACCAAGTGTTCGGCCAAATGAATTCTAGTGTATTTGGGTGGGGTACAAGCACTGCTGGGAGACGACCCCACGTCAAATGTGATGAACAGGTTGAAACTTTTTTTCGTGAGATTCTCTTATCCAAAATCCTTGCGTCATAGCTCTTGGTTTCAGAAGCGAATACAGTACCCTTCATGCATCTCCATACAAATTCTTCGCCTGGATTCACAACCACTACCGGTATCTGTTGGTGACTTTACCACAAATTTCACCGATTCATCCACAAAGTCCAAAAGAAGGTTCCATCTTTTTTATTATCCATAGAGTCACAACATCACCAAAGGATCAAAAATTTTCCTGGTGTGAAATCCAACTCTTAGGACACAGCACTTGACCCCCAGTGCCACCCATGACCCATCCACCGATAACCGCGGCACGCTTCCTTCCTGCGGGTCGTAGAAGCGCTGCAGCAGCGACATCACCGTACTCTTGCCGCCGCCCGAGGGACCAACGAGGCCAACGGATTGGCCACTGGAGATCTTGAAGTTGATGCCCTTCAGCACCTGGGATGGGCATCTGGGATGTTGGGAATTATAAAGGTTGCTGCTTTTGTATACATGCACATATATATATATAGTATATATATAGTATATATATAGTATATATATAGTATATATATAGTATATATATATAGTATATATATAGTATATATATGGTATATAGAGTATATATATAGTATATAGAGTATATATATAGTATATAATATATGTATATATATAGTGTATATATATAGTATGTATATATATATATATAGTGTGTATATATATAGTGTATATTTGTAGAGATATGTATATATAGATTACTGTACAGAAAATGTGTGCAAGTGGAATGATGCAAACATGATATTCCAATGCTATGTCCCAATATGAGGACGTGGGAAAGAGTGCTCCGACCTGGATTTCCGGGCGGAAGGGGTAGAAGAACTTCACGTCCTGTCACGAATGATCATCATGGGCTCAAAGATCCCCATCAAAAATGGGGGTTTTGATATGTGATACCCTCTGGTAATGTCAAAATAGCTATTGAAAATGACCATGTATAGTGGATTTTCCCATTAAAACTGGTGATTTTCTGAAAATGGTATGTCTGAAAATGGGGTATACCCGCAATTATAGCCATTTTTTTTGGGGATAATGATCAGCAAAACCATTGGGTGTAGGGGTACACTATTTTCAGACAAACCCATATGTGATAATAAGAAAATCATCGAAATCCATGTTGGATTTATCCATGTGTTTTTGATTACCTGGGGGCACCTATGCTTATCTTTGTTTAGATGGTTTGATTCATGCTGATTCCTTGTGATGCTCAGCCTGTGGGCATCGACCCCCCCGGATTCCCCCCGCAGAATTTGCCTGTATATCCCAGGATCGCGTATCCCTATATTTTGCGATATTGGAATACTCATATACTATTGCGGGTAAATATCCTTGCAAAAAAAAATGCAAAATATAGCCATGAGATCCCCAGAACATGTTTGGTGAAATTGCCCAGGTCGACCCATCCAGAAAGCCGGTCCTTGAACTCAATGATACCTGCATCCAACTTCTGTGGGCTGTCACCCTTGGGCTCCAGTCCCTCAATCTGCGACTCACGGTCCTTGGGCGGTACAGCGAAAACACGAATAGCAACAATACTACAAGTAATACTATAAAACATCGGTGTGGTGTCGGCGGTGGTGGTGGTGGTCGTCCTCGTCTTCGTCGGTGTTTTCGTCCTCATCGTCCTCATCATCCTCATCATCACCACCACCACCACCATCATCATCATCATCATCATCATCATCACCTCTGGTCCAATGGTAGGGAGCCGTCTCTCACATACCTTGCATCCGCAGAGATGGCACTTGCAAACACGGACACAAGAGTTGGTCTTGGCAGCGATTTCAATTAAACTACAAGCGCTTGCAAGTCGGCACGGTACGCTGACTGCAGGATACCTACTAGGGGCTGAGCAACGACAAGCTGGAAGCTCTGTGAACGGTAGTCCAGGCAAAATGCTAAGCCATGACAACAAACAACGCCATTCGGGCATCGGAGTCAATTGGAACAGGCAACTCCCATCGGTGAATAAGTCCAGGGTGTGTGAAACCACCGGCAATGGAATAAAAATGAACCATGAGGAGCGTAGCAGCAGAAGTATCAACTCATGTGCCACGAAGAGTGCACAGCGTAGCAACACCTATGTCACTTCATGTGCATGAACCATGGGGAGTGCAGCCATCCTGAAATATCAACTCATGTACCACGAAGAGTGCACAGTGTGGCAACATGTAGGTCACTTCATGTGCATGAACCATCAAGAGCGTACTATCAAGAACGTTATCACGGCCCTCTCCACCCCCCGAACCACCCCCCAAGCAATGACTGTCATTTGCGTTTTCAACCTCTGCAGCAATGAAAACAAGAAGAACGCAAGAACATCAACCTAGAAAGGCACACGTAATTTGGTTGAAAATTTCAACAATTTGACACAGTTTTTACTTAACGACAAAACACCTAAGCAGAGATGATAATTTGTTTGATGCAATTCACATCTAATAGGGCGTTGCCTTTTAGACCAGCGACACTTCTACTCAATGCCGGCGAAGGTCCCCCAACGTTGCAGTCAACTGTCATTCCCGCATGGAACTACGCCCCCCAACTCCAACTTTTTCGCCCATTGTAAACGCAGCACGAAAATGAAAAAGTACAAAAAAACTATCATCCCAAATGTGCAAATCACCATGAGAACGCAGGTCACCCCAATGGTTTCAAACTATCGAAAATTATTAACAAAATGACATGTTTCAATATCAAAGCACCATGTAAACGCATGATTCATGTATGCTTGGGCAAAATATTTTTTTGTTGCAAAACGCATCTAATTCGAATGTTCAAAGTATAACAAGTACATCTAAGAAATGTCATCTTCTGGTTCAAAACGCAATGTGAACGCATGATTCATGTATGTTTTGGTCTTGGTATGTTTTGAAAACAAATCTATGGTATTCTGATTTGCATCTCACCTCAATATTTCTGCAACGGGTTCCGAACGAGGCCAAAAACGAGGCCAAAACGAAGCCCGAACGAGGCCAGAAAATAGCTTTGGAAACCCCTCAGCTTTAGCAGCAGTTTACCACCAGCCCGGCAGCAAGTCTATAGCAGGAGTCTAGAAACAGTCTGGCAGCAGCTCAGCAGCAGTTTGAACGCTGCCTCTAGAAAGGCACCCCCGCGGCAGGGCGACATGTAAACACGTGACTGGATTTGCTCGAAGGTCACATGAATGAGCCAGGCATGACAAAAAAAAACAAGTTCACCAGTGTAAACACAAGCTAAATGAAGCAAATTTTACTTCTAAAGCATCGTTTTCTGTCTTACGCAACTGCTCCACAGCAAGTAAACGCATGTTGGGGCGACTTTCCTGGGAAGTCCCCCCCAACTAAACGCAAGATTTTGGATCGGGCGGGGTGAGTTCACTATAATCGAGTAAGCAGAAGCGATACTTCTTCTAACACAGCTCGCGTCTAACAATGCCTTCTGCTTTAGATGCGCACACACCTAAGCAAAAGAGATTGTGTATCTAACACCACATAGCACTGCCTTCTGCTTGTTAGATGGTCGCACACCTAAGCAGATCAAGCATCACCTCATATGATAATAAATACACTTCGTGGCGCACAAAGTGCCGTAAGGCCCAAAGAATTTAGGGTTAGATTAGGGTTGGTTTAGGGTTCATTTAGGGTTGATTTAATGTTTGTTTAGGGTTGGTTAAGAGTTTGTTTAGGGAGTCTAAGGTTTGTTTAGGGTTGGTTTAAGGCTTATTTAGGGCTGGCTTAGGGTTTATTTAAGGTTTGTGTAGCGGTTATTGGGGGCTGGTTTTAAAATGCATTTACGGTTGGGTGAGGGTTAACTTATGGTTTGTTGAAGGTTGGTTTAGGCTTTGTGGTTGGGTGTGGTTGTTTAAATTGTATTTGCGGGAGGTTTTCACTTGTTTAGAGTTTGTTGAGGGGCTGCTTAGGTTGTTGAAGGTTGGTTTAGGGTTGGTTTACGGTTTGTTTGGTAGTTATTTGGGGTTGCTTTAGGGTTTACTTGGGGTTGGTGGTTGGTTTAGGCTTTGTTGTCTAGGGTTTATTTAGGGTTGGATTAGGGTTTGTTTATTATTTGTGGCTGGTTTGAAATGCATTTACGGTTGGTTTTTGGCTTGTTTAGGGTTTGTTGAGGATTGGCTTTGGTTAGTTTAGGGTTTGTTTAGGGTTTGTTGAAGGTTGGCTTGGGGGTTGTTTAGGGTTGGTTTTCGGTTTGTTTGGGGGTTAAGTAGGGTTGGTTTAGGGTTTGTTTGGTTCTTTTAAACTTATTTAAGGCTGGTTTAGGAATTATTTGGGTCTGGCTTAAGGGTTATTCAGTGTTAGTTTAGCCTTATTTACGATTGGCTTAACTTTTTTTAGGGTTGGCTTTGGGTTTTTGTAGGGTCAGGCTCCTTCCTTCCTTCCTTCCTTCCTTGCTTGCTTCCTTGCTTCCTTGCTTCCTTGCTTCCTTGCTTCCGTCCGTCCTTCCATCCGTCCTTCCGTCCTTCCTTCCTTCCCAACACCAGAAAACGGGTGCTTTTTTAAATAAAGAACGAAAAAAAAATAGCCCTCCTTATATTAATATGTAATATGTATATATATATATATACATATATCACCATTATTGCTGGAGAATTCCCCGTTTGATGGTAAATCCCTCATACCTTTCTATAGACCTGTCCCATTGTGTTCCCATAAAATGCCTGGTTTTCCCATGAAATATCCTATGTGTTATACCACCATTGTTCAATCTTTAACACCCCCAATGTTTGTTGGCTAATAAATTTCCATTATAATCCATCAAACCACTCTAGTTCGTTGGTTTCATACATATGTATTATATATATATATACACGCATTGCGTCCCATTGTATAACCACTATGGTTGGTTTTAGATGGACCATCATTTTTGTTGGCTTCGGCCCCATGGTGGGTTCATAATTTCCACAGCTTCTCCCATGAGATTCCATGAAATCACCCCATGAAACCACCTTTTTTTTCGTTGATTCAAATCATGATTCATATCCCTCAGAAAACAAGCAATCCAAGCCTTATGAGAATCTTACAGCCACATGATTTCCAGTCCCTGGCTGAGATGAACATAATCCAAGCCCTCCATTCACCACTCTATAGTTAAAATATGTTAAAATAGTCTTTAAAATCTCCCTCTGAAATCCCTACAACTCGAGCCCAGCATCCATCAACTTGAACATGTCGTGGCATGCCACCTAACCGAGCCGGCGCGGCCCTTGTCCAACAATAATATAAGAGGTGAAAATCCAATAGAAAGCACCCAGAATCACCATTAATCACCATATATCACCATATATCACCATATATCACCATATATCACTATCATTTTTAACTATATAGAAACAAGAACCAGATGCATAAAGTCGGTGCTCCATGTTTTCATGATTTTTACTGGTAAAATCCAGGTGTTAAATCCCTGCTCTTTTGATCTTCTTCATCTAGTTCTTTTGTTGTTAAGGCACCCATGCTTGTTAAATCATGTTAAATCCCAGATGTTCGATGGTTAAACCATGTTAAACCCCCAATTTGTTTGTCGCTTAAACCAGAATATCTGTTGCTTGGATCCCAATTTTCGATGGTTAGACCCCAATTTCGTTTACGTTGATAGCAACAAAATTTCGATCGTCGATCGTCACCTGCCTTGGCCTTCGTTGCGTCGCCCATCATCACAGCAGCCTACACACTTGTAAGAACGGGAGATTCGGTATGTCTTCAACCAGAACTGGAGGTTTGACCTACCCCTTAATATACTGTTTAAAAGAATGGTTACTATGTGGTTAATATTCATGGTTATGATGATGGTTAATGATGGTTAATAATAATCTGGTTGGTGGTGCAATAACCCTTCTGAAAAATATGAGTTCGTCAATGGGAAGGATGACATCCCATTATGGAAAATAAATTCCCTGCTAAGCACCAGTAAGAAATGGTGATTTGACCATCAACAGGATGTTTTTTCAATCGGAAAGAAGATTGGTGCAAAAGACTGGATTTGACTTGACCATCAAGAATGGTGATTACCCTCTGGTAAACTAACATAACTATGGAAAATCACCATTTTTAATGGGACAATCAACTATAAATGGCCATTTTCAATAGCTATTTTGACACAACCAGAGGGTAACATGGGAGATTTTTAATGGTCAGGGAACTAGTTCCATGATCAGTTCAAGATGGCCTTCCAAGAGGGAGGTAGAAACAATCAAGGGGGGATGGCTAACAATCATTGGGTGGGTTAAAAACATTTCAACACAAAATCGCTACTCCCAATTTTTCAGTTACACACTTAAGGTACACACTTGGTTACATTCCCAAAAATGAGATCCCATCATCTGGGCGATTCGAATTCCCCTCAGAGGTCCAGTTTGGGATCCGGGGAATTTCACTTTTGGGCCCACTTCCATGGGATTCGAACGGTGAAACTGCGACCCTGGTCAAGCCCCGGCGGTTCGTGGTGTTAGCCTTCCCATCAGGTCGCTGTTCCAGAAAAAAACTCCGGCAATCTAATCTTGCAATGTTTGTCTTACATCCATTCATAGACGTTCCACTTAACAGTGGGAATTCAAAATCATCCATATCCGTGTGGTGAACATTCCAACATTGGGACCCAGCTCTTGCCAAACACACTTCAGGTGATTGGCGGGATCGAAGAGTTCATTGGCTATTCAAACATATTTCTTCAATAATATACACATTACATACAGAATACATACAGTATATGTATAGTAGTCTATCATATCTTAATTTTATACAATATCAGATGTTAATAGTCTAATGATAGTGTGTATACTATATATATACACATACCCTCCCTTCATCAAACCTGTCTTGCTGGAAAAAAATGATGTGTCGTTCGATGATTTTCCGGCCTGTCCAGCGCCCATGCCAGCATAGAAGATGCCCATGAATGCCATCATCACTCCCTCAAAGTCTGCAACTTTCTCCTGGGGAATCGAGAAATACCGTGATGAAAATAGTCTGCAACCAAACGAACAAAATAGAAAAAGTAAAGTCCGAATCACAAATCGTGATCATTTCATGCTTAAACACTTTTCTATCTTTTTTGGATGCTGCAAAACAATGCGCCACATCATATCTAAGTATGTCATACCCTCTGGTAAACTAACATAACTATGGAAAATCACCCTTTTTAATGGGTAAACCAACTATAAATGGCCATTTTCAATAGCTACGTTAGTTTACCAGAGGGTACCTGCATCAGCTTCGCGCCATCGCGCCTGGATCAGGAGGGAAGCCACAAAGAAGCCCCCCGCCATGATGAAGAACATCACGCCCGAGGCGATCTCAGCGCCCGAGGCATGTTGGGGATGATTATTTCACCAACACTCTATATATATATATATTTATACACATACTGTGTATATATATAATATAGATATAGAGATAGAGATCGAGATATATATATATTATATTATACATACTGTACATATATATATACATACATACTGTACATATATATATATATGTATACATACTGTACATATATATATATATATCATTGGGATGATTTCCCCAATATGATTCAATGATTGGGGTTACTTAAATATCCGAAGATTCCCGATTTCACCATGGTTATGGCCATGCAAAGTACAGGGCATATACCACGATAGACCTTATCAAACAGAACGGTGAATCTGAAGAAAAGCCAAGAAAGGACGTCTTTGATAGAAAGCCAACAATTTATGTCAATATGGATCAAATTTCGCCGACATGCCTAAATTGGATAGATATACATTAGACATCAATATACCACATGATTCCCTTTCATCTGTGTTTCCCAGGTCGAAACAACATTTGACCTACCCTCTATAAATAGGCCATGTTCTATAGATATGTTAGTTTACCGGAGAGGAAACCCATTTCTTGTCCTGTCATCCAGCAATGCAAGTTCACATCACCAGCATTCGAGGTGCAACGTCATCCCGGGATGAACAAACCATACTAAACCCCTGCGCTATTGAATTGGGGGCACCACTTTTCGGTGGAGGAAGGTTTTAATGGGTTAACCAGGGTTCCAGAGTTTACAGTATCAAATAGAAATCAATAATTGTCATAATATCCAATTAATTTGACAGATACTATAGTTTACAGTTTCGGACAGTATCAAATAGTTCAATAGAAGTCCAAAGGTCATCTTGTCATTCTTGTTTTCGGAAATCGGAACATCCTCCAGCCATCCTCACCATCAAACATGTCCCATCTGAATGAGATTTTTTGGGGGGCATGAACTCCAAACTTGGGAGACTTGTCAAAACTGTGGATGATTCATTTGAAAAAAACAAAACAAATTGAAGGGCATTTTTCGGATGACCCCTGACCCCTGACAACCATTGTTTATGGGTCGTTTGAGTTCCCTGGAAGCTATACAGAAAAGAATTGGAAGCTCTCAATATCCCATGTTCACAACCAGAAACCAAACCAACCAGCACAAGATCAACTAAGATAAGCACATAATAAAATGTGGGAAACAATATAGGCAGGATAAAACCCGTGAATCAAAATCCTGGTTACCCTCCCAAATAGCCGCGGTATGTTCATCCCCCCATTGAAATGGGAAAATCCTTTGCATCCCCTTGTTTAAACAAAGGCACTCCAAAGCCAATGCCTGGCAAGTCAAGATCAGGCATGAGAAATGGAAACCACCAAGCACCCTTCACTGATCCAACATGCCAATAAATGTCAATAATATGTGAAATCGTTGTTTGATATTGAAAAAAAAACATGCCATGAACACGGTGATGTGTGCACAACAGTCCCCCTAAGGAGGATCATCCCGCAGTGTTTAAGAACCATATTTATGACCCAGTTAAATGAAGGCTCCGAAATAAGTTGTTTATTTTTCCAGTTTGGGCCTGTTCTGTCCATTTTTCCTTACAATTTGCTGGATTTTGGAGATGTAAGCCATTTCAACGGTGTTTGCAGCACTTTGCGTTCGAACCTCTCATTTTCCATGGAATCTGCAACATTTTGGTGTTATTTGCGGCATTTTGGAGCTGGAAGCTGCCATTTCAACGTATTTGCAACATTTTTTAGTTCGAACCCTTCATTTTCCATGGAATTTGTAACATTTTGGTGCTCGAACTGTTCATGTAACAGTGTAATTTGCAACTAGGGTTCATTTAGGATTGGTTTTAGGGTCAAATTGCGGTTTTTGTTGGGGTCGGCTTTAGGTTGTTTGAGAATTGGTTTTAGAGTTACGGTTGATCTAGGGTTTTTTAACAGGGTTTCTCCGGGATCTATTTCGGGTTGTCTTGAACATTTATGTAGGTTTGGTGTTTGGGATCTGTTAAGGCCTTGTTTAAGATCTATTCAGGGTTGGTTTAAGGTCCATTTAGGCTTGGTTTAGCATCTATTTGGGGTTGGTTTAGGATCTATGTAGGGTTTATTTACACTTGGTCCGCCACGAAGTTGGCGCCCAAACAATGTTTTTACTTGTATTTTTAACACCCTTCATTCCCGTTCGTGGAGCATGCCCGAATTTCACCTTTTAAGTGTGCTCCTAACCTGAACCCAAAAATTTTAACCGAAACACCATTTTTTTCAAACCAAAAACCCTTTTTACTTATATAACCGGATCGCTTCACGCTTAACCCGTTTTGCCCTTCATCTAACCGCACGTTTTTTAGATGATAATTTTCACCGGTTAGGTGATGGCTTCATCTAACGCACACACTTGCTCAGAACAATCTTTGCGAATTCTGATGTGGAATGCATCTTACGAGCAAAAACACTCCAATTACACCTGACAGGAATGGGTCGGTGAAGAGACACGAGAAAAATTGAAAAGGTGCCATCGCCATGTCCAGTGCTAGATGAAATAAGTTGACAGATTGCGAAAACCGTGCAAATCGAGAAAATTGAAAGGAAGAATTTTGGAAACGGCATGGTGGTTCTTGGGTTGGACACATCCCATGTCCGAAAATGAAGCAGGTACGTGACAAAGGCGTCCCTTCGTCATATCACCATGGAAAGGCAGTGTCTTCGTTGGTGGATGACTGCCAGACCATGCATCCACACCCCCGGAAAAATCATGATCCCTTGCTTAAGTAGAGGTTTTACGTCTATTCAGATGCTCCACACGCACACACCAGCTTTATCTAAACAGCTTCTCTCTTTAGATGGGAGTCATTATCTAACAGTAGCTGCCAGCTAGGTGTGGCAGGGAGTTATTATTATCTTTTAGGGGGCCTCATCCAAAGCTGTTTTATTGGGGGTTAGACGCTGAAGGTGTACATCTGAAGAAGCCTTGTGCGCAAGGCGTCCCCACACCTGAGAGCACCTCCGGCCTGACACACAAGGATTGATACTTGTCTACCTCAAAAGCTAGGTTTAGGTGCAAAGATCGGAATGAATCTGCAGGGGCTGGCAGGCCTTGTTTCTCCGGCAAGTCCTTCATTTCCTGCATCTACCCATGCAACTTGGTCCAGAAGCCACACCATCATGGAGCAGCATGCCAAACTCAGTCAGTGGAAGGCACCGGAACCAAAAAAGAACCACGCCATGTAAACAATCAATGCACATAGTTCCGCAATGTTGGGACGTGAGCTTTCTCCCTGGCCTTGGTCCGGCATTTCCTTGGCCGCACGAGCGATCACGTCATGATCATGTTTCTTGCCGCTGCTTTCCGGGGCATCTGGACTCATCTCAACTGGAAATGGGTGCCCCAACCACATCCAGGCTGCAACGGCAGCGGCGGTGAAGCCTGGGAGGTCACAAGGCAGAAGTCTGAAACATCGGTGGTCAAGAACCAGCCTGTGGAGGCAGCTACGGCGGCAACCAGGAGCCCCATCGCCTCTGACACCGACACCAGTTACAATTCAAACAACGCTGCGTTTACAAAAAAAAGTATCAGCCATGATCGGCCCGTCTCCAAGTTTCTCTGCTTCCCAGCGCTGAGACACTTGTGTGCGAATCGACAAGGGCCATGCCACATGTACATATGTACACACATGTGTGAAGTTGTACCTGCATGCGAGCATACATATCCGTCCAGTACCTGCATGTACCGTACATGCAGGCATACATGATATGTTCTGTATTGTCCAATTGCGGTTCACTGCAATGGGCCTCGTCTGTAGAGAAATGAAAGGTGCCAGCTGATCACTTGAGGTGCACGAGCTCAAAGGTGCAACGGCAAGGGCAGAATCAAAATGTGTTTCATGTTGGAGTTCGGCAACCTCTTCCTGGATCTGCCGAACACCTAAGAACCCAGAGCAGGTTGCCAGCAAGATTTTCAGACAGTTGCTTAGCAAACTTTAATCAGAACCCCATGGTGCAAACACTTTTGCCTCTAGTAAGAGCTTGGCTTTGGTTTCCATTGGTCACGAGTTTGACATATCGCTTCCAGCATGTGTTCGCTTGCTGCACACAGGCACTCTATCATCACAGAGGCATTTGTACTACAGGAAACTAACCAGCGCAAACAAACACGCACGCAAACCATGCATAAGGCTTTGTGGGGCACCTCGCACCCAGAGATAACCTTTGAAGCAGCTGCTGTTTACCGCAATGAAAGGGCTTCTGTCACAGCCTTGGATGTTTGCGACCCTAATCTACATCAACATCCCTTTCACAGGCGGTACAAAGCGCACTTCTTTGAGTGCTACTTTGCGGCCAGTTGGCAACTTCTGCCCGCTAGCAAAAATCCATCTGAAAGCTGCGGGACCCTTTTGCCTGAAGGCGTTGGGCAGTTTGTTCCTCGATGGCTTTGCTCTAGCCGCTAGCCTTTGGCGGATGCAATGGCTCCTTTGGCAGAGCAGTTAAGCACAAGCATCAATAAGAAAACTTGATATCGACATGGCAGTGCCTCATCATCACTGGTATCGATGATGGTTGTTGTACAACTTGTCCGTCGCTGGGCATCCGCATCATTATCGGAGTCGACGCTGCTTCTGTTTCAGACCCGCTCAATTCTGTTTCTGAGCTGCTGAGTTCTGTTGGGCTGGCCTGAGTAGCACATCAAGAAAACGGAAAGGCAATGCCAAGGCCACTTGTGAGTTACAGGCACTGGCTCAACATCATCACCATAGCACGAGTGCTCAATGGTGCTTTTTTCCTGCAGCTTAAGCGCAACCGGGTGATTTACATACCCAAAAAACAGCGCTGTGTGAAATTTACTGTTGCCATCAGCAAGCCAAGAAGAACAAACACAAGCAAACACAAGACAAGCGCAATTGCAGCCGCTAACAAAGAGTGGGCAGCAGCGCAGCCAGTCGGGTTTGCTCACAAAAGGCGGAAGTGCTGCTGAGGAAGCACAAGCGTGCGCGTACTTTTTCAACAACGCGGATAGGTTGGCTTTTGTGAAATCTTTGCGCGCAAGTGCGAAAGGCACAAACAACCGTGCATATTGCGCGCACACACACACGAGCACAAGCACATGCACACATAGTTGGGCGTGGCCTGTTGGTAGGCATCAGCAGGTGCAAACTGCAATGGGTAGTGAGCTGTTTGTAACTATATATACCATTCTGAACAGCATGAGACAGCTCCTAATTAAAAAAGAAAGCAGCACGTCACAAATGGTATAATCCATTGGCAGGGCCACTTCAAACTAAGTAGTCTTGAATTAGGGAATAGGAAAAAATGGGACGAGAGAGACATGCAGCGTCTACATGTGAAAACAATATGTTTTTTCCACTTTGGAATCAGTTGCGAATTAGGGAATAGGAAAAAATGGGACGAGAGACACATGCAGCATGTACCTGTGAAAACACAATGTTTTTCCACTTTGGAATCAGTTGCGAATTAGGGAATAGGACCGGAAAAAATGGGATGGGAAGCACAAAGGTTGCACTTGCCCGTGAAAACACAATGTTTTGTGCACTTAGGAATAAGTTGCGAATTATGGAATAGAAAAAAATGGCACGGGAGACAGACAGGAGGCATTTACTTGTGAAAAGCCAATGTTTTGCGCAGTTTAGAATAAGATCAGCAGAATGCAGAGTGATGCTTATATACAACACAGAGTTTGGAGACCACAAGATGTGAAAACATCAGAGAGCGAGACAGTAGATGTACAAAATATTCAAACCCTGCAACACGCACATGTTGAACCCCCGCACCCCCAAATCTCAATGTTTCAGTGCGCGTGTTACCAAAAGTGATGTTAGGGGTTTGATGTTTTTCGTCCATTGGGGTTAATGCACTTCAGGTTACATTAACATTGAACTTTGGTGGCGAGGGGGTTGTACCGGATAGAAGGGGTTTGAATATTTCGTCCATCTACGGTAGTTTCAGATTTTAGGGAGTGTTTAGGGTGTCTTTAGAGGTGCTTTAGTGTTTTTTGGTTGGTTTGGGGGTTGTTTAGGGTTGATTTAGGGCTAGTTCAGGGTTTACTTATATGATGTTTCGTAGGGTTTATTTACAGTATGAGAAACACAAAAAAAGCGGGGAAAAGCAGAGAAGCAGAAAAGCAGAGAAGCAGGAAAAAGCAGAAAGCGAAGCTGGAAAAACAGAAAAGCAGCGAAAAGCAGAAAAGTGGAGTAGCAGAGAGGCAGAAAAGCAGAAAAGCAAAGAAACAGAGAAGCAAAGAAGAAGGAAAACGCAGAAAAGCAGGCAAGCAGGGAACAGCGGAGAATCAAGAAGCAAAGAAGTAGGGAAAAGCAGAAAAGCAAAGGAGCAACCAGAAATCCAAAAAACAAACTAAACAGAAAATTCACAGATTCCCTTTTAAAATAGCCTTCCTATCCTCCTTAGATTAATGGGATAACCCCTGAACGGGGACTTATTCGTGGGATGATCCTCGAGGCAAATCTCAAACACCAGGGGTGCCTGCCAAGATGTTCCGAGAATACATGCCGCTTGCGGACTTCTCCACCTGAAATCAAGCAGATGATAATCATGGCTGTTTAGAAATGGTTCTATTCATGACAATCGTGGCTTATAAATGTCTATACTAACGATACATCTCTATAACTGTAAGTTCTTATAAATCACACATGTTTGCTGTAAAATTTTGCATAAACCAGATGAGTCGCGGACAAAATTATTTGTTAAATTTAATGTCATGCACAAATTAGGGTCGTCCCCTATTGGTTGTGAGGATTTCAGTACTCCTGGAGGTATCACAAATGAGATATCGGTATAGGGTCGTCCCCTATCGGTTATGAAGGTTTTGTGCCACCTCAGAAAGGCCAAGGTGAGGAAAGACTAAATTAGTATTACAATAAGACAATAATTACTAATAATTATTACCATCTGGTTATTTAACAGTTTGCCATGGAAAATCACCATGCTATTAATACAGTAGGTAAACCATCTATTTCTATGGGCCATCTATACCATGGCTATGTTAGTCATAACCAGAGGGTAAATCCTAGTCAGTTGTGATGATGGTTCCCAATATATGGAAAGTCATAAAATTCATGTTCCAAACCACCAACCAGTTTTTTTTCATCCCTTGATCCCAGTTATTAAATCCCTAGGGATCAATCTCCATGAATTGAGCATCAGCCGTCCATAGCCGTCCAACGGCCGTCAAGGCGCCCAGGTCATGTACATGGACACCAGGGATCGTTCGACACCTTGGATCGTTCGCCATCCTGGATGACGGCAACTTTTTGGGGGGTTAAACAATGCCATTTTTACCACCCATGACTGGGAATGGTACCCATACCACCTATAAAAAACATGGTGATGACTGGGGGATGGTTGGTTACGATTAGTGTTAATTGGATGGTTCATACCCATTTGGATTAATCATGATCATAACAATAATATGAATATAAATTCCCTAGTGGATGGTTAATAATATGGGTTACTATGTCTGGTTGGTGGTACACCTACCCCTCTGAAAAATATGAGTTCGTCAGTTGGCATGATGAATCTCCAATATATGGAAAAATAAAAAATGTTCCAAACCACCAACCAGGTGTGTTAAATTTTACGTATGTTGTCTTACAATATTTTCCAAGCAGATCAAGGCTGTTTTGGGCAAATCATTTGTTGGTAAGCGCCTCAAGCACATCAGGTCATGGTTTTTGAATTAGAAACGTTCAACCTTTAGGTGAAGATATAGGCGGAACGTTCTGATGGGGAAATTCTTCTCAATCTACATGATCATACACCTTGAAGGGAACTACCTACCACAACCATCCAGTGAAAAGCATGAAGTGTAAGGTATCAAATGCCTACATCATCATGTTTTTGGAACCGTTGCCCTCTTTTTTTCGGACTCCTTTGGGGAAAACCCATCAAACTAGGCAACCGTTCCCCGGATCGATTGATCCCCAGAGATCATTCTTGGATCCCCCAGTCCCAGATCATCCCAGATCGGTCGCTGAGGCTTCCATCTTGTCCCAGTTTTTGGGCATCAAAAAAAAATAAGATCCAATTGACAGATCCGAAATTCCTGAAACCAAGGCATCAGAATTGAAGCCGAATTTGACAAATCCGATTTAAAAAGATCCGATGTTCTTTGAAACAACTCAAAAAAAACTGATCCCTGGATCCCCGTGCTCCCATCATACCCTCTTGTCAAACATGGCAGGAAAATTCCCCAGCAATTCTTCGATGGAACATATCCCAGCTGTAAACATAGAGCAAACAACATATTTACTTGATGTTCCCATTAAATCCCATTAACAGCATTGAACACCTCCATCTTTCATGGTGATTTCCCACCACTTTGACCTTTTTTTCCAACTTTTTTAGCTGATTCAACAGTGATGTTCCCATTAAAACCATGGAAAACCTCCGTTTCACCATGTTTTTCACCATTTTTTACAGAAACCCATGGCTTCGTACCTTGCGAAAACCAAGGGGCCCAAAGCTTGCACGGTGCGTGCGTTCATCAAACTGTCGGTGACGATCTGCTGGGCGTTGGTCAAGTTCCTTTGATGCACCGAAAAACCGCACCGCGAAGCCGCCGTTCCGAACGGTGCGGCGAACGGCTGGGTGTGACTACCCTCTGGTGAACTAACATAACTATGGAAAATCACCATTTTTAATGGGTAAATCCTCTATAAATGGTCATTTTCAATAGCTATGTTAAATTACCAGAGGGTAAGAGTTTCCTACGGGAAAATGGTCCATCTATAGACGACATGATGATTTATGATGTTTTTTTTTCCAAAATTCTTGGGGACTAACATGTTGGGGACTGACATGTTGGCGACCTATGAAATTGGCGTTCACATGTTATGTCACTATGTGTCAAAAAACTGACGACCAAATCGCATGATCATTCCAATCTTGATTTCACAACGATTGTTGCCTAAATCCTAATGGAAAAATAACTCATTTTTAAATATGTTTTGGTGAACTCAAAGATTTACCGATTGAACATGGCCATTTTCCATGGCTATGTGACACTATGTTGGATTACCAAAGGGTAAGTGGTTTTGGTGCTTTGAACATTGTGATGTTTGCCGTCAATAATTGAGTGATTCAAATTGACAATCATAACAATGACTGATGGCTTTTGTAGTTCTAAAATGTTGGTTTAAATTTAAATGGTTTGAAAAGTGATTTAATGGATTTTAATCATGGTTTTCAACATTGTTTGTATGATCATCATGCTTTTGCCATGAGGCCATGACAATGATGTCCATATTAATGGGGAAACTGAAGAAACTTGATATATACATAAAGCACTGGAATTTGTTGTAAGCGTTGATAGGTGGAATGACATTTGAACTACCCCCGCGTCTAGTTTTCTATGTGTCTGGAATATGATACAAACAGATATAAACATATGTATTATATTGATTTATATTGTACTATATGGATTCATATGGACAATATCAGTGATGGATTTCCCATTTACCATCCACAAATCCCCCAGTTTCCGTTGTTCAACCACAGCTAGTCCAACGTGGGAAAATCCCATGGGGAAAATCCCATGGGGAAAATCCATGGTGGGAATCCCCAAAAAAGATCCGTGGTGTCCTAAATGGATGTTGCCTATGTTGTGCTTGAAAGCTGAAAAAAGGCAAGAAGTGTCATGGATGCTTCAACCCCTCATTTTTTTTTCACCCTCATATTTTTTTTCACATGCTCAAGGCACCCAAGCCGCGTGTCTTATCCCAAGCCTGACCTTTACCCTCTGGTAAATTAACATAGACCCTGAAAATAGCCAATTTTTCATGGAAACTAGTCTTCCAACCCCTATCTGCCAGGGTCTATGTTAATTTATGTTAATTTACCAGAGGGTAATTTTTGGTTGAGCTTCTCGTTGTCATTCTTGGAAGCACCCAGCAGCACCAACATCTGAATGGCGTTCGCCAGGATCATCACAGGAATGGAACCTCGACGACGACTCAGGATGGGGATCATCGTCCCTTTTAAAATTTCAAAGCAGCAAGTAAAACACGTTTCAATATACGATAATAATCTGATTATATATATAATTATATATATAATTATAATTACATACATATATACATATGATGTTTCACTCGATGAAATAGCCTTTGCAAAGTCACATTTGAAGAGACACCCTCGGGATTCTGAAGTGCACAAACCCATTTGAAAAACCAGTTGGGTGTGGCTGAAAATTGCGTTTTTTCCATGGTAAAAAAAAAAAATGCTTTTCGCAATTTTCATGAGGAAAACTCTGTTTTTGTAACTTTTGGATTTGGAGGTACAGTACCCTATGTTCAGACAAACCCACCTGTATTCATCCATTCTGATCTTTCTATATCTTTCTATAATCTCGTCGACTCTCTCCGATTATCGCATTTAAACCATGCCCTCTGGTTATTTAGCTATGGAAAATCATCAGTTTCAACAGTTTCAATAGGTAAATCAGTAAATCATCATATAAATCATCTATAAATCTGCAAATGGGTCATGTTCCATGACTATGTTAAATATTGTTAGTCATAACCAGATAGTTTAAAAAAAAAAAACATGGCCCCATGGCTGCCATCCTCTCGAACAGCTTCCGCCGCTAACCCGCCAGAGCACCCAACATCACGAGCGCCATCTGCCAGCAGTAAACGAAGGCCAACACGATGCCCACCACCAAAGAACTCAGCGCCGCAGCCTGCGAGGCCAGCTGTTCTATTCACAGGTACTCGGAAAACCCGCCCAAGATTTAAGGCCCCCTAGGTATAGGATGGTATAGGTTTTTGTTGGTTTATACCTCGGGTTTCATGGTGGATTTATCATGATACCATCTGGTTATTTAACAGTTCGCCATGGAAACTCGCATTTCTATAGCTAGCTAAACCATCTATTTCGATTAGGGCCATCTATTTTCCATGGCAAACTGTTAGTCATAACCAGGTTGGCTATATCTGGCTGTAGAACTCGTGATTTTTCCCCTGTTTTTCCAGGGTTTTTTCCCCATGGGTCATTAAATGTCCCCATTGAACATCACCCAACCAAAATCGGTATATGGTCTACTAGATGGCTACTTTTTCAGGTGATGTTCAATATTCCCAAAATGGGACAGTTACCAACCCCTGTTTTCCCACCTTGGCTTGGATCGACTTGCACAGCACGCTCACGCGGAACGCCCAGAGCTCCAGGGCTTTCGACAACATGCCTGGGGAGATGGCGAAACCGTTAGGAAGTATGGGAAAACCATGGGAAAACCATGGGAAAAAGGTGATTTATATGGAAAATCACCATTTTTAATGGGAAAACTATGGAAAGATCCACCATGTTTAATGGGAAAATCCACTATTTCGACTGGACCATGTTCAATAGCTATTTTGACATAACCAGAGGGTAATGATAAGGATAGGAATGATAGTAATATGATGTATATAACTATCCTCATTAAAAAATGATGTTATCCTTATCAGATATTGTTACCAATCCATCGATAATAAGGATAGTAATACTTATAAATCTTATAATAGTATATTTATACTGATAGTAATACTGATAATAGTAATAAGTAATGCTGCTAAATGATATTGATATGAATGGATTGGCTCAAGGAAAAACCTACAGGAAAGCATATATGTTCCCATTGAATATGGTGTTAAAAAAAAAAAACTTAAACCCTTCCTTTGATAAAAAGGATTAAGGATAGTAATACTGATCCTGAAATGGTGCTACCCCCAAATCATCCATTTTAAAAGGATTGTCCATTATAGACCATCCATGTCTGGGGTACCCCCATTTTGGGAAACCTCCATATAATACGTATTACTACTGATAGTAATGATAGTAATGTTATTAATAATTATAGTTATAAATAGATGATGATAATCCTTGTCATAACAATAATTATAGTGACACTGATAGTAATGAGACTAATGATAGGAATGATATTAATCATCATAGTAATAAGTAATAAGGATAGTAATGCTAAAGGTACTAGTGATACTAATTAATAGTAATGACTGCAATGATGGTAATGAGAATACCAGTAGTAATGATGTTGATAATCATAATAGAATAGTGATACTAATGGTAATGATACAAGATCACGATTATTGGAGATCATCATTCATCCTCCAAGTCTATAATCGTAGTCGACAATCCTCCCAACCTTAAGAGATAGACAGTTATACTAAGAATCACAGTATTTTTTGGAAAGTAATGATAGATACTTAGAATATCCTAAAATAACACTTAATAGGAATAGAGATATGAATCACGATGGTCGATAGTAGTGATACTTACTAACTAATAGTAATAATAGTGATTAGTGATGATGGTAACGATAGTAGCGATACTGCAAATGGATGAAGTATTCAAACCCCTTCTATCCAATCCAACCCCTTCACCCCCAACGGAAACTTTGAGACTTGGGGTTGGGGGTTCAACACAGAGTCTGTTGCAGGGTCTGAATAGCGCTCCTATGTTCTCACTTATTTTGGTGTCCAAAGTCTGTCTGCTTCAGGTTGTTCCAGACTTGTCCGTCTGCATGCTGCTTTCTCCCTTAACATTGATTTTTTGCACAGGTAACTGCATCATGTGTTTCTCGGCCCATTTCTTCCCTATACCTTAATTCAGAATTATTCCAAAGTGCGCAAGACATAGATTTTTCAGCCCGCAGAGACTCTGTTTAGTGGAAGTCTAGTAACAGATGGCCCTACAGTAGTGTTCAAAAAAAAGCTTCCGATACCCTTTGGTAATTTAACATAGCTATGGAAAATCAGCATGATTAATGGGAAAATCCACTATAAATGGCCATTTTCAATAGCTATGTTAAATTACCAGAGGGTATTTGAACCAATGGCCAATGGTGAACTGGTGGCATCCAGTTCACCACCTCAATTTCTGGGTGACTTCGGGCCAAATTCAACCTGCCAACTTCGGGCCAAAGCACCTGGAGTGTTCTCGGGATTGTCGTGGAATCCCACCTGAAAATGGGAGAATTCCCCCTGAAAATTCATCCGATCAATTTGGAGGTGTCCTGAATTGGGGGTACCCCCCTAGTTATCATCCATTTTAATTAATAGGATGTTCCATGAAATAAACCATCCATCTTGGGGTACCTCCATTTATAGAACGAACCTCCTGCTTTGGAGCCACTCCTCACCCGCAGTGCTGCCACATATTTTTCCCGGTGAAAAAGGTGTTGATTGAAAAACAGGGTGCTCTCACGGAGAGACCGCGTTGAAAAGGTTGGACAAGGAACCAAGAAACCATAGTTTTGTTGAAGGAATTACTGTAAGCATTGTTTGTTCATGTTTTTTCACTAAATACCAAATAATGATAAATGATGATTGTAACATGATTGATTGTCAATGTGAAGAAAAAAACAATGATTATAGTTGATCTTTCAAACAATCATTGTTTGTGTTCACAGTGACATTAATAATCGCTATGATCAAGTATCATTCAATGTTGGGAATTCAATTGTGTTATCCTGGATTGGGATCCACTTCAGCCCTGGACTATTCAAGACTCTGTGGTCCAATCTTAGATCACCTGAAAAAACGCTACCGTTTTTTTCAATGGCAGTTGGTAACCAATAATTATGGCAGTTCACCAATTTTCACTAAAAAGAATACAATTCACAAAAAAAAACAAACATCCACAAATAAACGTGTAAATTGTACCAAAAAAAAACATAGCGTCCCAATTACTGTAGATCATTCTCCGAATGGGAAATCATATGGGTCTTCTACGTATGTTTCGTATTGGCTCACCATTTCATCCCAACATCTGTTGTGAATCCCCATGGATCACCAAAATGGCAGGCGAACCGACTGGTTACACATCGCAGTAAACACTTCACTTCACAATTGTCTCATAGCCCAGTTTTATCTAGTTTTATCTAGGCTGTCCAGGCTGGATGAACGGCTTATACCCCACGACAAACCCCACGAAAAACCCTAAAAACTCATGGCTTAGCCACAAAAAAAACTGGAAATCCCCATCGGCATCCGAGACCTCCTGGCGGAACATGGAGGTCAGAATGGCCACGCGTAGGCGTTGGGTCATCGCCTGGCCCAAGGTGGGATGGGGTGATGTATATGGGCTGAGATAATAAGCTGTATACTACTAATATAATGTCAAAAAAAATATGCATGAAATATGTATATAATACAAACACAGAGGTGTATTTTGTATATATATATATACATATGTGGAAGTATGTGTGTGTGTATTATATATATATATGGATCAAACTCATGATAATTCACCAATCAGAAAAGTTCGGAAAAAAATTGGGATAGGTACCCTGAAGCACTTACAATCATTACAGTGATGTTGCAGTGATGTTAAAATTTGGCATCCACGCCTCACCCAGGATCGAGAAGCATCCGTGGCTGATCGTGCTGCCAATGAAGCAGCTGACCGCAATCAGAACCTGCCAGGGGATGAAGACTCTTCGGTGAGATATATGGCCAAATCAATGGGAAAATCAATGGGAAAATCAATGGAACATCCACGAACCAAATGGAGGTTTTGAACTGGTATATACATATGTATGGGAATATATACATATATATATATATGTATATCAGGAAGAATTTGAATTATTGTTGCCTATCCTGAAAATAGCTGGAACTTGTGGCCATTTCGGGATACTTACTCTGGCTAAGCATGATTCCAGTAACGTCGCAGTGAGATGTTTATTGTATATCTATTGTATACATATAATCATCATGAAGTAGATAGATTGTGAATGTTCAAAGATAATTTTCATTGTAGTGAGGATTTCTGAAATCTCCATATCATTCCATATCTACGAATCTACTCCAGGATGCTTGAAATTCATATGTATACACGCAAACAGACTGGGGATAAATATGCCTGAGTGACTAAATATGTGTAAATATGGTGAGACGTGGAGATCAAAAGAATGACAGCTAAGGGACCAAACATATCCAAAAATGGTGGTTAATGGGCTATGCTAAACATGGGGACGGGTGCTGATTGAATGGGATATATTATTGCGCAAAAATATATATTGTATATATATATATGATTATATATGTATACTGGTATATGATAGACTATATAAACTGGTGTTATACTAGGGATATAATGGGATGTGTGAGGATGGTATTAACCCATTGGTGGACTTAAGCAACAAAATGGGGGCATGAAACCAAGCATCATGATGAGATAATGGTAATATAATGGTGAGATGCGGGAATATAAAGGGGATATAACCAACTAAATAACTATTGTGAATTAATGTGATATGATATGGGATGTCTGAACCAACCAAAATTGTGTCCAAAAAGGATTTGAATGGATTTGAACAAGCTGGTACATTGGGAATACAGAAGGGAAACCAACTTTAAAAAAAAGGACATACTGCATGAGATGTAACTAGCCAATCCCCATGATACTGTGGATGCGTTGATATTGAATATCCTCTCAAATACTACCCTCTGGTAATTTAACATAGCTTTTGAAAATGGCCATTTATAGTGGATTTACCCATTCAAAATGGTGATTTTCCATAGTTATGTTAGTTTACCAGAGGGTATCTATTCGTTGTCCGGATCATCCCAAAAACGCTCCAATCCCACGGCTGAGGCAAAGCCCGAGGAACGAAGATGACGCACATCCACCTGAGATGGTCGCAGGTTTCTTCGCGATTCTGAGACCGTCTCAGAAAACCATCCCATTGGCATCCAAAAATGGCATTCAAAATGGTAGTGAAATGTGTGGTAAAAAATGGCTGAATTATCCACTGGCCCAAAAAAAATTCTGGTCCCAAAACGAAATTGTGGATGAAGTACGTTTGATGCTGGTTTTTCATCCAACCGTTTCTGGTGAATCCAAAAATTTCGAAATGCTGGCGAGTTCGCAGGAGAGTCTTGCAACGTTGACGATGCCGTGACTTTCCATATCATCCGTTTTCAAGTCCATGTTCTGCTGTGGTGCTTAAAAAACATCTTAAACCCCCAATCATCCCAATCTGTCCATATATTTCCATACATATATATATATGTGTATATCCATATATATATATTATGACATCCATATCCCCAATGGTTTCCGTTGAACGCCGAGCTTCTCCAAGTCCTCTCGCATCTCCTCCTTGGGTTTGAAGAAACCTGCAAACAGAAGCTACAGGTTTAGAATTGTGGATCTAGAGATCGAAAAAAAAAGTTGGCTCTATATATATATATACTGGTTGGTGGTTGACCTACCCCTCTGAAAAATATTGGTCAAATGGGAATATTATTCCCAATATATGGAAAAATGAAAAATGTTCCACACCACCAACCAGTATGTATATATATATACTTGGATAAACGTACGTTACATAGACCTAGACTGTGACCTAGACTAAGAAGATATAGTTAGATATGGTTAGATTCTAAAGGTTAGATAAAATTCGATTATGTTAGATGGGTATCAAGTAGACCATCCTAAATTTGGGGGCCCACATGTTTTGTGTGAAACAAATCGCATTGTAAAGACAGGAAGATCGGGATCTGCCGGGACAAGAAAGGATGTATGAAGATTTGTACAAATTGAACCAGAAAAGTATGAGGTTTCTACACGCAAAAGAAATTGGGATTGAACCAGGCAATCTCAATGATGTCAGAAGAAGAAGATGCAACACGACCAGCCAACCAGTTCCGGAAACCAACCAAAAATAGAAATTGACCAGCAAGAATTGAGCAGTGTTTTTCGGGTGCATGAGTCCTATACACTGATTATTCAACTTAGGGTACGACTACCTACCCATTGTGTACACAGGCCTATGCCAAAGGTAGCCACGGAAACACATGTCAAGAAAAGGCCCGCAAGCAACTCAGCAAAGCTACTCAGCCTAACTTATGATTATCATTACATATTGTTACATATTAATATTTGTAAATAGTTATATCTGGTTGGTGGTTTCAACCCCTCTGAAAAATATGAGTTCGTCAGTTGGGATGATTAATTATTCCCAATATGATGGGAAAATCATAATCCATTCATGTTCCAAACCACCAACCAGTGAATTTATGTGAAGCTAGGAAACCTATAAACAAAAATCATCATGTGACTCTTAAATTCATATTCTATACTGTAAGAACTAATTACTGGTTGGTGGGTTTAACCATCTTGAAAAATATGAAAGTCAATGGGAAGGATGACATCCCATATATGAAATGGAACATAAAATTCATGTTCCAAACCACCAACCAGATATATATCTTCTTCAGTGCCCAACACGGTCGTGTCGTTGGCACACAAGGACAGGACAGCGAGGTAACAAAATAACGTAACTGCACAACCAAAGATGGTAAGATGTGACACATAACCGTCAAGGTGTGATCTCCGTCGCAAACTCAATTGGAGAATCTACTAAATAGAAGCGATATAGAAGCGAAAGGCGCTCTGGCCTTA
>Ga0126342_10001727_pt1 | contig 31881 bp, 25 predicted proteins | sample Cyp1metagenome_FD_92528 | JGI IMG/M metagenome (GOLD analysis project Ga0126342, IMG submission 92528) | Coral microbial communities from Lord Howe Island, Old Settlement Bay, Australia - Cyphastrea 1 metagenome | ecosystem: Host-associated > Invertebrates > Cnidaria > Coral ...
GTTTGGGTTATGGTTTAGATATGGTTTTGGAATGTTTTGGATGTGATTTTGATATGGTTTTGATATGGTTTGGGAACGGAGCGCCTTTTTCAGGGTTCCTGACGGGTTGGCTTCAAGAAAGGAAACGGAAACAGCCCTGGGACAGCCTTTTGGTCGATTTCTCGATGGTTTTTGTGGTTTTGATATGGTTTTTGATACGATTTTGATACGATTTTGATATGATGTTGATACAGTTTTGATATGCTTCCAGTGAGTTGGTTTCAGAAAAAGACACAGAAACAGCCCAGGGACAGGTTTTTGTGGGTTTGATATGATTTTAATACGATTTTGACACGATTTTGATACGATTTTGATATGGTTCCGATGGGTTGGCTTCAAATCACAAGTTTGACCCACATCAAGAATCACAACTGAAACTATATCAAAATCATATCTAAAACCGTATCAACATCATAACTACCCAGAAACAATTCATAACAACAAATCATATCTGAAACGTATCAAAACCCTAAAAAATATTATTTTGAAAAACCTTCATCCTAGAGACTTCGGATGTTATAAAAATAGATAAGATTAGATAGATGTTTTTTGAGTGATCAAATAGCAAGATCAGATGGATTGCTGGATCAATGGATGGATAGAAAGGTAAATGATTAGGTCAGGTATTACGGTATGTAGATATACATAGGCAGGACTGAAAGGAAATCGAAAGGATTAGGTTAAGAAGGCAATACTAAAGTGCAGAAACCACATTAGGGGCTGACAGATTTTCTGCATATATATATACAATTATAATCAATTATATACATACATATCCACATTATCCACATGTTTTGGTATACGGAGGCATCGGGATGACAGGAGACGGAGCCGACGCCCGAGCACCTGGATCAGCGGCTGACGCACGGCAACAACAAGGCGCTAGAATCTGCGGTGAAGTTTACCAGGTTTACCATGATTTACCATCAAATGTATGTTTTTTGTTTAAAGAGGGTGCCCTTTTTTCCGGCAAGACTGGAGGACTTATCCAAGAAAATGAGGAGTCAGTGTCATTAGACCAGTTCAAACATGCGATTTTTGCATATTTTTGCCAGAGAAGAACAGATGTGGGTTTGTGCAGAAACAGCATCTTTCCTCCCGTGTATGTAGTTTTTAACAGTAAAAAGATACGCCGGTTAGTGGTTTCAAATGTGTTGCATGCTCCATCACTAAGGTATGACACTTCCTGTTGACACACCTTTGGTCTTGGCATAGGGGGAAGTTCTTTGAAAAATCCAGCCATGTTGGGCAGCGTTCACAGCCAGGCCATCATATTCCATGTTGATGAAGTCCAAGTGGCTGCCGGGAGGAAGTCAGCATGCGAATGGGAAAATAGATCAAGTTTTATGATGGAATACCCCAAGGTATAAGTAGAGATATCTGAAGGATACCCCAATATTGAGCTGATTTCATCAATTTCATCATTGTTAATACTCTGAGACCAGCAACATTGGTCCTGAAAACGGTACCCAAAAACAGTACCTCAATCCCCACGATCGTCCCTCTGGCACTGTCGGGGGCAGGCAACCTACCACGTTTGCAACAAGATCTCGCAGAGTCGGGGACCGATGATACACACCGTAGCTTCTGAAGCAACTGGACATGTGGTCTTGAATCGAATCATTAGTCAAATAAGTCTTCAACGAATGGAAATACAAGTCTTATTTTTTGAATAAAAAGAAACCATTGTCTAAGTCAGCACATCTGTTTCCTGGGTTGTTTCAGTGAAGGTAAGGGCTAAAAGTATCCGTTTACTTTGTGTTTCCTTGGGCCTGAAGCCTGAAGGCATCGTAGCCCCATCCAAATGGCAGGTGTGACCAGTGACAGCCCTGGCTTGAGCTACAGTGAAGCATCAGAAGATTTCAGGCCAGACATCTTGGTGAATCTGAAAGACACATGACCCTTAAATCTCCTGAAACAAGGTAAACCTGATGATTTTTTGATGAAATTTGGGTTTTTCCCTGTTTGGGATAGTGTAAAATGACCCCCGAAATTGGTGCCACATACGGTGAATCCTCCAGTCATGGATCAGTAGTTGTCCGTCTGTGGTTGTGTTCAAATGTTTTGCAAAAGAGGCTCAGACAAAACAAGAAGTCAAAGCCAGGGAGCAAAGCAAGAGCTTCTGCGGCGATTTTGCTCAAAACATTTTGCCTATGATATTGTATGTATATACATGTAGACATGTGTATATATATATATTCATATGTGATTGTATATGAATTCGATACAATGTACACACGCGAACCTGAAACTCAAACGATCTCTGTATCGGATTAGCAAAGCTGCACAGCATGCTGAAGATGCCGTATCATATCTTCCGGATGTTATGAGCTCTATTTAGTTATGCATCTCACTTGCAGTAATAATTGGCCAATGATGGTACTAACCCAGTTGCCAGTGGGATTTACCCTGGTTGGCTTATCGATTCTGAGAAACTACTGTTAAACCACTTACTAGGTGGGACGCACATCCAAGTAGCCCCTTCTTCTGGAAAGACTACGTCTGTGGTTGGCACCGGTGGTTCGACAGGTTTTTGCACAGTCCAGAGCGGCAGAGAATGCCCTGGCCATGTTTCGCAGAGACAGGCACAGTGTCGAAACAAACGTAAAACGAGTTGGGGATGTGTCAAAACCCATGATGTTCATTGATTTCTTGTATGAATGGGTGAATGAACATCCACATACCTATTTTGATCACCAGGGTAAAGGGGATTGATGGGGATTGTATATGGTGGGGTTTTCTCATTGCTTCCATATTGAGGAACATGAGGAGCCCACAATTCCAATCAACTCCCAGTGGCAGGTCCCGAGGATCCGGTCAACTCTGCGCCAGAAGCTGGGACCTGGGATCGCTGTGGTGAGACTTCCTGAGATCATCACCAGGAATTGCGCCTTTCAGTTTATACATACTGCTGGGATCCATTGGATAACCAGGTTGTTTCAATCCACTGATGCATACATGATCGTACCAGCAAGGATCAAAGATATCCATGCCTGTAGACAGATGTAGATGTACATGTGTGTATGTGTTTGTATCCGGTTGAACATCAGGAATGATTGGAAAGGCGATTCTAACGATTTGTGATCAGAAAGCACTCGCATAATTTCCTTTTGATTTGGTGGAGTTTTCTCCTGTGTACCCAGGTAAATTGATGCAATTTGCGGGGCTGATGTCTTTCCAATGCCAACATTCGCAAACACGTACCAAAACTTTGCCATGAATGGTAAATCGGTAAATCATTGGATCATGACCAGTGACTGTAAATGATGGTACTTCAACATTCAGCCAGATAGCTGCTCTGTCGCCAGTGGAGCATCCCAGCAGTTGAATGGGGTACAAAACGATGGCAGTTCTAACCTCAAGTAAGTACTCGGTATATCCCCATGTGAATCACATCACGCCATTTTGATTGCCAAAATTGGTTCCAACCCCCTTACACAATCATTGACACCTCGTTATCTCCCCATTTTGTTTGGTCAAATTGCCCAGTTTTGAGCAAATGTGTTTGATACAAGCAGATTTACTGTAGATTCACTATCTCACAAAAAAGGCAAAGATAAGTAAGGGGACTCATCCTTGGCGTTTGTCTACTTTTGAGGACTTCACGACTGAGGTCCAGTTTGTGGAATCACAACCCGACAGCGAGCTGCCAGGCGAGCAGTCAGATTCAAAATTGGCCCGATTTTGGACGACTGAATTTCGGGTATTGTCAGGGGTATGTCAGGTGTTTAAAACCGGTGTTTAAAATGTCAAGGTCCAAGCTAGCTGTGAATTGGAGAGTGTTTAGGCTGATTCCTGTAACATCCTGCAGTAATCCCCTGATGCTGATGTTCTGAGCTGCTGCTCGCCCCTCTTGTTTCATCAACCAATGGGAAAGACTGGGAAAGCCTTTCAGAACCTTGAGAACATGGGTTTCCCCATGAGAACAGCTTGTGTTACTTGTTTTTTCAACCAGAATGTTCATACAACTAAGATGATGCTTGTTGGATGTACCATCCCGTCCATACCTGGATCATCCTGGATCAATCCTGTGTTTATAACATATCCAGGTATCAATGCTGCTGTTTTGTCATGGATAAAAAAACAAAATACCAAGCGCGGACCTCTTTTGTTTCATCAGGAGGTGTCACCGACACAGGCCCGCTGCTCAGTTGAAACAGATACGACAAAATCTATCGAATTCCCGACATTTGCCTGGAGAGTTGCAACGACACCATCGTGATTTTCTGCTCAAATTCCTGCGCAGACTCCACTGAGCTTCGGAAGCGATGGACCCCAAACCCTAAAACGGCAGCCAAGTATGCTGCCTCTGCTGAAAATGTGAGGCATCGGGCTTCAAAATCTTAAAAGAACACACCGGAACCGAGCGCGGTCCCAACCGTCAAACTTTCCTTCAACAGATTCTCAGAATCCGTAAAGTCATCAGTGTTACTGTTGTTTTCAGATTTCTCCGTGACACTAGTCACAATTTGTTTTCTTACGCTCTGGGGGAATCATGTCAAAAATGGTCTACAGCTCAGGTTTTGGAATTATCATCTGTATTTGGGAAAGTCTGACAAGCCATCATACATAGATTTGGTTTAGCACCCCAAGAATCCAGCCTCATGAAACGACATTTGATTTGCACGGTCTCATAGTACCGCTTGGCTGTCACAAGCTGAAGAGTCATAATAGTCATAGAAGCACACATCAGTTGATGTTGCAGATCAATCCATTTTCTGGGACTTTTGGAGATGTGCTTTCAACAAAAACATCCCGGCGGATGAAGTTCCGCGCTGGCGAAACTGGGTGTGTTTATTTCGCCACCGCTATATAAATACAGCATGTTCGCATGTTCATGGTTTCAAATCAAGGAGTTCTATTTGTTGGTTGCTTTTGCATGTCTCCTCAGTCAGGAGATACTTTTAATATATACATTCTATGATTACTGCAATAGGGAGGACCTCGATGCTGTCATATTTCGAAATATAGCGACTGAATATGGCTCAATGATCTATGTGCGTGCATATCAAGGCCATTTGGCAACTCGTGCAAGGTATCAATTCCCTGCTGATGCAATTGAATCTCCTCCAAAAAGCAATTAAGTTTTTGCAAGTGCGAAAGATTTCTCAGCTGAGCATCAACTGCGCACGCTTCGTAGTTTCGTGTGTTGATCCATCCAAACAAATGAATATGGAGGAGAACATTCTGATAAATCCTCAAAACATCAGCCAAAAACGTCCAAAGACCATACTAGTACCATATTTATCCAGATTCTAATATACTCATGTATATTCTAGCAACATTTGGGTTTTTCCTAACCATAAGCCAGTTCGGTGTTGGGTTCCCTTGCTTCCTCTCATCCCGTTGGTGAGGTTGGACACCTTCCCTGTGGCGGATCCAAGGCAGAGCTGAAAATCTATGACACTCAATTAATTCCATCTGGACACTTACCATCTGCTTATGACTAACAGTTTGCCATGGAAACTCCCAACCATAAATGGAGGTTTTAGCGGGAAAATCATCCATTTATAAGGGCCATGGCTTCCATGGCTATGTTAAATAACCAGAGGGTAATAGAAATCTAGAATCATTGTCCAGAAATGTCCAGATGTCATATTAGTTGATAATTAATGACATAGTAGTTGTCGATGTTTGTCGCAAATTTTGCGAATTCTCTATGAGATTGTCATGAGTGAACTGACACAGAAGCAGCTTGCTTCTGGATCACTTATGTAGAAGGAAAACCGGAGCGTTTGTACTATTGTACATACCCTTTTTGGGTACTTGAGGAGTTGACCCATGCCCATGTCATTTCAGGCTGTAGGGGGAACCCTGTGGCCCGTTTCACGGTCTAGCACTGCTGCCAGAAACTGGCCGAGACAGTCCAGTCAGTACTGGACGCAACTGGACGAATGCAAAGAAGGTGCGCACCGTGTGACACCATTGTACACCCTATGGAGATGCCAAAAAAGATATAAAAAGGCAGAAAACAGGTGGTCTGATCATTCTGATGATTGACCATTAACCATGATTAACCCGTGGATTGTTAATAAGGGACCCATTTTTTGTATTTGGGCTCATTCGGGGATCATGAATCGACTCCCCCAAATGGCCAAGAAGCCGACTTTGACTAATATGAACAAATATACTGTACTTGGGTTTTACTTGTCCTTCCGTTCAGCAAACCAGACATTCGACACACCCCAAGGTGGCAGAGGTCAGTGATCCAGAAGGGTCAGAAAGTCCACAGATCATCGACGTTGACGAAGTCGATGAGGTTGGGCTTTGAGCTGGTTTTCCCTGCACGGAGATCCTTCATGCGTAGCATCCCGTAGTGCAGCATCAATCTCCAACCTTAGTGTTGCCGAAAGAAAACACGCAAAACGCACGGCAACACGCGGTTTCCAATGTGCTCTCATACACATTTTGTATAATTTTATGACATTAGGACGTGCAAAAACATGGGCCATGCCGCGCCCCTCCAGGTGCTGCCTGATCGCTCCAGTGATGCTGTGCGAATGCTGCGTCCCAAGCTCAGCCAAGGAGTCATGGCCCTACAGGGCGAGGCGCAAAATAACGCTGACAAGTGCATGTATGTGCGGGCACTGTTGTCAAATGGATGGTTTCAAGATGGGCTCAAGTTGAAATTGGCCATCCATGCAGTTCTCACGTTGTGATCTTTATCTATTTTACCATAGTTGTTTTGCCTGATTCTGATACCTGTTCTGATCACTCCATGGGTCAAAACACAATCGCGTCAGGTCAACAGAGGGATCACCTGAGACGTCATGGAAACTTTGAGAAGGCACGGCAAACGTGGGGCGGTTGAAAGGTTCTTCCATACAGAGGGCATAGATATAGTGTATTCAACCAACAACAATGGGGCTATATATGTACATATAATGGGTAATTATATAATGGGAATATAAACAACTTACTATCTGCCACGGTCAAGTTAGATGGATTAGACTAACCTATATATATATACATATGCCTCCATCTATCTATCTATCTATCTATCTGTCTGTCTGTCTATCTATCTACCTATATATATTTAGGGAAGGATGTCATCAATCCATGACTTAAGTTCGGCATGGTTATATAGATTAATCCATCTTTTTCAGGATTCCCAGTAATTTGACATTTCATGGGGTTCATGACTCAGGGCTATATATCATGTACAATCTTTTGACTATGGCACATGTAGCAAAGCCATTCGAAACATTCGAGACCTGAGGTCATAATGCCAGATTTGAGGAGGGATTAACATCCATCAAGCAGCAAAACCTGTAAGATCCTGCGAGTGTGAATACACTAGAAATGTGTTTTTTCCCCGACCATATGTGGCATGAAGGCGAAGATCAACATCCATCACTACCAGCAGATTTGATGTGAAAACCAGAGTACCACGCCTTTAGGCTACAAGAATAGACCTTAGATGACAATATCCTTCAGCAAAAGTACAATGAAACATAGCAACTGTAAAACCGGTAGGTGGTTGAGCCAGCCATTTCTACGGAAGAGTCTTAGGTGGCCTCTGCGAAGTCAGCAAATGGGTCACGTATGATTCCATATGATCCATATCACGGGTATACATATGATATATTATATATTGTATGTTTTATTATATGTTTGTTATGTTATGTTATATTATATTATATTATATTATGTTATATTATATTATATATTATTATATTGTATTATATCATATCATATTATATTATATTATATTTTATTATATTATATTATATATTTTTAAATTTTATTATATTATATTATATCATATCATATTATATCATATCATATTATATCATATTATATTATATTATATTATATATTATTAAATTTTATTATATTATATTATATCATATTATATTATATATTATTAAATTTTATTATATTATATTATATCATATCATATTATATGATATATACACACATACATACGCATCTATGGACAGATGAAGAGGTAGATTAGATTAGATTAAATTAGATTGGATTAGGTTAGGTTAGATTATAGATTGGGTTAGATTCGATGGGTTTTAGATTAAGTTAGATTAGATTAGATAGATGAGATGAGATGAGATGAGATGAGATGAGATGAGATGAGATGAGATTATATTCGATTAGATTAGGTTGAATAGATAGACAGATAGATGGATCTACACTTTGTGAAAAGTTCATGAAATCACAATGCTGGGAGCCTCGCAGTTCTCCATCGCTGAGGCGTTGCAAGTGTCAGAGCAGCTGGCTGAGCAATCGCCAGATGATTTGGATGCCCAGCTTTGCCCGGAACCCTGCGGTTTATTCAACGTGTGGGGGATGGTCCAAAAATGGGGAATCCCCACAAAATGCACTGAAGATGATGGGAAAATTATGGTAAAATGATGGGGAAATTGATGCACAATGAAAGAATGGGAACTGTTTGTGAATGACATTGGGAAATTTTATGATTATCGGATTTTAGCGTTAGCCTATGTTTGGGCAAACCCACATTGTGTTGGATGGCAGAAAATCATATGGGTTCAATAGTAATGGGAATATCAACCACATATGTTTTGGCCAGTTTTTGACACTTTGAGCCAATTTTTCGAAGGAGGCAGGCACAAGGAGAAAGAAACCGAAACCGCTGATGTGGGTGCGATAGAATCTTGACTGTTGGAGTTGGGTTGGCCTGACAATCCTGACTATGTGAGTGTCCTCTCAGTACAAGAACCTTGGGTCAGATTGAACAACCTATGCGGTTTCCCCCCCCAAAAAAAACATACCTCAAAAAGCCCCAAAATCTACTGCCGTTTAATAAGTTTCCCCACTGCAATGAATTGGGTATCCTTCATTTTCTCACCATTCCGAATGGAGAAAATCACTTCCCACCAAGGATTAACTCTCATTTACGGGCAAGGTATGTGTGCGTGCGAGATGTGATGCTGATGGCTACCAACAGCAGCAGTGGAGTATCAAGGTCACCACTTTTTCCGTTGAAGTCTCCCGCAACGATGCACTAATATCCTGCTTGATATTGCTGGCAAGCTGGTAAACAACTATTCCACACCCCGTCCACACTTTGATTGTTTTCGATCTGAGAAAATGGATTGTGATCCCAATGAACACAAGTGACTCTCGTATTTACTAGTGACTCATCCATAAACCACTTAGAACATGTTAGAACCAGTCGATGCTTTAAGCATCTTTAAGCTATGTGTCCATCGATGTCCATGGTGATGTCTCCATTTTTTGCCATGGTGATGTGAAAAGATCATATCCCGGAGAGTCAAGAAGTGACCAAAAAAATCCATGGCCTGCACATGTCCCTGGGATCTTTAAAGGAAAAGAATAATGTTCTGCTAATGTATACTTTTTGTTTCTGCAAGTTTCCCTTTCAATTTGAAAGAAGTATGACTTACTGCCAGTTCCTTTTTTCCCCACTGCTCCAAACACCTCGAAACACAAGGTATTTGGAGGACTGAGGTCATATAAACCAGCGTTGAGCCACGTAAAAGAACCCTGGGATGGTAAAACGCTTGAGGCTTAGCTGTGGCTTGTTTGGAGGTTGGCCAGGCGCAGCCGGGCTTTTCCGGGTGCAGAAATTGCGTTGATTTTGTCGGGGCTAGTTTGATCGAGGAACATGGCTCATCACGATGAATAAATGACCTTTTTCCCAGGCGTTTCCATGGTTTTTACGAGTAACTCTAAGGGATTAGTTTCCTCAAAGCATGTTTCGACAGGACCAGAGGGCCTTGGAGGACCTCAAAAGCCTGCAGTCCTCATGCGAGCGCAGCCTGGCTGACCTCAGCAGATGGAGGTTTCCTAAGTCATGGGGGTACCGGGATACCCCAATGGCTGGATGGGTTATAATGGAAAATCCTGTTAAAATGTATGATTTGGGGAAACCCCCATTTTAGGAAACCTCCATATCTCAGCATATGAATAACGGAAGCACAGCAAAAACGATCTAGATATGTCCACTGTGGGAACTGTAGGCATAGCTCGGGTGGAGAGATGACCACAGCAGTTGATGCTAGCCGATTCCAGAAAGGCCAGATGTACCACCCCGCCCCAAATCAATTTTGGGAGGTCTTGTGCAAATGGACATCAAGGTTCCAAACGATCCAGCGGTTTCCAGCGGTTTTGTTCCTTAAAACTTAAACGTGGTTTAAATTTGTAAGCTTCAGAATGGGGTTGAAATCGTGCATTGATGTGCGTTGAGTTTGGGTCTTCTTGGCCATTCCAGAACAAGCGCAGTGGCTAGGGGTCAAAAGATGCATACCAGTACCCCGAAAAGTAGGCTGGTTGATCCAAAAAGTAGCCAGCGCGTGGCTTAAATTTTGCCACATACCTCGTTACCCATCATTATCTTTACATCACTTCCGTCTACCCATCACTGTCCAGCTACCTACCTCATCTTGTTGGCAGCATTTCATGGGTACGGTACATAGCTATCGCTCAAAATGATATCCATAAAATCAAATGTGATTGAGTGTGAGATGTTGACAATGGCCCGAAGTGAGTGCGCTTCCTTTAATATCCTATGTTATGTTGGAAGGCCATATCCATTTGCGTTGGTTATAACTATGTCTTTTCTCAGACTCAAAAGAACCTGGACCAGGGTTGCCAAAATGGGGCATAGCATGTGAAAACACCATGAAAACACCAATTCTGAGTGGTAATTGAGGTAACATCCCCATCCTTTTTGAAAACAAAACAGCGGCTCTGGGTCCAAATGATCAACCCTCAAAAATGTATGGCGTAACACAACAAATGACCAATATGGGTCCTTATTGATGTCGATGCCCCAATGACTTGACCTTAGCCATGTCATTCCCGTGTCAGGTCGAGGGGAAACCTTGCCGGAGCTGCAAAGCATGGTCCCAAGATTTGTGGCAACGGACGTGATCAACTGTAGCGCTCATGTTTTTTTTCACTATGGTGATGGAGTATTTGAAGGTTAATACTGGATTTAGTTTGTGATTTACAGTTATCTCAGGTTGTCAAAAGGGGGGTTACCAATTCTAGTCGCAATTCATCACTATTGAGAGGGAACCCCCCTAAGGGCGCCTAAGGTCAGCCATGGCCCATCCGAGGTTGGCTCCGGATCGCGCGGCATTGGGCGGTGCAACGGAACCGGAAGAATCACTACGCGCAGCTGGGCCCACCTCCATAGGATCCATCAGTGCTGGGAGCAATTCGCAAGGGAAAGCTTTAGGAGCTGCTTCAATCAGCTTTGGGATTCAGAAAATCTGACATAGCTACCTACACGTAACATATCATATCAAATACATATCTGTCTACATCTAGGATACGTGCAATAATTTCCATGTTTTTCTAGCACCAGTAACTTTACATAAATACTCCAGCAATCATCCAAGAGGCTAGCCTCACCCTGCCACACCTAACTAGTGTCATGTCTTGGATGATCAGCTATTGTTATGTTATGTTATGTTCATGTGTGTTCTAAGGTTTGCTGGTGAGTTGATGTTCAACGGCAATGATTTAGAATAGTATATACATACATATAATATCAGATTATATCATGTTGTACAATATGTACCATTTAAATTTGTACATCTGTCCTGGAACTCTCGCTTGCTAGCCAATTATGCAGTGTGGTTGTACACTGCTACTGTTATACATTGCACCCCAATACCAGTTGGAAATTGTGTGAACTGCCCTCAATCACAGAATGATCAATTGAAAACGTGGTTTTGAAAGGCAGGACAATGGGGCAACAATGGTCTTGAATCCTACGTCAAAAGGGTGAACATTCCGGTTCACAACTATATATATTTAGTCCCTTGTTGATGGGATCTCAAACTTGGAGTTTGACCTGCTTTGGCATCCATCAAGAGGGCATGTGTGTGTGTGTGGACGTGCCTGAGTTAAAATCTAGATCTTAACATGTTCTACCGTGGGTTAGTCTAAAAATAGGGGAGACCATCTGAATGGGCAAAATGAATTCTGCAACATGGGAGATATTTTGGGGGCTCAAATTTTTGAAGTACCCCACATGTTCCAAGTAAGTGCCACTTACATCCCCCTCTTCTGGGTCCATTTTTCGAACGTGTTCAATCTTTGGGGAATATTTAGTGAAAATGCATGGATCATGGAAACTAAAGAATTATAGAAATCCAATCGATTCAGGGTATTTCACACGAAGTGTTAATTTTTGGTCAACGTTTGTTGTAAGATGTGTTCAGTATGCCCATGTATGCTCTACGAGTTCAGAATTTTCTAAGCACGGACCCAATAAAGTTGTGCTTTCCCGCGTTTTGTCGTTGCCGAGGGCCCTGGGTGTTCGAATCGACGCGAGCGCTCCAGAGGTAGCCAGTTGGATAAGATCTGGAAATTATTTCAATTTGCCCAGGTGGTGGCAGATTTAGCCAACATTGAATCAGAATGAACCTGGGTACATGTTTGTGTTTTTGTAAGTTTTCGGGTACGGAGTTCATTGTTAGCTATTCTGATGTGGGAAGATGTCAGCCGAACAAAAAATGCCAGGACAACGGTGGATTGCACCAGAAGAAAAATTGACTATAATTGAATTGACTGGCAACAATGGCTGAATTTCTGGATTAATCTTGGCAAGTGGTTTTGCGAGCAACAATGAAATTAGCAAAAAATTGCATTGCTAGGAGCTTGCTAGTAAATGAAGATTCAGGCATGATTTACTGTACTGGGTATAAGGCTTCAGTGAAGGGTTTATTTGGCCCACCACAAAATTCTTGGGAAATTCCCCACGGTTTTAATCGCTGTTGATGGGGAAGTAGCCCGTACAACTGGGTCGCGCGTTGGTGGTAGTGGAAAACCCTTCCCATGCAGAGGTGATGGTTGCAGAAGAAGCGTCAGGGACGCTATCAACATGCCTCGTGTGAAAATATTTTTCACGGTGTGTTTTTCGTTGCTTGAACAAAAAGATTGTTTTTTTCTACCTGGTTGTCTAGTTGCAATTTTGGTTTGAATTATACAATTCAGAGCGTGCCAAGCGTTATTTTGACCCAGACCCATTACCACGCTTCGAACTATTTCAGCAAAACCACAAGAACCTGTGTTGTTTGATGATCATTTACTATCCAGGAATCTAACATAGCTATGGTGTAAATTTCCCATTTAGTTCCATGATTTACCTATGATTTTACTTGTGATTTTCCCTCACTACGTTGAGTTACCGGAGGGTAGGCTTCCGCACCCTGGGTTCAGGTGAAGCAAGCCTACCGCAAGACTCTCCTGCTTTGGCATCCTGATAAGCTTGGACCTTGGCGACCTTGGGCCTTGGGATGGGCCTAGAAGAGCAAAGAAAAAGCCCTGATAAACGATATTTTCATGGGGTGTTCTTGATATTTCCTGAGTTCTCTAGATGATTTTTTTTTGGTACTTTCATGGTTTAGCTACCCAAACAATCTATGGGGTCCCATTCATAAGTATCTATGGGGCCCATGCAACTTTGTTGGGTGGAGGGGACTTGCGCAACATTTGAGGCAGATATGACTTGGTGACATGATAACACCAACATGTTGGGGTGGTAAAATGCAACATTAAAAGATGTCCAACTGTAAGATATTGTAAGAAACATGCAATACGTGCATCACTTACCGATGGAAACAGTGCAAGAAATGATGAGTGACTCTTCTGAAATCAAGGTGCAGCGATTCACCATTTGTTGCCTGGTTTTATGAGTGGGACACCCAACAACTCTGAGGGACCTAAGCAATTTAAAACAAAGCGCCAGAAGACACCACCATGCAGTCGCCCTCTTTTTTCTAGGGGATGTCACTACATGGATTGTCAAACTTTCATCTAGAATTCCCGACAGTGCTACTTGTGATATCTTCTGATATCTTGTGATACTCATTTCATGAATCTGTTGTATACGAGATCTGGGTTTGGATGAGCTTCAATCTCGCATGGATTCTAGGGGAATGTGTTTTGGGATCACTTCCCTGTTTCGTCGATTTCTGGGGGAGAGGTAGTCACCCACAAACAGAACGGTTAAAGTCACCAAATGTGGAATAGATATAACATTCAAAATAGGATGTTAAACTAGTTTCAACCCGTCCAAAAAAAATCCGCGAAATTCTAGAATATATGTTACAGTGGAAATATCTGATATACAACATTATACGACTATATTCTTATTCATAACTCTGTATTTGTAGATATGTCATATCCAAAAATATAGAAGAAGCTCCAGACCTGGACCGAGCAGGTCGGGCGGAGACGCTGCAGTCCAGCCATGTTTTTGTCGCTGGGGAAATGTTGTGTTCACAGTATTTTTTGAAATAGGAACCTCAGACGAAGGTAAATAAGCTTCGGTGGTATCCCCAACAGCCGCAACGTTGTATTTTTACAAATCTTTCTGAAGCCTGCTGCGAAGCCAAGCACTGGAAACACCTCAGCTGGGTTTCCGTGAATTAAATGGCCGCAAAACCTGTTGAACCTGACCTGGCTCTGCACCAAAGCCTGACCTGGCTCTGCACCAAAGCCTCCCAGACCTTCACCAGAACCTTCTCCGGAACCCTGTTGAACCTGACCTGGCTCTGCACCGAAGCCTCCCAGACCTTCTCCGGAACCTTCTCCGGAACCTTCCCCAGAACCCTGTTGAACCTGACTTGGCTTTGCACCAAGGCTTCCTGGAACCTTCTCCGGAACCCTGTTCAACCTGACCTGGCTCTGCACGTCTCTGCACCAAAGCCCCCCAGACCTTCTCCGGAACCTTCTCCGGAACCTTCTCCACAACCCTCTTAAACCTGACTTGGCTTTGCACCAAAGCCTCTCGGAACCTTCTCCGGAACCCTGTTGGGCCTGACCCGGCTCTGCACCAAAGCCTCCCAGACCTTCTCCGGAACCTTCTCCGGAACCTTGTTGAACCTGACCTGGCTCCGCAAAGCCTCCCAGACCTTCTCCGGAACCTTCTCCGGAACCCTGTTGAACTTGACCTGGCTCTGCACCAAAGCCTCCCGGAACCTTCTCCGGAACCTTCTTTGGAACTTACCCTGTTGAACCTGACCTGGCTCTGCACCAAAGCATCCCCAGACCTTCACCAGAACCTTCTCCGGAACCCTGTTGAACCTGACCCGGCTCTGCACCGAAGCCTCCCCGACCTTCTTCGGAACCTTCTCCGGAACCCTGTCGAACCTGACCTGGCTCTGCACCAAAGCCTCCCCGCCCTTCTCCGGAAACTTCTCCGGAACCTTCTCCGGAACCTTCTCCGGAACCCTGTTGAACTGACCGGGCTCTGCACCAAAGGCCTCCCAGACCTTTTCCGGAAGCTCGTTGAACCTGACCAGGCGACTGCACCAGTGCACACCGGAGCTCTTCTGGGCTGAAGACCCCATTAGTGTACACCGTTGGGTAAAAAGTAGAATTTCAGATGAGGCCCCTTTGATGGTCTATTGGCCATGGGTCACCATGGAATCTGGGAAGCTCACCGACCAAGGCAGCTGGTCTTGGGTGGTACCCCCGAAGTTGAACATGGCCAAGTCGCGGTTCCAAGTTGAGTTTCTGAAGTGTAACTTTGGAATGAGGTCATAGAATGTCATAGAGGGAAATGGAAACATCAAATGACATCAACCATCCCACTGAGAACTACCCACCACCAAAAATCGGAGTGGAACCCAACTGGTGGCCCACGGTGCCTCCAGAACCATGTGAAACGGAAAAAACTCTCGGCTGGGTCATTTTCGAACTGAAATCCGAGATATCCTCATCAATCTGCGAAAATTGTAAAAGACCTCACTGCACATGGTGGTTCATTAGCAAGTCATCCGCAAAATTGTTTATTTAATTTATCATGATGTACCCGGATGAAGGGTTGAGTAGGGACGTAGTTGTAAATGGCGTGATTGTAGCCCAACTTGAGTTGGTTGCCATGAGTTTGTGGGATCTGTCAACGTCCCACCTTTCGAACTAGCATGCCGGTTTGGCCACTAAAATCCTCAAGTTTGACAATTCGTTGGTTCTAGTTGTCGAACATGGGACGGCAGCTTGCAAGACTTGCAAGATGAATCTTTAAACCATTGAATGTCAAATCGTTACACGATCTGTATTTATACATATATATATATAGATATTTATATATATATACATACATATACATATACATATATATATATATATACATATATATATATATATACATACATATACATATGTATATCTATATATATATATTTACATACATACACTTATATATATATACATATGTTTGTGTAATTATGCATTTTCGCAATTAAATAAATATATATATATATATATATATCATATATCATTTTATATATAATGCATTTTTAGATGATTCATGCTTGTCATCATTACTACTACTATATATTGCAGTAGGATGCGCACCGCCAGGCACGTTTCCGTGCGGCACAAGAAGCCTGGGAGATGCTGGGCAGTGGGCGTTCTCAGACCGGAAACGTCCAAAAAGGCGTGATTTCCCCCATCATTATCCAACAAATGAGGATTTGACGATTCAACCATCAAAAATGTGCATTTAGCAATGAAAAATGCGGATTGAATCATGAAAATTGGTAATTAACCGTCAAAAAATTCGAATTTAACCATCCAAAATATTGATTTTGAAATAAAAAAGGTGGTTTTGACCAACAAAATACCGGCTCTTTAAGCATAGATGACTATGAGACAAAAATGGGATACTAATGGACTGACAAAAGGCTGGTCATTATTTGTATGAAACACTACTAAGCCATCCCATTTTGGGGTCAACCTAAATAGTTGAGCAACCATTTTGCATTGTTTCCAAAAATGCCCCCAGGCTCATCTACGTATGTTTGCATGTATGTGTACATGTATATATATATACAGATAAATCAAAATTTCCACAACATGTTCAATTGAAGCCCATATATTGGATTATCAGCGAAGTCACATCTTGCATGGTGTCATTGATCACTTGGCAAATGCCTGCAAATCCCCCATTTCCACGAGTACTGCAGCAGAATTCACCATAATGTGATATACTTTGGACAATTGTAATTCTAGTCAGATAGATACATATACATACCAAACATAAATTTGTGTATCCCTATAGCAGTGTTTCTAAAGATATCCATTGTGTCCAAAGATCTGGAAGCCTCAAGTCGATGATCTCAGGCTACAGATTTTGATCCCTTTCGGCCATGTCTTGCCCAAATAGAATGTGTGGCACTAAACAAACCATCCCAGTCATCAACTGATGTGAGAATCATGCAAAACATCCCCAAATAATGGTATAATTACAGTATCCTAAATGAACCCCACTTAGGGCTGGTCTATTATGTTTTACTATTGGCTTTATATACCTGATGCACCTGATTACACCCTCTTGACATCCCTTCATGTCAGGGTTACAAGGAGTGAAATTGCCTCGTCACCAGTTGATCGATGAAGGTTGATGATTAGTCGGTTACAAATCCACCGGGATATCATCGGGATTCAACATCATATACCATATGTTTAGTGAATGGGTAATGGACAAGCACCACTTCCAACGGGAAAGTCATCAGCCGGATTCTCCTTTAGCAAGATTGACAGAGGTTAGCCTAATTGCCATATCTAGTTCACTTTTGCTTGGAAATACTAAATAATTAAGCACCTCAAGCAATTCTTTTCAATTGAGTCTAGCACAGTGTGTCCGTGACTAACACTCTGACATTCCCAAAGAATAGTGTCCATTCCCAGAAAAAAGAGCCCCGAAGATGATTTTCCTTCTAGAGACATTCTGGGGTTACATGTTAGATTTAAGGCTGTGTAACCCGTTGCCATCCACGATGCATCCTACACCAGGTGAGACCATGCGCAGAGTTTATGACTGCGGAGCACTTCCAAGGCCAGACACCTCACTTTGCCAGAAAAAGAATGGAAAAATCTGTCCAATTTGGCAATCTGATGAGGAATTCTCACCAAAATTGACGGTTTATGATAGTAGTGGTGATCTCCTCACTGGGACTTTGAAAGGATTTCATCCACAGAAACAGGAAGAACAATATACCAGCTTATGGTTGTTTGATGTGAAAGTCATGACCAGCCATGAAATTTTGGTGGACCATGTTTTCAGGCAAAACCCACTCAAGTTCTTAGGTTCTTTGCTGATTGGTATCCATTCCTTCAATGTGTCTTCCTTGCGATGATGGTCCACACTTGACAAGTTCATTGTTCCAGGAGGTGAACCCACCCATTTAGGTGCTTTGATGAATTCACATGGATTCACCACATACACTAAACCACGAAGATCTAGGTTTGTCCAAGATTCTTGCAATATCGGTGATGTTCTACCCAGTGACTTTCATGTTTTTCAGGGCTTGTGCGTCCACCGAGATGTTTGGACCGTTTTGGGCCAACATTTGCGCAACATGGACTCAACCTGGGGTCAACGACAGAAGGAAGGAAAAACGGAGATTAAGAAAAAGAAAGGGAGCGAAACAACATTTAAGCAATACAAACAAGAAGACAAGAATAGGAAGGAGGGACAGAAGGAGGGTGGGAAGGCGTCTTCGCTTGTTGTAGCTGATTACTTCTTGGTTTGTGACTTTTATAGAAGCAAGTGCCAAAATCCTGCAAAGCTCATGCCGAGAGATGATCAAGCTCCACAATGATGCAGCTCCGTACCAAAAAAACAGAAAGAAGCACAACCCACCAAGAATATCCAAGAATTGTGCCTCTTATTTTGTTTGCAAGTGAAAAGAAGCAGCGGAAAAAAAAGCATCCAACTTCCAACATCCAACAAATACCACAAGAAAAACAACATAAGCATCCAACACCCAACCCCTTTGCAGCTCCGCCAAGTATTTAGTACACATACTGCACCAGACAGGAAATGTTGATTGAATTGGGCCGGAGCCACAATAGCGGCCACAACAACGGCCACGATGAGGACAGGGACCACGACAACGATGACCGACGACGACGACCACCACCACCACAACCACCAAAACCACAACTAAGTTGCGCCCCTCCAGGTGTTTTTTTCCAGGCGTTTGGCTGTTCCAGTTTCAGCAACACACGCACAGATGCAAAGATCTTCTTTTCCCACCGTTTTGTTGTTGACAAAGAAGTGCGCATCCCGCCCAGGGAGCTAAAAAGATCGGGTATGCCCAGCCAACCCTTTCATATGTGTATATATATATATATATATATATGTGTGTGTGTACATAAAAATCTATAATTGAGAGATATATAGAGATACATACATACATGCATGCATGCATGCCATTACATACCAGTACATACCAGTACATACCATTACATACCATTACATACCATTACATGCCATTACATACCATTACATACCATTACATACCATTACATACCATTACATACCATTACATACCATTACATACCATTACATTCCATTACATTACATTACATTACATACATATATATATATATATACGTATTTATGTTATATGAAATGCAAGGAGCAAGATTATTCGGCTGTCATACCTGTGAAGGCGTGAGAAGCCAAGCGGCTCAGAAGCCAGGCATGCAGGGCGTAGTGCTAGCTGTTTTGTTCAAGGAATCCGTGCAGGATTTAAGCAAGGGTACTGGACAGAAATGCCATGAGAACATCGTTGTTGATGTTTTTGGCCGGGTTCTGGGGATCTGTTGTTCATGTTTCCAGAAACCGTCCCTGATTGCGATCTCTATCTACGTGCACCTTGTGTGTGTGTGTGCGGGTCTTTGGTGTTCCATTGCCAAACCAAAATTGGGGCGGAGTAATAATAAGTTGGCCCGCGCAAAACAAAGTCGGCGGCTCTGTCATTAGACATTTCGCAACAAAACAAATGTCGAAGAATGGATAAATCATCCTAAAGTGTGCAGGAAGCGTGTCCTACTGTATACAATGGACTGTGGCGGGAAAATTGTGCAATCAGTTGGATACAAAGCCCAAGTCACAAACACATGCCTCACCAATCGCATGGCTTGGCCATGGACAAGCAAAGTGAGCAAGGAAGTGAGCTAGAAAAAAAGAATCCAACGGACAAACGCCACAGACCCAGCAAACAGAAGAACGTGCCCAGCACGGCTCGTGGCAAACTAGAGCGCAAAAGGAAAACATGGAGCAAAAGCGGGGCAGGGACCAATTATCCCCGTCACAGCGCTCCAAGCAAATGAACCACGTGAATCCACAAAAACCTAATTGAACACAACATTCTTCTCAAGGGCACTACAAATCCGCCAAAATTGTTCAAGAATCGGACTTGGGTCCACACCTATATGGTTCCAAAACCGAAAGCAGATGAAATCTATAGTTCCAACAAAAACCTAAATGTTTAAGCCCAAAAGGGCACGAAGAAAACAACGACAGTCTAAGTTTTGGGTGAGCTAAACAATGCCTCCACTGCAGCTATGGTTTAAGCATCATCGGATGTGTTGATATGTTCACTTGTTGTGATACACGTAGTTTTGCCAACTCCCACATCGCACCTGCCTGCAGTTTCGGCGGATTTCAATATCTCTCAAGTGTTGGAGATGGGGCAATTGCTAAGAAACGCCTCTGGGTGCAAGCAAATTGACCAGCACCAAAGATACTATGGAATATCAAACCCACCGGCAATTCCAAACATCATTGAAGTTCCTGAGAAAATATGTTGGGATACCACGAATTTCGATCTCCACCAGTCTCAAGTTCTAGCAGGTCCACTGAGCCGCGTGCCGAACGCCCGGCAGGCGCCCGAACAGTGTTGGGAGGTCTGACACGGGTGAAAATCCGGTGAGCCTCAAAAGTCAAGAAATGAGAAAAACAAGGTCATGATTTATTCCCATTTTTCAAAAGCAAAACATTACAAATGAAAGAGACTGAACAAGTAAATTTACATAAATTGACTACATTGTCTGCAGCATCAAGCCACTTATAGTTTCTCGTGTAATGATTCGCCATGTTTCTATTTAACAGATACTGCCGGTAACCACCAACTGCATTCCCCAAGAAACCTGGCATCGGGGACCTAGCGTATCCCAAAGTTAGTGTGCAGTGCATGCGCGGCACCCAACCAAGAAACAAGTAAAGTGCTGATGAATGCCATAATGTGTATATAATTGTGTGTGTTTATATATACTATATATATACATATATACATATATACATATATACATATATACATATATACATATAACTGTATACATACTCTGGCAGTTTTGAAGGATGTGTTCCAGTAGTAAGTACTATTGCGGAGCTCAAGAGCAAGAGATGATGAGATTTCCCTTGGATTCGGTGGTTGAAGCCAGATGGGATATGTCAAAAGACTTCCAGAAGTGTTTGTTTTGTTGATCAAAAAAGCCACTGATCTCCCAATGTTGTTCACCAAAAATTGGACAACAACGACCTGCAGTTTTTTTTGTATGATCCCCAGCTGCTAGTGTTGGTGATCTCACTATTTTTTTGGCGTCAAATACCCAAATGTTGCCCATGTTTGGCGATCGCTCTCAGTCCCTCCGGCTGTCTCGCAAGGCTGGGGGATTTGGTGGGGATTCAGCCCAAAAAGTGCTGAAAATCCAAGGCTTATACCACCCATGGGTCATTCCGGATTGTTTATGGTCTTGGGTTCACCGCATTCTCATTTGCCACTTCTAGAGGTTGCAATATACGTCCATGTTTGTTGGTCATATTCCGTGTTTCTCTCAAATCCCCATTGGCTATCCACTTCCACACAGTATTGGAATCCTCATGTATATACATATTTGGGGGATGTGAATACATATACGTATAATACAATATAATATGATATAATATAATATAATATGATTCTATATATAATATAATAGTTTAAGATATACACGTATATATATATATATATATGTGTACATGTGTTGTGTGTATTTATAATATATATATATGTATATATATATGTATATATATATGTATATATGTATATATATATACCGTACATGTACATGTACATTGCATATACACGCACATTTTGTCTTTTGACCGTGCTAGCCGACCTCACCATAAAATATAATAAGTGATGGTTAGATCATCCTGAAATTGGCGAACCATCGTATTTTGAACATATGTATACTGAAAATTAAGGTTGTTGAAAAATGGAGCCCAGAAACCACGGAATCATCAGATTCCACATCAATGTGTGCCATTAACTGAGGGCATATCCTATTTTCAAACAGACCCATACCTTCCCCGTTGGTTGGTCTGATGCTTCCATTCCTGGAGTCAAGCGTATCTACGATGTTCAGGCCGGCGGCACTATGCAGGCAGCACGGCACCCGGCCTTGCAAGGTTCAGAGTGCAGGTGCAAAGGTGCACGTTAGCCACATAAACATAAGCCTACAAAAACAATCAATGTCACATGTCAAAATGTGGGACAAAGACCTTGCTAGTCTTACCAATGGGACCAGCACATCCCAGTTTGTGCTGATCCTTTAGGAGTATGGGCCCGCTGAGGTGTCAACTACACCACTGGCAGATCCCAGCCAGGTGCAGGTCAGCATGTCGAGATGTGAAAATATGTTGGTAAGGAGCCAACGCCCCCCTGGGTTTCGTTGGACCTATCCTGAATACCGAAAGAGAACAGAAACCAAAGGCATCCAAAGAGTCAAGCCAAGTACACTCCATGGTTCAATTTACTGATTTTACAGGGTGTTTTCCCTTTGAAGCTATGTTTGGGATGAATGCTTGTAGAGATACCATACATGGAGCTGCGAGATTCCAACCACCAGCCATCTGGTGATGCCCTTGTTCCTACGTTCCATCCCAAAATGGGATAGGAATCCTAAATGGGTTCATTTCACTACTAGGAAAATCCAATCGACGAGTAAACAGATAGTTGTGGGTCTATACATGGATATGTGTATATTATAGAATATATTATATAATATAATATAATATGATATAATATAATATGATATAATATATATTATATTTTAATTTAATATAATATAATACAATATAATATAATATAATAATAATAATACAATAATAATATAATACAATACAATACAATATATAATATTATATTATATTATATTATATTTTACAATACAATATAATGTAATACAATGTAATATAGTATAATATAATATACTATAATGTAATCTAATATAATATAATACAATATAATATAATATAATAATATATTATAGTTTAGTATATTATATTATATCATATTATACTTAGACTTTAATATATTGTATTATATTATATTATATCATATCATATTTTATTATATATACATATTGTATTGTACATACATATTTATATATATATATATATATATATTTTGCAATGTAACGCGTGTATATATATATATTGTGTATTATATGTGTTATACACATGTTCCAATATATCCTGATTTTTGCAGTTATGTAGAGGGGCCCTGACACGCCACAGATCCTACCTTTATCTCAAGCAAAGTGTGTTTTTCTTCAAGTTCTCGAGGATTCATCATCCCAGGAAAATCCTGGCCACGAGCTGGACATGATCACAAAACACCATGGCCTTTGAAATACTCATCAATACAAATGGGTGGTTGTCCGTTGGCAGATGGGATAGATACACTGAGCCCAAAAAATATGGAAATCTCAGCAAACCTTGGTGCACAATAGGTAAAGGTGGGACATTTTTATGGTAGATTAGTTTTCAGTTATGGTTGTGTGGTTGTTGGTTTCGGCCATCTGTTCCCCATGTTCTTCCCCATCTCTGCAAGGGAAGAGTTGCAGGAAGACGCCGCATAAGATATATTGAATGGTTGAAGAAAAACAAATGGTGTTTCCCCATTCAACCATTGTCTTATTGTTAATAATTCAATATTTAAACAGGGATTATCTAATGTTGTCTATGGTTTTCAACCCTTGATATTTCCCCATTGAAACCATTGAACTCCTCGCGTTTTGTTGGACCTGGGCCCCGGGGGTTCAGCGACACGAGGTGACCGCGAGGCGACACGAGGATTCAACCGCCAAGAGGAGCCGAGGCACGTGAGGGCTTGATGCTGATAATATGGGTTTCTGGGTGCCATGAACTTTCTCCATGAACTTTGGTATATGTTTGGCTATTTGATGGCTAGTTCATATTTTCTTGATGTGTGTGGGTGTGTTTAAACATGGATGGATTTGGATGGATGGATGGATGGATGGATGGATGGATGGATGGATGGATGTTTAGACAAGATTAGATAGATAAGATAGATAAGATTATTTCGATCGATAGATAGATCAATAGATGGATCAATAGATAGACAGACAAACAGACAGACAGATACATAGATAATGATAGGTGGATAGTTGTGCGTCCTTAACATGTTTTACGGTATCTCACTTTCACTGTGTCAGCCGCGGTTGCCACATGGTTGTTGAATGGTTGTTGTTCCCATGATGTGATCAAATTCTCGTATATCCGGACTGAAATCACAACTTGTTTAGAGTGTATTCAAGGTTGGCACTGGAAACGTCACATTGATGATCGCATCCAAGACGCCAGGTTGGTGAGGTGACTGTTTGACATGTTTTGACCTGTAGAATATAATGTCATATAATGTCACTCCCCGGATGCTCAAACAGCAGTGCAAAAATTTCTGGAAGCTTGATGTGCTCACAGCCACAGAGTCTTGTAGTGAACTCCGAATCCCAAAAGACTCTCAAAAATGAAACGTATGAAGACTTTTGAAGCACTGAAAGAGTATGTTCTGGTTGGTGGTTTGGGATACGTACTATTAATATTTAATCTGTTTATTTCTATTCAGGCCATGATTATGCCAGATGACTAAAAGGTGTTAGACGGAAGCCATTGACCCATGGTGTGTTGTCATCAGGCCGAGGAAAAAGCACGGAGGTTTTGCTTCATGGAGCCAAAAAGCGCGGATCTAACCTTGGTTATAAGCAGGATTTATCGAAAGTGGACGACATTTGGGTGAACTCAATCCCACTGGTCCTTATATTGTTTTTAGTCGCTTTTGTATCAACCATGCCAACAAGTGTCATCATTTTCCCATTTCCAAACATTTTGATGCAGGGAAACTCACACCATGAAGCCTCCAATGCCAAGTCCCCACATTTGCACTGGCTATGCGTATCAATCACCCAGCCAAGCGATTTGAAGCCCCCAAAGTCCGGATCACAAGTAGTCTTGGCATATCTTGGCATGGAGGGCTCAACCACCAAGCAGTGATTGGGTTGATGGTGACGGATTGTTGTGGCGCAGTCTTTTTTTGCCCTTCTTTTGCTGCACGTCCGTTTTTGATCAGTGTGAGGCTCGCAGGGAGGGCGGACAGAGGTCGGGAATGTCGAGAAAATTTTAACATGGTTTGACCATTTGGAGTGGCAGAACAAAAAATGTCAAATCCATTATTGCCATGTCGGGAATGCGGATGCAGTCAAAACTAATGGTTGTAATATGGTGTAATTCGTTCATAACATGTTTATGGATGTTTTTGAGAAAAAGTATAGATGGAAGTGTTGGAAGTATAGGTGGGGAAATATCCAATGAAGCGACTTGCCAGCCGTGGTTGTGAACACCGTGAGGACTGAGATGACACCTAGGAATGTCCTAGCTTCAGCCTGAACTTGACTGGAACCCAAATCGGCTAAGTGCAATTCCTATTTTGGCCATTTATTTTCCCAAACTTCTTCCAGAATGCAGCAATGGAAAATGAAATTGCACTGGCAGGTCATGGCGCTTGGCTCCAAAATGGCTGGGTGCATTGGCAAGGCGAAACTGGCCATGGATTGGTGGAGGAATCATCGAACATTACGCCGTTACGCCCTTGTCAACATCCTCAAAAATGAGCTGTTTCGCACGGTCTACTGGCGATCCACGGTTATTCAATCAGAAATAGTTCCAAGCATTCTTTGGACATTTGTTCTTACAAGGAGAACGTCTCAGTGCTGCTGACCAGTTTTTGAATCGGCAACTGATCACTGGGTGTCTTCAGGACACCATGGCCAATTACAAAAAACTCTCGCAGCAACGCTGGCAGTTGAAAAGGGACAAACTCAAAATATATTGGCGTGGTTGTGGTTTCCTAGTATTCTAGTAGTTCCAAGTTGAGGCCCTTGATTCTAGATTCCAGATAGTCTTCTGCAGAAGCCGGATGGGGCCTCAACATGCCTCAACTACAAAGCGTTGCCGATACCATAGACAGGTCCAGGGGATGCGAGATCTTGGACAAACCGGAAGGTTTTCTTGGGATCACCCTGATATAGCCAATAGTTGGAGGGTCTTTCATCTAAAGTCCCCAGACTTCTAGTGGCTCGACCCCAAATCACCAGTGAATCACTATTTGAGAGTGAGATATGGTGAGGCCTGAGCCGAAATTTAAGACACTGCAGATATCGTTGTTTAAGGATCCCAAACGATTCTTCTTGGTACGAGGCCTCGATTCCCAGCATTCTGAAGTTCAGTGGATTGAAGGAGAGATTTCTCGAAAATCGATGAAAATCCGTGATGTTTTTCCAGCCCATCCCATGAATTGTGTCATTTTCTGGGGAAAACTGGAGGTTCGTGGCATTCGTGGCATGTTCACTGGCGGCATGCCACCGGGTGGACGTTTGCCGGGCTTCTGGCTGTCGGTTGGGATCCCCAGGTAGCCCTGTGGCCTGTTGAAGTTTGATGGGGACAATAGGTTAAGAATGGTCACATGGGGCAGCCAAGCAGCCAAAATGAAATGATGTTTTAAGATATTTTAACAAATGTTAACCATCAGAAACCGGAATTCGGCATTATCCGTATACTGGATTTGTTGAAGATTGTTTGTTTCCCAATGGAACATTCAGCGGCAAGTTACTTGGTTCGGTTTGGTCCGTAGCCTCAGAGAATCGCGACATTGACGTTCTCCAGCAGTGGGCACCATGGATTCTTCCGGATCTGCTAAGTGATTCCCTGATTTTCTGTGTTTCATCTACCTGGGATGACTATCCCAAGTCCCATATTTTCAATTGGTTGAAAGCACCCGGAAGGCATTGGAAGAGTATGGATTTGCCAGCAAAATTCACCTTAATCACCAGATTATGAACAGGATAGAGCGTTGCTTCGTCAGCTTTGTTCAGCTTTTTGCATATGTATTGACACCACATTCTCCAATCGATCCAACGCCCAGATAATATCCGTGATCTATCTAACTACTTCATGAGTCTTCATCTAGCTTACCTACATTTCATATCATGTCATAGTATCCTCTAGAATCACACATTGCATTGCAGATATCTTTAGATATATTGGATACCCCATCCCAATGATTGTTAGGGCTGCCGCAGGCGCCAAACATTGTTCCAGTCTTTAGTGCCTTGGTAAGCGATTCTTGAGTGGCCAGATGAGGTGTGAATGACTTGATGACCGTTTCTTCTGCCTTGGAGTTATTGACGGAACTCTACGAAGTTCTCTAATCATATAATGATACAAATGAGAATATGAATGCATACGTATACTTATATATAATTGTAAATCATCGTAAATCATTGTAATGACAATAGTAATAATGATATATAATATGTGCATATATATATATATATATGTAAATAAATATGTATACACGTATATGTATATTTATATAGACATGCATGCGAACATGTACACATTTGCATGTATGTACATATGTATATCCACGTGTATCTCTCCTCTGGGATGAGGTTGCCGGTCTTCATTTGCTTATGATGGCCGGTTCAACCACCCAAAATTTCAAAGTACTTGCAGTATGTTCTCAAGTTTCCAATCACAGTCAATTACATGCAAATTCCAGTGTTCATTCTTGTCATAGCCTGACACCTGGACAGTGTATTCTTGTCTCATCCTACCCGCCGTTGCGGGTTGCTCAAATATCATATCACCATATATCACCCTATCACCATCTATCACCCAGCCGTTGTTTTGCTCAGGAAAGGGCGGAGATAAGGTGCCGGTGGATGCCTTTTCCATCGACTGCCGTCCTTACAAACCTGGAACTTGGACAGAGGCTGAAATCTTCGATCGACGCTCGAATGGAAGTGGCCACGGTGAAAGGCCGACTGGGTCGGCTACCACGGCTACCACGGGGAAAAAAGCGGGAATATCAAATCCTAGAAATCTAAGCCATGAATTTGTTTGGGGGGTGGGTCATGTATTCATTTGAGATCATTTGAGCCATTGCATTGTGTCGAATGAGCTCAGTTGGCTCAGAAAATGGTGATCTCTGTTGAGTAGCAAGACATCGACGAGCTGTCTGTGTGGTGGAGTGGATTTGGCTTTTAGTTGATGTTGTTTTTGAGCTCTCAAGACAGAAGAATGATATCTCCTGTTTTGATGGCTACAATCCCATTTAGGTGTGTATAAATATGTTCGCAGTTCAAGTCTCCATATTTCGATGGATACTAGCCCATGTTGACACAGCACTGAGTTTCTGAGGCCCCCTTTTATGGTTCTTGTCCCCATGTAGCTACTGTCAGTCATATCACTTACTACTAGTTGATACATGTTCATATCATCAAGTCCCACAGGTTCCACAGCCCTTCTTTTTGGTGCCTTTCAAAAACCACCGCTGCAACAGCCGGGTCATCGACGGTGGGGTCACCGAGGCATGCGGAGCACCTACAACGACTTCGGTGTGGTGCGACTGACCAACACCGGCCTGACGGAGGCGAAGGAGATGCATCGCTACGCGCGCGCGGTGGTGAAGAAGCAGCGCGGTGAATCACGTTGCGCAGCCGTTGTGTATCCGCTGTCAGCGGTCATCTAAATTGATGATAATTATATAAAATGCTATAAAATAATTAGCATGGGTTGATGTTTCATTGCCATGTTTGGTTCCCAACCAACATGGTAAACATCTCCGAAAGTGGGCAGATTTGTTTGATATCAAGGAAACATGGGGAGAAGACATAGTGGGATATCAGTTAAAAATAGGAGGTCTCGTTGTGTTTGAAAATGGAGAAATTGTATCCACTTTATTCTCATATTGATAGGAAAAATGGTGAACAACTGGATGAATTGGGATACTGTACCCCTTTTCGATCGATTTGTTCACAGATGATTTTTCTCGTTTTTGTTCACCCTGTCTTCAAAGTCTTTTAGGAGTTTTTGTTCAAAGGAAACCATGGTGACGTGACTATCTCTAATCAAGGGTTTATAATCGACGTTGTCTGAACCTTGGAGTTGCGAAACTGGTGACTTTCCAGGGAATCACAAATTGCTGCCATGGCGAAGAATGAATGTCATCCAATTTCGGCAAGCTCTTTGCTGGTGGCTTCGAATATGTCGTGATCCTACATGATGATGATCCCAATCAAGTAGTGTTCCGAGTGTGTCCGAGTGGGTGCCGATCCAATGGTGAGGCAAATGAAATACGAAGGCGGTGCAAATCCCCGTGAAGGAATCATTGAGAACGTCTTTGAGGTCAGTTTTTCTTGGGCTCTGTGACGTGGCCAGACATCGAGAGAGTTTAGGTGTCCTCTCTGGGTGGACTGTAACAACCTCACTGGCCAATGTCACAACAAGTGATGGTTCGTAAGGGGAAGTGCCCCAGAATGAGGACCTTCCTTCAGATGAGTTCAGCCATCTCCACTGAAAAAATGGAGGCAACACTCTTGGATACTCTTGGGACATGGGTGTTTACTCAAGTTTACTCATAACCCTATCCAAAAGAATCTGTTCAAAGATCTGCTATACCATGGTATCCCCATGTACATCCACATTTTGGATCATTGGGTCCTGTGATTTGCCAATCCTATACCATCGGCAGGTGGGGGCGCCAAATGATGCCTGGCTTCACTACCATCATGAAATGGTTGCTTGGTACGACTGGATTCGGTGGATTCGGTTGATTTCTTTTGTGGTTTGTGGAGTCGACACAACTTCAGTCGCGGGTCTTATTTTTTTGGTACGATTGGATGGTTTTTCTAATGTGGTAAGCCAAATAGAAAACAATCCCCCATCAAAGGTTTTGAAATTGGGTTTGCTCCTATTTGAGATAATGTAAAATCACCCCCAAATGGTTTGTTACTGGTGATGGATTATGGTTTCTGGCTTACCACATCACTCAAAATGATCAACTTTCTGTAATGCACTATCCAGTTGCGAGCTGGTTATTGTGAACATTAACCATCCAAATGATGGTTGATAAGTCACTAATTCAGGTTTCCTAGTTTGTGAAATACACCAAGCATAGCCGTCTTAGTCTCTGGTCTCAATATCCGCCTGTCTTTATTCTCTTCGGAAAAACAGGAAAAGTAACACCCAAAAATTCTAGACCAGAAAATTGTCTTCGACTTCATCCACATGGCAACTCGAGCTGAGGCATACAATCAGCACAGCATGAAAAACTTGGCGTTTTGCAGTATCAAGGTGCGATTCGGTGTTTTCCATTTTCAGTTTTGCTATAGCTGTGGCTTGGGCAAACAAAAATAATAGGTTGAGCCAACAAAGACGCTAGAATATGGATGCGCATAATAAGCAATTTTTGTGGTCCTGGCTGTTAAAGGTTGATGAAGTTCCACAGTTTTCTCAGAGCTCAGGGATGCTTCCCATTTTCCGTGAAGCGCCAGGCAACGCCTGGAAAAGGTGATACCTACCTTTCAGAGAATATCTCTGTCACTGACTCTTTGATGAAGACAGACTTGGGACGCAAGCTACGCCACTTCGGCCGCATCACTTCAGTCGGGCCTTCGCACATGGTTCTCTTTAGGTGATTGGACATGATTTTTTTTTGCGAAGAACTCTCAGAGAGAGGGGGAATTCAAAATAACATCAGTTGTAGGATAGTATCAATGTACAAGCAAATGGTGATGTCTGACAGGGTTCTATGCATGTTGCATAAACTCTGAACCGAGTAGTAACTCTCCCTGCGTTGTGAGCGCCTCAAAAGAGTTTTTTCCATACGGTGTTTACTTTTTCACAGGCAATAAGATTTGCATTGCTGATGGAGAGATGCTTTCGATTCTACAAGTTTGCATCAGAGTTCGTTTGCTGATAGATTTGCTCCCAAAGTCAATGATCGTAGATTTTCTTTCATAATGATCATAGTTATCGGAGTACATATGATGATGTAATACTATATACTCATAATATGATATATGTCAGAAAATATATATATATATAAACACAGTTTTTACATGAATATGAATGAATATGTGTATACTGCAGCTACTGTGTATGTAGATATATATATATATATGTATAGATAGACATGTGTGTGAGAGAGAATATTGTTAGTGTACATATATGTAGTACTGTATATATGTAGTACTTTATATATGTTGTGTATATGCAGTGTATATGCAGTGTATACATTGTGTATACTGTATGTAGTGTGTATGTGATGTATATATATATAGTATTTAGATGTATCTAGTATACGTGTAGTATCCATGTAGTATATGTGTGGTATATCTGTGGTACCTATGTCGTAAAGATGTAATAGATATATAGTGCATATGTATATAAGATTGTAAGTGTATATGCATTTATGTATATATACATATAATATATATATATATATGTATATGTATGTATGCGCAAAAACATATATATGTAGATTTACATACACATTTACATATACACACATATATGTATATGTATGCTACATATCGAGGTAACGTGATTCCCCGATGTTGCGAATCCGGTGACATGGGGAGCTCTGAGGTGACAAGGGAGTGTGTGCGGGCCTCGGTGGTTTGAATCAAATTGTCCAAACCGCAGATTCATCAAAACCTCTTGGAATAGGGTAATCCCTCTATGGCAGAATATACAAAAAACATGTGTGTATATATATATATACATACATTCGTATGTATAAATGTGTATGCACGTACACCGTGATTATCGACGGAAGTTTAGAAGTCAAACTTCCGACAATATGGACAGATGAAAAGCAGAGCAGGGCAGAGGCAGAGAGAAGAGAAAGATTAGAAGAGAGAAGATCAGAAGAGAAAGAGTCAGAAGAAAGAAGA
>Ga0126342_10001728_pt1 | contig 31880 bp, 17 predicted proteins | sample Cyp1metagenome_FD_92528 | JGI IMG/M metagenome (GOLD analysis project Ga0126342, IMG submission 92528) | Coral microbial communities from Lord Howe Island, Old Settlement Bay, Australia - Cyphastrea 1 metagenome | ecosystem: Host-associated > Invertebrates > Cnidaria > Coral ...
GATAGATAGGTAGATAGGTAGGTAGGTAGGTAGATAGATAGGTAGGTAGATAGATAGGTAGGTAGATAGGTAGATAGATAGATAGGTAGGTAGATAGGTAGATAGATAGATAGATAGGTAGGTCGATAGGTAGATAGATAGATAGATAGATAGGTAGGTAGGTAGATAGGTAGATAGATAGATAGATAGGTAGGTCGATAGGTAGATAGATAGGTAGATAGATAGATAGGTAGGTAGATAGGTAGATAGATAGATAGGTAGGTAGATAGATAGATAGGTAGGTAGATAGGTAGATAGATAGGTAGATAGATAGATAGATAGGTAAGTAGATAGGTAGATAGATAGATAGGTAGATAGATAGGTAGATAGATAGATAGGTAGGTAGATAGGTAGATAGATAGATAGATAGGTAGGTAGATAGGTAGATACATAGATAGATAGGTAGGTAGATAGGTAGATAGATAGATAGGTAGGTAGATAGGTAGATAGATAGATAGGTAGATAGATAGATAGATAGGTAGGTAGATAGGTAGATAGATAGATAGGTAGGTAGATAGGTAGATAGATAGATAGGTAGGTCGATAGGTAGATAGATAGATAGATAGGTAGGTAGATAGGTAGATAGATAGATAGGTAGGTCGATAGGTAGATAGATAGATAGATAGGTAGATAGATAGATAGATAGGTAGGTAGATAGGTAGATAGATAGATAGGTAGGTAGATAGATAGATAGGTAGGTAGATAGGTAGATAGATAGATAGGTAGGTAGATAGGTAGATAGATAGATAGGTAGGTAGATAGGTAGATAGGTAGATAGATACATAGGTGGGTAGATAGGTAGATAGATAGATAGGTAGGTAGATAGATAGATAGGTAGATAGGTAGGTAGGTAGGTAGATAGGTAGGTAGGTAGGTAGATAGGTCATCCCGCAATCATTTCGATTACTTACAATGGGTATATCAACCCTTTATGAGCTGTGTCCAGTCCCATCGCCAAGGCTTTGGCGGCGAATTTTCCGCAGAGAGGTGCCGCCGTGCGTCGTTTTGAAGCAAGAAATAAGGGGGATGAACCAACCAATTGGTTAATCCCCCATTTGTGACAAATCCCAATGTTTACTAGTTAAGTTAGGCTTCAATGCAAATTATTAGATGTTACATCCTCATGTTCATAGTTTAAACTGCTAGCATTGTTGCTAGAATCATCAGTTTCCCTGCTAAAATGATCACGCTGGATGGTAAAATCACAATGTTCAATGCAAAAAAAACACCAGTTTTTCATGTCAAAAAGACAGGGTCCCTCGGCAGGTGCTGTGGCCTTCCCGAGGAGCCACTAGGTGGATGGCTGGATAGCTGATCATGTCCGTAGTTGATCATATAATTCTGATGATATTTTGCTTGGTGTAGTTGGAGTTAGTGTATATAGTTTGGTTTTTGCATTATCTATCATTATGGATTAGATTTGAATTTATGTATTTTTTTTATGTGTTGAAATGTCTATGTATATTAGCATATTACTGATTTGTCACATATGTAGTATAGTTCATTTTTGTGTGTGTATATGTATTTACAACATGTATGCACAACTATGTTCATGTTTGCATATGTTTGTTTGCATATCAATCATACGTTATATGTATTTTCAACCAGTACGGAACTAGATCGAACATCACTGATCTACGATCACCTGTTTCTTATCAAGCAATGAACAACTCCACGTATGTTTATCTTACATGTTGGGTATTTTTACCTTTCAGGATGGTGAACAACTCCACGTATGTACAATATACTATAGATGGTGACATTGATTTAACATGTATATCTATATATCGTATGTACTTGATTTGGAGAGGACTCAGTCAAGCGTTCTTGACCAATAACATATGGGATATCATCGCACCAGTTTTGATTGACATTAAGTTGAATTCTAACGCCAGGTTGTTCCATGATGGGAATCGTCACATAAACCAGTAGAACCAATCCCCATGTGTGTTTGGAGGTGACAGGACTTGCTATTGTCCAGAGTGACAGTATGGCTCAAAATTAAGGAGCCCCGTTTTAGGATGCTGAAATACAACTAACTGTCCAAATGCATGGGTCTTTGGGTGTAGCATTTTGCATTACCTTTTTTGAACCGTAATTGATAGATTTGATTGAACTCAGTCCTCGAGACGACTCCAATCATTGACACGTACAGTTTTCGCTGCGGTTTGGCCAATAAATTCCAGATGTTTTCTGTGCAAAATATATAGATCCATTTGAATCCATTTGATGCCTGAAAAGGCACCAATCATGGGGTAAACCCTTGTGAAAAATATGTCCAATATAATATGACCGGTATAATCCCCAGCAGGTTTATCGCAATCTCACATGTTTTTTTTCCACCTCAAGTTTTAATGGAAAACATCAGTCGTGTGGGTTCTCAAGCCTACGCCAGGTGTGCCAGATGTCATCAGCAGGCGTCGGTGCTGCGGATTTCTGTGAGGAGTATATTATTATGGGTTAATTTGTCCATCAAGCAAAGGAATTTGTCCATCAAATATTGGAATTTAGCCATGCATGATGAAGAAGAATTCGGAGTTCCCCTGTGAAAATCAAGCACGGTAATGGAACATATTCCATTGATAGTTGATTTTGCAACATCCATTTAGTTCGTGTTTTTTCCCTGCGAGCCACGTTTGATTGTCGAAGAGTAGTTTTTGTACTGCAGATTTTCCCCAAGAATCCAAGGAACGGGACATGTAGTTGGGGGTAAGCAGCCATCACATGGCAACCAAATACGGTTCATGGTTTGGAACATGACTTTTATTTTTCCATATATTGGGAATAATAATCCCAATTGACTTTCATATGCTTCAGAGGCTTGAAACCACCAACCAGAAATATTAGGGGTTATGCCTGTTGATCATTTGGAAGTGATGGGAGTTGTGAGGTATTTTTATGGGGATGGATCAAGTGATGAAAATGGATCCATATGGAGGTTTCCTAAAATCGGGCTACCTCCATCCACTTGAATTTTCCATGAAATAAATCATCCAGCTATTGGGGGGTACCCCTTAGGAACCCTCCAGGGCTGACAGGGGGGATATTCAGATCAGTCGCAGCTATGACTTTCTGGAACTGAGAAATGATCCTTTTCGAGGTCGATTATGGGGCTGACTTTGATTTGGGGACATCACTGTTAGGTCTGAATTGAGCCATTTATTTCTTCATATCCTAGTGCGCAAATCCTCCCCATAGGTAAAACTCCGGGAGTGAAAATGGATGTCATTGATTAGTACAAGTGTGGCGACATGTGTTATAAGGGAGATGTCCGCACACACCCGGACCTGAAATCTGAAAGCAGCACTTGGACCAAAACCATGCAAAGTTAATCAGCAATTAATGTTAATCACCATGTGCTCTCCGTAGAGGTTCCTAATAATACTAATTAATAAGAATCAAATTTCTTCACCAAGAAATCAATTGTCCAATCATGTCCAATCTTTAGCGTCACCCCGATACAAGAATCAATTAAGATGCGTTTGGCGAAGAAGTTCGCTGATAAGCGCCTTTTTTAGTTTATATCCAACCAAGGTCAAGCACAATTTGCTGCCGAAGAGACTCCCTAATCAGGACCAAAGCACCTATATAGTCCTATATATTTTAAAACTTACATATAGTTTCACATTCATTTTGTAGCAATCTAATTTAAAGCCTCAAATACATGGCATCTTTTATTTTTTCACCATGTTACCAGCTAGGGTCAAAAATGACGTTAGTCAGGACTCAGATTCAAATATCTGATGGAAAACTTGAAAATTGCAAAAACCAGAAGATATATCATTTCTATTTATTAACTATATATATAAAGGAATTTGAATGAAAGCAAAGCATATCATAGCCACGTATACTCATATAGATAATCCACTACAATAGGCCCAAAATAAAACATACAGCGACTTACTTTATGTTCCGCATAGATAATTATAATTAATTATATCTCTATTGTTTATTTGTAACATGACATAGCTATTCATGTTCTGTTCTGCATACATTTTTCATGTAGCCAGCATATATTGTTCACATTCCAAATACCCACGCGAGCAAGAAGCGTTAATCGATTTCATGGTCAGACGAAGGTAGACCGATTTAAAAACCCCAAGGTCCTCAAAGTCAGGATCCTAGATCAATTTAAATGCCATTGCGGCTGGTACAGGTTAAATTTCACATTGGAAAATGAAAATGCAGCAGGGATTCATGGGTAGTCATGCGTCACCAGATTTATGGATTTCTGACGAAAAAAAATCCAAGATCAGCAGAACTCATGTACACATTTTGTGAGGTGGAGTTCCGCCAAAAAAAAACAGAAATGCTAGGTCCAAACATTGAATCAGCAGAAATCTACTACACAAAGCCAGAAGATGAGTTCCGCCCAGGCATAGGTCTGAATACTAGGTTCCGCCAATTTTTTTTCAGCAGAAGTCAGGTACACAATTTGTGTAGTGGAGTTCCGCTGAAAACCAATTTACACTAAAGTCCGCAAAAATTGTTTGCAGTCGATTCGGGGGCACAGGATCTCAATTTTCCGCGGATTTGTTTTTTTTCAGAAGATCTCATGCCCCATAATCGGCCGCAAAAAAAAAAAACGCAAAGTCCGCAGAGATTTGTTTGGCAAAAAATCTGAGAGTTCAATGCAAAGTTCTGAACCCTAGACCTACCCTTGGAAAATCATGTGGACTTGGTGATTGGCAATATAACCACCCAGTACCATGGTCTGGCCCCATGTTTTTTGAAAGTTCCATGGAAAGAGGGTTTAATTCAAGTATTCCCTTCCCCCGCCCCCTAATTAATGCTCAAATCCACGCAAGTAGTTAAAAACATGTTAAAACTAGTTAAAGAAAAAACATATTGGAATGTGTACAAGTGCGACATGTGTTATACAGGAGATGTCCGCGCACACCCGACCTGGAATCTGAAAACAGCACTTGGACCAAAACCATGCAAAGTTAATCAACAATATCAACATACAAATGTGAATCAACATGTGCTCGCCGAAGAGATTCCTAATAGATCCTAATAGTACTAATAAGAACCAAATTTCTTCACTAAGACTAAGAGGTCAATCATCCAATCCTGTCCAATCTATAGCGTCACCCCGATGCAAAAATCAATTAAGATGCGTTTGGCGAAAAAGTTCCCTGATAAGTATTTTCTTTATATAACTTTATTTTCAGCCAATGCCAAGCACAATTTGCTGCCTGAAGAGACACCCTAATCAGGACCAAAGTATCTACTAAACAAAAAAATGTATATGTTTCAAATTCATTTGGCATCAACCGAATCCAAGCCTCAAACACATGGCCTCTTTTATTGTTGGAGTCCAAGACCACCATATCAACCCAGTTCACCATAAGGGGAAAACTTTGAAAATTGTGAAAACAACTGCTGGCAAATAGTTTCTATTAATTTCAGGAAACTTACCAAGAGCATGAAGGGGTGAAAGGGAATGACCCATTAAACCAAACTTAGATTTGGATGATCTATGACCTATGATCTAGATCCTGAGACCCCAATTCGATTCCAAAAGTTTATATAAACTAAGTGCCTAGTTTCCAATTTTTTCCTTGGAGAACTCTGGCGGAACCGAAGGCTGCGGGATGAACTTTTTACCAACCAAGATCCGTGAGGGTCTCCCAGTGGGGGCGAGTCAATGGAAAACTGAAGGTTTGACCAATAAATGCAGGGATATAGGGGTATAAAGCCAACTTACCATATTGGGGATATAGTCGAACACAGAACTAGTGATATATAGCTATGGAGAACTGATGACAATTGTCCATTTCTATATAGATGCAACCCGTTTCTATGGTGTTCTTCGATAGCTATATTAGTTCGCCATACGGTCTAATGGAAAGTATGGGAAAGATATCAAACAATAAGCAATGTAATTCAACTAAGTAGATTAAGTTACAGGCTTTTTCGGGATTATTGGGAATATATCCACACTGGCGGGGTGACCCACTGGGTGCCTGGCTGACACACCTGGGAATATAACCAATTATAATATAATTCAAGTAGATAATATGGAGTGAAACGACCAAGAAAAGTGGGAATTTTAGCGCTGGGGTGATGTGTGGAACTGTTCCAACCTATCTTCAGTGAATCAGTGGCTGAAAAAAATATAGTGCTTTAACCCGAAGCATCCAAGAATTGTACATGTATCTACCTAGATGTTCCTGAGGGTCTTGTTTTTTAGCCGCTTAGCCATTGTTTTAAATCTAAGGGACGTTTTTGACTTTTGAAGCGTTCTATCATTACAGATGTCTTGCTGTAGGTTTGACGTCAGTTTGCTGCTGGAGTTCGAAGATGTTTGAGGGGCAAGGCTGAGCAATCAACTAATCACAGAACCTTCGTTGCAGGGTGAAGCTGTGCTCATCGGCTGCTAATTATTGCATGAAGCAGTTGCGCAGAGTATCATCATATATCGGATACTCTCTTCGCGTGACAGGCTTTTAAATGCCACGACGCGTTTTTCATGGCATGATGGGCTTACCATCAAATGATAAGACGCATGACATATCATGACATTTTGTTTATGGCATGATCAGTTGCTGACTACAAAAACCGGGATCATCTACTGTAATTACTGGTATGATAAGCTAAGGTATAACAAGCTACCATGTTTGCCAAAATCCTGCGTTTTTAGGGGGCGTAATTTGCAGGGTAAAACGCATACGTAGATATGCGTAAGTGGGCAACAAACACAAGCCATGGGCGCACACAACGCACACAATCAAATTGAATGATCCTGTTCTGAATTCCTTGACACTGGGACCATGGCTCCCCTTCACCTGTCTTTGGCTTCTTGGGCTTTCTTCCCACACTGGCATGTCATGCATGCTCTTCAGTCGCTGATTAGGTGTTCGTAGCAGGCACGAACAGTTGTGACATCGGAATCACAACTTGGAACAAAACTACTTGGATATGATTCGGGGATGATCTTCCAAGGACACTTTTCTTGCTCAAGAAAGCTGCCAGGGGTCTTTTTTTTATCTTCAGGGGCTGAAATTATGTACTCTTAGCTAAGAGGCCCAAATTTGGCACAGGTGGATTTTGCAGGGAAACACCTTCTGTTTTAATAAAACAATGTTTTTCAAGTTAGGTATACCCTTGGGTGAACAAACCTAGCTGGAAAATACCCCGTTCAAAAAACATCCGTTTTCTGGGATTTCCCAGCCATGTTTGATGATGAAGGCTATAGCTTCCAAGTTATGTTTGTTGGTTCATATTTATACCCCAGTACCCCAGTTAACTGTGACTATGGAATTTTATATAATTTTATTGGTATATCTACCATAAATCCAAGATTTTGGAAATCTACCACTCGAATCTTCTCGTCGTTCATCTCTTTTGGAGGTATTCGATACTTGGAACGGTCAACGTCTCAGAAAAACTCTGGCAATTGGGCCCTAGCAGCTGTTTGGGGCCCTAGCAGCTGTTTGGTCTTGGCTTATTGAGGTCATAAACGATGTAGTGCGGCAGCTTGCTTTCCTCATGATAATTTACAACAGCATATAGGCTAGAGGATTATGCACGAAACAATGTGTCTGTCCATCAAATGGAAGTTTCACATGCTGTCCAACTGGAGGAACTGTCCAAAGACAAAAACATGGATTCTTTGCCAAAGGAATCTCAGCTTCGCCACGGTTTCCCAAGCGAGGTCTGTGGCCAATACCAGCCACAGGCGAGGTGATGGAGTGGTCAACAGGAAGTCTTCGTCGAAGTCAATGGTGCATTATCGATTGCCATGTTTGATTATCGGGTATTCTCAAAGTGACCAGATCTGTAGCTTTAACGTTGGGGAACCCCAACGTATGAATGTAAGACTGGGTTAATGAACTGACATGCGGTGCTGGTGGTCTGTTGCAATGGCAAACACATAAATCAACAGTGCACAGTGGTGAAAATATGGGGTTGGCATGTCCCTCAAGTAAGCTTGGCGTCACCCAAAGTAAGCTTGGTGTTGGAGTTGCACTGCATCACTTGCTTCATGTTGGAACAAGCGACTGGTAGTCAAACATATCTTTTCTAAATGACCTAACTTTTACCAAAAAATGATTCACCAAATTTTGGATGGAAACACTCCACGATTCATTGTAGAATCCCTTTTGACTTGTGATTTCCTGAAATGGGGTTGTAGAAATTGTTACCCAACATGACGCACGCCTGGCATGCCAAGGCTGACCTCCAACACCCGTCAAATCGTGGGAGAGATGATAATGATGCTCAACCATGGAATTTATCACACCCAATGGTCAGACACGCCTATATATATATATATTTCAATATAATACATACATGTGTCATCATTGAAATTCTATTGTCATATTTTTCGGGATACAAATTCGTGGGGCATCCCATGTGAAAAAACTCCGTCTCTTCGCGCCGCAGTTGCGCTACCCGGACAGTCACCTCACGCCCGCCTTGATGAAATCGGCTCCTGGCCTTGGCGGGCGGTGATTTTCTTCGGGTTGTTCGAAGCATTTGGTGCAAAAAATAGTGCAAAATAGATCACTGGTTGGTGGTTTGGAGCATTTCTTATTTGTCCATATATTGGGAATAATAATCCCAACTGACTAATATGTTTCAGAGGGGTTCAAACCACCAGAGAACTTTTGGTATCACACTTCAGATTGATCAGGTCCAACATCGGCCAATGAGTTGCACTCATGAGTTGCAAGGCCGCGACTCTGCCTATCACCAACAACGCCTACCACGGTGTTGTTCAACTTGATCCAGTGAATCCAGTGGATAACAATTTATTTAAGGGTGCATTTGCCCAATCGACATTGCAGGCAGAGAGCTAATCAATTCCAAGTTTGCCATGGCGATTGAGGTTTTAAGCTTTGTGCCAAAGCCTTACATGTGGCTGGAGGCGGGGGAGGATTGTGATAATATATCGTAATAACAATAATCAATAATCAATAATACATACAGTATATATATATATGTACATGTATATGTACACACATATATATATATATACATATACATATATACATATAATGTTTATGTATATTATGTATGTATATATATATTCTGTATGTATATATATACATATTCTGTATGTATGTATATATATATTATATTATTATGTATATGTCTATTTGGTTTTGTATATATATATACACATGAATTTCCCAAATTTTCAGAACTTCCCCCATGAGGGTTGGTATGGTCGACCATGAGAATCCCTACACATGTTTTTGCGACATCAGTTAGGAGAATTTCAAGTTTCGGTGAAGAAATTTGACCCATGTTTGGTGTAATTTTAATTTTAAAAATGGTTGTGAATATCTGAAATATCTGAATTATCTTTGAACAATATTGAAATTATTTGGTGTTATTTCAAAATATGGTAAATATACTGGACCTGATTTTGTTCATCCAAAGAAAGATTAATCCAAACAGTTTTGGGTTGAACATGTATCAGCTCCTGTCATCAGGACATCTGTGAGTCCAAGATTTTTTGAGTGGGGATTGGCTTGCCTTGGGGGTCTTGAACGTGGGGATGGATGAAACGACGGGTGAAACCTATCAGCCCAGTAGCTGAGTGGTTCCTCAACGTGTAGCGCGGTCAAGCTTGTCGAGGTTTGTTCCCTAAAGCCGATGGTTTTCATCCTGCGGTGATGAAGAACAGGTTATCATGGGCTAAACGTGTCCAAACAGTCACAAGTAGTTTGTGAAAGTGCATGTACGTCTCCAATGATGGCTACATATGGCTACAGAATTTGGACCAAAGTCCTATTCTTCGTAAACTGTTGGTTTCAGTTTCTCTTATTACAGCGTCAAAATAGAATACCATGCTTATTGCTTGTGATATCCCGATGTCATGGCTTGAAATAATTTGAATCAGCAGTGTTCCTTGGATTACCTTGAAAACGTATCCCCCTTTTTGCTGCTCATTCGAGCCATTCCTATGTTCAAAGGAACCTCCTTTTCTCAAGAATCTAACCATCGTGTGGAAAAATCAACCGAGCATGCTTGGCAGTTTGGGCCATTTGTCTCATTGTTGCCTGCCAGTATTTCTAATATGTCACAAAGATATCTCGATCTCAAATTATTGCCGGAAAGGTCCTGTAGTTACAAAGATATCCTCATTTGAATAGCTTGAAACTCAACTGCTAACTAGTTGCTTGATGTTTTTCGCCGTTGCTGTTTCATCCCCATATCCCAATATTATGTGGTTTATCCATGTTCTTTCTAGCCATGGACGGATCGCTAAATTCCTTCATTAATTGGTGGTATTAGTATGAGGTCCCACACTGGTTCCTGGCAACTGCACTATTGCTATGTCACTATGTCATACTTGCTCACACACCCGATATTCCAGATTCCATATTCCGAATTCTTTGCGTATTGCTATTCCAGATGACTGCTATTTTGGGGATAATCACCTATCTTATGTATAATCACCCTGCTTTGGTAGAAGTATAATGCGATGTAGAATCACCCCATAGATATATTACCAGATTGCATTTGAACCAACTTTCACTTGTGAGTTGCTGCCTGAAAATAGTGTAAAATTGCTCATTAAGCATCCGTGGTCCTATAAAAATGCGATTTTGGGGGGGTATACCATGTTATACCCCACTTTCAGACACAGCCATATCATATGAATGATTAGTTGTATGTATGTATATATATACACATGTTTTTGGGGATGACGATCCATAATTCCTAGCTATTTTGGCTTAAAAACATGGATTCCATTGGTTTTGACATGTACCCTTATATTTGATGTAGCCAGAAATACAAGGCATAAGTAACAATCAAATCGCAAATAAAGTGGTATATCTCACCATATGGAGGTTTCCTAAGTCATGGGGGGGTAGCCATCATCCATTTTTGGGGATGTTCTTCAGCTATTGGGGTACCCCCAGCCATTGGGACACTTCCATTTCATCAGATTTCACCAGATTGAAGGGAGATTTAATGGTGGTTTAATGGGATTTAATGGGATTTATGGAAGGAATGATGATTAATGAGATTTCACCACATTTCACCAGATCATTTCACCTGATTTCGCTAGGTGGGGTCCTACATCGGAAGTAGCGCCATCACCACGGCGAAGGTCCTGAAGCAGATGCGCCTGAACTGTGGTGTGGTGTGTCACCTGGCGAAATGGCGGTGGAGATATGAAGTAATGGTGGTTTAATGGGATTTAATGGTGGTTTAATGGGATTTAATGGTGGTTGAATGGGATTTAATGGTGGTTAAATGGGATTTAATGGTGGTTTAATGGGATTTAATGGGATTTATGTGGGTAAAACGATAATAGATGTTAATAGATGTTCATAGTACCAATAGTCATAAATCATCAATAATGATCAAACATTACTAATGTTTAATGGGATTTCATGGGACACAGATAAGGGAATCTTAATGGGAACATGGTGATTTAACCAGCAAGCATGGGGATGTAAGCTAGTATAATGAGATATAATGTGGGTAAAACCATTTTCCCATTAATGACCACTATTAATATTTTTTTAACAACCATTAACTATCATTAACTGTTATAGGGGATAATAGTAGGATAATCATGGTATAATAAGGGCATAATCATGTAATATCAAACTAATGTGGGTAAACCAATGCCATAAACCACCCACGACTGGGAATGGTAACAATACCACCTATAAAAATGGTGATGACTGGGGGATGTTTTATGAAATTGTTTTACCCACATGAGAAATCTTCTGTGGAAATTGGATGGCGCAACATGTTGTGGAGGTTTTTCAGCATCAAGCTTGGGGCTTTGAAGCATCATGAAACATCGAGTCCAAAAAATATATAATTTGGGTTAACCAAAACTGGTTGGTGGTTTGAGACATGACTTTTATGACTTTCCATTCAGTTGGGAATGGAAAATCATCCCAACTGTTACTCACTCCATCATTTTTCAGTGCCGGGGTAGGGAATAACCACCAGAAAATGCCGGTAAAAACTGGTCCGAGAAGATGGTGCCTATGGAAAGATCCACCATTTTAGATGGGAAAACTCACTATTTCAATGGCCATTTTCAATAGCTATGTAACAAATTACCAGAGGGTACCCAGGTTATTTGTGGAACATGTTGGGTTTGATAATTTTACTTCAAGGAAGTGGCATGACCCGGATCTTTTTGAGTTCTTGTCAAGTAACCATCTGGAGGAATTGTAACGACCTCACATCGCGACGGCCTTGAAAGTATGGGATAGCTATTCCAGCATTTCCTTATTTCAGGTTAGTGACTCATCATATTTTTTCCAGCACCATAGTTCAGGGTTGCGACAGAGTTGAGTGGTAGGAAGTGGCAGCCTCAGGTTTAAAACAAATTGCAGGGACGCATGTGGAGCGGGTATCTAACTAATTCTAATATATATATATATATCTAAATGGCTAGAAAGTGGAGTATGTACTCCCTACTTGTTCCTTGGCTATGTCCGCTCTGTACGCCCAATTGCCCGTTGCGGACCGTCCACTAGGCCCTCGTTGGATTTTCCCCTTGCTGCTTGGTGGTTTCACCGTGTTTCACCATGGACACAGCTGGAGATGCAGAGGACGTGACAATGCCAAGCTCCACATCCCATCCCAGATATAGTTTTGGGTTTCAAATATCACATATGTATATATATATATATATATATGTATATTCATATGTATATATATATATATATTATTATGTATATATATATATATACATATCACAAAGATCAATTTGACTTTGACTTCTGTAGTTTTTATGTTGCGACCAGTCAGCACGACCCCAGCACCGTATGGGGTTAGCCTTCATGAGTTCCAGCAAATCAATCACCTATCCCCCTGGATTTATAGCATCTTTGGATGTGCATCCCACTTCCAACTGGGCTTCTCCCAGCATATGTTTCGAATATACCTGGGACCCCCATATATGCCTTGGTCATAAGTGGAACATTCCATTCATCATTCATCAAACTGGGATTCCATATCCATATATATATATACTGTACATATATATATAGTTAATATAGTATTATATAGGCATTATCTATCACTGTGTAATAGGCATTATTTATCACTTTAATATCATCCACCAACGAAGTCGATGTTTCGACGAGGTATCGATCCGTTCACCGGGATGGTCGACATGTGGGCGGATCGCAAGGTGAAGCCATGGGATCTCATGGATGGCATTTTTGGTGACTTAAGCACCTTAAAAATGCTAGGGCTGCTAGGATTTTATGGGATTTATATGGTGGAAATATGAAGTAATGATGGTTTAATGGGATTTAATGGTGGTTTAATGGGATTTAATAGTTGTTTAATGGGATTTATATCGTAGATAATGGGAATATGGGTCAATGGTCCATTTTTTCATGGGAATAATCATGTTGAATGGGATTTCATATCATATTTTGTAGATAATATATCCCAGATGCTCCATGGTGCTGGAATATTTAGCTACGAAACTGGTCCATTTTGGTGGTGAAGGTAGGTAAATATACATGGAGTATCTGGGTATGATAAACCATGGTTCAGTGACTATGGGAAAAAAAACAAACATCTAGTTATAGACTGTGTAGATTTTAATTTTAGTGCGGGAATGGAATTTTGGCCGGGCATGTTCATGCCTTTGCCATCCTTTGTCCATTTGTTGGGCCACATTGATGGGTACTTTGAAGGTCCAGGTGTTATATGATTATACAACATGTTGTATATACATAATTATATACATATACACACTTGAATGGAACAAACAGGATTCTCACAGCTCTGTGTTGATCTTTGGCCTTGTGCTGATCAAGACACAGAGGTTGACCAGGCTTGTTTTCTAAGGCACCTTGGATTACTGCGCAAAATATTTCTTGGAGATCCGGTATTCATCCAGTTATATTCCATTTCCAGGGAAGCCATTTCAATAAGTCATGAATATCCAGTATATCCATATATATATATATATATCCATCAGTATTCCATCATTTGTAGATGATTTGATGGGGATTTTGAAGACTTTTTGTCCAGCCGTGTTTGCCCTGGCGCGGTGGCATGCTGTGGCGAGGCATTCCGCACGCACTTTGGGCTCCTGGAGCGGCAAAATGTGGCTGTCGGATGGCTCGGTGCAACGAAATGAAATGGGGGCATTGAATGAACCAAAAGGGATTCACCCCAGCCACTGAACACGTTTTTTTTTGAGGTTTGTAAACAAAAATGGGGAGCCCAAGTGGCAATTGGAGTGGGGAAGATCAAGATAAACCACAGGATTTTGGTGGTTTTTAAATGTGTTAAATCTTTGGCACCCATAATTTGTATGGCACATGAAAAAGGTTCAACCGAAAATCAGCCAGTCTTGGTCATCCACTTTAGGACTTGTGGCGAAATTTCAGCGACTTGAATCAAGGGAAAGAAATCCATTTCGAATGAGAAATAATGAACAGGGACTTCAACTTCATTTCTGGTACCACACTTAGGGAATGGAGAAATGATGCTGCAGATCCAATCCATAACCACTGTTCCATTCTCCATTTAGCACCAGTAAGATTTTAGATATTTTAGGGCATTCCTTTCCTGAGTGTTGCCTCCATCCATTGCTTCATCGCGATTTTTTTCTGAATCTCCTGGATCTCTCCTGGATCTGAGGATGGACCTTTGTTGATGGATGAATTTGGCCATTCGCGGATCTATGAGATGTTTCTTGCCAACGTCCGTTCTCGTGGCCATCAGGACGGGCTGCCGGTGATCAACTGTTGGGCCCCATGGCGGCAGGAACTCAAGTCATGGATGTTGTTTTTGTTTAAAAAAAACTGAACATGTTCTAAAGTTCTACAGATAGCCCTGGCTTAAAATGATATTTTTGAGAAATTGGATGGTTCACTGCGGTTCACTGGTCATACCATCCCATGGCAATCATAGTGTACTGGAATCCCTGAACCCAAATGTTCAATCCGATTAGACAGGTGTTCCGGTGTCGCCCTTATATGATTATAAGAATGCGGCGCCCTTATCATCAACATTATGATAAGTAAATTATACGTATTATATGATCAGCGTATACGATGAATAAATAATATATATATATATATCTGATTGGTGGTTTGGAACATTTTCCATATGTTGTGAATAATACTCCCAACTGACTTTCATATTTTTCAGAGGGGTTGAAACCACCAACAAGATATGGTTTTTCTTCGCCCTCAAGAAATTATAGTGTAGTTGGATGTGTTATTTCTTCATGTTGGAGTTTGCAAGCCCTGACCAAACTGTCAATGGCCCGAGTATTACAGCCAGAAAATTGTTTTTTTTGTTTGTTTTTTTAAAGTCATTTATGGGGATGAAACAATTATCAATCAACATCATTATCATCATCATGTTTTCCCGCCACTGTGCAGTCTTTCGTCTTAGTTTTCAGGTCAGAACTCCGGGTCGGTTGATGAATCTGAATGGATTCGTGGCGAAGTGTTTCAATCCTTTCCAAGTCATACTGGTTGGTGGTTTCAAACATGATCATAGGAAAACCATAGGAAAACCATAGGAAAACCATAGGGAAATGGATATTTAACTGGTTGGTGGTTTCAAACATGTTTTTATTTTCTAGAATATATGGGATGTCATCCTTCCCATTGACGAACTCCATCATTTTTCAAGATGGTTATTGCACCACCAACCAGCATAAGCTATCTTGATATCGTGACCGTTTCAATTGATATCTTGACAGTGTCAACTCAGGAGATGTTTGAATCGTGTCGAATCCATTCAGATCGCAAGAAAGTAGACCACCCTGGATGGGTAGTTTAAATCATGTTTAATCCTTTACCCTCTGGTAAACTAACGTAGCTATAGAAAATGACCATTATTAATGTGTAAATCCACTATAAATGGCCATTTTCAATAGCTACGTTAAATTACCAGAGGGTATATAATATGTTGCTATTAACTTGGAATATCTACTAACCGGCTAAGTTTTTTCTTGGTTATCTCCAATCAACAATTTTCCATTATAGATTTGGTTAGATACTCCCATACATGTATTTTGTTGCTATTAAATTGGCTATCTAAGATTGGCAATGGAAAAATCCAGAATGTCCACTCTCAGCGATTGCCAGTGATTTCACTGACCTCTCGAGGACTACGTCTTGCCGCTCAGGGTCTGGAACCTAGGTCGAACCTGGGCTGGTCAGCTGGTGCTTCAATCATGAAACCGACCACTTTATATCAGTTGATTGAGTGATTTTACCAAGCATAAAAGGGTGGTAAAACACCAACAGCAATCAGATTTCTGCGTAGGGATATGGGGATATAATGGGAATACAATCAAATATAGAAGGCAATAGATTGTGGGGTTAAATGGGATTGATTGTTAATGTATATTATAGATGTGTGTAGTGAGTTTAGGCTAAGTTCATTTCGCCACTGCGGTGCCCCGAGGTGAGTAGCATCACAGGTTTGAGGTTGTTGAGGAGTGAAACGAAGGGCTGGACGTTGCTGGGAGCGATTTTGAAAGCAGATGGAAACAGCCCTTCGTTTCCCATGGAAAAGATGGAAAACCCACTGAAAACAATTACTATTTGAATGGGAAACCATGATTTGTTTTGTTTTTTTAGTGGGAAAGTATACATGTTTTTTTTTTAAAAAATATGTTAATATGATTTAATATGTGTTTCATTAAAATATCGCAAGTTTGCGCCATTTTGTTCTCGCAACTAAGCCAGCACTTTGTTTCGGGACTTGTTTAGATGAAGCAGTTGTTTTGAGAAAAAAACGTGACTTGGATGGACTAGGCTGACTTCATGGTGCCTTGTCTGAGCCGCAATGGTGCAATGGTCCATTGCAACCTACACTGTGCCCCCCAGTGACAGCTTGGTTTACAAAGCCATGAAATCATAGATATATCCACCACAATAGAATACAATAGCTATAGCCTAGGTATTGATCAACTTAGCCAACGATTGTCCACCCTTTTGCAACGGAGCAGAAAGTGGGCATAAGTCCCAAATCGATGGTTACTTGGAACTTGCTCCCATCCTTTGACAAGATGATTTGCGTCTCAAGCAGGCTATGCTTCGGGTGCTTTGGATAGTGATGTAACATATCCCACATAACCCAGCCAGGTTGATATCGAACCTTCATAGATATCCCAAATATGTCCAAACTATCCAAGCTATCCATAGATATCCCAAGTTGATATCACATATCCCGTCGTCACGTCGTCACGTCGTCACGTCGCCAGGACCCTCTATGAGCAGGGCCGCATTGAACGCCCTCCGGAGGCACGTCGAAGGGATTGGTTTATGGTGGATGGATAGAAATATAGTGACATAGATCGATTTATAGATATATAGATCCGATTTATAGAACCATAGACAAGTATAATACATATAAATAGATACGTACACAGTGGATTCATAGATACATAATATATATATATATACACACACGCATATATATATACACATAGATAAATATAGACAAATAGATAGGGATATAATTCTACACGCAGTTTTCATTAGATCAAGAAGTAGATAGACACATAGATAGATGAACAGAGATATAGACAGACCAACTGACTGACGGATGGGTATTCATATATATATAATAGATAGACAAACAGATAGCTGGCTAAGCAGACGGACAGACAGACAAACAGATAGATAGTTAGACAGATAGATAGCTGGATGGATGGACGGATCGATGGATAGATAGATAGATTGGGTTATTGGTTCATTCATTCATTCATTCATTCAGTCAGTCAGTCAGTCAGTCATTCATTGATTGATTGATTGATTGATTGACATGTAGATATATAAATAGTGATAGATAGTGATAAATAATGATAAATAGTGATACTGTAAATAGTGATAAACAGTGACAAATAGTGATAAATATTGATGAATAAATAGATAGATAAATAGAAACATATATAGATAGATAGCTTGATAGATAGACAGACATACTGCTTAGTATGTAAGTATTTATCTAGTCATTTTAGGATTCTACACGAACTTGCAACTGGGACCCTCTTCTTGTGGGATGCACTCGCTTTGCGACGAAACATGACCAACCTCGTTTACCCAGTGAGGTTTAACCCTTGCCCGATGCCCAATTTTATGGTCACCATCCTCCATGATCTGCAAATGGTTCGACACTCTCATTTTCAATGAAGAAGATACCAGCGGGTTACCTGCTTTTGACCTAGCTTTCATAAACATTTTTTTGTCAGCATCTGATGAAAATGATTCATCCATGTGTTTGACGGCCCAATCACATAAAATCCCACAAAATAAATCCATCAGAAGCTGTTTAAGTGGTGTTTATAAAATGTATAAATCACCAAATCCATGTGTTTATCAATCCATGTGTTGGTTCCACCTTTTGTTGCTGAACACATACCGAAAAAACCACGGGCCAACGTCCGTTCACCGCAGATCATCTACCTGGATTCCGCGCATGAAGCGGGGGAGACGCTCTTGGAGGTGTCGGAGTTTGATGGCTTTTCGATCGTGGTTTTATGGGCCATTCATATGGGAATCTTCATGGATTCATGGGTGTATTGATACAAGATTCATACTACTTGATGATGGAACTACACTTTTTTGGGGGTGCAGTTAGGAATTGATTTTTATGGGTAATACTGTAACCCCCAATAGCTGGGATATACAGTAACCCCTAAAACTATGGTTACATGTCCACTTACAACTAGAACTGCACCTCCAAGTAGTGGATTCTGGGAAATGACATGGGAGTTGGGTCACATTTGGATAACGTTGGATAAATTTGGTAGAATGATTTCGTGTTAATTCCATGATTCCAAATTTGATGGTCCGAATTGGATCTAACATGATCTAAGTACCTTCTCCAAAGTGAAACAAGAAACGATTCCAACATGCTCTAATGGTCCCCATTGTCCCCATGGTCCCCATGGTGCTGGAATATTCACCGACATTTGAGCCAATGTTTGGGTAAATGTTCGGTTTTCATGTGTTTTCAATGTTTGAAAAATACCAGCATTGACTGGAAAATCAATGGATTTATCCATTTGATTTGGGGTACCCGGGGTACCCGAACAGCAAATGTCCATGTTTACTGTTTGGTTATAATAACATATCCTGCATTCCTGGTTGCATTAGGTATTAAATTAATTATACTTATAGAAACAAACGGTAATTGGAAATTGCGGATGTAATTGATCCTGAGCTTTACCATGCATGAACTATTTGCGGAAGCAGATTGTGGCGGAAATATGTGGGTGAAGCCAAAACTGATTGAACTGCAGCGCTTAAGTGGCACGTTGCATATACACTTGACACTTAGATTCACATGGTTTAACATCATGTTCCTTTTCTGCGATGTGATGGATCTGGTTTGTTTGGACAGTGATATCAAATACTATGAACTATGATAGCTTCCTTAACCTGGAAATTGCATTTATTTGTTTGGACAAGACACTTGAATACATGTACATCCATTATAACAATACCCCATGAGATTTATGTTTATACACATGTATCAGTATACCCCTGGAAAAGTCTGTTGAATAGTACATCAAACCCAACAATACATATGTTATCAAAATGTTGAATTAATTGGTATGTTCATTTTTCATGACTTCAAACTGTATATAGATGTAAAACGGACGCTACGTAAATATGTAATATATCAACTATTATTTCCTGTTTCAAATATATATATATATATATACATTTACATACATATATATGTATATATAGTGGTTTTCTGCTTCACAATAGTTATATTTCATGATGTACATCATCAATATAACATAACTATATTGTGTTATGGTATATAGAAACCATTTTATATATATATAGACATTGCAATGCAAATGTTTTTTTCGGTAGTACCATAATTATTGCATATAATTGTAGTGATATGTATATATATATTATTTCTATACATTTATCTATATATATATATATATATCTCTCTCTCTTTATTTGCTATGTAGCAACCCCCAAAACGATATAACAGTAAAGTACCACTAAAATGGTGATTAGTTGTGGTTCTTTCGTTTTAGGGGTTGCTACTTGTATTTCAAACACATACTATAGTACATGATAATAGCAATTTAGTACTATACAATACTTAATAACACTAACATAATACTAACTTAATACTAACATAATACTAACATAATACTAACATCATAATACTAACATAATACGAACACAATACTAACATAAGACTATTTACTTACATAATACTCACATAATACTAGCATAAGACTATACTATATACTAAATACTATATACTAGATCCTAGATACTACATACTATATACTGTATACATAATACTACTATATACAGAATAATAGGGAAATAATAACATAGTACTATACTATGTATATACTTTGTATTTTATACAATATTCCATAAACTATAGACTATACACTATACACTAGATACTAGACAATACATGCATATACTATATACTATATTATGTATATACAAGATACTGTATAAAAATACTATATACTTTCATATGCACACACGCACGCACGTACATATCTACCTACATGCAATTTTTGATTTGTTTCAATATTATCATGTAATCATTTATATAATCGTGCTATTTTTTTTTATATATCATATTTTCTACAGTACTCATAGTTGATTTTTGTCAAATTAGACATCTATATTTGTCATATTCTATATTGCACATCTATAGATGATACAATCTAACTAGTTCCATACATCTCCCTATTGTAGCCCGTAACAGTTATGACTGGCAGGAGTTGTTCTATCCCGTCTGTAAACGTTGAGCGTCATTACTGGGTCATTATTATGATTATATCACCTTGAAATCCCATCAAATCCCATTAAACCCAACATATACCATAGCTTTTTCATAATCAAAATACCATCAAACCCCATTAAAATCCAGCAACTCAACCATTAAATGGTGATTATATCATTATATCTACTGGAATTTAACTGTGATATCTCATCATTATGATTATATATCACCATCCAATCCCGTTAAGTCCCTATTTTTCTCCAGGGTGTCAGATCCCATCATTTTGATATATCACCATCAAATCCCATTAAATCAGTTTCTATGGTGATTGTATCATAGTAAATGGTGTTATATGGTGATTATCATAGTGGTGATAACACCATAGTGATGGGATAACATCATGACCATAGTGATGGGATAACATCAAATCCCATTAAATCATTTTCTATGGTGATTGTATCATTTTGTACTATCCCATGATCAAAATACCATCAAATCCCATTAACATACCATCAAATCCTATTAAAATACCATCAAATCCTATTAAAATACCATCAAATCCTATTAAAATACCATCAAATCCCATTAAGATACCATCAAATACCATCAAATCCCATTAATTTAATGGTGTTATCCCATCACCATCCGTCATCCCATCATCCCATGAAATCCAGGTCCAAGAGGCCTGGCGCCTTCTGGCGGCTCCCGGCGTCCTCTTTGGGGACGACTGGTCCTGGTCGGCCCCGGACCGGGCGGAGATGTTCGGAAAAGACCGGGGATTTGTTCCTCCAAAATGTGACTGAAGATGTCAGTTTCTGTCAGTTTAAGATCTTTGAAGTGGGTGAACTATGACGTAATTTAGCCTGCTTTGGCCAGAAATGGTTGATATTTGGATGATAAAGATACCTGAAGATGGATGAGATGCATAGCAGATGGAACAAAAGGCCTTACATTTAGAGATCATGATTTGCTGCAGGAAGGCCGCCCCATATGTCCACCATAAATTCAATCCTTAGCCTAGTTACAAGCCAACTCACCCATCATGTGTGGGTTGTAGAACAAGAATGTGTTTAAGAAGAAAATGTCTTTCCAAGCACCAAATTTGGGACTTAACAGCAGAAACGATGATTTTATCCACAGACATACATAGAGATTTATGGTTTGAACATGTATAGATATAATTTTCAGAAAGGTTTGTTTCAACCAACAAGATTGTGGATTAATGCAATTTAACCTGCTACTGGTTCGCAAACCCAAGTCGAAACGATGCCCATGCTTTTCCATTTCGGATTGTGCTAGACTCCTAGACCAGATCCAATTTGGTTCACAGGGCCATGGGATTGCCGCATCATTTGGGTCTGCTCGCAGCATCGACGCAGGCCGGGTGTGCAGTCGGACGTGCTGCAGTTTGCCGCCCGGCTGATGCAGCGACCCTTGACGAACGAGGAGTGCATCGTCAACGTTGAGAGTACCCTCCGGCAATCAAACGTTGCCATTATAAATGGAGATTTTAATGGAAACATCGACTATAAAATTATAAAAGGGTGAATTGTCTATGGCCATGTTGGATTACCAGAGGCTACCCAGCTAATTATTTGACGTTCATCCTGGATTTTTCATAAATTTAGAAATAACATATAAAAATATGTTACGGGATGTTAGGGGTAACCCCCAATTTTGCTAGTCACGTGAGTGTCCATCCGGGGCTGACATTAAGATACAAATCTACGTCATGTTTGGCAATTCTTTGCCCACAAGTACAAAGGAATGGGGTTGGGTAAGGATTTAGGCATCAAACGAATTAATCGACAACACTCGAGTTCTAGGGTTTACCAACCACTGACATAAAACAACTAGGTTTCTTCGTATCTAAATTGGCCATGTTGCCCTGGGGCCAATATGGGCCAATATGGGCCAATTGGGTTCACACTTTGTGGGTGTTAACCAAGCTGCTTCTGTTGGTGCTTGTGAAGTCAACATGTTCTGCTGGTTTCTTGTTGCATGATGCTGATCAATTTTGATGGTCCAAAGTCCAGTTTGTCCCTGTTTTTTGGTGGCTTCAGATCCCCATTCTCAAAGGCGCCAGTGAATCACGACTTTCAAAGGCGGGTCAAATGGAGGTTTCCATAGTCATGGGGGTACCCCAAAATGGTTGGTTTATAATGGAACATCCGATTAAAACGGATGATTTTTATTGGTACCCCTATTTCAGTAAACCTCCAAATATGTGTTCTTGCTGGAAAAAATGGGTCTTGTTGTTCTAGATCAACTTCCCTTTTCCTGGGTGACAGGATCTGATTTTGTGTGCTAAACTCCTCCGGCTTTTTGTGGGGTCAAAGCCACCATCTCGGAATTGGTGGGAACCTTTAACTAGAACATGCAGGACATCATGGTGTTTTCCTTCTATTTGGTGAGATTTTAATATGTTTTCCGGATCAAACTTGGATAGATACTTTCATACTTTACTGCTGGAAATGGAGATATACATATATAATCATATATATATATACTAACCTTAGTAACCGAAGACCAAGACTGGGAATGGTTCCCGGTTCCGATTTATGGTGGATGAGTGGGTTAACCCCCTGAGTTGGTTAGATCCCCATGAACTCATGGTGAAGTCCCGGATTTCATCCCATGTCCAAAACTTTCGTGAAATCTCGAGTTTTCATAATGGTTTTCTATGGTTGCTCATGATGTTTTTATGGTTAAACCATCTGAAACCGCCATGAAATTTCCGAAAATCACTGGGCTGAAAAATACCGGTAAACGGTAAACGTTTACAGTTCGCTATAGAAAATCACCATTTTTAATAGGTAGTCATCAACTATATTTCTACAATGTGAGGCCATTGAAATAGTGGATTTTCCCATTAAAAATATAAAAAATAGTGATTTTCCATAGCTATGTAACAAATTACCAGAGGGTAGTCATCAACTATTTCTATGGAACATGTTCCATAGCTTTTTGTGGCTGAGTCGGTAGGAGCTCCACCGTTTTGATTGGCCCACCAAAGCAGCCTTTCAGCCGGCGCGCTGAAAATCCGCCGTTGTTTGGGGCGGATTCGTTGGGATGTGGTAGCTGTTTGGTTGTTTAAATATGTTTACAATATGTTAATACAATATATATATATATATATACAATTATATATATATATATATAATTATATATATGATGTTTCTTGATTAGCGTGTAGTTCATTTTGTTAATGGTTATAATATGATTCTTAGATGTACGTATTTATGTGTAGTAACTGGAGAGTCCAGAGAAAAGCAACTGGTGAATTGTCGGGATAGTATTTTATAGCCAGCTAAACATTGCCTTCCTTGAGGGTACTTAAGCTGGTTGGTGGTTTGGAACTGTTTTTTCCATATATTGGGAAGAATCATCCCAACTGACTAATATTTGTTCAGAGGGGTTGAAACAACCAACCAGTAAGGTTTGGCATCTACATAGGACGGCAAGGTGAAAGGAATTCTGAGATCTCTGAAGTCACTGGCGGAACTCACCAGTGCGGGTAGATATGAATATATGGGAAGCCGGAAATAGATGCTTACCCTTCGGTAATCAAACATGGCAATTGGAAATCTTCAATGGATATGTTCAATGAGAAGTTGTTCAGTTGCCATGCTTGAGTACCAGAGGCTGAACATGTTTTTATTGTCTTCATTCGGAAATGTAGTTATATCATTTGTTTACCCGGTGTGGTTAAATCATTTGTCCAACGATCTGGACGACATGTAAGTACTTGTACCAAAAACGGCGCGACGTCAATGGAAGGAAATTTGATTGGGGTAACGATCCGAAAATTATATAACATCATGGAATCCGGGGGGGTGGGGGGGGTTCTGAGCTTATCATTTAAGCTCCTGATAAGGCTGGGAAATGATAAACACCTATTAAGGCCTTATGAAGGTCTTATTAAGCTTTATTAAGGGCTTATTAAGGCTTATTAAGGGGTTATCCTTTAAGGCCTTTATTCAGGTCTTATTCCCCATGGATAGCTGAACTTCCTTATCCATTGCTTATCCAAGGCAACGGGTGATTTGAGCCACAACCAACAAAGGGCATTTGGGATTTCTGCAGTGCTTGCGATGTGTGTTCACCATGTTCCTCAATTTTGGCAATTTTGGGAATCTAGGGTCCTGAGGGGTCATTTTGCCGGGGGGGATATGCAGAATAGCTTGCTGTCTCTCGCTTATCCAAGGCTTATCCAATGCTTATCATTTTAAGCCCTTATTAAGCCCTTATTAAGCCCTTGTTAAGCCCTTGTTAAGCCCTTATTAAGCCTTTAGCCACCCAACCCCCACCCCAAAATCCAGGTCAAATCAGTCTTAGACCTCCCAGACTTTCAATGAACACCCGGAAATTTACCTTTCTTTCTGAAAATGCTCTGATAATCCTTGCTTATCCATGGCTTATCCAGGCTTATCCAGGCCCCCCCCTAGACACCCCCCGGGACACCATGATAATAGTTTATTAAATTAGTTTATCCATGTTTATCCATGATTTATTATAGTTTAATACGGTTAACTATCCCTTATTTCAGGTTGGTTAATATGGCTAACCATCCGAAGATTGCCGAACTTTTATTTTTCACCATCTGTGATCATGCATCAAAACCTATGACCATTTGTGTACACCCATCTAGCACCCCATCTAAAATCTAAAGCCACGAGCTCTGCAGAATCATCTTATCACCATTTTCCTTGCGCCAGCTGCCCGCGGAGACGGCAGGTGAAGGGGCTCGCAGTGGTAGATGAAGATGATGGTGCTTGGATGCTGTCAGGGGAACTCAGCGAACGCGGGAAACCAAGGGTTGAGAAGTGGCCCTCTGTGTGAAGCGGCGACTTGCCGTGGTTGGGATCCATGGTCCCACCTCGAAATATTGCCGAATCAGTCTTTGAATCGGTTTTATGACCAACTTTGGTGGATCTTTGTTGCCAGATGACTTCCACATCTCAGGCTTCTCAGCCCAAGTTGTTTGATGAGAATCTGACTTCTTTTCAAAAGCTTGTGCTTGTGCATATAAAACTAGCTTGTGGCTGGGTCCTGTTGGATGCTTTTCTGCATGGCAACCGCAACCTTCCTGTAATCTTAATGTGAAGTTAGAGCAATCCAAAAAGACAATTAATAACACCAATGTGCTACCTAGACAGAATACCCCTGGGTAAGCTGATGTTCTTGTGGGTGATGATTCATTCAACATACCACGGGTTTCTTTTCATGCTTCTGGTCCTGGTCTAGGTGTGGCCTGGGACCTAGGTTCAAAGAGGCAGCAACTGAGTAATTCTGCGCAAACCAAAGAGCTCTCGCTTGTGCGGAAAAGAACGACGCATGTTAAACGTGTCCTGGTGCTGTTTCCCTGCTGCTGTTTCCCAGACTTGCATGTCTTCCTAGTTTGAAGGACCTGAAGGATATCCGGAGTCAAATGTTGAGTACAGTACAGTAACAAATTACATGTCTCGTAATATTTCTCGCCCATATTCGAATTCCAAAAGGTTTTTTGGGTCTCCTAAAATCCCAAGATGACCGAGTTGACCGGCATAGTTGGCATCAAGCCTTGTCGTCTAAAGCCTTGTCGTGGGCATGTCATCGCCAGGCAGATCCAAAGGCCTCTGAGCACAGGCGGAGATCATGAGGGTAGGAGGTAAAACCTGGTTATGGGTGCATATGGGTTAGCTGGAGGATTAGTTGACACATGTACATATATATATATTGTATATTATTGTATATTAATATATAATATTATATATTTATATTTACATACATGGATTAGTTAATCAGAACTTAGTACAAACTAACGGTAGGTCACGCCGTGGCATCATCACTGTGTGCTGTGGACACAGTGATGATGCAACCCTATGCTATTTGCAGCTGATGGAGATCCTTCTCATGACCGCCATTTTGCTGATTTTGCCCAGTTCTGTACACATCTTTTCAGGTAGGTTTTTTTCGTCCACTGTTCTGTTCCGTCACCACAACCAATGATAGGACCTTTTCTTTCAGCAGCGTGTTCACAACATTATGACCTTCACATTTGGTTTTGAAGTCTAATTGCTTGGAAACTGCTTTTGAGAGTGTAGCACCAAGAGCGTGTTACAAGTTGCATGAACAAGTTAAGAGCGTAGCATCAAGTGTGTGTTACAAGTTGCTTGAACAAGTTAAGAGCGTAGCATCAAGAGCATGTAACAAGTTAAGAGCGTAACATCAAAGACGTGTTACAAGTTACCTGATCAAGTTAAGAGCGCAGTATTAAGAGCGTAGAAACCCCATCCCACCCCACCCCATCCCAATTCCACGAAGTCCCATAAAACGCACAGTGCCCAGTTCACGGCGTTAGCAATTACCCTTGCATTTTTTATAGCTGGGGATATAGTCAGCTTGCCATCTTAGGTGATAAGTGCACGGTGTCTAAGCTTAATACTGAACATAGCATCGTCATCCGCCCTTACCATGGCCATGGCACGACGTCACGAGGCTCTTTGTGACCAAAATCGCTCCACAGATCACCCAGCAGGCGCGACGTGAGACATAGCCAATCCCCATGGCGAAACGAACCCGTGGATTGGCTTGGCAATTTCGGTTGACAAGATATCTTTCAGTCTATCATCGCCATAAGATGTATCCTAGTACCTTTGAAATACACTGTCTATTTATGCATATATATATGATTGGTGGTTTGGAACATGTTTTTTCCATATATTGGGAATAGCAATCCCAACTGACTAATATTTTTCAGAGGGGTTGAAACCACCAACCAGATATATATATATATATTATAAAAGATATATTCAATTCTATTCACCTCATTGACATTTTTCACCATGTCTCACATGGTTTTGGATTAACAATTGAAGCCCACAGCTTTTGATTCAGTTTTTGTGAGAACTTCGTCTTGTGAAAGCCCTACAAAAATTCCTAGCTGAATTCCAACTTGAATGGGAGCGTTTTGGGATCTTCCTAGCAACACTATAAACAAACAAGTAACTAGATTCAATACATGCACTATTTAGTTCAAAATCGGAGAGCCCGTTGCTTCAAAACATTTATAGTTTTTGTCTAAAGTAAACGGATCCAAAGAGAATCTCCATGGTGTCTGGCTGTTTCGGTAGCAGGTGAGTTCGACAACTATGCAAATAGAGACGGAAAAAAACACGCTTGTCTCAAGCGGAGGATTCCCCCCAAAAATGGCAGTGTTGATGTGGCTTTCGATATCATGACGGTCCCCCAGTCCAAAACCATCCAAAACCCCGCCGTTCCAGGACGTGGAAGCGCACTTCCAGCAGTTCGGCAGCACCACAGATGTCTATTTGCCCTTCATCCCAGGTCGACCCGGTCATAAGGCGGGGCATCCCTGGGTTTATGGCCTTCATGTCATTGCCAAGTCGGTGATTTTTGGATGTGTTTGATCCACAAAAAAAGACGGGGATTACCCTCTGGTAAACTAACATAGCTATTGAAAATGGCCATTAATAGTGGATTTTCCCATTAAAAATTGTGATTTTCCATAGCTATGTTAAATTACCAGAGGGTATTTTTTCAAGAACATGTCTGGTTGGTGGTTTGGAACATGAATGGATTATTTTCATTTATTTCCCCCAATAGTTGGGATGATGATCCAATCTGACGAACTCCATCATTTTTCAGAGGGGTAGGTAACCACCAACCAGATGTAAAATATATGTGAATAGGATATAAATTTGATGTAATATGATCATTGGATCCCCAAGACGGATCATTACACTTCTAGATGCAAAAGTAAATCGCCGTCGCCATGGGACAGGATTTCAGATACCATGACTTGACCATGACTTAACCCGGGTCCGATCGGCAGTCGATATCTAGAAAGTATAAGTAGTGCATTTTTTGGATACTGTGTGTTGGTTCAGATTTTGAATTCAATCTTGATGGTCCAAAATAGCCCACTTTTGGTTATTTTTGGTAGATCCCCATTATGAAAAAGTGTTGCTCTCGGCCCGATTTCTGGTTTCAGGGGAATGGTGCTTGACTTGCCAAGCACCTAGAAATGGAGGTGGATTCATTTGCAGCGAAACGACCACGTGTTTTGTTTTGGTTCCTTTTGAAACCCCAAATCCATTTATTGGTGAAAGTTCCGAGTAGCAAGCCATTTCTTGGAATCAGATGGGTATTTATATATAAATTGTGTTTTTGCGGCCCCTAACCGCTCGAATGTATCCCTAGATGCGTTTGTAGTACCCAAAAAAAACGAAACGGAATATCATAATATATATATATATATCATAATTATCATGATTCCCTGGACATATTTTAAAAAATTGGGGGATACCATGTTCAGAAAATCATGGTTCCCAAAACCCCGCCATGTTTCATGGTGAAGTCCTGCCCCAGGGTTTTGCCTTTGTCTCCTTCAGTGGTGAGGAGTCCGTTCAGGCTGCGGGGAATTCCACACCTACCCAGACAACACAGTTTAGCAAGGGAATTCTACATAATTGGGACATGTTGGGACCATCTATAGGGGGTGTTTAATATTAGGGGCATTGGGATTATAGATCCAATACATACAAAGTCATACAAAACAATGTTTTCATTTAGGTGGCGTTTCATATTTGTGGGAACGAAGTAGTATGTTTCTGTCAGAAACATTGTGGTATTTGGAGCAGAAAAGATTTGATTTTCAGCATCTGACATCGCCAGGCAACCAGCAAGATAGAGGGCTTCAGGAGACCAATACTATGATAACATTGCCAATGATCGGTACATAGACATAGTTCAGAATTCAAAACAAAACGCCCCAACCACTGGAATCGTTGAAAGAACACTTGCACAATCAATCGATTTGACATTGAATTGTGTGTGCATACACTCGAATTCACGCAACCAGTATGTGGATATATATATATATATATATGATATATGTGGATAAAACCCCAAAAGCCCTGCTCAAAACCGTACGTTACCGCTTTGAAACGGCGGATGAACAACGGGACATCGGTATCAACCAGGGCCATCTACGACAGTCCAAGGCACCGGGACACCAGGGGAACTCGCCAGGCGGCCCTGGCCAATGCCCCACATTATATCAATGGTGCAGAGGCGCCGAAGCGTTGGATGGTGATGGGAACTTCAGGATCCAGCAATCTCCCATTAAAAGCTGCTGGTTTCGCAGAACGCAGGTCATGAAGATTTGCAGATCAAGTTTTCAATATGGTATTTTGCAGATCACAATGGATGTGATGTATCCTCATGTTTCATATAGGTTATCAACTTTACGGGTTTGACTACGTACGGCATCTGTGCTGGCAATTTCGCACTTCGCTACGGAAACCTATCCCATGGAGTGCCAGGTGGTGGTGGATATCGCAACTGCGCGACAGCCCCAGCTGACGGTGGGGAACTCAACGCAGATGGAGTCGGAAATGCTGGGTATCATGTGCCACGGAACCAATCCAATCAACAGGGACCAAAAGTACAACTGGTTTGGTGGTTTCAATCATTTTTTATTTTCCATAATATATGGGATAATCCTTCCCATTGACTAATATTTTTCAAGATGCTTAAAACCACCAACCAGACAATAATTTGCATAAATATGCATAAATTACAACGACCTCACATGAATCTACGTCACTGGAATGATTGGCTAGTATACGGGTACCTATCCCCATGGATGACCTGTTTTCACATGTTTTTCAGGAGACCTGCTAGTACCATTTATGACCTCTCCTGATATTCCTGATGGATGACGGGTGTAGAGGGACGTCGGATATGTATCGCACTTAGATATTTGCACTTGACATTGTTTTAGATTTGGTGAGTTATCTACCAGGAATATCCAGGAATAATGGAAGAATGGAATGATGATTTTAGGAATTGATGACCTGGTTGAATTATTTAAGGAATAATGGAAGAAAACGACCCGACAGGTTTGGAGATCCACAGTGAGGTTTTGTATCCTATGATTGGCTGCTTGTATCCCTTCTGGCAGTATGATGCAACATGTGCCTGCCCAGTTCCTACTTTGGAGTATTTTTGAGATGTGTCCATGTCGCAACCATCCAATGGCCGAAAATAGGCAAATCCTTGTGAACGAGGTCTAGTTATCACTAGTAGAAGTAACAGCCTAACAGCCTAACAGCCTGTTTCTTGGGCATTTTTGACTCCTAATGGGTGTCACGCATGGACCGCGAAAGGGATTGGTTCAGATCCAAAAGTGACCACTTGTGTTTTTGATGGTTGATCTGACTTTGATGTGTCCTGAAGATTCCTGAAGTATCTACGTTTGCAGGAAGGGCTCAATCATGCTCAATCCCCAAAACTATCAAGATATCCGCATTTACGCACTCCAGATAGATAAGCCCAAGATAGCCCAAGTCTGGATTGATTAAACACGTTTCATACAGCTTCATACCGGAAATCATCCCAAATGTGGTTTATCAAGTGTTGCCAGTGGGATCTCCTCTAATCGTATAATTACGGCCATGGATGCCTCGCTGAAAATTCTGGACTAGTAACTAGTTGGATCACCCCATGGTGTGGTGCTTCATAGCCCTATGCACCCAGCACGGAAGAATCCACTATGTGTGGATGTTAAACGTTCCCATTATTACCGGAGGGTCAAATTTTAAAAGCTGTTGTTATATACCCCAGAATCTCCTCATGACATTTCAGGGTGCTTAACCTCCATCATATTCCCATAAGTTTCCCTTATATCATTGTTAAGTCATCAGTAACTACACCAGTCAATTACCCATGTTTTAATCCCTATGATTTTCCGCACGTTTGCATCCCTGGTAAGCCATACAAAGTCAAGTCATATTATAGAATATATATATATATATTTATACATGTCATATGGGGGGTTCCATAACTGGAGGATCCCCTTTTTCGCTGGATGGTTTATAAATAATGGAGAATCCCAAACAAAAATGGATGATGGCTGGGGGTACCCCCATGACTTAGGAAACCTCCAAATATCCATGTATCCATATATCCATATATAATAATTATACATATATATATATGGGGCTACGCCCCCTGCCGCCGACCCCAGGCAGGGTAGCGTGAATATACTCAAGACGGCACACAAGTATGCAACGCATGCACAGCCTTTGCCTTCGTTTGCCGTCTTGCTCATCGCACGAATC
>Ga0126342_10001729_pt1 | contig 31880 bp, 30 predicted proteins | sample Cyp1metagenome_FD_92528 | JGI IMG/M metagenome (GOLD analysis project Ga0126342, IMG submission 92528) | Coral microbial communities from Lord Howe Island, Old Settlement Bay, Australia - Cyphastrea 1 metagenome | ecosystem: Host-associated > Invertebrates > Cnidaria > Coral ...
ATTGTATTTATATAATATTATATATTATATATTATATATTGTATTATATATGTTATTTTATTATCTATTATATTTTTTTTTATTATTTCATTATATATTTTTGTTTTTTTTAATAATTTTAAATATTGTTTTTTTAATTATTTTATATAGTTTAATTATACATATTTTATTTTATTATATTATATTATATTGTACATTATATTTTATATTTTTTCATATTATATTATATTATATTATAATTTAATTTAATATATTATATTACATTACATTATATTTTGTTATATTATATTGTCTTATATTATAATATATTATCATTTATTATATGATATGATATGTTTTTTACTGAATTGAGATCAGTTGGTGCTCAAAGAATCCAGGATGAGTCAGATCCATGGAGAAAGATTCTCAAAGAATGCAAGTTGATAACAACCACAACCCCGATGAGTCACTTGCCAGATACTAGTAGTAGACCTTGCTGGGAGAGTGTCATGGTTTTTGCCTATTTTTGTTGCCATGTTGTGCCATAAAATGATGGGGAAGCAAACAGTGGAGTTGATTAGTTCTATTTTGTTTGTGATCGAAATAAGTTTAAATCATATCAACATAAATAATAGACATCCCATGTTTCTGGGTCATTTAGATCATTTCAGTAATGTCATTTCTATATGTTCCTTGGTTTTCATGGATGAATCCTCGTCACCAGCTGCATCTCCCTGACAAGGCCCCAGATCCCATCGAAGCTGCCATGCCGCTGCAAGCGCTGGTGGCAGGTGGGGCGTATACCTTTTGAAACATTGAATAGATTGAACCATACTAGTTGGATAATTATATATAGATACATATATATATAGATCTATTGATGTGGTTTATCCAATCAAAAATATGTTTTACAAGTATAATATAAATATATAGATAGATACGTGACATAGTGTTGGTGATAATCATGAGATATTATGCACATATATACTGTTGATGTGGCTTATCCAATATATTCGAGAGTATTTTTTCGCCCACATGCCCTGCTCAGTTGGTAAGCTGGGTCATAGATGCAGCTACATACCCTCCGGTCAAACCCTCCGGTCAAACGTGGATTACCGGAGGGTAAGTCCTAAATAAAAAAACATTTACAGGATGCACCTCCAAGAAAAAACATACTCCAGACTCCAGTTACATGAAACACGCTTTACCCACTGAATCAGCTGTTTTCGCACTGGCTGAGTTCGCAAATTCCCATAATTTCTTGAGGAAATCAGCAGGGAACCTCTAGGGAGAAAAGGCGAAAAGGCATAAAAAGGCATGGTGTCCTGTGAAGCTCCCCTTAAACAACCCAATCACGAATAATCAGTGAGTCATCCCATCCCCATCCCCGCAAAGGGGTTTAGATCACCCGCTGATTTCCACATTTCTCGGGTGCTCAAGTATCCAATTCAAAGCAGTTTGAAACCCGCTATAACAGGGTTTGGTAAATGTCCCATTTTGGGAATTTTGAACATCACTTGAAAACGTATCTGTTGGAGATTATATCCCCAATATTTGGGTGATGTTCAATTAGGACATTTACCCACCCCCTATAAAATAAAGTTGGTTGTTGGTGGTTTCAATTGTTTTTTTTTTGTATCTTTCATCCCAGATGGGATTATGATCAACATTGACTAGCATATATTTTGGATCAGTTGAAACTGCAACCTTAAATAGTTGATTTCTAGTGATATCCATGTTTTTCTTGGTTGAATCACCATTTAATATGATCATATGGGTTTGTCTGAACGTCCCCGCAAATCCAATTCCTTATCATCATGTTCCTTGTTAAAATTGCCATATCACTTGGGGTTTATCATGATATTCCCATTGATATACCATTATCTATTATATACATTTATATACCTAGTGTTGGTGATCAACCCACCGTTTTCAGTCACCCAACTATCTATGTTGGTTACAGCTTCCACTCCATGACATGCCCATTATACCAAAATGAAATTCCCAGTGTATAAATCCCATTAAAACCTCACTAGATCCCATTAAATTCCATTAATTCCCATGAATTTTCTATTCCTATCTTCATGACATTCCCATCATGTTGGTGGTGGTGCAAAACCACCAAGCAGCTTGGCCGCCAGGTGTCGGCCCGAGAAAGCGGCTCAAGGCCCGCCCTGGAAAATGTGGGGCCCCCAAACGATATTGGGGTTTATAAAGCAACTTAGCTTAACTGGGGAAGCCCGCATTGTAGGGGTGTGTCTGACAATGTGGCATACCGTCGAATAACCGATTTTAATTGGTAAAATGATGATGAATCAGGGGAACTGGCAGTGTACCCTAGTTTCAGACAAACCCATAGATGGGCTATGTTCCACAGCAAGCTGTTAAATTTCCGTAAGCTACTTGACATTCCGTTCTCTTTAATCATACTTGATCAGTTGATCTTAGAATTGGAGATGTTTGGTCAATCGTTCCTTACTTCAGCCAAAGGATAACTAGTGCGGCATGGTGGAACCTAGATTCCTGGGCAAACCCACGACACGAAGTATCGCTTGATTCCGTAGCCCCCTGGCTGACCTTTTTTGAGGTACCGAATCCAACCCCTATCAACAGTCGGTTGACTCCGGATGTTTGGACAACTTCACTGTATTGTAGATCCCCACTTGTTGGCTGTGCCCACCGCTTTTTGCAATGTCTCAAATGGAAGGTCAGGAACAAAGACTTCTTGGATCTTTGAGTCATAGTGAGACGCTGAGACTGGGATTGGCTCAAAAAAAATCCAGTGTCCTGCCAAATTGGATGGTTTTGAACAATTAACAATGTTGACAAGTTGGATAAAATACAAAGAACCGACTGTGTTTTTTGTCGTGAATTGGCAACATGTTTTTGAGCATCCCCAGATACCGGTCCAATGTGACCATGAGAGGCAAAGCCAGAAGGAGAACTTTTCGGCAGGTGGATTTAAACGTAGGGTACCCCCAGTTCCAATGGATAATCATCACCCTCTTCAAATGGCTGCGGGTATCCCCTATTTTTAGACAAAGCCACATGGATACCTCCAGCACTGTGCCCCCTTGAAATGACTAGGCTCGGGCTTCAACACGTCGTTGTGTCGAACTTTGACCCATAGCCATGCACTCGTTTGAGCACGTTTCAGCAGTGTGAACGCGGAGAAAATGAGAAAGCAGCGCAGTGAAGAATACTCTGTGGGGTATGGGCATGGGCAAGGTATGACTTTTTTTTTCAAACATTGCTTTCCATGCAACATGCATGCTATGTTTACCCAACAAGTTGGGTGATTTTCAGGAGCTTTGTGGGCGATGGTTGAACACCATCATCACGGGCTAACGTCGCTATAGGTAGTAATGATGGTTCATGTTGGGGGGAATCATCCCAAAATCACCTGACATTGCAGGCTGGATTGTTGTAATTCAGCCAGACAACATGTGAGGTCTGTGAGGTCTTGCGGAAGGAAGGATTTCAACTGATATCATTAAAGCAACTAAGACAAACTAATCCTTTTTCCTTGACATTCAACTCTCCCTGTAAGGACCGCCAAAACGAATCGATCAAACTACTAAACCATGGCATTTTTGCAGCATAGGAAGGGATGTCGTGCTTCGTCCTCAATCTTCTTAGCAACGTTTAAATTCTACACCCGGCCACATAGACGATATGTCGTTACGGAGCCTCTTTTATCCAACCCATGTACGCTCTGCACATTCTGCAAGGACATTTCATCTGCGCATATCTAGTTTGGATTTGATGGGGCATTTGTTGTTTCCTTTTCTTGAGCCAGACCCATAGCTTCCTGATCGTCCTTATCCCACAGTGGCCGCAGCGGTATTTAGTTTATCCTCAACAACTTGAGGTATCATATGGTTTGTCTATGTCTGAGAATAGGGTGTCCCAATATTTGCTGGTTAGTCATCACAAATCATCATGTGTTCTGTTAAAACATGTCCCGCCCAACCCGCACGTTGCTCCACACTTACAATCATCATCATCATCATCATCATCATCATCATGATCTAATCATCATGATTTCCTCATCCTTATCATCAGCATCATCATCATCATCATCATCACCATCATATTCATCATCATCACCATCATATTCATCATCATCATCATCATCATCACCATCACCAGTGTCAACTCATGTGGAATGGCGTAATACCATCAACTTATATGCCTTATATTCATAAGGGCCCATAAATCCGCCACTCTCTATGACAAATATGTTGCATGGTGTAATCACATCAACTTATCTTCATAAGGGATCAAACATCCACCACCCTCTGTGGCAAATATGCTGAATCTGACAATAGCATCAACTTATATTCATAAGGGATGATGATGATGATGATGATGATGGTGATGACGATGATGATGGTGATGACAATGATGATGATCATGATCATGGATCACATATACATGTACATACTGAAAGTCCACCGACATGGCCATGGCATTTCAAAAATACGCAACCTTTTTGCAATTCCGGCGAGGAGCAACGTCAGGGTTGCACCGAACATGTTTTAAACTAGTATAAATACAGTTCTTTTTTTGGCATGGTCAAAAATCGCTTGCGCAGGATCTGCGCTGATGATTTCGATGATTTCCGGCCGCAGCTCAAGGTGTTTTCGCCAAACCCAAGAAAAAAAAATGAGCATTTGCAACTTAAGATGTTGCCATGATGTTAGCAAAATTTATCAGATTCTAGCTTTTCGGGACATAAAACCAGGGGCCAGTTTCGGGCCATCACCTGTTGTGATCTCGGCGTGTGACATGATTTGGATATCCTACCGATGGACCGATGGGGCCATGTATTCTGACGATTGGGACACCATCTCAGATTTGAACACTGTATGGTTTGGTACCAAATAATTGTTGGAAATTAAGAGAGACCAACACATATCAACACATTGCATGTTGGATCCATATTCTTGTTAGGGCAACCCGTTTCATTGGCTGCACATTGAAATTATCCAGACCTATCAAACCAGAAACATTTCACGATTTGTTTTAGTCTCAAAACATCATTTTTGTTCTGGAAAAAAAGTCCACTGGCATGGGGCCATTTTTAGAACAATTATCAACCGTTACTAACCAATGTTAACCATTATTCATGGCTATTAATTGTTAACCATATTAACCAATCAATAGCCATTGTTAACCATATTAACCAATCAATAGCCATTGTTAACCATATTAACCAATTTTAATCATATCAACATATATCAACCATTATTAACCCAACAAAAACAAGATCAACCATTAACAACTCCAACAGGCAAAACTGCAGGATGCTGGTGGTAATTCAGGTTCCCAGCTGAATAATTTGACAATGCATAGTATACAATGTATTAGAATGTGGTAAACCCTAAATAAACCATCCCAAAAATCACCATAATACATGGTATACAGCATCCCCCAAAGGTAGGTTTATTGTTGTATTGCCCACATGAGTCATATATATATATAGATAGTTATATAGTTACGTATGTCATCCTTGAACACATGTTGACTTGTTTCGAACTATGGGAGCTGAACACGGTGAATATGGGGTTGTAGCCAGCGAACGTAGGGGAATCAACTCAAACATGCAAAACATCAACCGACGTAGACAGCGACGGGATCCCTTGAATAATTGACCGTTGATGACCTTGTTTATCCATGACACCACTTATGATGACTGATGGAATGACCAAAGGCGTGGGCATAAAGGCGGGGCTCAAATCAATCTGAAGCTTGCCTTGACTGAAGCATTCGCATGGTGTTGGTATGGTCTCAAAAAAAATGCGTAGGGAAACATCCTATAGAATAGACGATGTGTACATGGTGCCAGGATGCACTCGCCCCCACTTCATGTATAGTGAGCGCTATAGTGCGAGCTAGCCACACAATCATTAGTTCCTTCACCTGGTTCATGGGAACAACGGGATCAAATGATCGAACCTTTATGTTGGTGGAGGGGATGACTTACAGTAGAGGAACCAATGGTTCTTAGATGTTTCCCATTACTGATTGTTCAAGTCAACCCGCCCCTAAACTGTCCCATCGTCCACCTGTTTTTTCCTTGTGCAGCCAGTCGATGTCAGCTGTGGTGATTTGGGAGCATGCTGATGCCTTTCCTTCAGAGCTCTCGGTGTAGATGAATTTGGAAGAAACCTTGCAAATATGATCATTAATACGTGTTTGTCCAAGACCTAGAGGATATGCCAGAATTACAATCCAAAATGAATGAGGGGACATGATGATCAACCAGGAACTCAAGAGAGTTACCCCATTCCAAAAAACATTCTCCAACACACCCATCACGACCACACGATGTTTCCCAACCAGAAATGTGATAAATCGCCTACCGGGATACCGGGAGAACCAGCTGAGTACTCGAGGTGAGCGATTTTCAGAAGGGATTCTTATACATTCCTAGGTTATATGGGGTTTTCCATAAATGGGGTACCCCTTTATAGCTGGATGATTTATGAAAAATGCTATGAAAATGGATGATGACTGGGGGTAGCCCTATAGGAATCCTCGGTATCCCCATGGGCCCCATGGATTCCCATGGCTCTAAGTGGACATAAAGCCTGGCAGTGCCCTACCTGGCAGTGCCCAGATGAAGGCAGCATCGCCGAGGGAGCTGCTGCGAAAGATTATTGTCGCCAAAGGTGCCTTGCCATCCAACCACCGGCAACGCTGCGGCTGAAAAATTGTCATTTTGTTCCTCCATGCCTGGCTATTTCAGAAGTTCAACAGGGAAAATGAGGATGCTTTAGTTCATACAAAAAAGTTTGGGAGCCCGAGTGTAAAGATTTCCCACATAGAAATTTAAACTTACTGGGTACTCCACTTGCTGATTCTTGCTTACAGTTTGGGATCGTCAATGTTCAACACATTGAGATATGCAAACCATGAGATCCAAAGTGTGGTTAATTTTAGACTAACATGGGTACACCTGAGGACAAAAGGAACAGGTCCAAGCCTTTTGAGCTGTTTGGGCTGATGTGTTGCATGGTAGTCTTCGACTCTGACGCATACTTACGCACCTTCCCGCTTTTGTCTGTCAGTGAATTGACAGACATCCTTATGTCAAGTCTACCTAAGTCTTTTCCTCAAGCAGAGACTGTGAAAGGTCCAGAATGCACATTTGCATACATTTGCCAAGCACTTGAAGAACAATATTCAATATTCATCAATATTCATGTTTCAAATCTCTCATATCTATAATTATCTCAGATTCATTTCTTCTAAGATTCACTAAGCCCAAAAACACGATGCCACCACCTTTTTATACCGCGATGCGTGGGACGTCCATGGATGATGTACGCCTTGGCGGTCTCCAGTGGGCTGGCACAAACGCCAGGACAGCCCTGCGTGATGATCAGTGACATATATATAGATATATATCAATAAATATATATATATATATATATAAATAAATATATATATATATATAGTGATTTTATGGGGATTTAACCCCATTTAACCATTATATCATATCTATTTCCCATGTTGATGATTATAGTATGATGAAATAGTGGTTCAGAATGCGGATTTCACCATCATTTGTATGTTTTCAAGGCATGTGACCCATCAAACATGGGCACAATGATGGCTGGTTGCTGGCTGGGGTGATTAACCTACCCCTTTATTCAGGATTGTCAGAATGCACGAATATGCACGAGCTGCGAATCTGCGAATCCCGTTCTGAAGCAATCAGGGTTAGAGTCATTAGAGTTGACCGCAGTACACACAATATCAGAGGAGATCATTTCCAATTACACACAATTCTGAAATACATGTGGAAAACATCTGGGGATCATTTCTTGGGATCATTCAATTCTGAATGTTTTGTTTGTTTCAGAGGAGATTGGAATCACGACATGTGGGGATCATTTCTGCCGTGGGGCACTTTGGGATCACCTGGATTCCACTAAAACACTGGGATCACCGGAATGGCCACCTTGGATAGGTGTATGGCCGTGCCTCAAAATACTGATTTTGATAGGGAGAATGATGATTAACCAATATGAACCAATACGTTGAAATCAACGTGTCCTATATCTTCAAAGAAAACGAAGTTCAGTGTGCACATGTAATATAATTTAGCCCTAAATGTACAAATGTTTACATATGGCTATGGATCAATACCTATTAATACAATTTTTAGGGGGATGAACATCCATTTACCAGCTATTTTGGGGTTCACTAGGTACCAGGTTTTTGACCCATCCCCATATTTCAGATTTGTGCATTGTTCCAGATGATATTGGCCTTGCTATTCCACGACTATCTTGCTGGGGGGATTGATCGATCTGTTCGGATTTTCCATGAACCATCCAGCTATTGGGGTAATCCCATTTATAAGTTGTTTTACAACTCCAACAAACTGTCATTGACATATATATATATCATATAGATCCTGATTATGATATCAACCAACTCTTTGGTGAATCCCTATATATCCGGTCATCTTCTAAAATCTTCTAAGTACCAACTCCAGAGATGTTCTAAGTACTGCTCCTTGCGCAGGACGGCCTCCTTGCGCTACACGGCTTCCAGGGCGGTGACTTGGAGTGCAGTGAATGGCTGGGGTGGGTTGTAGTACCCCCAAAAAAAAAGTGGCAGCTGTCTGTCTAATGTACGTTTTGATTCATTTTTGGAAGAGGGTTTTGACTGAAATCTCTCTCTCTCTCTTATTCAGAAATTGCTATGGGTGAAGCTTCGATCTTAGATATTTTCACCACAAACGGAGGTCAATGAATTGATATTAATTATATGTTTTTGTTTTAGCCGGAGGATTGCTGAACCTTGGCGACTTGTTGGTCATTGTTCTTCTTTATGTAATTGTTCAAAGGCATCATTCTCCCGATATCTGACTACTTTTGATGCAGTCCCCACTTAAGATGATCCTATTTGAAGCCAGACTGTGTACCTTTCAAACAAATGATCGTCCGCACTGAAGACAGCAGACCAGGCCAAGTCTCAGGGACTTGGGCTGCAGACCAACCAAACCTCGGCATTGATATTGGGGGAACTGTTCGGAGCCAGGGATGATGAGCAATTTTCGAGCGAGAAAATCACTGAAGTTTCTTTTTGGGCATGCGAATTGTATTTGAATTGAATTTGGAAGTAAGAATCTACTAAACCTCTGTTGTTGTATGATTTTGGATGGGTCAAAACCAAGATTTTCCTGCATTTCCCTTCCAAGAAGGCATAATACACGGTGACGGAGTCCAGCACAGTTCGGATCGAAACTTTGTCAGCTTTCTCGTCTCTTAGGCCGGGCTTTCACGCTAGCTTTGACATCAAACTCGCCTGTGTTGGTGGGTTACCTGACCATGCGGGGCGTGGGGATGATGGTCATGATCAGATGTTGAAGGCAACTCAAAACGATCAAGCAATGACCCAAACTGGTTGGTGGTTTGGAACATGTTTTATTTTAAAAAAAAATGGGATAATCCTTCCCATTGATGGTTAAAAACCACCAACCAGCAAAGGATTTGAATGAAGTTGTGGAAGAATGAATCCAAAAGTAGAAACCATCAGTTGATTGATATGGGTATGGGTCAATCAATACCTATAGATATATTTTTAGTGGGATGAACATCCATTTACCAGCTATTTTGATGTTCACCAGGGGTACAAGGCTTTGACACACTGCCATATTTAAAAGACGTGCGCCTTAGGTTTGACTGATTCGTTTGCTACTTACAAGTGCTTTAAACTGATGATCTCAGAACTGAGGCTGGTGATTGGTACACGACGCAGCTCAAAATGTCTGCCAAAGTTGCAGGTGCTGGTGGTTGTTTCATGGCCATCACAGAGGGTTATTACATGTTATATCATGTTATAAACTATCAAATCGGGATTATTTGGGATTGTAATTCATGATCATTGACTAAATAATCCCAAATTGGAATAGGGGATTCAAGTTCATGGTTCATGGGGATCATTGACTATTATTGGAATCCCCAAGAACCAACTCGTGCATACCGGATTTTCCAAGAGGTACCACTGCTGGTGCTGCGGAAGTACCTCCACTTCCCGCGGATTGTCATCTCGTTTCCCATTTAGAACTTGGAACTACTCTATTTAAATGATGGCAAAGTAGACATGTAAGCGCCAATTTTTGCAAGTTTAGTACGTACTAAATGCGGATCACAAGACAGGCCAATCTATCAGAAAGAGGTTGTTTTACTCGGAGATGTTCTGCATGGCAGGTGCGGGCCACCCCCAAACTACCGGTGGAGGAAATCTTGGAGGACTTGAAGAGTGATCGGATCGCTCAGTCGACTTTTAGCCATCAATGAGCCAAGGGGAGCATCGGGTTTTTCGGCCAGCTCTCAAAAAGAGTCAGAAGTTTCACCAGTTTTTCAGATGTAGATCCATTTTGGATACATTTGGGCTATGTATCCCAAAATGGATCATGCTCTTGGTATCCATATGTTGGTTATTTTTTCTTATCCATTTTAAGGGATACATAGCCGACATAGCCCATTTTGGGGGCCCCAAATATTGATCCAACTCCATGCCCAACACCATCAGTGCACCTCCAAAATATGAATCAATATTGGATGTAGCCGGTTGGAAATGCTGCAATGCTGTTTTTTTTTAAGGATTCAAACATATATACCAAGAAACCGACAAAAACAATCACTTGCACAAGCTGTGTCTTTGTTCAGGTCTCGTTCCCATGCATTTCCATAGATGAGTTCATATGTTGTTTGTGTTTGATTATGAATTTATGTTGCAATCAAAATATGGTTTGTGTTCTGTATTTCTCTCCCCAGAAGCCTCAGAACCACCCAGTCACATTGATATTAGTACAAAGCATCTGAGCCATCGATCTCACAATTCAAACACACAATGTCTTCTAGCGATTTCAAATGCTATCCCAAAATCCAACATCTAGTTTCCCTTTATCCATTCCAAGCTGGTTATATGCAACTATATAGGCTAAAGGTAATTCATTGTGTTCATTAATCCCTTCACCCCAGTAGTTGTAGTATATATATATGTATGTATTATTATATATATATATATTATATTTATTTATATTTATATATATATATATATTAAATACACCCAAGCGATCCCCCTGGTTTCGTATTGAATCTGTCATTGGGGTTGGCCCAGTCATTGGCTCTTCCAAGGCCTTAAATCGACCTCCACATGCAGCCGTTTTGGTCCTGCGCCTCAGTGATCCACAATGGGAGGCTTCAGAGATCACAGGGTGGATTTGAACCAAAATCTACCATCGATTTTGCCATGGATTGTATATAATCTTTGGTCAATCAAAAGCGATGATTTTTCCATAGATTTGACCAAAGATTATGTACAATGAGGGTTGAACCAGCGGAGTTTTTGCACAGGAACTTGGGTAAAAAAGCAACCCAAGCCAACAAAGATGCGGTACTCACAAAAAAACATGTGATAGAACAATGGATTTGTGTATATATTGAAATGGGAAAATATGGAAAAATACATCCATGACCACTACTGTCAGTTCTTCTGATGTAAACAGCACATTTTTGCTGTTGTTTTATGTTTAGAGTTTTGATCTCCAAATCACTTTGCGACAGAGATGGACTTGTGAACTAGTCCACACTCCTACGGATTTTAATCTGTTCCGCTTGATTGATATTATATAGAGTGGTTACCGAAAAATAGGGTACACGGTTTTTGCAGTATAGACAGCATAGCCCCACATAGTGATTTCAAGGGATGCAGCACCATGATAAACCATGAAATTTCAAGGCAGCCTATTTTCAGACATACCCATAGGGTGCTGATCCAAGGGATTTAGATCATAATTGTTATTCCAACGGGGTATCCAATGGTATTCCCCATATACCAACCCCATACAGAAAACCCATGTGGTATGTGAGAGTGCGCGGCCACACGGTGCAGCTGTGGTGGACCAAAGATAGTCTGCAGGTGCCAGGGCGGAGCGTCCAAAACATTCAGTGCTTTGCCAGTGTAACAAATGAGCAGCGTTCAAAGGCTTGCCTACTGCCTACTTGTTGATTATATATGCGGTTCCCTCTCCAATATCTCGGGGATTGTCACAATCAATCCATTGTGGGAATTCCTTTGAAGCAACTGGATGGAGGACAGAGGGTTGCAAGTTCAAGGCGTCAAGGCTTCCAGATGATCAGATGCGACTCAACTTTCACATACCCCCGCAGACCCGAAAAGGCCATCTTCGCCTCTAGGCCCAGTCACTTCCAGATGTGAACCTTGAAGGATGATGAGCCGCCATGGGCGAGGGGCCACTGCCCTTCCTGATCCTGTTCCTGAAGGTCAGAAACCAAGAATGTGACCACCGGATGCGGAGAGAAACCAACGGCTGGCTCAACCCTGTGACGATTTGCCACCGATGCCCAACAAATTGCAGGTTGTTAAAGAGGTTCAGATTTCATTTAACCTATATACTTTATTTAACTGGTTGGTGGTTTGGAACATTTTATACTGTTCCATATATTGGGAATTTCATCATCCCATTTGACTTTCATTTTTTTCAGAGGGGTAGGTATATCACCAACCAGTTAAGTTTAACTGTATCCTATGGTAGATGGTTTATGCCATTATAATCCCATTATTTACAGTGTTTTATAGTTACCAGTAGTTACCAACTGGTGCAGGATATCTTCCATCCACAGTATGATCTAATTTCCATGTTGTTCACAGGTCCATACCTCCAATCTTTGTGCAGGTCACAGTGCTTTTCGGCTCTTCCGAAGGGCAGCTGCAGTTTCGCAGGTGGTGAGGGTCCCAAGATCCGTGCCAGTCTCGGATGCGATTTGCACATCTGGAGGTTTCCTAAATAGGGGATCCCCAAATGGAGTGTTTATAGAGGAAACATCTGCTTAAAATGGATGATTTAGGGGGGTACCCCCATTTTGTCAAATCCACATATTAGCGCCTTTTGATTTGAATTAGAAGAACGATAACATGAATTCGAAAAGATATATTCATATTGGATGATTCAAAAATGATGTTTAGACAACCCAAGTTGTTTTGTCATGTCCCATGATGTTCATGCTGTTGTGGGATATCAATGTTCTTGGATATGATTGAAAGGTGATGCTGAGGCAACACCAGGGCCTGGAACGCTTGCATTTGCTCTATGTCTGGGTCCTCAGTGGCCATGATGATTATTGATGACTGATGATTGATGATTGACGATTGACGATTGACGGTTGACGGTTGACGGTTGATGGTTGATGGTTGATGATGATGATGATGATCATGATGATCATGATGATCATGATGATCATGCTGATGATGCTGATGATGCTGATGATGATGATGATGATGCTGATGTTGATGGTGATGGTGATGATGATGATGATGGTGATGATGATGATGATGATCATCATCATCATGATGATGATATCATGACATATGATTTACATATGATCATGATCGTATGAATATGATCATTTTATGTTTTGTTATGTTACGCTTACTTTCACTATTACAGATATGATGATGAATGTGTATACAGCTGTTTTGTGCATTACCATCACTAATCGTATGATTACTATATAGTGTTATTGAGTATGTTCTTGATGGCAGGTGATGCGAGGGAGAAAAGCATCAACCCGCAAGAATCCCGAAGACATGCTTGTGAATGTGGGACAAACAAACGATAGCTAAGTTAGCAAACATAACCCCAATATACTCCAATAACTATGATTTATGATACTTATACCATTGTTTAACATCTTTTAACTGTAGTATTCATAGGGTTATAAGCCAACAAACCTTATATATATATAAATTGTGGTTTGGATTCTGTGTCAAACCTTATATAAATGATCAGCAAAATACCAGGCAGAGCGGTCCCATGGTCGCTGTCGTGTCGGAGAAGGTGTAGTAATTCAGTGATTGAACTCCCTTTTTTTGGGGCAACTCCACAGTAGATCCATGAGGTTTGCAGGTACTAATTATCGTTTTTTTTTTTTTTTTAATACTACTATTACTACTATTACAGGACTTTGACATTCTATACAACATAGTTCATATTTCTAAGATATATCCCGTATGTGCTACATATTTCTAAGATTATTCTTATTTGGACTTCTTCATACACCGCATCGACCACCGCGCAACGAGTGGATACCGATTTCACCGCAACGACCGCAACTCGACTCTTTGAGGCACCTCTTTCTGCAGAGGCAGGTGTGTGAGTGTTGTTTTTTTCCCGGGGAGGATACCATATTTATATAAGTTGGACCGGTATGATTCTATATTTGGCAGATTTGGCAGATACAGTATCATAAGATATGATGAATATGATTGACACATATTGACAATATCACTATACAGATATGATTTCATGAACTATTATATGATGAGTTCTGATGATGCAATCAATTATGACTGGTTGTTGGTTTGTTTTTTAGTTTTCTATTTTCCATATGTTGGGAATAATCATACCAACTGACTAATATTTGTTCGGAGGGGTTGAAACCACCAACCAGATGATGATGCACATTGGAGATTTACCCAGGAGCAGTGGGGGTAAGACGCCTCACGGGCTGGTGGAAGGCGAATCGATCCCAACACCAACTTGGGCTGAAGGGATTTGTGGTCCCAAAGATGTCATTTGTCTAGCATGAAGCCGGAGGACCACATATATACATTATATATATACATATTATTAATATGTATGTACATAATTTATCTATATATATTGTTTATATATATATATATTGTTTTTATATATATATATATATTGTTTATATATATATGTATTGTTTATATATATATATAAACAATATATATATATTTTTATATATTATGATTTATGTGTAAATAAATATATATATATATATTGTATAAAGCGAAATGAAACTTAGGGTTGTGGTTTTAGTCCCGGTAGTTGGGATGCAAACAACAGTAGTGGAGGGCTTCCATCGGAACAGTGACCCGCAATGGTGAAACTCCATGGGGCACCGGCCTGAAATCTGTCTGGAGGAGAACACATCCCTACCTCTTTGGCTCCTATGTCCCGGCACAAACGTGGATGCCTTGAGTCACTTGCCGCTGACATGGCGATGGGCATGTTCCTTATTTTTCTTCAACGAACATCCATGTACCCTCCAGCAATCAAACATTGCTGGATTTTCCTTCATGTATATATATACATACATACATACATATATATATATATGTATAGATAGATATAGATATAGATATAGATATATGTTGCAAAGTTTTTAGATTCTCCTTCCATTGTGGATTTCCCAGCCAAAAAAGGGCCCTGTTGGTATCAGCTATGAGTGGCTATTTATGGCTACATAGTTGAATAGCCGGATAGTTGAGTTATCCACCGGCTACAGAAACATCGTTTTATTTGTGTTGTTTTTTTTGTAACCGGGGGATAAGTGCTAACCAATTCGTTAACCAACTTGCTAACCAACATGTTATATGTCTTCCAATCTTTAGCATCCTCTGGGAATGAAACGGTCTGCGAAGGAAAATCAACATGTCCATGTATGTCAGCCGAGGCATGGTAAGCATCGCTGACTTGACCAGCCACTTGGAACGTTGCCTGATTGGGGGTTCGCCCACCGTTCTCTTTTAACTAAGGCCCTTCGGCCCTTCAAATAGACATGCAAAATGGGTAAGAGTTCGCAAAATCATGAGATATCATGAGCATACTTCATTTTTGATCGAAGGTACTTAGAGGGTCTAAGAACTTGTGTGATGTTTGTTTGGGTTTGTCTGAACACAGGGTACCCGACAATCTAATGATTAATTATGTATTCGTCCCTTTTAAACATGACATTGCCCCATTTTAAAACATACACCCATATGATGATTCCATATGCTCGTACACCACTTAAATGAGATCATATACCAGTTAGCCAAGTTTCAAAATACACATGTGGCTGAAGCCGTTTGCCCATGATTCAGCCCATCCCATCACTCTCGCGATCATGTGGTAGCCGGTTCTGTTTTGAGTCGTACACATTCTAGGTAAAAGCCTGTTCAATTCGTTTCACCCACACTTCTAAAAGGCACTGCAAGATTCGTAGCAGTAGCACATCTCATTTGAGTTGTGAACTTGCTCCTTCACTGGGCTAACTTGGGAATTTTGATGAATTTTGTGGATATGTCTATCGTTAGCTGGGTTTATAAACCAAGCAACAGAACTGGGGCACCACTGCAATGTCAAGCAGTCTTGGAGTTGATGATCAGAGGAGTTGGTCGAGATGTTTGCTCTACAGTGACCTTTGTTGACAGGAATCATTCGAATACACCAGGGCAATATATCACTAAATTGAGTATCAACATTCTCAGTTATTCTAAAGCATATATACTTTCCATGTGTTCTTTTATTTCGATATACATGTGTATATATATATATATATATATCCTATTCGATAATATTCAAAATTAATGTTGTGTTTTTGCCAATTCCCCCTACTGTTCTAGATCAATGTTGTGGTTCAATTAGTCAGATCCCATGACGGCATTAACTTTGACGGGAGTTGACATGCATATTTTGTGGGGTCAATTTGTATCTTTTCATTTTTTCTGATAATACATGTTTGTAATTTTCTTGAGTGTATATATATAATACATATATATATATATATATATCATATATCCATGATTTGTCAGATGCCAGTTAAGCATAAATTTATCTAAATTATATATATTTATAATGTATCTATTTGTGTATATGTTTATCTATCCATCTATCCATGTACTTTCTATCTTCGATCTACGTATATATTTGTGTATCTATCTATCGATCAATCCATCCATCCATCCATACATCCATGCACAAAAAATGCAACCCAACATACCCATTATGATGAGTTACCATCTATCAATTTTCACGGCATTCCTTTCAAATAAAACCCAAAATCCTAGGAAATCCAAATTTCCCCAGATCTCGAGAACTTTCATCTATCAAATTTCACAAGATCAAGAAAATAAACACACATGTTTGAAAGTCCCAAAGAAATACGTAGTTTAGTTTATCCCAATATGGGTATGGATCAATACCTATTAATACCATTTTTAGAGGGATGAACATCCATTTACCAGCTATTTTGATGTTCACCAGGGGTACTATTGGTTTTGACACACTGCCATATCTATAAAAAACAGAAAACAGTACTGATAGTGATCTTGCCAGTAGCGCTGATCCTCGTCGGCCAAGGCCTGGCTGAAGAATTTTCCACCGCCTTGGTTGTCTTGCAAGGTGTGGCTGGGCGGCCCAGATCTGGCAGATGCAGCGTGAAGGGTTTGGAAAAATGGGGATTCGATGAATTTGATCGGATTTCAATTGGGATTTCAATTGGGATGTCACGAAATATGACTGGAATACAATGGAATATATTGGGATTTTTTGTGGGGATATAGTGGCATCAAATTTACATGATTTGATGGAATAGAGTTGGGGATATGATATAACAGAATGTGAAGAAAATATAAGTCAACCCGTACCAACCCTATTTTCAGCCAAACCCCGGGGCTAGGAGAACCATGGAGAATCCAATATTTACTCTGATGCTTAGTCTATTTTAGATCTTATGTGTAGATACATGTTATTTTCAGCTAGGAAGGATGAAACACTAAGTGGTTGCAGGGTATCAAAGTTTATATAATCATGTTGCAGTTCGGATATTTCACCAGTCTAATTTTTGGATTTCACATATAATTTTGCTTTCAACAAAACAGGAATGTACTCAACACACATGGAATATATGGGCATGGAATCATGGCTTGATGTGTTTCTTTCAACTTGGAGACTTGGCCCCCCATGGCACAGGATGACCCGGCGCGATCAACTTGGGCCAATCATGTGAGGTGAAAGTGGTGTTTTTTTCCATAAGTGAATGGCCTGGCCAGTCTGGATCTCCCATGACCCATATCGCATGATGAAATGATGAAAGGATCTGATCATCCCAAGGTGCTTTAAAGCACCCGGACTCGTGCCCGGTCTCGTTGGAGATCATGGGAAAATTCTGCCATGATTTGGTTCCCCCAACTATATGGACGTTTCACCCGAAATTCAAGAGTTAGCCTCTGGTAAACTAACAGTTTGCTATTGAAAATGACCATAGAAATAGTTGATTTACCCATTAAACATGGTGATGTTCCATAGTTATGTAAACGTTTACCAGAGGGTAGCCTAGTTATATCTACCAAGCTACAAGCTGAGGCACAACCTTGTATATTCCCAATCCCGTATGAATATCATGGATAATCACCATGATATCCCATTAAGTTCAGTAACTAAGCCAACTAAGCCCTTTCAGAATGAATCCCACAGTCCACATTAATCCCAATATATCCCAATAATCCACATTTGTTGGGGCACTTCCCGAGGATTTGCGTTTGAATGTGGGAGCAGATGCTCGTGCCATCGACGGACGACCTGATGACATCGGCAACTTGGTGCCACTTGGTGCCCCAGTTTCTTAGCTAAGTGGGTGAACACAAGCAGTATAGTTAGGGTTTATGTAGATATATCATGATATATCTATACTTAATGCATTTTGATGCTAGTTAACATGTGTATACAGATTTAGTTCTATAATGATTATAAAGGGGTTGATAAACCAGCGACAAACATGACTGGGGGCACCACATGGCACCACTTTGTGTTGGTTCCATCAGGGCATATTCAAAACGTAGACCATGCGACTGTCATCGATCGATTTTAATTCATAGATGAAAATTCCATCATTTATATGGGTATGGATCAATACCTATTAATACCATTTTTAGGGGAATGAACGTCCATTTACCAGCTATTTTGATGTTCACCAGGGGTACAAGGTTTGGACCCATCCCCATATCATGTCTAGATGATTTTACTATTGAAACCTCCATTTTGTAGTGGATTTATTCCAGCTAGCAATGTTTGATTGCCGGAGGGTAGCCCTCGGCATCCCGGTGTCCTGAATTGGAACAGAATCCGAGTGGATCAATGGAGGAATCCATAGGAATCCGTGGAGGCAAATCACACACGGTTCTTGACGTAGCAACGGTAAATCCTATTGCTGCTGCAATATGATCCTCTATGAATAATCCTCTATACATTTTGGAGGGATGACAAATTAAATGACACATCGATGCACATAGTCTGCTTTGTTTGCTTTGTTTGCTTTGTTCACTTCGGCATCACCCAGCTACGACTCAGTGAGGCTATACCAAAGCTGTCATTGCTGATGCAGGCAAGAGAGCCTTGGCGCGGTGGCTGCGAGCTTGAACTAACCCTGTGGCTTGATGTTGATGTAAGGGTTATGCAGTTATACTACCCAAAATACATCAAGATATGGCAGGTCATAGTATTGGGGACGACAGAAGGATATTTTTTTAGCCAGAAAAGGCAACATGGGGAACCAACAAGGGCCATGTTAACCTACTTCTGCGAAGGTTATGTCACTAATGATGACCATGTTGAAACGGCTGATGGCGAGGTCCACAGGAAAAAAACCAAACCATTGGAGTGGTTGGATGTGGTGGTCTCAGTCCAAGCCCATGGGCCGAGGAATTCGAATCGATGATCAGCAGATCTACTGCATAGGCTGGGACGAACTTGGGATGTTGGATAGGTACAGGCCCCTGTAACTTGGATAGGTGGATTTGTGTTTGTGATCAGCGGACCATCCAATTTTCTGGGTTGATTTGAATGCTGCTGAAGTCGACAGCTGTACACACATGGGGATTCAGCTTGGCTGTTTATCTATATATCTATCTACCTGCCTTTCTTTTTATCTACTCATCTATCATCATCTATATCTAACTACCTAAGTTTGTCGACAATTTGTCTACCTATATCAATATTGGGGAACCGGAGCAGTGGCAACACTTCAACAGGGAATTGATGAATCTTGTTGGGTATTGTTGCTGCTAAACACGGCGCTCACCAGATTCATGTACCAGGACATACCATTACTGCACAAAGCAACAAATCAGAAGAAAAACGCACATCAACCAACAAAGGGGCTGAAACATGTGGCTCTACCATACCATACCATACCAGGTATACCACAACTTTGGACAAACCAGAGAAAACCCAAGCCTCGGCGTTTGCTAAGAACTTGGTGGCTGCAAAACTCCTAATTTTGTTCAACAAGAAAATCAGCGGCTGTGGTGAACACCAAGGACCACTTTTAGATTGCAGGCGATTACATCTTCAGTTTTGCCAATGTATCCCAATTGTTGAGTTGTTGTTGTGTAGATTCATTTACTGGTACATCCATGTTTAAGACCTATCTACGGTATTTCATTTCTTGAACATGTTTTTTTTGTTGACAGATTCAGCAACCGGATGGCAATTAGGGTATGGGTCAACATGGGATACCATGTTCCACTAAATCTGTCATTGAGAGCATAAAACCATCCAAATTGAGGGGATGAGACATTTGACCCATGCCAAACACCCCCGAAATGATGCAAACCTCTTTCAAAATGGGATCGACAATATCCAAAATATCAAAATTTCACTCTAAAATCCAGTGTCAAAACTCATCATCCTTCATCACTTGTCAAGAAAAAAATCCCCCAAGATCTGGTTCCAAACTTCATCCTTCACTTTTCAAAGTTTTCAAGGAACAATTCCCAGCCATCGAACGAGGCAACAGAGGTCCCCTATCCTGGCCCCAGGTTCTTCCCGTGGCGCGCGCTTTTGTTCGCGCCTGGCCTCCGAGCTGCATTTTCCGGCCTTGGCCGGGCTGCTGCTGAACGCTGGGCTGCGGCTTCCGAGGCTGGGAGCGGATGATGTTCCAAGGGTACAAGATGATAGAGGTTTACCCGCTGGTAATTTAATGTAGCAATTGAAAATTGCCATTTATAGATGATTTACCTATTAAAAATGGTGATTTTACATAATTGTGTTAGTTACCAGAGGCTTAGATGGGAAATGAATATATATATATATAATTATATGTTTGTCAGAAATTGATTTCCATAAAAATACCATGTTCCCATGATTACGAACCATGGCAACTGAAAATCCTATTTAATAATTCAGTTTCATAGCTGGGACAATCAACTAAAGTATAAATGTTTTTTTTGTTTTTCCATTGCCATGTTTGATTACCGGAGGGTAGTTATATGTGGGGACTTCTATGGATTTTTTTTTTAATGGGAAATACATGGGATATATAAGTTTCATTGTTGACGACATTAATTCTTGGTGATTGTTTGATCATTGTTGAAAGTGATTTCCCTAATCTGTGGTGCTGCAAGGCTTGGTTTCTAAATCATGGGCATTCAATCAACCCCAAGTTTATGGAGATATGTTGTGATATATAAGTATTGATATATGATATGTTGGACCAGAAGTATGAGAAGTTTGACCATATTTGTTTTGGTTCATTTCTGTGGGGTTGGTTGAAAATCCTCAGGATCACAAAGTCTGCAGTTGTATGGTTGATGTTTTTGTTGTTGAACTCGTGTGTGATTACCCTCTGGTTATTTAACATAGCCATGGAAAATGGCCCATAGAAATAGATGGTTTACCTATTAAACATGGTGATTTTCCATGGCTATGTTAAATAACCAGATGGTATATATGATGGTTCTTGGTTGTGACGTAGTTGTGGGTTCAATATGCACAAGGACTTGGGACTTTTGGGATGCGTGCATGAGCGGCCGGAGCCTGGTTCGAATGTCAATTTGCACTGGATTTTATGCCCCCCTTGAAGGCCAACCAACCTGGAAATATGTCCAGTCTAAGTGTACATACTATCCACATGAACTCCCGTTGGAATGCAGTGGATTTGTTCACATGTGCCGGACCCATATGGGTGATGGTCATCAATATCATTACTAAACATTACTAGCACAATCATTCTTGGGGGATAGGATTTTGGAAAGTACCTCAGCGCTGTTGCCTTCATTTTAGTTAACTATATAGTTTCTTGGGTTTTCGATGGAAGCTCCCTGAGAGGCCTAACAATGCTTCGATGCAGTTGCCAATCATCGCCATGCATGCGGTGTGCTCAGAGCTGACTCAGTGATGGGATGTTGGATGCTGATTATGATGTACCCAGTAGAAAGGAAAGGAGTGCTTGGCGTGGAACATTTGGCTCATGTTTGTTTGAATCTCTTCAACACCGGAATAGATCTCGCAAGATATACAACAATCTCAACAAATGTGGACCAAAGCTGATATTGTTGGGTTCGCCGCAACATGGGTTTGTTTGTTCAAAGTGCAGTGCAATAGACCTTGCGCCTCAAGAAATCTACTGCGGGTGGCTTTGGAATGGCAGATGCCAAAAAACTCCAGTGTCCTTCATTCGGGGTTTATGTCCATCGAGTGCCCAAGCAAAAATCAGCAAAGTCAGAGGATGAAGAGGTCTTATCACGAATCCAAATTCAGGTCACAAAAAAAAGGCAGGTCAATTCGGCTTTGTTTTACACATTAACACATCACGGAAGTCTTCCCAGGATTTGAAGGACAAGGTGAACCCTTACGATGGCCATGGAGCCGCATATTGGCAAGAGTCCGTGCCAGAGGCTGTGCAGGCGCGGAGGCCTTTGGACGTGTTGACGGTCGCGTCCGAAAAGCACGTTTGATTGTAACTGTATGATAGACTTAGTGTACAAATGCATCAACAAATCATGTGCTGGTATAGTGTACATTCATGTACATTCAGCATGTGGCCATGATTCCCAAACCTAGTCACTGGTTAGTAGTAAGTCAATGTAAGTCACACCCCTTTGCAACTAGGAATATAAGAAAACATCCAAACTACTGATAAGTAAAACCACCCATGCATTTATTTGCATGGTTGGCAAGGGGAATCATCTCCAAATGATTTTATTTCAGGTGGATGAGTTGTTACATTTTTTCTATCATGCTATGGGGATGTCATTGCGTAATGTTATGTTAATCATGTACATTATATTATCAAATTATGGTAGGAAACCAATCAGATTATTCTAGCTTATGACGACACTATGAATAATTTATATTACATATAATTATATAATCATATTAGTATGTTGTAGTAAACAAACAGAAACATAGTCATTTCACTTGAAGCGAAGGCCTGGGCCGATTTCAATCAATGCAAGTCCAAGACTCCTCGACAGCTGGGCGTCCCAGTTCTTGTAGCTGTTTTGCGTCCCAGTTCTTGTAGCTGTTTTCGGGATAGAAAACCCTCTGGTAAAATGGCTCATTTGTAAATTATTTACCTATTAAACATGGTGATTTTTAATAGCTATGTTAAATGACCAGAGGGTATAACTACTTCTATGATTTTTTGGTAGCACTTCAAGATTTCTGGAGAAATTTCTGGGGACATATATGTACATGTAGATTCTATCACTACTGTGGATGGATGCGAAATCCTGAAAATCATCAAAAAGGTGGTTGAATACGTAGAAACAATGGGATACAGGACCTTTCAATTGGTAAAGGATTCGGAACAAATCAACAGTTTCTAGGTTTTGATCAGCACAAATTTGTGGATGTGACAGGATGTGTTTTTTTTGAAAACGGAGGGACTGATCCCCAGGAAATTGTGGCATTTACTGATGATGGTCCGGTGAACATATCAGACAAAATTGTGAAACGGTAGGTGTTGCATATCGAATGTTGAAGCAACATGTAGGATTTAAGAATTAATCATCGATCATCCTGATGTAGAAACAAACATGTGGGATGTACGAGTGATACTGATTTGGAAGCAAACATCTGGGGTTTGCCAACAAGATTTGGAATTGTGGTGATTTGCCGGCAAACGTATGAGTTTCCCGCCCAGGGTTGTGAAATCTTTTGATTTGCATACATCGAGTTGTGAAATCTTTTGGAACTAGTTATATTACTTATATTATTCAACTAGACGTTTATTGCAATATTTTCTTCAGTGCACAAAAAAAACATATTCTCAGTTCTCAGTGCAATGGGTTAATCAATGTGTTTCCATATGCAAAAAGCGCATTTAAATAATAATACCAATAATTGTATATTATATATATATGTTGAGTGCAAGACCGCCACAGTATGTAGAATATATACACATGTATGGACAACACATCAACAGTAACATACATATTGGGACATTGATCTACCGAAAGCTTTAGGTCAGTTCCGACCATGGAATCTCTGGGCCCAATGTGGTTGGAGAGGCGAGCGGTTCACCCAGGAGAAGCACCAGAAGTTTACTAAGGCGGTACCAATGTCAACAAACATGTAAGACTTTATTTTGGGGCAACCTTTCCAATTACATCATCAAATCTCAAGGGAATTGATTAATCCGGTGTTGATGTCTTTTCATTGTGAGTTACACACCATTTTGATCCAAAAGTTGTCAATTATGGGCCAACACACCAAGACTCTGGGAGTCTATTCATTGTTTTTGGTACAGTTTGGTATCTCCGTACCTCCTTTTATTTGGACACAAACTGACGATCTTTCTTGTCCTGTCTGTCTCACTTGGCCCGCCCTGCTCTTGCACGCAATGACTTGCTTTCTCGCTGCGTTGTTTGCGGGTCCAGATCAACTCGAAGAGAAATTATAAGACAACTCACAACCTGAAAAGGCCAACATTTTCTGATTTCAGCAAATGTTTTTATTGACATTTTAATGCAATCACCCAAAGCGCTTGGGGAGATGTTATGCTAGCAGCTGGCATTTGGTTGTTCCTACAGACATGTTTTTGTGTGTGTGTGTGTGTCTTCAAGTGTCCCGTAAGAAGGGCTTAGCCAATCTTGAAGGAAACCACATTTCAGCGGTGCTGTTGCTATGTCTCGCGCTGTGCGTCGACCTCACCTGGCAGTTCTTGCGGCGTTTCTGAGTGGCGTAGCTGCATGTTTTTCTGCCGGGTGTCGAAAATTCAGGTCATTCCTGCTGCATGTTTCCTGATATTTCTGAAGGTGAGTGAGGTGATTATTAGGCTGATTTAGGCTGCTTTGACCTTGGCAGCTACTTTTATTTCTGATGTTGAAGTTTTTCAATTTGGACCGACTCTGAGATCCAAGTCTTTCATATGAACCTTGCCAGACGAACACAACCCGAAATCCAGCCAGTCAGAGACCAACCAAGACCACCCTGGCCGGTGAAGCTTTGGGGTCATCCCAGCCATATCCACCTGAAACATCAAGCCGACCACCGTTTGGGTCCCCGGTGATCCTCAAGGTCTTTGGGCCTTCAACGCCTTCGCTGTGGGCTTTGGGGCCGCGCAGAGCCCCAGCAGGCGCGCGCCATTTTGCCGATTTTGCGCCGCCCTGGATCCATGGAACTGGGCTTTCGGGTTGAACATGAACCCAGTATTGGGTAATGAACTAATTGTTAATTAGTTAACAATTGTGGTAGATCCCATTTTATTATATTTTATTTACCCTCTGGTTATTTAACATAGCCGTGGAAAATAGCCCTGTTTAGCTATGAAAAATGGTGATTTTCCATGGCTATGTTAGATAACCAGATGGTAATAATGAACTAATTGTTAATTAGTTAACAATTGTGGAATTAATATTGTTAATATGTTTAATATTGGGCAACAATTGTTCAACTTAGTATTCATGTTCAACCCAGTATTCTGGGTTTAACTGCATTTTGGAAAGTGATTAGCTAATTGTTGATCCAAGTATTCCGAATCCGCTTAAATGGTCAAATGTTATTTCATACGCTTCAGCATTAAGCAACACCCTCAAAGGCATTGAGGCAATGATCAACGTTAAATGTCGTCAAATTTGATTATATAGTGCTTTTTTATTATACTATTGAATCATTAGCCTATCGATCAGAGTGGCCGCTTGGCTTGATGAAGAAAAAAAGGCCAAAAAGGCCAAAAAGGCGCGTCATGATTTTCACCATTGTTTGATGGCCATGAGTTGCGTTTTTTTTCTTGCCTATTTTCAGACAGACCCGTGTATCCCATTTTATTTACCCTCTGGTTATCTAAAACAGTTCGCCATGGTATAGATGGCCCATAGAAATAGATGGTTTACCTTCTAAAAATGGTGGATCTTTCCATAGCTATGTTAGTCATAACCAGATGGTAACGTTTCCCCAAGAAATGTTCACATGATGGTACCGGGTACCCAAGAAATGATGGGCTGTTGCCAACATCCAATGATATTGTGAACATTCCCGTTTTTTAAGTGAGTTATCACCATCATATTCCCATTAAAAATGTTTGGTTTGACCATCATGTTGGTGAATATGAATTACATTCTCATGAAAATTCACATCAACACGATTCATCTCAGGGTGAAAAGTATATCATATTCCATCCTGATATCATGCAAAGATATCTTGGATTCTTCCTTTTCTATGGGTGAAAGTGAATTATACTCCCATCATATGATATCATTAATGTAGACGGATATGTACCCATGATATCAGGAACCCAATCAGGTACCCAATGGAACGCTACGTTCCCGGGTCGTCCCGGGTGGGTTTTTCGCAGGAAACGAAAGGCGGTGAACAAAGAGGAGCTGAAGGCTGACCACGGAGCGAAGGCAGACGCCATTGAGAAGTCGCTCGGATACTGAGAGGACATAAAGACACATTTGGATACCCTCTGGTAATTTAACATAGCTATTGAAAATGGCCATTTATAGTGGATTTACCCATTGAAAATGGTGATTTTCCATAGCTATGTTAGTTTACCAGAGGGTATATTCTGATATATTATGATATAGCAATCCCTCCCCCAAAAAAATGTATTATGTTGGTAACATTTGGTTTTAGGTTTTATGAATGCTTCAAAAAAGACCGATATCATCTATTGGGGTATTGCTGTACATTATACATCATTATACTATACTGTGGTGTACAATGCATACTGTCAAGCTCGGATTAACAGACGCTGGTTGCTTCAAATTCCCGGGGGCGGAGAGGGATCCTCGAAAAGAATGAGGAATTGGGAATTTAGATGGCACTCGTACCCACTGAATTAGACAAGCCAGTGGTTTATGAATCTGGTTGATATGATACTGACGTCGTTTATGTGTGTACACTCATATATATATATATATAATCTCATATATATATATATATATATATATTATACATATATTTATACAACATGCAAACGTATGTGATGCTTTAGCCTATGTACACAAAGAACAAACAATCTGTGTATATATACGGTATATATACACATTTTCATCTGAAGACACATTTGTATATGTTCATGATACATCTACACAACGTAGCTCTACTTGATATACAAAATACATAATTATATATATATATATACATATGTATGATTGAATTGTCACAACAATTTCAACAAAAGATGTGAGACAATGCTGATACATTGAATAGTTGATAATACCTATATGAGGATACGATCAATCTGCACAAAAAGGATGTGAACAATTACATAGACATACTATATACGTATTATACCAGTGAACATATGATATATTGTACTTACAGGTCTTGTTTATTTTAAATATTTATTTTACCAATTATATCCATATGTATCTATATATATATGGTAAGCGGCCCCTCCAGGGCCTACCTTGAAGCCACTGGAGGGTACCCTGCTGTTTACATATATTGTGAATGAAAAGCGTGTCATTTAAAAATACTGGAAAATACGCAGTAAAATGCAGTTGGGAAAATTATATTAAGATGAATGAATGACATGAATTCAATGAAAAGGAACACTTTTATATAGAGAGCCAGAAATTGGCCTCCAAAAGCAGTCCAAGCAAAAAAAGTCTCTGAAGAATCACATGTAATTTGGATAATGAGCAAAAGACTAATCACTGAATGTAACCTTAGGAAAACCAAAAAAAACATTTTTCGAAACATAACAGATGGTTTCAGCATAAAAATATGATTTTTGGTTTTACCTTAGTTTGTTTCTTGGTTTCCTTGAGAGGTTTTTTTTGTTTTGGAATCAAAACAACCTAAAAACCTCATGGATTTTTTTTTCATCAAAGAGTATCATTTCACCTGTATAGTTTTTTTGAGTTGTCTTGAGCTCAAAAACTATTTTGTTCCATATTTTTTGCGTTTTTCATTCCAGCACATCTCGAAAAAAAACAAAAAAAAGGTGAAATGATACTTGTTGATGAAAAAACATTTTTTCCATGATTTTTTAGGTTTTTTGGATTCCAAAACCAAGAAAACAAAGACCGTCTCGAGGAAACCAACAAACCAAAAACTAAGGTAAAACCAAAAATCCACTAAATTTGGCTGAAACCATCTGGTCTGTTTCATTTTTTTTGTTTTTTGTTTTACCTTAGTTTTTTTTTGCTCTGTGGAGGATCTAACGGAAACTACTAGTTGTAAGAGCTACTGCATCTTTCTATTGAAAACAATTTGTTCAAGGAAAGATAGCATGTTTGTCAAGGAAGACGGCATATTTGAAAGAAAGGTCCCTTCCTCAAATTCATCGTGTTGAAAGAAGCGATGTTTAAAAGAGACACTGTATAAATTGAAAAATCCTACCCTCTTACATTTTTCAATGTTTTCTAAAGTCAGTATATACTTCATTTCTTTGGAACCAATAGTGCGTTACTTGGAATGAAGATTCCCTTGTTGAGAACATTTGGGTCAAAAAACGCTTCATTGTTTAGGTGAAAACCGCCTCTTTTGAAGAACATTGACTTTCTTTGCAGGAATGTTACGTAGATATTTACAAAGGATCCTCAATACTTCACGGAATGCTATATCCTTCAAATAAACGTGCCCGTTGAGAACAACGGACATTGTCAATCAGAATTGCTTCTACCATTGGAAAGCAATGCTATGCATTTGAAGGGACTCAAAATTTTCTTGAAAAGGAATATTGTATCATTTTGAAAGAAACTCTTCACATTTGCAGGGGCGGCAATACTGCAAATTTTGCAAGAGTACTGAGTACTGCTTCCTTAAAGGGACATGTTGCTTTCAAAAGTTGGTATGTATTTCTTTCCTTTAGATACTGCATACTTGAAATGAAAAAGTGTTTGTTTGAAAAGGAGCTGTCCTTTTTCAAGAAATGCTGCATTTTCTGAATGGAAATTGCCTCTTTCAAAAAACATTGCACTTGTGTACAGGGATGCTTGGAAGGAATATCACATAGATTTCAAGTGGGATACATTGTCAAGGGGGACACTGCATCTTTTGTAAAGGGGTACTGTGCATTTTGCCACAGAAGGGTTTCCTTCTTGAAGGAATTGTGTGGTTTGTACGTGTGTGTGTGTATGCCAAACTTTGTAAAAGGAGATCTGCATACGTTACATTTAAAATGTTTATTTGAGAAGAAGATCTGCTTCTAACAAACTTGCATTTGTTTAAAGAAAAGTGTATTCTTAAAAAAAACGGCACTTATTTAAAGGAATCCAACTGTTTGAAACCAAAGGGTGCTTTTGTAAGTAATCCTGCATCCTTTGAATAAAACATGTGTGTTGAAAGCTGAATATATTTTCTTAACATAGACTGCTGTTTTAAGATGCTTTAAGAAAGAGTTTCTTGAACTTCAAGTAATACTAAATATTTGAAAGAAATAAGTCATGCATTCCTTTTGTGAAGCGATACTACGCTTTTCGGAGACAACAATGCATGTGTTTGCAAGCTGTGTTGACGGAAGGCTGTGTTTTTCAAAGTGTGTGTGTGTGTTTGTGTATACTGTACACTCAACTTTCTGAAAGGGGGAAGCTGCCTACTTGACATGAAATATGTTTGATGGAACACACAAGATAACGATCCAGGGACCTGGATCAAAATTGAAGCTCCCAGAAACCAACATCGATGATTTTCAAGCTCCGTTTGAAACTAGTCATGAATGATTTTATAATAGTTTAAACTTCGAGAGGTAAAAAGCAACAATTTTCAAGTTCCACTGGGTTCAGATTGTTCTCTTCACAATAATGTGTTTTTGGAAAGGGCATGGATCCAAATGCTGACGCCGGTCATTTTTGATTTGCAATGATCGAGAATGATGACAAAGTGGTTTTTGAAGTGCTATTAAAGTAAATATGTCAGTATTTAGAAATAAAATCAGTTCTCTACATCTATGTATATATAGGGGTGTTTTTCAAGACTCACTTATGATAAACATTGATAAACATCATTGAAATCTTTGAACAGGTAGGCACTGGAGGGGCCGCAAAACGCCGAGGATCCTGAAGGGCGGCGCCGCAGGGAGCCCGGAAGACATGGTCCGGGCGCGCTTTTCGGCGTGTCGCAGCAAGGATTCCGTCTTCATGGCGAAGACGGAGGTGGATTTCTGGGTGCCCCCTGTTGAAACGTGGAGCTTCATCCGGGATGATTCAAAACATATGGTTGACAGCCTCTGTAACTCTGGTAAACTAACATAGCTATTGAAAATTGCCATTTGTAGTGGATTTACCCATTAAAAATGGTGATTTTCCGTAGTTACGTTAGTTTACCAGAGGGTAGTTGATATTGGACATATGGTTGATATATTGGAGATCGAAGCTAATTTAGTTTATTTATCAACCATTTAAAGAACTGGGGGGACATAGTCCAGTGCATGGGGTTTAACCACCCAAAAATAGGCGATTCCAATCAGAAAGAATCCGGTCTGAAACAGCACACAGTGTGGATTCATAATGATATATATATATATATATATGTTTGATTTATGATAGGGGAGTTGGTTCCTAACTACGTTAAGTGCTGAGTTTAAGGTGATTATAACATAGTTAGATTGGTTGACTCGCGGCAATTTTACAAAGCGCCAGAAATTGCGTTGCGGTTGATTTTTCAAAAACTGCAAGGATCCGACCGTGATTTGATGTCACCGTGAGAACTGGACAATCCACTGTGAAAGTATATATATATACCCTCTGGTTATGACTAACATATCCATGGGAAATGGCCCATAGAAATAGATGGTTTACCTATTAAAAATGGTGATTTTCCAAGGCTATGTTAAATAGCCAGATGGTATATTATTTCACGTTTATGTCAAATTACTGAAGGGTACGGGTACTACAAAAAATATGTGATAGCATTGTCCGGTTCAATGAGGATAACAACACCTCTATTGATTGGAGCGGTCCTCACTGCTCAGCAGACCCGGCAAATCATGGTGTGGATGCAGTGTTCACCCAGGATAGATCAGGTACAGGTCCAGCTTTTTTTGTCCCAAATTGGATGGGTTCTTAATAACTATATAGGGTTTAGGTTTCGGGCCGAATTGCATCTTTGTTTTTGACACATGAATAGTAAAACGTTCAATTTCAAACGGACATTCCCCTTTGTTCAAATTTGTTCATTCATTAAATCCCTCCTACTGGACATATATTTCAGTTTGTGTTGTGGTGGTTGTTTAGATCCTGGTTGGTGGTTTCAAACATTTTTTATGTTCCATAATATATGGGATAATCCTTCCCATTGACTTTCATATTTTCCAAGATGGTTAAAACATGTTAAAACTACCAACCAGGATCTATATTTCTGAATAGTTCTGAAAGGTAAACTGTTCCCCTGATTGTCTGCTGATTGTCTGCTTCCTCCCCGTTTTGGCTGCTTCCTGGTGACCCTGGTGAGGTGGATCCCTTGAAATCCAAGCTGAGCAATCGCGTAAAGGCCTGGGGTATTTGTTCCTGGTCGCAGAAGTCGCAGATCGCGGTGAGGTGTGGATAATCTGTGTGGATAATTTCTGGTTGTCGATGTTGTCTGTCTATTCTATTATTTACATGTAAAAACAGACATGCTCACATATAATTTAATAAAATATTCGAAGGAAGTTTAGAAGTCAAGCTTCCGACAATATGGACAGATGAAAAGCAGAGCAGGGAAGAGGCAGAGAGAAGAGGAAGATTAGAAGAAAGAAGAGTAGAAGAGTAGAAGAGAAAGAGTAAGAAGAAAGAAGATGCAGATGCGCAAAAAGGTAGGAAAGTCGCGAAACACTGTGTTTTTCCAATGATTTGTGGCTCCGGAGGGTCGAAAAGTAGGCTCGCTAAAGCGGCGGGTGCGGAGCCAG
>Ga0126342_10001730_pt1 | contig 31875 bp, 46 predicted proteins | sample Cyp1metagenome_FD_92528 | JGI IMG/M metagenome (GOLD analysis project Ga0126342, IMG submission 92528) | Coral microbial communities from Lord Howe Island, Old Settlement Bay, Australia - Cyphastrea 1 metagenome | ecosystem: Host-associated > Invertebrates > Cnidaria > Coral ...
ACCTTTTTAGTTTGAACCACAGGGGCTGTGCGTATTGGGCTCTTCACTGTACAACCAAACACAAATCAGTGTTCCAACCTCGACACTTAGGATCAGAGGTATAGTGAAGGGATATTCTTTCACTTACCATCATCATCATCATCATCATCACTCGACTTGAAATTCGGATTTTTCGACATCCATTTTCCAAATACCCAACGGTGCGATGAAAGTGACAGGTTCGAGCATCCATAGGTACCGCAAAAAGAGACATTGGAGTTTGTGCTAACACTGACCGTGTTTTTATTTCCCCGCACGATGCGTTTGTCTGACAATGTATACCTCCAAAAGGCTATTTAAATGGACTAAGTGATGAGCAACCATGGACATCGTGGGGTGCTCTCTTTTCGGATCCAAATATCTCCGCTGCTCTGAATGTCCAGTTCAATGCCCCCCTTCCCAAGGGAACTCTCGTCACATGCCTTGTGCGTCTCTTCACGCAGCAGCCCTTTCGCAGTGTCTCATCATCAGCATCATCATCATCATCCTCATCATCATCATCATCATCATTCGACCTGCAATTCGGATTTTTCGACATCCATTTGCTACGTACCCAACGGTACGATGAAAGTGCCAGGTTCGAGCATCCATAGGTACCGCAAAAGCGATTTGGGGTTTGTGCTAACACTGACCGTTTTTTTTTTTTCCCCGCACGATGCGTGTGCCAGACAATATACCTCCAAATGGCTCTTTAAATAGACTAAGTGATGATCAACCATGGCAATCGTGGGGTGCCCTCTTCTCGGCTCCAGATATTTTCGTTCAGCTATGAATGTCCAGTTTCATGCCCGTCCACGGTTCATGAGCCACCCCAGCTGGAGTCACATCACAACGACACTCAGAGTTATAACGTCGGTTGGACAGAAAATTTCCCTTCGTTCTGTCATGTTCTGTCAAAGCGGTGATTATTTGCTAGCGCATGACGTCCATATTGACAAGCCTAAGGTTTGGTGTCAGCAGAAAAGGGCCCGGTCGCATGTCGGCTTTCGCACTGAGTGATCCCCCGCGTCCCCTGTGACACACCTACCTTTCGTGTCGTCACCCCCGCTCAAGTAATGTCAAACGACGTGAGTGGGCAAGGGTGAAACCAAAAAGTCTCAAAAAATCAAACCAGGCAAAAAGGCAAAACGACCGAAATAGCGGGCGTTGTGAAAGATAGGGTGACATGTTGACGTGCTATCGTCCTAAATGCTGCCAACAATGATGTGTATTGGACCCATTGGGAGGGAAATTGGCCCCAGATCTGTGCAGGTAGCTTAACGAACCAAAAACGAACCAGTCGGACAAGTCAAGGCAGACAGGATGTTCGTTCACACCCGCATCGAACATTTCAATATTTTCACTGGCTTTGGTGTTTCTAAAAACTCGTTGCCAAGAGTTGTGGAAATGGTGGGACCGAAGCAACGCAAATTTCATCTGCATTGGGCTGGGGAATTCATCACACAAATGCGGTGAACAACGCCGATCAAAGCAGCAAACGCTGCGGGTCGCAACCCATATTTTTTGAAGAAGGGACCATGCAGATTGGTGGTGGTTGCCCTGGCCGGGGAGAAGGATTGACGAAACTGCGACATGTAGCCTGTTGGCACAACATGTTTTCCAAACCACAACCCAGGCGTACATTGCCTGGTGGTGAGTATTTTCCACCAAGGCAGCGCCCTATTTCCATCGCAGCATAACAAAATGCAGACATGGAGGCGGGGATTTTTTGGAGATGGCGCACAATAAGTTCATCAGTGGAGATGGCCGTGGATTTTTATTGAGCTATAAGGTGACCGTCCAAATTGGACAGGCAGCAAGATCCGCCTGTCCAAGCTGAGCGAACATACAATCAACTCATCAATTTTGGAACGATGTTCGTATAATATTTTCCACCGAGAACCAGTGCATGGAGACTTCCCCTTGCCACGGAGACGACCCCAGCGGTCGGCTTTCGGGATCGAAGGGGGCCAAACAATATTATAGTGCAATTGTTGTGGCCGAGGTAACATTACTTTCGGATTTTCCAGGCGGAACTGACAAAAACTGGTGATCAGAGCATGGTTGGACTTGCCTTCATTAAAAAAACAAACATGGTGACCAGAGCGTGGCTGGACTTGAGCCTGTCCAATTAGTGATGTCAAAAAGAGGTGATCAAATGGAGGTAAAAATTTGAGGCTGTCATCAAATGAGCGCAGGCCAGGAGATTGGTAGGTGAAGAAATGAAGAAAAACACAGTAATCAAATTCATGAAGTAACCTTATGGTTACGCCTGACAAGGTTATTCCTACAAGTTGCGATGCTTCCCCAAAAAAGTAATTCCGGCCGTTGGATGCCAGGAGTGGTTGCCAAAGGTGGTTGCCAAAGAAAAATCACCAGAAAACACATGAAAACACGAGTCATATATCAAAGTCAAATCATGCCAAGGGTTGTTGCCGGGGGTTATTGTGTTTTTTTGGGGTGCCCGGCGCCCCGCTCAAATTTCTCCCCACACCCGTCTTGTTTTGCGCGGAGAAGGTCCTTGGTGACGATTCGTTTTGCGTTCCAAAAAACTATTGCGTGCATATATAATATCCGTTTCCGTTTCAGGGGCAGCTGGGGCATCGGTGGATTTGGGCCAGTCCTGGTGGGTGATTCGTTGCTTGTGATCTTTGGTGGGCGGACTCCGGGGAGTGGACCGAACAATGGCATCTCAACAGCAGCTTGCCGTCCCGCGCGTTGCGCCAAGGATGTGGTTCAGAGACTTCTTTGCCATTGTGGCGGGTGTTTTTGCAAATTTTTTTCCGATGCCGGCTTCATTGGTGCAGGCTAGCTTGCCCGCCCAACGCACTTGCTCGCGATATTTGAAAATTTGGAGAAATAGGCTCCTTTGGGGACAAAACGCCGGGGCGAATACCTATGCATGAAATGACGGGAACCAAGACAGCAACCAGGCAGGTGTTAGATGTTAGATATATTGCCGGCATTTGAGATGGGTATAGCAAATTCCGACAGGTTACCAGTAGTCATGCTGTCTTCGAAATTCAATAATTTCCACGCTGCCCCAACCGCACGGTCGAAACTGCTTCCAGCGAACGCAGAAGCACATTGGGGGGATTCACAAAATGCAAAGGGTGGTTCCGGGTGGTTGGTGTGTCATGGTGTATTCTCCATTTTGTTGGACGCCTGCGCGTCCTTCATTGGACCCTCCAAGTGTTCTTGGCAAAAATGTTCATGTGCGCGATACATGTGCGAGATTCTTGTACTCTAGCTTCGTATTTGTGCGTCATGTGCTATTTTTTGCCATGTTTCTAATTCCATGGTGCTTCTATGAAAAAAATGTAGTATAATTTGGCACGATTTACGGTCAAAAATTATGCCTCTGTGATAAAGCGCGCAAAAAAGGCCGTCAATTTGTTGGGCACCTGACGCCGCAATGTGCCGCAATCACTTCCCCCAAGAAGATTTGGCTATGGATTCTCAAACTGTTGGGAAATATTTCGGGAATACGTTTTGTGTTCGGACATTTCAGGGGTGCCCAGTGTGAGGAGCGGCGGTTTCAAACTGGACATTTTCCGCAACGGTTTGTAGAACCAGACGTTGCATAGCAAGGGCGAATGACGGATAACAATTATGATGGTTGTGAGTTGTGACGTTTCGTTTCGTTTGCGTTTTAGTGTTAAGGAATGATAATGGACCCGCTGTTGATTACCTTTCAGTCACGCACATACATTGCTTGTTTCAGACTCTCACGATAAACAGCAATCTGGCGGCTATGGTGTCATTGGAATGGTGGTAGGCGAAAGCCTTACCCGCTACATGATGATCATTGTCAGAAGTTCATTATATGCAGCGGGGTTGGTTGCGGCGGTGCAATTTACAATGATGCTGCCGCGCGACATGTTGTCACGTAATTTTGATACACTGGTTTGCACGCGCTTGTTTGGGCGAAGGTTGTCGGGGTTGACTGAGTTGGCATTCCGGCTGCGTGTATTGAAAATGGCGGGTTCATGTCCTTCAAACATCTTGCAGCCAAGAGTTAAAACGAAAATGCGATGCGTAGAAATGCACGTGCATTAATTCTTTCAGAGGAGTTTCGTAGGTTGAAAGCGGAAAACACTGGACTCACCTGGGAAAATTCATTTGCAAATGGTTTGTTTCCGATTTTGTGGGAATGTTCCGTGACGAAAACGGGTCTGCATCCAATGAAAATTATTTCTATTATGATCCGGGCTGACAATTGGCTGCGATGAATGTACCTTAGGGATGGCAATTTGATGCAAAATGTATGCGTTGCCATTATATGCGCAACTATGTGTACCGGCACTGGCTACTTACTGGTTCAAATTTGGTGCGTTGCAACAGTATTGACAAACATGCCCCAAATTTGGTCAGCAACCATGCCTTCAGGGTTTCAACCATGAAACGGGGATGCTAATTCCACCACGTTGGATTGGATAAAGTTGGCTTTCCGGAGTGCAAAATTCAGTTTGAACCCGAAACACATTTTAGCATTTTGATATTGTTCCGTTTTGTGTTTCACGATGGCTGGCGGCGGATGGCGCCCATTGGTGTTTTCCAATGGTTTTGGCGGATCTTTCTTGCACAGGCATTGGCCTGGGTCAGCCACTGACATGCGAGGAATGTTCGGATGCAGGGAAAAATGCATGCTCTGAGTGGAAAACGGCTGCGGGCAGTTGCAAGGTTTGCTGTAGTGCTGTCACATCTGCGAATGCCATTGCAGGTGGCCCGCTTGGTCCAGTGGTTTCGGTGGTGCCATCGGCGTTCAGAGGTGGAGGTGCCGAGTTTTTTTAAACTACATATTTTCCACCCAATTCTCTGACCTTAGATGCTTTGCCCATGACATCCTTCTGGTCGACCCCCATGGCGGCCTCAGTTTCAACACAGTGATGAGGCCTCGATGCGCCGGCGCCTCCTTGATGCATGGGTCACGGCGGAGAGGAATTCTGGGCTTCCCTGAACCAGTTTTATTAAAAAGGATTGGTATAAAAACAATATTTTTTTTTCGAGGTTCCATTACTTATACAGTGTATCCACGCCGCGACATCAATTTGGTTTTTGGATTGCAGGTGGGTTGATTTTGCTCCCGAGGTAGGGCGTTTGGAAGGTATAGGTATCCGAATGCTGCTGCTTTGCAAAACATTTTAACATGCAGTCTGCTTCAGGAGTTGCACGACTTTCAAAATGAAATTGGTGCGGGGCAAGGAACATTTACCAGCCGAATTGACCCTTGGCTGTTGGATTGCAAAAAATGGCATTTATGCAGTGCAAGGAGAATAGTTTGTTGGGTTCGATGCATTTGTTACACATGCATCAGTTCAGGATGTTCATGCGTCAGTTGGCAGGGTCTTTCGAATTTTGAACCTTGAGGATCGTCACTTCCTCTCATGTTGACACGTGCAACCTGCAGAAACTGATCGGGTCCAAACTCCGGAAGGACGCTGACTGCATCTACTATCTGTGGCATATCGTGTGCGTCTTATGCAGCGACATTTTTTTTGTATTGCCAAGTTGAAGGCTGAAACCATCGTAGAGAGGCGGCTTTGTGTTTGCCCCGCTACAATCCGAAAATTCCAGTCCTGAATGCTGCAAGCCAACGTACCAAATGGGATCACCATCACATGGTAAACATTGTGCAGACATTCCTCATATTCGAAGTGCAGAAATTGAGTGGTCAAGTGTGCGATAGTTTGGAGATGAAAAGAGCAACCAATCACTCAAGAATAGCAATCCCTTCACCACCTGGCTGGGGTTGTGCATTACTGAGTCGGCGTTCTACTCTTGGATTTTCATCCCAGCTGGCAAGTGGTTCATCCCTGATCACAACCTTGGTTATATTTATATAGAACATGTTGGAACTTGTCTATTTTCAGGAGCACTGCTTTGGGAAAGGGTAGAAAGGGTATATGGTGTTCAAAAATCAGGGCGCGGCAGGGTGGGATGGCATGATGGGTACGGCAGAGGTACTACGGTGGGCAGGCCACCGCGGGCCTGCGCAGGGCCCGCCGGGGGTATGGGCTTGGTTTAGGGGGCTCGCGACGGCCCGTCAGCCCGCAGAGCGTACGGAGCCCGCGGTGGATGCTGTGACATCCATTGCCGTGATATCTACTACAGTGACATCCATTGCTGAGACATCCACTGCAGTGACATCGATCCACTGCAGTGACATCCAAAGATCCGTAACGCGGAAGTATAGACTTCTAATCTTCCTTTGATGATTAAAGAGAAGAACTCATAGGAACGGATCGTTGTTCCGAGCTGTTCATTGGCCGATCTCACTCCAAGGCCCGGACAATGGAACCCGTGTTTCGGCCTGCGACCCCGCGCTAGCCCGCGCTAGATTTAGCCCGGACAATGGGCACGGAAAGGGATGAACGCCCAGAAGGGTTGCCGCCAGCTAACTGCACCTTGCCGTACCCTTTTGAACGCCCCGCCGGACCCTCCCCAGAGCATTGCTCTCGAAACTGGGCAAGTTGCAGCATATAGGTTGATGTATGGGATATTCCCGTCTACACACCGGTTATCATCCAGTTACTAGCCGGCACGCATGATTCAAGTTCGGCAGCCAGGAACACTACTTCAACGGCGGTGTCGCGCGCAGTCGTTTTGTGTTGTGCGATGTCACTTCGGACAACCGGCTCGTGGCGGTCTTCGGCCTCTTCGGGCATTTTTCCGAAGGCGTGGGAATGGGAAAGGCACCTAAAGCTGCCAACATGCGGTATGCGTCGAGAATTGTCTTAAAATTATTTAAGGAAAGTCATGAGAAGGTAGTGGACGTAGGCGGAAAAAAATATTTTGACATGGGCTTGGGGACACATTTAAATTTCCTTGAGGCTTGAAATTCAACAAATGTGTTGTGCAACTTGAGCTGTGGATTTACGATATTTAATTTAAGAAGTCAAATGCTTTTCATATCTTTTAAATTTTCATTCTTGAATCTCACAATGTCTCACAACTCCCAGAAACAATTCCGTGATCACCCCATCCAATCCCATCCAACCACATGTTTCTTCAAAGCTGCGTAGCTCATGATCACCGAACATCACCGAACCATTGGGTTCGTAAATTCGTGGGATGAGCTGATTAGCCACGTCCATTTCCTGTACCTCTTCAGGTGCACCCTTCATGCAGATTGCAGGTGGTGCTTTTCCTGAGATGGTGGGGGCACCCAGACATCGGCAAGTTGAGGGGCTCGATGGAACACCCTCCTTGGGGTTATACCTTTGGGAGCTCCAAACCATGAATAAACAAAAACTGTGGACCTGGCTGGTGAGATTGCTCGGATATAACAATATATAACATAGCACTCAAATTCAAACAAATCTGGCTGGCTGGAGTGGCTTGAAATTTGAGCGCTGCAAATCGCCAAAAACCAGTGGTGGTCACTTCTCACCTTTCGCAAAATTTCAGGAAAGCTGCGAAGATTGGATCGTGGTCTCCACCGAGACAGTGCTGACCAGCGTTCCCGACGAGGTGGAAGAGGACCTGAGGGCATCAACGGATGGGTTTCAGAGTGCATGAACCCTGCGGTAGTGCCTATAAATCCCAGCAGGTCTGTGGCCTTACCATGCAACAATTCAATTCAAAATCAGCCGGATGATGCTACAAGAAAACACTGTTCAAATTAATCAACCAAACCAAAACCATCAATCTACAATTGGCATGCCAGTGGGTTCAAACATTTTCCTCTGTGAGTTGACTCTTTATGCCATGCCGAGGAGGCTGCGCGCATTGCCGCGGTGAAAGCTGCCGAGCACAGCGGAGCTGGGCCCTTTGGGTGGCCGCGCGACGGGAACGAGCGCGTCTTCGTGCTCGCGAAGAGGTGAGGGAGGTGGTGGGTGTGAAGGGGGAAGGAGAATATCAAACAGGAACGAACCACCATCAATGATGATTTCTGGATTCTGGAAAATATCATACGTAAAGTACCCAAGACATGGGAACAAAATCAAGACTTGAAAATTAAGAGTGTTGTGCAGTTAACAGCTAGTGAAGTGTTTATCCAGCAACTGCGAAAACACCGCGAAAACACCCTGTTCACTGTTCACCACTTTTCTGATTTTTGGAACATTCCAAAACAGCCTCTGCCGGCAGGACTGGGACATCCACCAGCGATCCCAGCGAACTTCGTGTGAATTTGTACAGAACCTCGTTTTGAATACAGCCAACTTTTTTGGTTTTTGAAGTGGATTCGCAAGTCTGGGAGTCGAAGCAGTCGAAACGCAGAACGGTGCGATGCGCCCCAGGATTGCACGTGTTTCCAACCACCTGTTGAGTTTCTAACTTGTCTCGTCTGAGGAGATAGCTTCGCAGCGTCCACTCGGGCACCTCGGTCTTTCATTCGGCCATCAAGGATGGTCAGCCCATGGGCCCCAAAATCAGATTGCTTACATTGGCTGATCATTGGCTTACTGATATACCACTACTGCTACTACCGCTACTGCTGCTTCTACTGCTGGTCTACTACTGCTACTACTGCTGCTATTTTTACTACTGCTACTAGAAGTGGCACTGTAATCATTGCCTTCCGTTTGAGGGCTCTCCGTGAACCGTGCCCTCCCTACTCCATTGTGAATTGATATTTTGGCACTTTCAATGCCCTGATGATCGGTGTTTGTGCATGGGGGCAAGTGCTGCCATTTGCATCTAATTTGGACGATTCGGATCCCCATTACAGTAGGGAGACAAGCATCCATGGACCTCCAAATATCCACTGCTTGTATCTCATATGACCCTTGTCAAATCCAGATGATAGCCAAGCTTTGGATAGATTTGGATCCCATCTGAAGCTCCAGTAGTGCCGTTGCCAAGGAAATCTCGGTGGATCCGGCCACCAAGATGCAGGATGGAGGGGCACCAGACATGATTTGGGGATGGGTCACGTTTGGGAAACGAATTGCACATCATATGGTTCCCGCTAAACTCATGGCAATGATCATCTTTACAATGGTCCAACTCCAGTTATATTCTAATGGCCTTTCGCACCATTCCTCCAATCACTTCCCTATCATTCTACATCATTTTCCCATGGTTTCCATCAATTCATAAAGATTTCCCACAATTTTGCCATAGTTGGAACAGTTTAGAATTTTCTCAGTCTTTTCCCATGATTTTCTATCATTTTACCATGGGTTTCGTCAAGTTTCTGGTTTTCCCGTGGGTTTCCCGTGGGATTTTCCCATTTCGTCATCCTCCAAGGCCTGGAGCTGCGCCATTTGCCTTGGAGCCGATGCTGGAGCTGTGCGGCAGCTGCCCTGCGGCCACGCCTTCCATGGCGCCTGCATTAAGGCGCTCAGCTGTGGAACTCCGTGGGATATAGGGTATACCATGGTATACCGATGTATACTGTATCCTCATTTATAGCCAGCTATGGGAAAATGATGGTATCATCCAAAAGATTTAGAAGTCTATTTTCAGACAAACCCCTTTCTGAACGGGAAGAATTTGGATGCCGGGTGGATCCCGGGTGGATCCCGCAAGACCTAGGCCTGGCTACGACGTGGACAGCGATGCCCTTTAGGCCGCTGCCAAGTGCCCAAGGCCGGTTTCCCGGTTTCCCGCACCATCAAAATCAATAGCTGGTGAAGCTGGGTTAGACACATGGAATGTTCATCCAACAAAAGCTGTGAAGGAAATTTCCATCAAAAATGGAGCAGAAAGATCTACGAAGAAAGCAATGTTCTTCTTTCAGGGTTCTCTTCCTTTGGAAAACAATGAATGTAGGTCTAGGATAGTGAGAACCCTGTGTGACCTGATCTCTAGGAGCATTGCTTTCATGACCGTTTGGCAAACCAAGATATGATAGCCAATCGGAAATCCCTCTTTACAATTTACAGATTTGATTTGCCAATCTTGATTCGGAATTGCCAGCAAACATCCCAGCATTGCTTAAGGAGGCAAGATTTTCATCGGGGTTTGCCCTGCCCCAGGAGGTGCTCGCGGCCTTGAGAAGGCTCATGGATTTCAGCTCCTTGGCGTGGGCACATAGAGATAGATAGCTACGGCTAGATGTACGTGTATATTTGACGCATCATAAACAAATACACACAGATACATCATATATACATCATATATACACATGCATACGTATGGACAAAGTCGTGGGACGTTCCAGCAAAAGTCGTCGGGGAAAAAAACCATGTCTGGTCCAAGGTTTACCCGAAACGGGTGCTTGGCCCACCTTGCCACAAGACGTGGTGAAGCAGGAGCCAATCCTCAGAACTACCAGATATTTCGGTAGCTACAGGGTCCCAGGGGTTCGTTTGATCCATAGCCACATTTGTTGGTACTGGATGGTACTGGCTCTTTTATATGAGTTGCTGGTGTTGCTGCATTTAGCTTTTGGCAGTCCTACTGGTCCTACTCTAAGATTTTCTGGCTGCAGTCAATCGTCGTCGATTTTGTCTTCGTGTGCCCCTGGGATCCTGCCAATATCCTCCAATGATCTCTGCTAACCGTGAAAACATGTTGCATATCAAAACCCATGCGTTGGTATTTCCTTCACCTCAAGACTAACACCCCTACAAACAGATCATGTTCCACATGGGAGGAGTTTTATCTGGATAAGCCTTGATCTTGCCACAAAAGGGCAGTTTCGCGGTGAATCTATACATTTCGGTTGCCCATTCTTGGGATATTTTCATATTAGTCGGAAAGTGTGGAATCAGCCTAATATAAGGTATTGCATCGTGTTGCCAGTGGCTGGGCAATATAAATAGGTAACCACTATGATTCAACATCTCAATGGATTGGCTTAAGGGAAAATCTACAGGAAACCATCGATTTTCCCATGAAACATGGGGGTTTCCGGTAATTTTTGCCTTAAACCAATCCATCGATAGTATTCAAACACCCATGGTGACTTGGGGTAGCCCCATTTTCAGGAAACCTCCTTAGTCCATTGAACATCTCCAATACTTTCCATCCAACTACCATAACAACCTCGCAGGACCTGCCATTCCCTGCCGGAGCACGGCGGCCGGGGCGATTGCCGCATTTGAGGCACACCCAAGGCGCCGGAATGGCGGTTGGTGCATCCGTTTTTAGCCCATAAGAATCACCCAGATGGATCCAGATGGTTGGTGAATGGGATGGTTGATGGTTCATTATTGGGTACGACTGGCTTTGCCACATGATGTTTTCCTGCCATTTTCTTTTACCATAGGTTTTTTGCTGTCCATCGAGGCTGGCAAAGGTTCAGGGCCAACGACTTCAATGCACAGATCTTGGCCGGGCGCCTGGATGCTGACATGACGTGCTTGGATAGTAAGGATTTTTAAGGATAGTAATGATGCCAATAAGAATGAAAGTCATGATAATTACAAGCAAATACGCAGCGATGTAATATGACAAGTTGTTCAGAACGACACGAATTATCTTAATAATAAAAGTAACGCTAACAAAATACTAATGATCCGGACCATCATAAGGAAAACCTTTGAATTCACGACTTTCGAAGAATTCTTCAAACGTTCTTTAAACGTTCTTTACATGGCGAACCTCACCGATGTGAACCCCCCGTTGTGCGATGAAACCCACGTCTCAAGGTCCAGCGCCTTTGTTGAAACTCCCCAGGCGCTGCGCGATGCTGTGTTTTGGACTCCAAATGGATCTTAAAATGGGGGTATGTAAAGGGTATGTAACGGGTATGTATGCCTATAAAATGGTCACATTAATAGGGATGATGGGACAATGATGATGAAACATTGGAAGTTGGGGGTGCTATATTGTCAGACACACCCAAATCAGTCAGACCCTTTATGGTCGATGGTGTTTGGATGTGAGCATCGGTTCCACTCAATTGCTTGAGATTAATTTGGCAGACTTGTCCAGTGCCCAGCAAATCCTGTGATGAATCCTTTCTTTGTGCACTACATAATATCCATGACTTTGCCCTTGATCTTTTTATCCGCTTGCAGCCCATTCAAGTCTTGTTTCGGAGCCAACGCGGCATCATCTCATGGAGGGTTTGCCTCTCTCGGAGATCCCATCGACTCCGATGTCCCGTGCTGACCCGGACCAGTACCAGTTCCCGTTTCCGGCAGAGGGGCCCAGTCAGGGCGGCATGGTCACCTCTGCCCCTGCACAGATGGGAGGCATGGCTGGTGGGCTGCAACCTGCTCAGGCCATGGGAGTTGTGTGTGGCCCTGCCAAACCTATCTATGTCGCCATGGGCTTGGAGCGTGGTGAAGATATCGCTTCGGCGGATAACTGTGGCGTCCGTTTGGAAGCGACTGCAGTCCGAGAGCTTCCTTTTGATCCTAGCACACAACATATCAGAGAGTTGGAGGTGCCAGACGGTCACTTCCATCCAGAAGTGTGGGCAACGTTGCTTCTTGGCTGATGCGTTAGTGCATTTCAGATCCTCTGAGTGGCAGCACTTGTGTTGAAAGAGCTTTCAACTATTGCATTTCCTGCGTCCAGTTGACATGTCCAAACGACTGATTTTTGCCATTGACTAAGGCAGGAAGTTCACCATGAGGCCCTGGAAAGGTGGCACAATGGTATTCGCTTCATGGTCTTCTTCGTCTTTGGCACCATTTGCCGGCACTTTGCCCTGTGCGGCGCGCAAAGCAGGACCAACACCAAAGGCTGCGGCCGAACCAATTACCGCTGGCACCATGGAAAAAGTCGAGAAGATCTGCTGGCCTGGATTCATTATGGTCCCCAGGGGCTGCAGAACTTCTTGTTGCAACAGGCCATGCGTGCACGTCCCACCATCGTTTTGATGCCGGTGACCCTGGTGAGGATCCCATCCAATCAGGCGCAGCTGTTCCCAGATTCGGTGGAGAACAGCCAGGCGGAGGTGCAACATGCTGGCCAGCCTGAGCAGAACGAGGAGGGAACCTTGGTCGAGCCGACTCCTTCAGCCCCTGCCGATGCTGGAGATGATGGAGAGCACCAAGTGATGCCCGCGGATGGGCCCCACTAAAATTCTGTGGGAACGGCATCACTGGTTTGGAAAGATCCAAACTAGTGCAGCCTGCTTTTGCAAGACTTGGGCTGGCAACGGTTTTGTTTTCCCAAGGTTTGTTCGAATTCTGCTATCAGCCTGTTGATTCAAACTTAACGACAAAAGCTGTATGATTCCTAGCAAGTCGTTGCTCACCCTAATTCACCAACGTCCAATTTGCTGCGCGACATTTTAGATGCTGAATACACAATATTTTGAAAAGCAATGCACTCAAAAAGACATGCCAAGAACTTATTCAGCACTGCTCGCCCGGTTGGAGGGGTGCTCCTGTTTCTCGCATGTCGCTGGTCGACTGCTCGCAAATCCAATTTGCATTTCTCTGGAAACGTGATGCTTGCAATAGCTTGGTGCCGGTTTTCACTTTGTTTCCTAGCATTATTCAATCTAAGGTCAGTTTGAATCCTTGGAAGCCACTGCTTCTGCTGAAAGGGTGGAAGTAGTGGAGCGAGGGAAACTGATGTCCTCTGCGGAACAAACAGGTCGGCTTTGGGTTTGAACTGCGAGCTGACAAATGTGTGACATTGGGGCATTTTGATGCATTTTGGGTCGCAAAACTAAAGGCAGAGAAAGGCCCCTTTTCATGATCTGTGTCTTTGTTTGGAGATTTTTTGCGTTCTGGACTCACCCAGAAAGATGCTGTTTTCTTAAGGCTCCAGCGTAGTCAATGGACTGCGAACATAGCCCGGGGCATGGAAGATCCTGATCCAGAACCCTACCCACAAAGCGATGACGAGGATGGGCGCCAGCGGGTCCTGAAGGAGCTGCGAAGGCGGTTGTACCTTCATCAGCAGTTGCCATCAGCTTCCAGCATTGACGCCATGCTGGATGGGGCACTTCACATCAAGCCTATCGAGCAAAAGAAGGAAGGCGGCCGTGGAGAGCTTTCAGTCTTGGTTGGAGGGCTGTGGTGCCCAGACTCCAGGTTTTCCCCCCTGAGAACAAACTGTTCTCAGTTGGTATTCTGTTGGGGTTCTTTTTCAAAGTTAATGTGGTGGCCTCCGCTACTGCAGCCATGATCATCCGCAATTTTTGGGAGTCCAAAGCAGTTTGCCACCAGCCTCGTCTGGCGCCTGAGGCACAAGGTCTTCTCCAAGTTCTTCTGTTGCATTTTATGGGACGAGGGCCACAGCATCGAACGAAAGGTCTGTGTCTATGGCAAGAGCGCGAGACAGGGAGGAGTGCACTGCAGGGCATTTCTGACCTGCCCCCGCAAGTGCAAACACCGCGCCCATTGCCGCGAAGCCCATTTGCTCAGTTTGGCCAGGCCGGTAGACTTTCTATGGAGATATTGGTATTGGCTTAAACGCCGTCGAATTGACGGTGATGTTTTGAAATGTTGGGGATCAACTGCCTTCTGCATAGGGATTTATATACATATATCATGAGCTGGACCAGATGATTTACAGTAAATCAATATTCAGCAGCCATCACTTGCAGAATTTCTACCAGTGTTTTTCCCACTGTGATGGTGGCCCTATATTGCTAGATTTGTTGGGGATGGTGTATGATTATCAGTCTACACAGTGCCCTCTTCAGAGATGCAGCCCTCCCTCCGTGGCAGGGAGTTCCTTCAAACCACCTACAGCCTGCCGGCTGAGACTTCCCTGCCGAAGCCCGTGGGTCTCCAAGTGCTGGCAGATGAGATGCCAGAGGTGAATGCACCGGTCCACAGATGGCAGATGGACCAACATGTGGAGGCAGAGAACCATGCTGCGGCCAGTGATGAGATCCAGGGCGCCTAGGAACAGACTTGGCGCCCGTTTCTACAGGAGCTGGCTTAGCAGTGAAGTTATTCATCCGAACAGTCTTGTAGAGTGACTAGAGGTACAAAGTGCCTATGCCGCATAGCTTCTTAGTGTCCATCCAATCATGCAGCTGCATGATTCGAAGATTTCACTGATGCCATTTGAAACTGATGGACAAACGGTGTTTGCGCTTGTGCAGGGCGAGGCTGAAGCAGTTTTTTCGTAGCTAGTGAGCCTTGAAATGCCTTGAATAAACTTGGGTCATTTTAAGCCCATCTGGCCTCTTTACGCGTGCAAGGTGCAGACCTCATTCCTCCAATTCTGCGCTGTTTCTGTGGAGACAGGGGGTTCCCATCCCAGCCAGGTGCTTGCTTTGCGCGTGCAGAGCTCGTGGCAAAGGGTGCAGCACGGGCAAAAGAGGCCAGAGGAGGAAACAGTGTTGTCGAGCCAGCAGCCAGACTTGATGAAACGTAGGTTTGATATTTTTTTGCCGCTGCACGTGGGTGAGTTCATCCACTTTCGTCATGACTGCATGGGAAAGCTTTTTGAGACATGTCCTTCATGGTTGGCAGCGGACATTCCTGCCAAAGATTTTGGGTAACAAATCCCACATTTCTCTTGGCCTGGCTTGTGATAGTCTCCCCAAGAGGTTTCCGACGCAGTCTTATTTGAAGGTTAACTCCTTTTTGGACTCCTGGCTGGGCTCAGAGGAGTAAATCTCTCTGCGAGGAACCAACTTCATTGATCCTCATGCCGTACCAATGTCCAGCAGCCGAAGAAAAATGCAGGTGAATGCCCTTGCGGTCTGCACCGCTTGTGGCCCCGGTTTGTTCAGACTGTATTGACTGTATTGCTTTCAAGTTCCTGTTTAGTTTGCAAGCATTGCAGAGTTGCCACATCCCAAAGTCCGCAATGTGGCAAATCCAATAATGAATCATCCCTATAATCCCCCAAATGGTATAGGTTTATGGCCTTGGGTGACCTCCTCATTCAGCAGTTCACCGTATCGTCAGTGCAGCCATGGCAGACACAGGGCGCTGAAGGATGTGGCAAGACTTGCTGCCCGAGCGATGGGAGGCGTGTGATGATCGGCAAGCGGCCTTGGAGGCCGGTGATGGTTTCCGATGTGGTGGGAACGGTGTGATGGAGAAAAGGAGGGCAAAGTGGTATCCGGGTGCGGGGGCATGTGATTTGGATTTATCAGTTTCGATTGCATATGCTTCACTGGGTGTTGGAGGCTGTCGGCTGGCCCCAGAAAAGAGAAAAGTGTTTCTGTCGGATGGGAGGATGTTTCCTGATTTCCAGGATGTCAACCTTTGAGCCTTTTCTTGGTTGCGATGATGTAGCCGTATGTAGCCTGTAGCTATTCGTCAAGGAGTTGCTGTCAACTCTCCCCCAAGAAGCCGCAAGTGTCGTGTGCTGAGGGTCTTGAGCGATTGCTAGAGGCAGCAACCAGGCGAAATGAAGCTAGGCGGAGTGACTATTTTGGGGGATCCCTGATAGGGCCTTTATAAAGCCTTGAGAAGGTCTTATTTTTAATTTGGCAGGGGGGTCACTTGGGGGGGGTTCCCTTGTGGATCCCATGACGTAATTGAATAAAGTTATAAGTTATATTTATAATACTGTATATATATATATATCTATATCTATATATATATATCTATGTATTTATATTCACATATGAAAAGAGATGGCGATGGAAAAAAAATCGGGTGTGTGCATTCGTGTATATATATATATACATATGCACAGACTGGGGCTACCGGATACACCAATGTATCCCAGTTGTAAGGGGCTTACAGCCCACTTGCTAAGCCCACCCCCAGCAACGACCCGGCAAAACGGACATGTCTCACGGGTGTTCATTACTTGGAAGGAACGATCACTGGGATGTTGCCAAGAGTCAGCCAAATCCTTACAAAACACCATGGTAAAAACCGCAAAAAAACACATGAGCATCTCAACCAATCCCATCCCAGAAAATACTGGTTGGATTGTAAATAATCCTATGATGGGTTAATTCATAATCCCCATTAAACGTGCAAAGGTAGTATAGCCCCCAAAAATGTACTGTAACACATAACACTCATATCCCAGCGAAGTTTGGAGCCTTACGGAAGTTTCAAGCCACTGAGTAGGGATCATGCAATCCTTCACTTCCTTTGGTCTCTGCCAGTCTGCAATAGGCAAACCTAGCTAATGACCTGCCAAGGAATGGGGCATGGAGGCAGAGGCTGAGGAGCTTCAAAAGCTGCAGGACATGGGGATATGGTGGAGAGTACGGAGGGTATGGAGGCTCTGGAGGGTAAGCGTGGGTAATCTTTGGCTTTGCCATCGTGAACATAGGGACGTGCTCATGAGCCGCGTATCCCCCTGGATAAGGCGGGGGGCCCGGGATGAACACCCAGCTGCAGGACCATGAGACCAAGCTCTTTGAGGGTCTCATTGAGGCAGGGATGGAGTCGATGGCCTTCTCCCAAACTGCTGGAAGGCTCGGGGGCAGCTGGGAGGGAAGCTGAGCTTGCTGCATGATATTTGATCTTTTTTGGAGATGGGCCAAGGGGAAAGCCACCCCCAAGAAAGCGGACCAAACTCAGTTTGGAATGTCCAGATCCGCAAAACTTCAGAGGCGTTCTGCCGTTGGGCTGATGTGGCCCAATTTCTTGGGTCAACTACCGAGATGACAAGGCCCAGTTTCTTAATTTTGATCCATAGCAATCAATGACTTTAGTTGTCTAATAACCAGCACGTCTTGACGTCGCTGAAGGTCCATGTGGGAGGGCGCAGTCAAAAAATCACAGAAGGTCCAAATATGTCGCAGCTGCAGGTGTCTCTATCTCTACAGCCTTTGCTTCAACGCCTTCCCCCAGCTCTGGAAAAGTCTGCTGCGTCGCTTCGGCTCGCCGTCGCTGAACTTTCCGCGACTGCAAGCCTTGCTGCGACTGCTGCGCTGTGTGCTGGAGACGGCGGCTGCACCATGGCAATTTGGGGCTGCATGGCGGTGGGGCCCTGATTCTTCCGGCATAAAATATGGTTCTGGGTCAAAGCTTCAGTGATTCAGTTGGGATGGTCACACTTCACCTGCCGCAGTAGCATTTTTTTGGTAGTTTTGGACCCGCAATTTCAAGATCACAAATCCTGGCTTAGCATTCGCCTGTCCGTACTGTTACAGTAATCATAAGTTATATTTTCTGGACAGATCCCTTGGCGGCCTCTGGATACTGTTCGAAGTTGAAAGCCATCCACTCACTGGCTGGTCCATTTCAGTCTGAGTCTGACATCATCTGATTTTCACATCCCAGTCCGAAAAGCACATCAAATCATCCTGATTCGACACGGCAAAGATGGTTGGTCTGTTAGTCTCCTGTTTTTCGAATCGGTCTTCCAGCAGTTTCTGCCAGATTTGTTTCTAGGATATCCTCTGGAAATCTCACCTGGGAAAGTGCCAAGGATCTGGCCCCACCAGACGATCCCGGTGGAGGTGGGGACCAAAACTGATGGGCCTACAAAAATACTGAGAGGTTCACAATGGTTCACAAATAGACAGGGAGGACAATTGTATACATAGATTCCATATTGTTTTGATCATGATGATTTTCTGGCTGGGGGGGGAAGCGTCCGACGACAACGAGCAGTTCAAGAGTCCTTTCATCCTCAAAATCACGAGAAAAGTTGAGCCAACAGAAGTGAGACATCTTCGTTTTTCCAACTTTCCGCCGATTGAGCCAAAATTTGCAGCATCCTATGTCAGGAGGTTCGCGGCTACTGGGAGGCTCTGTAGCCTCGAGACTCTTCGAGAATCTGTTGAAGGCGCGGGAGTTCGGGTGAAAGACGAGGATTTTTCCCCTTGATTAAATCAGCAGGACCTGTCATTCCTCTCCTGTGGAAGGTCTTGGAGAGGACGCAGCACCCAAAGATCTTGGGCGAAGTGGTGCCAACCTTGGCTTTGGCGGCACAGCGGGCCCCAAACGAGTTTAGCAAGTCCTTCCAGGCGCCGTGGGTCGAATGGCCCATGAAGATATCCGTGCGTTTCGTTGAAGATGTTGAAGATCATTGGACATTTGGATATTCTGTTCCTACGCGGTGTGGTTTGATTTTTCCAGGGATTTAAAGAACGGTTTTGACTACCCATGATGCTGCTGGTCTCCCATCGCGGGCGGACCTGCTTGGGATGCCATCTGGTTCCAGGAAGCTGTGAATTTGCTGGTCAGCTGGGCAACAAAAGGAGGACGTGGTGTTGCAGATTGCTAGGTCCAAGCACTGGACAGTCCCACTCTCGAAATCAAAATTAGGGTTAATCTGATGTGGCAATGGTTTGCAGATGTTTGTAGCACAGCAGGCCTGATGACAATTTTTCTCCAATAGTCAGGACACACACTGTTGCGCGTTTCCACGCAGGGTGGCATGACCGGCTCATGTGGTCAGGACTAACGGATGAGTATCGAATGATCATCAACAAGGCCTTCGCAGCCTTCAAGGCGCAGTGGCTCGATGCGCCTTGGACGTTGGGGGAAATTGACCAACTGGATCCAACTGGAAGATGAAGAGATGGCTATTTGAGCCCTGGGAAATCCATGGAAGACGATGGTAAGGAAGGTGATGAAACCACCGTTTCACCAAGGAGCAACAACGAGGCTTCGCCTTGGCTGTTCAGGTTCAGGCAGGATGGGGGAGGCGACGGATGACCCCTGGCAAACAAAGATTTCCAAGGCAAAATATGGCAATGGGTGAAGAATCCTATGGATCCCGTCCCCAAACTTTCCATTTCCATCTCTCTGTACAAACACATATACATAGCTCATTCAACTAATTTATTTATTTGATTGTTGGTTTCTTGCATTTATTCAGTTATATAAAGTTATATTATATTATTAACTATTCATTTCTTTGCCCTTTTCCCATCTTTTCCCCGACAAACACGTGGATTCTCGTCTGGAATTCCCATGCCACAGGCGCTCAGTGATCTGCGCGAAGCTGCCAGCAGCGAATCCTGGGACCATGAGAGGTGCGGAACTGGGGAGATCTTGGTGAAGCTACTGCTGGGTCTTTCGTTTAAAGAATATATATATATACATATAATATAATATATATATACATATAATATAATATATATATATACACATATAATATAATATAATATATATATATGCACACACACATACATACATACATATATATATATATATGGCAACCACCCCAAAAAGATGCCAAACAGGTTCAATTGATCACTTTTTTAGTGGGAATGTACAAACATCTATCTCAACTTGGGGTTGACTATGACATTAAATGGATCTAACGGGCGGAGGGTTGACGTACAGAAATTGGGACGTAAATGACCGAGATGGTGGTTTTAAAACTGTATCCAAGCACAATTGTCTAGTAACAACTGCGTAACAAACTTAAAGGTAGACGAGACATAGCCGCAGGGACCATCAAGATGAACCTGTATGACAACATTAAAGATTGGACGTCCATTCGTTCCAACCAACGTAAACTGGACACAACCAAACTGACGTGGGTCACCATCAATCTTGTTCCTTCTCGCGTGATTCCCCAGCAGATTTGCTTCAACATGTCGCAGATGCTCGGGAGATGTCACAGATGCTTCACATAAATAAACGGCTATCCATTTCGAATGGAATCAAAGTCCCATTGGGTTTACCAGTTTTCCAGCAGTTTCTTGTAAGTCCCCCCCGACCTGCATCGGAGCCAGGCTCCACGCCTTGGTTTTCTGCTTCTATGGGGTCTCGGAACCCATGGGGACACTTGGCCCGCTGAAACTCCTGTCATCCAGCATGGAAATGGGGCAAGGGAGCAATTCGTGTAAACAACTTGGTGTTTTCTACAGATTTCGAAACCTTCACCACTTTTCGTTGTCCGCATGGCAGCTTCCACATGCCCGAAGCCTAGGAACCTTGGAGATCACTACGGCAACCTGGCCCCCATACTCCTGCATTGCATTGAGCAGACGGCCCAGCTGAGTGGTTTATGGCCAGGGCGCCACCAGCCGGGTGGATATGCAGATGCCATGGCCAATGGAAAACCACCCAAGGAAACCGATGGAATGTACCGTTCATCCCATGTATGATCCCACTTGTAAGTGGAGTCATACTTACAATATCTTACTCAATGGATTGGTGGGAAAATCTAGGAGAAACCATGGAATTTCCAATGTTTTTTCCCATGAAATATGGGATTTTGCCGTACATATTCCTTACAGCCCATGCTGCCCTGAAGGAGCTCTGGGGGCAGCGCTCCATCGCGCTGATCTCGCGGGGCATGTGCCACATTCGGCTGCATCCTGGCTGTTGACACAACTGGAATTCCAGCAATTTTGGTTTTATTTGATGGATTTTGATGGTATCTAAGTATGTTCATCATATTTTTCATGATGTTCATTGAATGTTCATCAGATTAATCCTTTCCAAAGGCTCTTCCCCCACTGAAGGTCATTCATATTTGCTGCTATTTTGACTGATGCTGACACCCCCAAAATATGTGTTGGTCGAAGAACCCGGCACGAAAATAGCTATCCGTTATCATCATTTTTTCCATGTGGAAATTGCACTATTGGGGGTTGAATTCGCAGCCCCAAAATATATCCGAACTATGCCCCCATTAACATCTCATCATTACTGATTATATTCTCATGATTGTTGGTTATATCTTATATCCCCATTATTGATCATTATTGTTGGTTTTGTCAAATGAATATAGTTGTGATATCGGGCCCATTTATCATGGTTTATCAATATAAGATTTCTTAGATACCAAATTATAAATATATATATATATATATATCCCTAAGGTCGTTGGTTAAATCTCCATTTTTGTTAGGTTTAAATCATATTTTGTTGTTGATTAAATCCCAATTTCCGTTGGTCAAATCGCAATTTCAACCCCTGCGCCGAGGTGCACCTCAGTTCACTTGGCAGCCTTGAGGGCGGCAGGAGTTGAAGCGGAGGCGTCAGCGATGGAGGCCAGGATCCGTCGGAAAAAGATCTCAGTGGCACCTGTTGGTTGGAGTTTTTGTGTAAATAGTTTATGGGGGGGAAGAGAAAGAGAGAGAGAGAGAGAGATAGATAGATAGATAGAGTAGATTGATTAGATTAGATTAGATTAGATTAGATTAGATAGATCAATCGATGGAGAGAGAGAGAGAGAGAGATATATATATGCACATATACAGACTCAGCTGTCCTGCTTTCGCCTTCACTTAAAGCCGCTTTTGCAATAGATATCTCATCCCTATGGTTTCCAGATATGCTTTCGGGGCAAGATGCTTTCGGGGCAGGTGTTGACCAGCAGCACCTTCGGACACCTCAAGGGCTTGTCGGACGTGGGCTTGAAGCAGCTTTGCCACGGGACCTGCCAGACCATGCTGGAAGGTCTCTGTGGAGAGGCTTGGGGACCTTGGGGATCTCATACTTTTGTAGGCTTGGAGTTCTGTTTTGAGGGCGTGGCACAGTTTTTTGAAATTCATCCGTTGCCAGCGCACTTGGCAGTTGGAAAAACTCCAGCTGAACAATTGCTGGGACTCCTGTTGCACATCCAAGTTTGCAACAGTCCGCGCTTGTTCGAAGCATTACATACCCGATATTCCCATGCTATCCCAATCATTGTTGATCACATCTCCACCATTTCCCCAATTCTTTTTGGACCCCCCCCCAGTAGTTTCGAGTGTCCCTTGGCCCTCCCATGCCGTTTTTTCAAGGTGCTGCAGAGGGCCTGTCTGCAGCAAATCCTTGGTGAGTTGCAGGAGAGGCCCCCCCAAAATCATCCTGTTTTAGGATATAGCTATGTAGTTTTATTAGATCTCACAACAAAACATTGGATTATATGACTATATATAGGTTTTATGGGTGTATATAATTGTATATATATATATATGTACATACATATACACACTTATTTAAAAAGATATTGAACACATTTTCTTGATATGAGGGTCCAATGTAATTTCTCATCCCTGCAGGAGTCCTGCCAGAATCGTTGTGAGCGGCAGATGATGAACTTGGAGCTGCTCCAGTGTTTTGGTTCCAGAACCGCCCGGGGTCGATGATGGTCTATGTGAGCCATGAAGAAAATACACTGTTTGATGGGTTAATTTGTTGGGACTTATACTACCCGATTTATTTCTATTTTTCGATGGCTGATGTGGGTTTGTCTCAAAATTGCAGGAATATGCGGAACATACCCAAATTTCTCCCCAATATTTCAGTTTTCATGGCAGACATGATGATCAATCACATGATTTGGGGGGTCCAATTTTGAGACAACACCCCAAGTATTCCTTCAATGTGTGGACTGAAGCCTGGTCAACGGTGAGCCTCCAACGTTGGTTGCAACTTGAGATGTGGTAGGTAGGTCGGCAGGTCTCTTCCATCTAGCAGCTAGCACGTGGACCACCTGCAGTTACCCAATCCAATCAAATACTTGCTGTATACTGTAGATAGTTCAATTTTTATAAGTGGGTTTTAGCTTCGGTGAATGAGTGGGACGATCATCCATCCCTACTTTCAGTATCTTTCAGTTGCGATCTAATTCCTTCACCCGAAGATTGAATACACCCTTAAAATGAATAGATCCAACACTGCGCCAGGCTTGTAGGTTAGTGCTTCATGTCAAGGGCAAGGGATTAGTATTGAATATTAAGGGGAAGAGATTAAGACTATCGTGTGAGCATTTTCTTTGAGAATCCACTAAAATCCTGAAAATCATCGACAAAAAATCAGAAGAACTGTTTCTTCTCATGGGTTTCCAGGGATGAATTGCTACCTTTTCCAGCTTTCCCCACCTCCCAATCAGGCACTACCACAGACGCCTCTCTTCCGCCGAGCAAGCGGTCCTTGCGACCAGCTTCGTGACGCTACCGCGGCCACGCGGTGAAAAGCACGTGCGGCTGGGGGTGAAACTGCTGCAGCTTTTGGATGAAACCCAGGACCATCCAACGGAAAAATTGCACAACTGGGTGGGGGCTTGGGCTACCCATTCAATTCATGGGAGCCAGGTGAGGGACTTAATCAAAGTTAGCACTTGATTCCTGGGATGATCCTCCAAGTTGATCAGATCAAAACCTGCAGGTGAAATCTGTACCAGGCTATGAGAACAATGAAGGAAGGTGTGAGCCTTGACCATGTCGTTTGACCCTGTGCTATCGTAGCTGGACGAAATGTTCGAACCCTTTCCATGCGATACAAGCCCCTCGCCCCCAAGGTTGAATGTTAATTGTAGCAATGGACGAAAGAAGTCAAACCGCCAACATCACTTTTGCTAACGCGCGCGCTGAAATATTGAGATTTGGGGGTGCGGGACCCATCCCTGTTGCTACAGGACAAGCAAGCACTGATGGACGGGATCATTGAGATGGTTTCGGAGATCATTTCGCAGAGGCCATGGAAGTTTCATGGAAAACCGAGCGAGCCAGAAGGAGCTTCATTCAATAGACCTGGTACGCACTGAGGGTTCCAGATACCTGCCGTGCATGTCTATGGTACGGGTTGAAATCCCCCTGATCTTGGAATTAGATGAAGGGTGATGAAGAGAGAATACTTAGAGACCTCTAATTTGAAAGAGGATTTTCGTGCAGATGTTCTGTATTCAACCAATCCAACGACCTGATCCTGAGCCACAGATATGTCATGGTCCTCAGCTGGTGAGGCCCACGAGGGGGTTGCAGCTTTTGGAAGCCTTCGCCGCAGAGGGCCAGGATGGCCACGATGCCTTCTGGCGCTGCTTCGAGGGTCGGCTGGAGATGTGGGAGGGAACTTTTAAGGAGGCGGAAGGACAGAGATTGGCGGAATGCAACTTGGCACGGTTGGCGGATGGCTAAAGCTTCTGAAGGGCTGAAGAGACGAGGCGGTCTCTTGGATCTTCCGCAGTTGTTTGGATGGAATTGACACCATCACCCCACCTTTCTATCCATCCATCCATCCATCCATCCATCCATCCATTTGCCAATCTCGAAATCTCCCAGGCACCCTCCAGCTGTGGCGCAACATCCCCCGCTTCGTACAGCTGCTTCAGCCGCGCCTGGCTGAGCTGATGGACCCCCTGCGCGACATGGCCCTGGCGCAGCGGCTGCGGGCGAAGCTCGGCGGCGCCCCGAAGCCGCTGAGGTCCCCCGCAGCGCTGCTGCGCGGCCTGCTGCCCAACACAGCGGAGATGAGTAGCGAAGCCCTGAGTCAGCTGGTGATGGCCTTACGCAACGTGGTGAAACGGTGGTCACTTTTTGGGAAGTTGGAGTTGGGTGAGGTTGAGAAAGTGCTAGTTCTTCTTTCTAGACTGGCATGGAATCATATGGAATGATCGGGGTTTTGCGATTCCATTTCTGATTGCATGCTATGGAAGAATTGAGTATGGATAGAACTTGCAAAGCCCAAAACATCTTAGCCAAATTTTGCGCGCACCAGTTCAAACTTCGGATCCCAAATCATTGTACAGTTTCTTTGAGGTTGCATTCCGCTGAACTGAGGCAACCTGAGTCCGCAAGATGATGGGCAGCAGCCCACGGAGGGGCGTTTCTGCAGGTTCCTCAACACGCTGCTTCGGGGCAGCCCAGGCGCAGATGGTTGTGGCAAGGGAATTTCAGCAGCAAACCTGGAACATGGACGGTAGAATCTCCGGTAGAATTAACAGAAACGGAGGTTTTATGAAGAGGAATGGGGTGCTGCAACGTTCGATTCATTTAGTGATGGTTCTGTGTGTCTTGCGCTTGATGGCATGGCCAACCCGCCTGCTATCCCCCACTAGCAGTGTGACACTCTGTTTACAGGAAGCGTTCCCGGGAATCTGAAGACTTTGTGGCTGCTGCTGATGGCTGCAGCATTCTTCGTGTCGCATCGCTTGAAGTCGCCCTTTGGGTCCGCCACAGCCAGTGGCTTGGCCATGTGAACTGTGGTGTGGTGGGCTGGGGGAGGTCGGAGTGTTGAGTGAGTATCCCAGCAGGTGTTTCGTTTTGTCTTGTTGAATTCGTGAGCATATTTTTTATGGAACTTCCGCCTTTCCCTCAGCAAGTATGGATGAAGGCGACATGCAGCAGTTTGTTTTGCGAGTCAGAAGTGCTGTCAACTCATGTCAACCCGACGCCCCTAAATCAGTGGTACCCCAGAATCTCATGGGTTGATAATAATTTTCTCCATTCATTTTTCCATATCATGGGTTGTTTGCAGTACCATTGGCAGACAAACCCATATCAGATATCAGTTTTCACCTGCTGCGACCCAAGGCATGCAAATGCTGGAGGCAATGCCCGTGGAGTCCTCTGATAAGGCACTGACACTTTGATTCAACGGCTGTTTGTTTATGACTATGTGAACATTAGTTAACTAGTTATAATTTCTTGCCGTTCAGCGGAAACTGCTGCACTTCTCATTTTCCCGCTTTTTTTTGGCCAAACTTTGGCAGGTCAAGCAGAAGGTCTCCGAAAGTTTGGCCCATGGTCGCAGTGGAGCCCTGCATGGGAGCATTGTGGAATCCAGCTTCTGCCCTTTGGCATGTGTCCAGGTGCGCGATCAAAACTGTTTCCTCCTAACGTTTTCGATCTTGCGCGGGATCACCAATCTATCCTATCCTATCCTATCCTAATCCTAGCCTATCCTGTCCCATCCCAGGCAAGACTATCCTATCCTATCCTAATCCTAGCCTACCCTATTCTATCATATTCTATCCTATTTATCGTCCGAACACCCAACATTGTACAGCCCTTTACCACTCTGATCCTTCCGATCAACAGGTGATCTTCGTCCTGGAGCAACTCATCTTATTGGCCCAGGAGCCCGTCACCTTCGCTCCAGGGGATCGCGCCAATGTGATGCGGGGCGCTCCGGCCACCCAGTTCTGGGACTCCAACCGCAAGGTCTGTGGCGAGTGGTTCCAGCGCATGCGTCCAGTGCTGCTGCAGATTTTGAACCGCTACGGGTCTGCCAGCGCCTGCTACGCGCTGACGCAGGCGCGCCTGGTGGATGCCCTCCATGCAGCCGATGGGCGCGGGAGCGTGTTGTCGGAGCAGGCGTTGCAGGCGCTGCTGAAGAAGAAACAGGAGGGACAGTGTCGCCGCGAAACGGTGCTGTCCACGATTTCGCCGGTCATGAGTGACTTGGGACACGAATTCAAGGGACAACTTTGAAGGACCTTTTTCAGAAGCCTCGCATGACCACCCCACTTTGAAAGAGCTCCTGGCTTGCTGGCTTGGAGCTCATGATTGCTTGCCAAATTCATCCCCGCAGCTATTGGGCATATAGCCTTGTACACATGATTTCAACTCTTATTGTGTACACAAATCATGTCAAATCACTAAATCCCATTAAATCCCATTAAATCCCATTAAATCCCATTAAATCCCATTAAATCCCCATTAAATTCCCATTAAATCCCATTAAATCCCCATTAAATTCCCATTAAATCCCCATTAAATTCCCATTAAATCCCATTAAATCCCATTAAATCCCATTAAATCCCCATTAAATTCCCATTAAATCCCATTAAATCCCATTAAGTCCTAATTTCTACTTGCTTACCACAGCCGAGGTGACCGCGCGCCCTCTCCGAGTGCCGCGGCCATGTTGATGCCCACATTGGAACGCTTAGAAGTTCCCTCACGGACGCCTGGGAAGGTGACCATCTTGACAGATCCCAGGAACAGCCTGCCATCTCACAAGGCGGAGTCTGATGGGGGCTTGAAGCAGCAGTTACTGTATAATTCCCTTAAAGAGGAAACTGAGGATGAGGCAGTTGAGTTTTGTTGGGATTTCAGACCAACCCATGGGATGGGATGTACACGATTTTCAGGGCCAAAAAAAAGGCCTGATGATGGGTCAAGACCTACTAAAACAGCCATATTTGGGGTTGAACATTCATTTGCCAGCTAGTTTGATGTGAACAGAAGGGTGCCAGGGTTTTGACCCATGGATGGTAATGCAGGATTTCCCTGTGACAAATTTGGATTCCCTATTGAAGCCCTATTGGAATGTTTGCACACTTGATTTACAACATACCCCACCATGACATGAAACATATCATATCATATCGACATCGCCCATTTGAGAAACTCATCCCACCATCTGCCAGGCTTCCGAAGCTTTAGACCAGAACCTGGTTCCCCTGCTCTCCAGTGCCCTGAGTCTGCGGGATGTGGGGCTTTGCCGCGGTGTCATCACCTTGTTCTGCCATGGCAGCTGGGCCTATGGCGCCCAACCTGCTGGTGGATCCAATGCGGCCTGCACGGTGGCGGTGTTTCAGGATGCCTTGCTCAGCTTCGCAGCACAACACTACGAGGAGGCGAATCTGCAGTTTGCGGAGGCGCAGCGGTTGCAGGAAGGCCAGTCTACGATTGTGGAGGAGACGGCCAATGCCAGGTGAGGGGAGTGGGGGTGGTTGACCTTTCTGCCTTTCTACCCCCCTTCCATCCTTTCCTTTTGGCACTCCAGACAATAATTTCCATGAATACTTCACTGCTCCATCAATATCCATCAGTTGCAATTTCCACCTATAATTTACAACAATTTCCCACATTTTTGGTGAATCTGATCCTCCCATCCCAGTAAAACCTTACCCCTCAGGCCGATGGGCAGCAGCCGCGCCATGGAGTCCCTGGTGGCGCGCAGCTGGTTGGACTCCGCGGTGGCCGTCCGGGACGAGGAGGCGCTGGAGGCCTGGCTGGCTGCCTATGGCAAGGCGGGGGCCGTGGTGTCGCAGGGGCTGGTGGCCTTTGCGAAGTCCTATGATGCTTGGTGTGGTGGATATTTTTTTGGGAATTTCACTGGAGAGATATGAAATAAATTGAAGATAATAGGCAATAGGATGCAATAGGGATATGGATGGAGATCATTTGTTGATCAACCCGCACTTTTGCAGAAAATCTTTTGCAATCCTTTCTGGTCCGGCGCCAGCCGGGTCACTGTGACCACCCGGACTTTCCAGACAGCATGAAGACCAACACCATTGTTTCCACCTGCGAGGTTGACAATTTTTCTTGAATGGGGTTTGAATTTTAGAACGATTTCGTTTTCTTTCAAGTATGAGTTTTGCCGGCATAAACCTTCGTTTTCGCAGTTGATGGTAGAAACCTCTTGCCGTGATTGGAAGTATACCTTCTCAAAATCAAGCTTCGAAAGCCAGTGCATCTATGTTTCACCATCTAACCCCCAGCCCAAACATCCCCAACCAGCCACCCAGCACTGCCCAGCCAGCTGTGTTCCAAGGAAGCCCTGCTGAAGCATCAGCTGCCCTCCGCGCAGCGCGCCGTGCGCGAGGCCCGCGCCGGCGCCGCGGCGGACTGGGCCGAGGCCGGCATGGCCGCGGAGCAGGTGGGGCGCCTGGCGCGGTGGGATGACCTGCACGCGCTCTTCACGGTGGAAGCGGTGGGGGATGCCTGGAGATGGAGGGAGATGGAGGATGGTTCAAAATGGTTCAGAATGGTTCAAATATGTTTGTTGGAGATGCCATCAGACATGTTTAAATATGTTGACATCTATATATAGAAGGTCGGATGTGTAGACTTATATTTATATAGATGGGGATGATGGGGTTTGAAGTACCCACAATTCGGTTGGGAAGGGGTGATGAAACGCGTTCGGTGCGGGAGGGAATGGGCAAACGAGCCGAAACGAGTGATTAAGCAACTGGTGGAGTTTGTGTATCAGTGGCGGCAATTCAGCTCGCTCTTGGGCATAGACCCGACAATTACAGAAGATACTGTATCATGTATCTCAATCTCACATAGAATGGGTTTTACTAAGGGACCAAGGCTTGGAAACCTCAATAGAATTAAGCCAGTAAATCTCACCAAGTGAGGGGTTGCAGGTGGATGCAGGTGATAGTTTTGGCAACACACATCCCGTCACAGTTGAGGCAGTTGAAGTGAAGCTTGAATCGTCGAAGGCAGCAAATGCACTGGCGCAGGCAGGGCGGCCGTGCTGACTGATGACTTCCCGGAAAGGCGATGCAACACTTTTAATGAGTCCCTCATCCATGAACATCCCATTTAAAAACCATGATGCAACACTATATCCCTCATCCAATCAGTCGCGTTGACACAGGCGCGCTCTGCGGTGGATGCTGAACTATCAGCTTTGTGCCACACTGAGCCCCTCTTGCTCACAGGGTCGCTACAGGTGCCATGGGAAGCCCTGAAGACTCGCGAAGGTACAAGAGGATGGCTGTGGCGTGTAAAACTACAAGCACGGGAGTGCATTTCTTATCTTTGTACATGGGAGTTTTGTTCACTTTACGTTTTTGTTTGTTCTTCTGTTTGCTCCTTTCTTTCTTTCTTTCTTTCTTTTTAGTGATCAATTTTCACATGGTAAAGTCATTGCTCATCAAAATAGCGCGACAAACCAGGCCACAGCATATGATCTAGCTCGATCTAGCTCGTACCATTTACGGCATATCTTGCTGGACACATTGCAAATCACAAACTAGTAATCTCTTCACCTAAAGATTAAACAACCACCAGAACCTGTGGTTTAGTAGGAGATTAGACATATTTGAGACCCATTACCCATTGAGAGATATTTTGGGTGTGTTTGATATTGGGGAGATGGGATTATCGCTTGACCAGGTGCAGGAGACGCTTCACCCGCAGATGGACCTCTTGGAAGTGCTGGAGCGGAGGGGTTGATTGCACAGTTCAGCTACGAAAACCCGCTTCGAATTACGAAACAGGGATTTTGAATATTGAAAAGCGAATAATATTAATCCATTTCTCCTTATGTACGGGGACCCCCAGAGATGTCGTTGTAGCTTTGGGACTGATAGTCAAATTTGTCGAAACATGAACCCAGATTTTGATCTTAACATTGAGCGCCAGAAGATTCAGGCCATCCGAGTACCGCCAATGCATTGGTTGTTACATGCATAGTCCGAGTTGGACATCGGAGGCTGCAGCCAATTTTTCCCATGTCTCCCTCTTTTTGCGTTGTTTTTTTAATGTGCATAGAACATCATAGAACATCATAGAACTCCATCAGTTGGCAAACCAATATGCCAGGAGTCCCCTTCGAAAGCTCCCTCGACCACAGCGCTGCGCCGAGCCGCATCCTTCGGTCTGTTGGAAACCTTGCAGGCGCAGCGAAAGTAGCCACGGTTGAGGGAAGCAACCCCCAGGTATCTTGGGGACCTGCCCATTTCAGAATGTTTCAGAAGCTGCAGGTGCAAAACGCTGATGAGCTGCTGGAGAACTGCATGCAGGAGCACGGGGGGGGTGAGTGACTTCAACAATCTTGCCCCATCGAAAGGTTACGATGAAACTGAAGCCATGAGGTAGATAGCCACATGTGGGGCTTCTATATTCTCCTTCCCTTTTCGCCAAGGTTTTGACATGTTTTGCCCTGTGACTTATTGTCTCAACATCTCTGCAGCCCTTGGCATGGTCTCCAGCCAGGAGCGCAGCTACAAGCTGGCGGAGTGGATCTTGGTGACTTGGCTCATTTTTTTGCTATGGCAAGTTGGCTTGGTACATCATGCAGTGAATTGGGTGGCAGTGAGCCAGGATTTTCATGAGAAGCTGCCAGCCGGTCTGCCTGGGTAGCCACCCTCGTGAAGGCATCCCTTTATGAAACTACTAGCACTTGTTATTCCCTTTTCAAAAGGTAACTGATTGGTGGTGAAATCATGTTGAGCCGCCCGAGGACAAGGAAAAAGTCTCGATGCCAAGCCTTTGGCGAGCGAAGCTGCTGATGGCGCAGAAAGATCGTGTGGCCGAGGGCCTTCAGGTTGGATCACCTGTGTTGGTTTCGTCGTTTTTGGCTTGGCAGTTTCCAAGTACCAAAGTGGAGAGGGCACAAAGAAACCATTGCAGAAACCCTTTCTTTGTGAGCCACGTGAGCCACATGAGCCACGTGAGCCACGTGTTGCACGTGTTCAGGCGCTTGACTATGGCTTGGCCTCGTCCTTTGAGAAGCTGCGGGCCCAGCGGCAGCCGATGATCCAGGAGATTTCGGAGCAGCTTGGCGTTGCCCAAATGGCTGGTATACTGCTGAAGTTGGGACGGCAATCAAACACGAGATCTCAAGGGTCAAAAAATTGCTAGACGAAAAAAATTACTTTACTTCGTGTGACCCCCACCATGACATTTATCGATTTGTTACTGGCAAATCTTCTGGCATTCTATCTGACATATCTTCTGGCATTCTATCTGGCATA
>Ga0126342_10001731_pt1 | contig 31869 bp, 36 predicted proteins | sample Cyp1metagenome_FD_92528 | JGI IMG/M metagenome (GOLD analysis project Ga0126342, IMG submission 92528) | Coral microbial communities from Lord Howe Island, Old Settlement Bay, Australia - Cyphastrea 1 metagenome | ecosystem: Host-associated > Invertebrates > Cnidaria > Coral ...
ATTATAAATATATATTATAAATATATATTATAAATATATATTATAAATATATATTATAAATATATATTATAAATATATATTATAAATATATATTATAAATATATATTATAAATATATATTATATATTATATATTATATATTACATATTACATATTATATATTATATATTATATATGATATATTATATATTATATATTATTTATTATATATTATATATTATATTATATTATATTATATATATATATATTATCCATAGAATTGGGGATTGTGCCATTATCATCATTTTGTACATGGATGTACATTATCATCATATGTTTGGTCGGTTAATCCCCGTGGCTTTTGGGCACATTCGTTGCAGATTACGGGATAAAGGAACCCTTCATGAACCACTGCAATGGATATTGGATATCAACTTCCCATATCATTTTGACCCTGATTCTTTTAATAACCACCAACGATGTAGCCAACAATAGTGTGTAGGACACATAGCTCTTACCCAAGCAGTTGACCAATTGTAGGAAGGACATCACCAGTGATTGCTCTGGTTAACGCAGAACATGTCAGTGATCACTTCACTTTCCAGGTATGGACCCTATGGACGACATTTCACAGCGTAAGGTTGCCTCCGAATCTGGGTGTCCTTCGCCAGCATCAGTGGCCTGGGAAGCATAGCTAACCTCGACTTATCCAAAGTCAACGAATACTGATCCATTTCGCCAAGCAAAAATCAGCAAAATCTGTTCAGTGAGTCCCGAACCTCATCTGCACCGACGTCAGACTCATCCTGACATTGCGACAAAGGTCTTACCGTGGGACCTCAAAAAAGCCTGCACGTTCCATCAAGGTGCACAGAATCGGATTCACAAAAACCGGCAAAGCCAAGAAACAATTCCAGCAACCTCCAAAATGTGATAAAGAAAATGATGATGTTTTTTACATTTTTTACCACCACCATTTTTTCCAAATGGCTTCGTACCATTTCTACATGGACTCACCCACCAACGATCCACCTGTCGCTTGGATTCTAAAGCCTCGTCGCGCTGGCGAAGGGTTCACCCATGGGGGATGCACGGGAGATCATGATTATAGTGGAATATCCCAAAAAATAGTGGTATAAATGGAAAATAATGGATTATCCATCCCCAATAATGGATTATTTTGGGGATTATATCATGTCCAATAATGGAAAATCCCCAAAATAGTGGTATAAACCATCCCCAAAATAGTGGCATAAACCAAAATAGTGGTATAAACCATCCCACTATTTTTATTACCAATAATGGAAAATCCCCCAAAATAGTGGTATAAACCATCCCCAGTCATTGAAGGGTTGGGGGTTAGCAACTTAGCAACTTTGCTAAATCACGATAGATCTTTTCACTGGCCGAAACCGGGTCCACAAAACCGCTGATTCGAAAAAAATGGTTGCAAGGTGAGGCCCCCCAGTCATGTTTGTTGGTTGAACCCGCTTGGCGTGACTGATCAGCGCCCAGCGCCTTGGCACACTGTCTGCTACCTTCCACCGCGCTAATGGCGGCAGACCTGCCGCACCATCCAGGTAGGTGAGGAATCTCCCAACTAAGATATGTCCAGATATGTGCACTGATGAGTTTAGATCATTGTAGATCAACATTGCGAAGCCTGAAACCGGATAGTTTGAAACTGAAAGTCATCTATTTATATACTGTAATGCCTGTATACCCGGTAAAGGCCGACAGCAAAGCTTCCAGTCCACCCAGCTTGAAGTCGTCTTTTTTGGACGCAAAACAGGCGGTTTTGGCGACTGATTGATGGTTGCAACTTCTCTGAGACGACTTTTGTCTGTTGGGGCAGTGGAGAAGCTGGGGCCATTGTGATGTAAGGACTCCAGAAATGTTGATCATCCTCGTTGCCAACCTTCCGCAGAATGTTGGGGCATTCATTTCCAGGTCCAAGTTGCAACTCGATCACAATGCAGCATCAATTGAGCACCCTCTGTTTCCCCTTCTATTGGTTTCGTTCGGATTGCCCTTGGTGGATTGTAGGTGTGAATCATCCGTATCACAGAGAATCATGTAGTAAAACCCAACAGAACCATCAGGCAGCAAGGGGGTCGGGTATGGCTCAATTGGTACGAAGAGGAGCTCACCGCAAACAGGAGCAACTAAAAGTTCAAACCACAGCGAGTTGGTGCTCGATGAAAATCCATCAGTTGTGGGCATCCAACCATCACAAAATTAAGTTGACGGAGCATCCAACCGGATCGTCAAATGCCAAGGTCTGCATAGGCACCAAACCTCAGAGGGTCATGGATGCAACCCTACGTCTGTGGCTGATTTTCGCCCCAGTGGGCCTTGCTGCCAAATGCGGCTAAAACTGGGCTATAACTGGGATTTTTAGGATTTAGTCGAAAATATGAGCAAAAGGTGATTGTTTTAACCAGCAATTATGAGGATTTAATTAGGATTTACCCTGTGAAAATTAGGATAATCCCTTCCCCCTACTACTACTACCACGACGACGACAAGGACTACTACTACTACTCCTACTCCTACTCCCACTCTTACTCCTCCTCCTCCTCCTAGACAACTACTACTACTCCTGCTACTGCTACTGCTACTACTACTAGTATTACTACTACTAAATTCCCCCCCCAATACCGGACCCCAAAACGAACAGATCCAATACTAAATCATTTTTTTTAGCTGGGTATTTAATATCAGGAGGAACGGATTGTAAGCATTGCGCGACAAACAGAAAAACCAGCCTACAAGAGAACCATCTGTTCCGCTTCGTGCTGCCAGTAGACACCAGGAAAAAGGGCATGTCGACGGCCAGAAAGAAATGCCACAGTGAATGGCGAAAGCTCCATTCTTCCCGGGTTTTTGACTTCCTGCAGTCCAAAATCAGATTTATCTTCTATCCATATTATATATAATATATGAATATTATGTATATATATATATATCATATGTATATATATATGTATATATATGTATATATATATATATGTGTATATATATGTGTGTGTGTGTATGTCATAGAATGCACTTGCACAAATGGCCGAAACCTCCCCTTGGGTGTGCTGATTACATAGAAGAGGGTCCTGGAGAAGCTGAGGAATCCCAACAAAGGCAGCGCGTTCAAGGTCGACAACAAGGGCAGGTTGGGCCACGCCAAAGCATACCTGCAGCGTCGCGACACTAAGCGGCTCAAAGGAAGTGACTGTCTTGTCCAATCGGCGGAAAATGGTGAAATTCATGTTCAGTCCATTTTGCAGAGTGTACCTGGCAAAAACTGTGCGGATTTTCGCAAAAAATCCTGAGGAGATCCTTTCTCCAAGGTTTGATATGTGCAGAGCCAGCTGCATGTACAAGGCATAAGCAATTCCGCACCACCGATCGATCAGGTTCCAGACCTGGGCCGTGACGTGCTATCCTGCGGCATCCCTTGCCTCCCTACCAGGCACCATGTGACGCAACAACATACAACTGAGGCAATGCTCAGAGCCACAGCCTGTATGAACAGTGCAAGTCAGTAGTCAGCTCACACGTACTGGACATATTACAACTGATACTGGCAGCAAGTCAGCAATCAAGTACCAGTTGCGCAGAGCTGTGTTACAAACCGATTCTGCAGATTTTATCGCTGGGGCCGCACCGTCAACGGAAATGGAAAAAAAACTACCTGCAATCCATGCGGCTGTGCCGATGAACAGGTAATCTGCGCAAAGTGAAGTGAAGGTCATGAGAAGTGTCGCCAAGACCATGGCCATATCATTCGCATAATAGGCCGGAAGAGCTGCTGTGAGAAGCGCCAAACACGAGACTCCCACCTGAAAGCTGGATAGAGAAGAAGCATCCAACATACATATTGTATATCTGGAAAAAGAGAGAGAGAGAGATTCTCCATATGGTATGGCCATATTATGGAGAAACACCCATGATTTAGCTGGCACCAGTATCAAGACAGCCAAACAGCTCGGCCCCCACCAAGGTGTTCTGATGTTCGTGGCTCTGGGGATCTACTTCGAAGAGTTTCCTCGAAAGTGTGCACAGCCCATGGCGCAACTCATCCACTGACCGCAGCAGCATGGCGAGAAATATTTCAGGGCGAAGGGTTTTCACAACACACGTATGACTCTTTTTTGCAGGGGAGATTAATATCAGAAACTTTTTTAGAGGTTGAGCCATCCATCAACTTGCGGGTAGATGAGGGATAGGATAATTGGGATGTCACCCACCAAAGTTTTGCTGCCAGTGATGATCCATTGATCCCATAATCTCAGCTCTGGCCACAAAGCTGAGGTTGTGCCACACAAAAAAACATGGATCAACGTGTGATGCACTTGAAGCAACGCAAAAACGTTCAAATATATGGCTGTTATATATATAATATATATATATATATATGTATTTGATATTAGTTTTTGTATATGAAGGTAATGAAGGTTTCTAAAAATGGGGGTACCCCAAATCATCCAAAATTCGAGCGTTTTTGTGTTGAAACCCATAGCCCTCCATTGAGCATCCCAGCATGGCCACGTTGGATGCCCCAGCGGCGGCCAGCGAGGCCCGCACCGCTGCACCTCCGCGAAATGGCTGGTTTACCAATGGATAGGGTTAGGATGGGTTACAGGATGGGGCCCCCAAGAGAGCTAAGTTGGTTTATAAGTGGCTGAATTCTATGGTTTATGGTAGATGCAAAACTATAGTTAATGGGGATTATAATGGTTTATAAACCAACTTATAACTAGGGGGCCCCATCCTGTAGGATGGTTTAGGATGTTTGATGTTTGGGATTCACCAGAAAGGGCCCCAAATTTTGGGAGCGAAATGTCACCAAAATTGTCTGCGAGGGCCAGTGAAGAGTCTGGAACTGAAAGAAGGTTGTGACCAAAGGCAAGGCGGGGTGAGTGCGCACACAAAGTTTTTTGTGTTTGACGAAACAAAAACCTGTTTGTCCTTGTTTTTCCTTGCTTTGCGGGTTCGTTTGCTCTTCTCCTTCTGTTTCGTACGCTGCTCTTTGCCAATTTTCGGATCTGTTGCGTTCCTTTCGTTTCCAGTTTTGTTCATAATAGGTTTTTCTGCGTTGCTGTGGCAGTGTTCTCTCGCCTACCATTGTGTTTCTGGCTGCATGCTCAGCTTTGCGGTGATTTTGATCTCCGCCTAATTGTTCGGTTGTATGCTGCACTTGCTGGTTTTGGTGGTCCACTACTTTCTTACCGAATTCCTGCAACGTTTTGATTTGCTTTTATAATGTTTTGCTTGGTGCGCTGCTTCTGTTGATTCTCATGTTTTAACGTTGTTTCCCTTTCATTGACGGATCTGTGTGCTTGTCTCCCTTGTTGCCGCAATATGGCATCTCCTCTGTTGGGTCATCCGCTGTTTTGTTGGTTTTGCAACCCAGAATAAATGACGGAAAGCGACAGTGAACCATACCGATTCACAAATTGACAGGCGCAGCAACTCGGTCAGTCCTGATTCTACAGACTACGAGTACAAATCTCGAAAGTACATGTTTCTTACGTTGATTCGATGACATTTCGACTACAAAAAATACAGTATATTGTGTGCATGTGTTTGTTCAATTCAAAGCAACACTGGAAACACAGTCGAATATGTTGATATTAATGGCATTTGAAATTGAAACCTAAACTAGAAGCATGTACGAATATCCCAATCTGCCTGCGAAGCGCTCTTGTGCGCCACAAGGAGCTTGCAGCTCCGCCGCCGTGATCTCGGTGACCTGCGTTTTTACGGCGATTTGGCGGTGATTTAGTGGTGATTTCATGGTGATTTCATGGGTTTTAGGATGATTAATGGGATTTGATGATGATTATATAATGATGATTAATGGGATTTTATGGTGATCAATGGTGATTTATATGGGATTTTGTGGGATTTGATGATGATTTTTTCAGTCATGGGATTCAGTGGGATTTATAATGGGAATCTAAGTATCAAGAATGAGGATGTCAATAAGGAATACCCTCCAGTAATAATGAGCCTAATAGCACAATCAAAATCGAATTTTTACCACGGTGTTGATATATACATTATCCATGGTTGATTCCAACCATCATACTTTTACCATATTACAATCATCAAAATCATGGTGTTTTTTTTAATGAACAATTCAAAAATCATGTGTTTGTTGGAATAAATGTGAATTCAACAAAAACACAACGATATCCAGGTGAAGACAACAATATCAAGAAAAAAAATGGTTCTCTCCGAATGTATTTGGCGCAAGACTGCCTCAAGAAGAAAAGAATAATCCAAAGATATCGAGAAATTATGGAAATCTAAAGCCGTGTAAGCAACAGTGCTTGGGTTGACAAAGAAACGGGCGATCCACTGCTCAGGTGATCAAAGTCGGAATTGGGAGCAGCGATGGGACTACCACCAGAACATCGGATAAATATCGGTAGAGCATAGAGGATACCACCAACAATTTTGGTGGGTTTCCCACATGGTATCTCTGGGTCCTTATTAATTCGGGATTAATCAACTCTCATCAGGATGGCAGAACCAACGAAGATGGAGCCAACGGTAATAGGACATGAGGCTTGTGTCTTAGTAGTTGACAACCACCTTATTTGGCAAAAAATGCGATTCTCTCTGAGGATATCAGCTGCAATGGGGATCAACTGGGGCATAGCATCCAGCAAATATGGGCAAATAACCCCATGGTGTCTGCTGGTGAGCGCTGGCGCTTTTGTGGGTTGCAAATTCTTGATGGTCCTTCCAACAGGACGGGCCGGAGACCTTCGTCCAAGGTACCCCTAAGGTTCAACCTTGGAACCTTAAGCCTTAAGCCTTGCCAAGTTGCCGCCAGCCCCAGTGGGGGGACAAAGGTCGAAGCCTTAAGGTCAGGGAAGACCTTAAGGCTTAAGGTTGCGATGAAGGTCACTTAAGGCTTAAGGTTGCGACGAAGCCACCTTCGAACCTTAAGGTTTAAGGTGGAGACGAAGCCTTAGGGCTTAAGGCGCAAGTCACCTTGGTACCTTGAGCCTTAAGGCTGGAGACGAAGGTCACCTTGGGACTTTAATATAAGGCTAACCTTGAGGTTCAAACCTGGAGCCCCTCATGTAAGGCTTAAGGTAGAGACGAAGGAACTTTGGCTTAAGGTTTGGGGACTAGGAACTTTAAGCTTAAGGTGGAGACGAAGGTACCTTGGAACCTTAAGGCTTCAGGTGGGAGACACCTTGGAACTTTAAGGCGGCAGAGACGAAGGTACCTTGGAACTTTAAGGCTTACTGTAGAAGGGAAGGCACCTTGAAACCTCGAGGCTTAAGGTAGGTGGAAGACAGTGGAACCTTGAGGCTTAAGGTAGAGACGAAGATAGTTTGGAACCTTAAGGCTTAAGGTTGGAACGAAGCCACCTTCGAACCTTAAGGTTTAAGGTGGAGACGAAGGTAAGTTCGAGCTGAAGGTTGGGGACGTCGACGATCGAAGGTCACTTTGGGACCTTAAGATTTCAAGATGGGCTCCAAAACAAAAAGCCTTAAGATTGCATGGACACGAAGGTTACCTTGGGACCGCAGGGTTTGAAGTTGGAGACGAAAGGCTGAAGCTAGGCTAGGGCTGGGGGCGAAAGGCACCGTAAGACCCTGAAGTTCTAGATGGATGCCAACTCCAACCCTATAGGTTCTAACTAGCTGGTAGGTTCTGAAAAGAGACTCGCATGGTCATTGGTCACAACAAATCGTCCACAAGTCTCACGAAAGAGATTGCACCGTCACCAGCCATTGAATTTTTTTCCTGTTCGGGAATGGCCCCAAAAGAACCAAAACCAAACTGTGAGAGTTAAAGTAAAGTTGCTGCAACCTGTCACAATGGTCATGCAACGGCCTAGGTGGGCACGCATGTTCCACATCTCCCGACTGGAAATGGCTCCCCAAAAAAAGAGAAACACTTGCTGCAGGGTTGCCGTGTGATTGCCTTTGACTCATGACAGGACACAACAAAGACAACATCAAGCCTCCTCTTCTCTTTTCCTCTCTCTTCCTCTCTTTTTTCCCTCCTCTTCTCTCTTCTTCTCTCCTCTTCTCTCCTTTTCTCTCCTTTTCTCCTTCGTCTCCACCTTAAGCCTTAAGGTTGAACAAGTTTCGAACGAGATGGAACTCCATGGTGGAACTAGTTTCACGCTAGTTTGAACTAGTTGGAGCTGTAAGCTGGTTGCAACTATTGGAGAAACTATTTCGAACACAAACACAGACTGGAACAACCGAGCCAAGTGGGAAAAAAGCAATGTACCTGACAATCGGAGTAAAAATTCGCAAGAATTTGTAGCACATGACCGGATTGCAACTGTTGAAGAAACAGACAGGAACAATGTACATGACACTTTGTGGGCGATGGAAGAAGGCGAAAGAGTCTAAAAGATCAAATTTGGCACCCTCTCGCATGATGGAATCCGAGAAAGGGAAGAATGGAAAAGATCAATTTGGCACTCTCTGAGCACGATGGAGTCCGAGAAAGTGAGCAATTCCAAAAAAAAACAAATTTGCTACTCTGTGGGCAATGGAATCCGGGAAAGTGAAGAATTTTTGAAAAAAAAATAGCACTCTCTACGCACCATTGAATCCGAGAAAGTGAAAAAATAAATAAATAAATAAATAAACAATTTGACTCTCTGCGCACTTTCAAGGCACAAAAACATGTGAGGAGGTGAAAAGACTTTGGTGTTGGACCAAGGTTCTAAGGTACCTTCGCCTCCACGTTAAGCCTTAAGGTTCGAAGGTATCTTTGTCTCCACCTTAAGCCTTCAGGCTTTAGGCTTAAGGTTTGAACCTTAAGGGTACCTTGGACGAAGGTCTCCGGCCCGATATGCGTTCCAAAGGCTACGTTACCAACGGTTGCATCCAGGTTCTATAGACTTCAAAAAGAACTGCTCAGGAATTGCTTGCAGCTTCAGCGATATCAACAGTGCCCTAAAATAGTCCTCCTGAAATCCCCAAAAAGCACATCTTTCTGAACAAAGTGGATTTGTCTGCAAATAGGGTACTTCGAAAATGAGTTCTCATCATAAATGTCCCTATTCAAACGGCCATTCTGGGGTTAAATCCACCATTTTCAGATATGTTGGTCATACATCCCATTCCCATTAGAGTCTCAATTTTTGGTTATATAATAGTTTTATAGTTGAATCCCGATTTTGGTCAATCCACATGGCGTGTTGGTCTCCGGAACCGCCTCTGCACACGAGAGTGCGGAGTTCAGGGCTTCCAGGCCCAAACTCATGGCCTGACATGATGAGCCCACTCTTCATACTCTTCCCTGTACCTATTGCGGTCCTAGTGGTAGACCATGATCCATGTACAGATATGGACTGCAAAAGATTATGGATATCTTGGATTCGATGAAGCAACTTCTGAGCTCCAGACCGTCACAGCGTGTTCCGCACAGCTCACCGCTTCAGGGTTTCGCCTGGCTGTACTTCTGGAGCTGCGATAGCCACTACGGTGTTCAGGCCCAAAATTTGGGAAGGCAAGATACCAAGAGATACCAAGTAACACGGCTGTCTGTGACTCGGTCATACTGGGTCATACTCGGTCCGCAAAGCAGCAACTTGTAATTTCGTGCGGTAGGGATGAATTTCAACACAGTTTCCCTGAAAGCCTTGGGATGCCTTGGGCTCACTGGTTCCCCAAATTTCCCACAAGACCGTGTAGAAAGACACCCTTTCGGAATTCGCCATATTTCGGACATGGCTCTTCCCTCTTGGCAGGAATTTCAAAGAGCATCCATGAAAGAAAATGGATAAATGATGATAAATGGCTATGGATCAAAAGGTACCTTGGCACACACCTAAAATAGCTCACAAATGGATGTCCATCCACTTCACATCGGAAAACCACGGGCTTCGACCCCTCCCCATGTATCCCCATCTTTGTTCGGTTAAATCCCTATGTTTTGATGGGCAAGTCCCAATTCTTGATGGTTCAAAAGCCAATTTTCATGGGGCCAAACCATTTTTTCAAAGTGATCACAAAATTCCGATCCTCTGGTAAACCAACATATTCTAACATAGCTATGGAAAATAGCCACTTATAGATGATTGACCTGTTAAAAACAGTGATGTTCCGTTATCTTAGTTGTATCCCAACAGGCTGGGGCACCCCGACTTTGCTGCAGCTCGGCACTGCGCCGCCACATCTAAGGTGGCATAGCCGACAGCTCGCACCGCCTCGCAGGTGGAAAACCCTATGGTTTCCCTGGGAAAATGATCTACAATGCACATCAAGACTGCCTAGGAACCAGATCCTATGCGTTTAGTTGTTAGAATAGTTCAAATATCCATATATTCCTCCAATTCCATCCGATGACTATTCCCAAAGTCATAGCACCCCCAGTTCCACCCAGTCACCTTCACCACAGTGAGGGTGTACACAATGGCAGAGTGCGCCACGGACTTGATCACAGCCTCGCGACTTCCACGCTCCTGGCCGAATCTACGAGTCGTGCATGACATGGCAGACTTTAAGGCCATCCTTTGTGTTCATGCTGTGTATGAATAATCTCATTCTAGCTCAGAACAATAATGGCTGCCGACTCCCGACTATGTCAAAAGCCCTCATCTCTCCCCAAACCAGTCCAAGCAAACAATCGTGTTGTCATGTCATTCAGTATATTCATTACAGTATGATCTGCCTCAATTCTGCCACTGACCGACTTGATCTCCTGGTCCTTTCGCGCAGTTTCAGCAGCTTCAGCTGCCTTGATTCGCTGGGTGCATCAAGATGGATCTGGATGTGTATCAATTGGGCATGATCACCAGCAACAATAGAGATGCCAGCATCCAGCAGCACTGACCCTTGAGATTGGCTTTAAAGAACTCAGAAGTATTAATCCTTTGCGGTCTGTTTTGCTTTTTCTTGATAGGGTCAACTCCTGTTTTTTTTGGAAGTTCGCCATTCCTCATTTCTTTCCCTCCACTCCTTTGAGTTTGTTCCAGGGTATTCCAAACCTCTAAAAGACAACCAAAACCAAGCCATGGCCAGCAGCGTCACGTCATGCGTAACGGCTGTTGCATCTGTCTCTCTACTTAGCTGCATCATGCCTTATGGGTATTGTCTCCCTCTCTCTTCTCAATCTTTTCATGGCGACGTTTTTCGTCACCGGCCTGGTGTGCGAACTCCGCGGCCGTCTTGGCATAGCGGGATGCTTCCTCTGCAGCCTGGCAGGTGTAGATTCAAAAAGTATCCAGTAAAATCTCCAGTAAAGGAGCCGGAATAGTGGTATATCATGGATTATGGTATATTGAATTCTATTGATATAACATGATATAACCAGGTCTAGATTCAAGATGTCGGTTGCACCCACAATTGGTATGGGCCAAACTTGGGGATGCACTCAATGCCAACGAATTAGGTATGGCTATGGAAGCTATGGAGGCTATGGGTCAAGCTTTAAGATCCCTTGAAGATCAGCCCTGGGACAAAAGATTGAAGCCTTGCGACAAACAACAGTTAAGATATTATATAATATATATATATATATATTATATACATTGTATTATATATATATTATATCATATATATATATATATTATATTATATATATATATTCACCTGCCAGGTATTTTCAAAGCTTACCAAGACATGACCTATACCCAAACAGATCAATGATGTTGATACTATCAGTTCTGTCAACCATCGTTGACCGCCAGACCAAAAACTTCAGCAACTTGGGTGTGCACAGGTGTCCCCAGTGTTCCCGCTCGCCTTGCTGGCCTTTTCCAGAAGAGTTGCATTGTCCTGGCAACGCATGGCAAAAATCGCATCAAACGCCTTGGACCGCCCATGGAACATCTGGAACATCAGTTTGGCTGTGATTGAACAGCGTCCTGGGATGTACAATGATGTACAGGAAAACTGGACAGTAAAGTCTAGTGGCACAAATGTGCAGGCTGCATCTTGCGGCAAATCATTGTGGCATCTTCCCATCGGAGCACACGTCCTGACAATGGCCTCCCTTTCCTTCCGCCTCAGGGCAAGAATCGGAATGCATCGGAATGCGGCGCGTTCATCCTGTACCGAAACAAGCCGCTGGGAATGTTAATGTTGTTGGAAATCACTGCAGCCGCTGCAGCCCAAATGGAATTGAGAGCTGCTGAACAAACACTGTGGCTCAGATTTTCGGTTCATGGTGCAACTACAATTATAACAAACACGCCCAGGTAGCCTTTACCTGGGGCGGATCACGTACACTCATGATGATGACAATGTGGAATTTAGAATCCCCTCTTATTTCAGATGATTTTCCAACGCAAAATTAATGAGGATTGCCAGGATTGCCCATTGCCATGTTAACAGGTGCAATGGAACCTGCGAGGCCTGGTCTTTCTTTTCATCCTTCTCTTCCTGTCAAGCTCATTGTGGAAGTGAAGTGCCAATCATTGGGCCAATCATCTCTAGACTGGTTTACCCACGAAATAAGAATAGTTTTCCTCTGCTATTCTTCAAGGGTTTCTCTATCCATGGTGGGACTAGCACCCAACTTGTCCTCGGACGTGAGACCCAGTGATACGACCTGCCTCTGCGTTCGCTTCAGCCTTGTCACAATGATGGCTAACCAGGGACATATCGTCTTGGTGGGCTGGAGCGCCTTGCCTGAAACCCTTGGAGGGGATTGTGGATTATTTTCTCACCTGTGCTGGAAATCCTGGTATTCCTCAACCTTCTTTGATCGACACAAGTGACACCAAATGCGCACAGGTACTGGCCTTCTTTTGCTCAGCATGATCCTTCTTGGGTTCGGGCGTCTCCTTGCATGTGTTTAGGAAGTTCCAAGACACCAGCAGCAGCAGCAGCAGCAACAGCAGCAGCAACAGCAGCAGCAACAGCAGCAGCAGCGAGAAGAGCGAGAAGCTATGTGGAACAAAGAAAGAGGAAGCGAGTTTTTCAAAGTTCAAGTGAAACGTTTCAGTCTGTCTCCAAAGCATTTGTGTGCGTGTGTGTGTGTGCGCGCGCGTGTGGCCGCTTGAATCCTTCCATTGAATCTCCGGTCCTCTGTGTCACTGAAGCGCCGGTCCTGGGGTCTCTTAGGAGTCATCGACGATTCACTGATGTCAAAAGTTGAGCATGCGAAATTCCCCAAGACAAAGCTGCAGGAACTTTGCTGCACAAGCTACTGCAGCTACTGGTTGTTGTTCTTTTCATGTTTTCGGATGGTTCCAGTGATGACGCCACGGCACCTTGGAGCCTTTGTCATCAGCCCCACGGCGCTGCTCCATGATCTTTTCATAGGCATTCGTCAGCTCCTTGTCTCTAAAAGGCATGGCAAAGGACGGGCTCACTTCAGCACAGCCCTGAGCACGTGCTTATGATCCCCTGATGATCATCTTCTGAGTGTAGCAATTAAACTAAATCCAGTTTTTGTCATCCTTTCAGTGTCTTGGCTTCAGGAATCCGCTGGCCTGCCGGCGTGTCTTGTGGATCTTGTTTGTTCATAGTTGTACTGTCTGTTTTGTCTTTGTCTTGTTTAGACTTTCCCCTTGGCGCTGATTTTTGCCTCGTCTAACTTGAACCCACGCCCCCAACTCTTCTTTGTTTCGTCTTGATCTTTCCTTACGTTGTGGACTCTGCCCTCGCCTCCTTCAACACCAGCTTGGTTTTGCACATCTTGCTGTCATTTCGATGGTTGTTTCCGTTTTTTGTTGTGTTTGCCATCGATTTGCTCCGTCGCTTCTTATATCCAATACTTGATCCACTGGCTTTTGTGCCGAACACCTTTTACACGCATAACCGCATAACCTTTCTAAATATGGCCTTTTCCAAAGCCGTTCTCAATATGAACTTTTCCAAAACCCTGGTTTACACACATGCTTTGGTTTAAACTAAAACCGTGGTTTGAACAAAACCAATGTTTTTGGGTCCAAACCATCTTTTACACAAACACCATGTTTTACACAAAAACCATGTTCTTGCTGGGCCTGTGCAAAGGCTGTTTGCAGCCTACAGGATCCAGTAGCTCTTTCCATGGTGGAGCCATCAGCTCCTGGAAGTCTTCCTTGTCGCCACCTTTGTCTGGATGACACTGCATGGCAATGAGCCGATAAGCCTTGCAGCCAGAGATGCCAAAAATCCATGGTTGGTACCCCCCCAAGGTGAACACCGACCCCATGGATGCCCCTCTGGCAGAGAACTTGTCTAAATCCAGCATCAACCGAATCAATCAGGACCAAACTAAGTATGACTCAAAACCCGGGTAGTGGCGTAGCCGCGGCATCGCGGCGTAGCCTGCTTTTTACACCGCACAAAACAGGTAGATCTTGATCCCTGCATCCCTCCACTCCTCCCACAGGTACCCACCTTCTTGATCTCAGCATCCGTGGCACTGGAGGGAACGCCCAAGATGGCGTATGCGGAGTCCTGCATGCAGAATTCAACAAAAATTGGAAATATAGTGAGATATTTGATGGGAATGAGATATATTAAGATATATATATAATGGAATTTATCACCAACAATTTGATTTGGGTTTATGCAGAAATGGTGAGTTTACCACCAATCTATCGCTATGTCAATGAGGAAGATGATGATGAAGCACTGAATTTTGAGGTGCCCTATTTTCAAAGAAACCCAAATGCTGCAGGTGATGGGACCAGCGTGTGTAAGGATCACCACACCGTGACAAAGCCACCAAAGGTTGACCACTTGACGCCCCCTCCTCGTGAAGACGAGCGATTTCATCCACGATTTCACTCTTGAAACACATCTGCCTGGCGGATGCCGGGCGTTGTGTTTAGATTGCCGGATTCATGCTGCGTCAGCATCACTCCCAGCGTGATGGTGGCGCGCCTCAGGATGTATTCATCCAAGGCTCGATTCAGCTCCTACGCCACGGTTGCTTTATGTATGTGCGTACTTTGTAGCTATGCAGCTATGCATATACCTAGACATATATGCGCATATCATTTCTGTACATATGTACATATATATATATACAGAGAAAGAGAGAGATACAGAGAGGGAGAGAGAAAGCAGTGTATATATATATATACATAATGTATATATATATACATATAATATATATATATATACATACATACATACATATAATATATATATATATACATCTATTTACATGGATACATATATAAAGATCTAGAGAAAGATCTATCTATATAATATATATAGAGAGAGAGAGTAGAGATCTATAAACATATTATAAATTTAAATATAAACATATATTCCGTCGATTCCCATCGTCTCCCATCTCCGGTTTTCGGTCCTCCAAATGTTCGCTGCTCAGTTGGTTGGCCTCCGCCTCAGCCTCCTGCGAACTCAGCTGCAGTTCATGGGCCAAGGCCAAGTCGCTCAACACCTTGCGACGCGGCGACGGGACGACGGGGGAATCCAGAGCTGAAATTGGGATGGTATAATTTCTGGTGTATCACTGTATCACCATAAATGTTGAAGGTTCTTATGAAATACGAGATGTTGATATACCTCTTAATTGGGAATGAATGACCATATTACCACGACTTTTATGGTCTATTTTAATATATTTTAATGAAATGAAGAATAAAAGGCATCCAGTGCATGAATGAACGACTGTGTATTTGTGAAAATAAGATGATCTTCTCCAACTGAAGTCGGGATGTAAATCAGGGATAATCAGGGTATAAAACCAACCAGAATGGGGATATAATAGGGGATGTGATATAAGCATCTCTAATGGTGGATATAACAGATATTAACAGATAGTGGGTATATATAAAACCAACCATTAACATTGGCTTCTGGAGATATCATAAGGGATATCACCAATTCTATGGGTATCAATGGATTGATTTTGCTGGGAAAATGTACACTGAATGATGGTGGCTTTGATGGAAAAACATGGAAAACCATCTAAAAACCATCTAAATCCTGTGGGCGAGATTCCCAGAGGCTCCCTCGTTCCAGCCGCTGAACATCACTGGGGCTCCAAACAAAGTGCCCCTCAGATTTCTCCACGGAGGGATCGCTGGAGATCATCAGTCCTGGCACAACGACCCACGTAGCGAGAAATGCGGTGCAGTCACGGCTTCTGTCAGTCCTTCGTGTCGCAGAGGCGTCTGGTTCAACTGGGGCAACAGGTGGACATGGGATATAAAAACTTCCAGAAAACGTTCTACATTGGAATTTTCTGATGTTGCGGTGTTGCGGACCCACATCCTGCTGTTAAGGCACGGTATTGCGAATACACAAAATTGGCTGCTCATGGTTTCCACCTGAAAAAGACTTGCTCAAATGAGAATCACTATTCCATTTGATGAGGATGCTAAGGTCTATCTAATTTTGATGTTTAAAACAATCCAAGGAACACCTATTTATCCATGGGCCGCATGGTGAAATCCCAATTTTTCTGCAAAAAAATCCCCATTGTTTTCATGGTGAAATCCCCAATTTCTGGTACCTGCAATGGTCCCGCATCTCCGCAGAAAGCTTTGATCACCTCCATTGCCACCTTGGTGGCGGTTTTTTTGGCTGGGAGATATCCAACAATGACTTTTTTGAACGCCCACCTGCTTCAAGGGGCTGACAATTTCGGGTATTTTCGGGGTTGAAAAAAATCAACGTGGCGAAGAAATGTTGCAAAATTGTATGTTGCACTATAAAATAACATTACATCACTGTGTTCGAACCCCAGCAGCCTGTCACATAGGTGCAACGGTGCAACACCCCCCCAACTGTTCAGCCTGCAGTTTCAGGTAGTCCTTTGGCGATCCTCATAACAATGAGGCGTGAGCTGGACCTACATCGCCACCCCCTTCTTCAACTTCGCGACCAGTTTTCGCAAAACCATCCAGAGATGTTTGGGGGGTTCCTGGTCTTGAAGTGCCACTGTCATATTCATGTTTTTTTCCAAATTTTGGAGGCTCAATTAAGTATCCATTTCATGAATCTCATGTAAAAAATACATGAGAACCCATCAACCCAAATGAAATTCATGGCTCATCGATTGTGATTTGGTCAGTGAAATTAACCATTAAACCAAATTTTGCTCAATAGGTGAACCATTGAAGCCATTAGAATTCATCTCAATCAATATCCTTTTTCTACAGTTCACTAACCACTAACCTGAGATTTTCCGAGCATTTTGGGTTGTCAAACGGGTTGTTTATAGTTGCCCCAATCCCATCATTGTTCCACGGTTGATGCCTCCATCCAACAACCAGCCACAGCGCCACTCCTCCACGGCTGGGATGACCCCGGAGACACATTCGGCGGTAGACCAAGGAGACCTCTTCCACGGAGAGGTTGGACCTCAGCGGACGACAAAAAGCAGCTGGGGGCTTCAAATATGTTTTCAATGTACTCATATTCATTGTATGTGCATATGCAAAAATATATAACATCATTATAAAGTATACACACAGTATACGTATACGGAATGATGTGAAACAATTGTCTATCTACCTTAATATCTATATACATATATATATATATGTATGTATATACATATAATTATATAATTATATAATATATATATATATATAATTATATAATTATATATATATATGCATGATAAATCCAAAGCTGGTTGAATTCTTTAAGAGAACGAGAAAACCCTCCATATCACCAATCACTTCCGGATATTTCTCCAGGCATCAAGTGGAATCCACCCAAGGATCCGGCCAGTCCCCATCGGGCCGCTGTCGGAAGCCCATCAGCGAGAAGGACTCCCGGATGGCATCCGCTGGGTGTTTCTGAAAGACCTGCGGCTCCGTGCCGTGACTGTCAGAAGGTATGTGGTTAAAAGTTGAAACCAGACAGTGATGTTTCAACAGTGATAAACCAACCATATAGATATTCAAACTGTTACATCTGAATCTTCTTATTGCATCCTCAGACAGTGATGTTTTGTTCGCAGTCCATCTTCGCCTCATCGTACAGCCATTCTGCATCGCTGTAGCCACCCACCAAGGCACCCAAAGGTCCTCCAAAAGGACAGAGATTTCATCTCTCCACATCTGCAGTTGACTCAGTTGACTTCCACTTAGTGACTTGGATTTACTCCTTCAGATTTTGGATCTACTTTTTTCGACTTGTTCTTCAAAAGGGTCGACACACCAAATGTTCAGATGCCAACGAAAAAAAAACATGTCCAGTAAACTTGGTGATCACACCTACCGCATTTGTGCCAACCAAATGTCCAAAGCAGGGGAAGATAGGATGTGCCCTTTCCAAGACTGACTTCACCAGGTTCGAAGCCTCCAAGGACCTCTAGCTCACAACCACCTGACCAGCTGCACATCATATCACTGCGGGAAGCAGTGCTCAACTGGGCCGCTGACTGGCCAATTTGAAGTTCGACAACACCGTCAGGGCACGATCCAAGATCACCTGGCACTACTTGGAGGAAGACGTCCGGAAGACAGATCATTCGCATCATACTCTGGGTTTTTGAGGATCCTGATGCCTTCACACATTGCAGCGAAAGTGAGTATCAAGTCAGACATAGTCAGACCGTGTCTTCATCAGCCACAGGACGCCTGCGAACATTGCTGTCCTGAAGTTTGCCCCAGCAGCCACCGTCTCACTTCTGCAGTTGCCTACGGCCAATGCTCAAAGAATCTTGGGTAACTCTCAAGGCGAATTACATAGGTTTGTCTGAAAACATGGTACCCCTAAATATAGTGGGTTTTATCATGATACTCTATTCAAATTGCAATGTGTGTGTTGAAGCTCGCACATTCTCGGACACATCCAACCATCATATTGCTGGGAATAGTAGATCCCATTATTAGGTCACCATTATATAAATGATTTTGATATGATTTATATATATATATACGTATAATTATATGCATGAATAACTATATATATATACATCATTACATCATGTTACTGTACGTCATATTACTATTAGATCAATATTAGATCTCCATGATATTCCCATTCATATTACCACTTCAATCTATGTCAAGCGCAGCGCCTCCAGCCCCAGCTCTGAGCGTTCTAAGCTTCCAGTGTTGGCATCTGCAGGTGGTAACCAGCTCTCTGGCACCTCGAGCTGTGGCGAAACGCGACAACTGACGACTCATGGTGATTTAATGGTGGTTTTTCACGGTTTTCCATGAGTTTTTCATGGGATTTCATGGGGTTTAATGTGCTTGAATGGGAATTTATATAACATGAGCTATTGGGAGCTAACTTAGTTGACCATCTGCTAAACTTTGGAAATTGAACACTTTGCCATGGAGAATCAGCATATCTACATTGACATCTATAAAATGGGTTCAAATGGCAGATTTGTCCATTGCCACGTTTGATTCCCGGAGGGTACTGTACATCCTGGAAGTGAAAAAGGTTGTCTTGTGAAAACCTTTAAAAAAATGGTTGATCATACCTGACTAGTTGAACGTTGTCCATTGGCATCTCAAGGGTCCTGTGTTACCAAAGCGGTGACTGCAAAATGTCCACTCTGGTTGACTCAGTGCCCAACCTTGCTGCGATTGCAAGCATCGTGCAAGGGTTCCGCCAGCTCTTGTTGTAGCAGGCCAAGCATGCTGGTCCTGACAGTGAAATCTTGCAGCTTCCAAGGGCCCTGATCCAGAAATGTGCAAAGGAATCTGGGTGTCTAGTAAAGATATCCTTAAGCCCAATGATATTTTTCCTCTGTGATCTTGACACAGTCTCAGATATGCCATGATATGCCCGTAGTATACCAGGGGCACCCAATGATGGCATGGTCGAAATGTCCTCCTCTTTCTCAACAGGCTGCCCATGGATTCGCGACGCTTCATCCCAGCTGCGCAGGTCTCGTTGCAAGGCCTTAGGATGAGCATTTTCGAAGGGTTGGCATGAGCCAATCATTAGATGTACGGTAACGATATAGTGACCAAAAAAAAAAGTTGAAAAGGTTCGATTCTTCACTATTTTCGCTTGTTTCTTCAGAATGCAAACAAAGTTTGTCCAAAGATGGCAATGCCCAAAAAAGAACGAACATTATCTAATATATCTAATGATCGCAAGTTATGCTAAGTGAATGGGAATGACATGGAATGACTGAATCATCAAATGATACATGAGATAAAAGACCTTTAGACTAGGGAAAATGATTGTAGTATTTTTCAGACTTGCAACTTTTCTATCTTTTTGGAGGTTGCTGTAAATATTAAATGACCCCATCATCAAATGATGAATGGGTTGGCGCAAATGATAAATTCGCAACATAATCGGGTCGTTGTTGAGGGAAGCACAGAGAGGATGTTGGATGGAATCATTCAACAACAACAAATTAGCCCATGGGGATAAATGATGATGAGCGGGAGTCGCAAGCTCCAAGAGACAGCAATTGATCTTTTTCAGACGAAAAAAATAAACAGCAATTTTGTTCTCGACTGTCTGTGTTGACTTGTTTGTGATAAGCTTCGGCTAAACTCTTGCAAGTTTACAAATGACAAGAATCAAGTGATGCACAACCCATGAAGTTCCAATATCTCTAGCTTGTTCGAATGCAGAAAAGTGAGAGGTGAGAGTCCAAGTTTGGCTGAAGGTGGCTGATTCAAAATTGGAGGGTGATTTCATCAAAGCTCCCCGTCTCAGAAGTTAACAGCAGCTGCATCAGCCTTCCACCATCCCTGGTCCCGGTCTCCCGACACCAGCGCAAGCCGCGTCTGGCAGGGTTTCGAAAATGGAGATCTCCATCTGATGAAACTAAAAGTCTTTAGGAATTCCTACTTCAGTGACCATTCCAACCATGGCTTCGCAAAAAAAATTACAGAAAATCTATAGAAAATCTATAGAAAACTCATGTTTTTTTTGCATTTTCCATAGATACGGGTAGGTTTCCTATAAATGTTCCCTTGAAAAGCGATGCTGCACCTGAGGGGTACCGCAGGGATGCGACTTCGAACTCGTCGAACTCGTCGCCTGGGGGAATTTTCATCACCAGGTTCCCAATAGAATTGCCATAACTTGGGGTATACTGTACATTAACCATTTTATTGGGGACTAATTTTCAGTGTACACTATGTACATATGACTAATTAACCCATTAACCATGATTAAGCATTTTCAGTGACACACCAATGGCCTGTCATTTTTACTATCAATCCTAACAATCATCCATAATCCATATCATCCATTTTTGAGGGACCAATCATTTTGACTCCCACATGTCATGTCTCAAACCTGGAAAATCATGGAACTTGCGCACACCTTCGCCGCCTTTCCAGTGACGCTGATCATCTCTTTGGAAGACACAGAACTGTTGGCTCCTGCGAAGTGTGAGCGAACAGCGAGCTTCGTAAGGCGGCGAATCGATGTTGTATCGGAGAAATGGAGAAAATGGGGAAAATGGATGAAAACAGAATGAAATGTTCAGGAACATGTTAAGTTCGAACCCTTTGTCTGCTCCATCTCCTGAAATCCATCAATCTGCTGAGCTGCCGACCGCTCAGGTTGGAACCGCTACTTCCACCCGATTCACCTGTCACAGGCGAATCAACATGGTACACACTGGGCCTTCCATCTGCTCAGCAACCTCTGAGTATCCCCATTTCCAGCAAGAGTTGATGGCAGGTAAAAGCAATGTCCCAAATGGAGTCGGCCTTCAGATGGTGACTCCGGTGGAGAGGAGGGTGTTGAGGCCTCACTTCATGGTGATGTTTCTTCTTTTCTTGATGGGATAGTCTATACATATTTTGTCCCTTTCATAGCCTTTCATAGGCAATAGTGTGTGGTAGGATCAATTCTTCAGATATGCTGAATTTGTTCATTGATCCTTGTCACTGCCCCACTACCGGAGACCACTTCCCCCATCCAACCACTTAGGCAGCCCTGCACCAGCACGTGAACTGGCCGATTCACCAGTGCGCGTGGCCTGAAGTCCAGTAATGGCACAACAATCCTGCGCTGATTATCACAGCACATTGAACCATTCAAACTAGTCAAGATAAACCAACCATAAGTTGGCAGGCAAGGAAGACTGTCATGAAATACAGTATATATTTGCTGGATGCATAGAGTTGAAAGAGGCCTGAGAGCAAACGTAGATGTGACAACTTTCACCTAGATGGATATAGCACTTTTATGCACTTTTTAGGTGTTACCGCCCAGGAGCCACAGGAGCATGACCCTTCCCCTGGGCAGCTTGCAGTGCTGGTCTCAGGTTTGCAGACCTCGTCCAAATGCGCCTCAAATCCAACCAGTCAACATAGCCACAGCCGATGAGGTCATGGCGAGACCAACAGCTAGCTGAAATTCCACTTTTGCTGGACAAACCCCTCCGATGATTGCTAAGAACACCATGTTTGAAAGGTAAAAAAATGTGAAAATCTGCAAAGTGTTTCAACGTTCTCCGAAAAAATCCTCGTGACATCCCCAAGCTTCCAGCAATCAGAGGAGGTCTGCCCCGCGGCTTTTGCGGCTCCCGCGGCTCCCGCAGCTCCCGCGGCTCCCGCGCCGGCGCGGGCCGGTCCGCAGGCCGGTCCGCAGGCCGCTCCGCAGGCCGCTCCGCAGGCCGCTCCGCCGGCTCCGGCAGGCGCGGGGATCGGCCGGGCCTGGGATTTCTTTCAAGGGCGAGTGGAGATGGTGGTCTTTGATCAGACTTTTGAGATGCTAAGGCAAAGTCACTCTGGGCCTGGAAGGCTGGCTCGTTTTTGTGGCATCGTCCCTTAGCGCTGGGATGATATCCTGCATCAGCCTTTTTTGGGGGTAAAAATGTTGCTGCAAGTCCTTCAATTCAACCAACAGTATCCAATAGTTCATTCAATGTATCTTTGTCTTTCCACATGGCAGGTGATGATTTAAACATCCCATCTCATTGAGCTGAAGATCGTTTGAAGTCAAATCCAATATACATATACATATATATATATATACTGTATATATATATACATATATATATATATACATATATATATGTGTGTGTTTTTTCAAAATATTTTTTTAGGTCATCATCTTCTGCAATCCCAACATCCACTGCTGTCACTGCAGCCACTGGCCAACCCCCCACAATCCAACTCTCGGAGCACAAACTTCGAGGCTACGCTGACACCGGAGGTGCCTTTGAGAAGTCGCAGACGAGGGGCCGGTCACAGGTGACGGATCTTTGCACCATCAAATCATCAAACATCATGGAACATATCTGAGAAAAATCATCTTACTGACTGGAAAAACTATTCAAACAAAAAATAGATCTGAAGAATGAGAAGAATTGATCCTTGGGTGGCAATTGCTGCCTGCAGCCCGAAATCTGGCAGCCCGGTCGCCCTGGCCATGTGCTTTGGAAAAAAGGAATGACATCCAGCGCTACAAAAATGTCAATCAAGAAACTAGTGAGCGGTTGCTGGCATGAAACTCGAATTTCGAATGCAAATCGCTAAACCAGGAAGATCTCGAACTCTGAAACTTAGAGTCCGCGGCAGCTCCCACTGCCGACTGCCTCCAATCCACCATATCGGTCATGGCGATCATGGCTCCTCAAAGACAGAGGACGTCGTCTCGATTTCGTTTCCCTGTGAAAAGTATCCCTTCCCCTGAGAATAAAACACCCTCTCCTCCAGAAAACCTAGTTCAGGAATGATTGTTCATTTTGCGGGTCCCATGATATAGGATGGGATTTGGCTTGTGATTCATGATGTTGTCTTTTGCAGCCTCAACAAGTCCCAAGAAATATACCCAGTTGCGATCGTGCCCAATGCTGGTGGCTAACTTCTGGGAGTCCAGGCCCAGGATAGCCACTGGACATGGAGACACCTCGGGCTGAGAAGGGCGTTTTTAAAATGTCAAAAATGGGAGGAGCGCAGTTGATGGTTGAGGGCTCCAAACCGCCACAGGCCAGAAACTTTGAGTTTGCAACGTGTGCTAAAGAAAGCTTGTTGACATATTTGACATGTTGGCCAAACTCATCAACAAACACCACAAACTACAGCTGAATTGAGGCAAAAGTTTTGCTGCCTGCAGGACGAAACGACCGCTCCGTAAAAGGTGCACCATAATTGTGTGCCTGGCGCATGGTGACTGGCAGTCTTTCTCGAAGAGATCGGTGTTTCGAAGCTCATGGGAATCACTTGGGCTGCGGGAAGCCTATGAACTGCAACTACGAATCCTCCAGATCAAGAATTTCGAATCTGATTTATTGATATTTTCGGACAATAGCCACCACAACTCGTCCGGAAATGCCGCCACCCGCAGCCAGTGCCTTTGCATCTGGCCGCGCATGAGGCTTCTCTTGACTCCTGCCGCGAGAACCGAGCAGGAAGTTGCTCCAGAAAAAAAACAGAAAACAGGAAAATCATTGTCAAACTTTTTCGGGCACGTCATGTTCGTTTTTAGCATCGTAGAGTTTGGAATCTCAACATGGGATTCAGTGGTACGCGTGCTGTTTCATCCAGCCAAATGTGAAAGTCGATTGGGTTTATGCGGAAATATCCTACCAGATCCTTCCAGCAACAGTGGTCCAATATGTGAGGCCACCATTGAAGCCGCCTTGGAGTGTATCCTTTCCTTACTCCAACCACTTCTGCACGTCTCAATGCGTCTCTCCCTGTCAATTCAAGCCAGCCCTGCCAAGGAAACGAAGACGACCCATGCGCAGCATGCTCTGGCACGGACTCATACCTCAGCAGTGTGCTATGACCCAAAATGGATCCAAACTGGATCCACTTGTCCATTCTTGGTGTATCAAAACATTGGGGACCCCATGATCCATCATCACTAGCTGATCGGGAGAAGCCCACTGGCTGGGAGCACCCACTTTTCAGCTTTCACGCCAAGTTGCCACGGGCGGTTCTCTGCGAAACTGCTGGAGGACCTGCGGAAGTGGAGCTGAGCAACTGGAAATAGCTGGAAAAAAAGAAACCTTGGAATCTTGGAAGCAAAAAAGGCAGGAGGTGCGAGTCCGAACATTTCAGACAGCTATGACAGCTGTGAAATCTGGAACGAAAAAAGGCCATGAAAGGGTTTGCTGCGAGACCAATTCTCAAGGGCATCATCGCCACTTTCTGCCCTGTCGAAGCCAAGCAGCGTGGAGTAGCGGTAAGCTTGAGCCTCAGGCTGACCCAGTTGGCAGGTTAAGATGGGTGCAACTCTTCCCTTTGGAAATGCAAAATGTTGCAAAATGTTGCAAAATCCAACAAAATCCAATGATTCATCACCACGTTCTGTTGCTTTTGGCCCAGAAAATTATGCAAGTGTGGCCAGCCCCCACCGTCCCCGCACCTTGGTCGAAGGACCACGCGCTTTCGGCAGCTCTGTGCTACTGCAATCGGCTGAGCAAAAAAGTTGCTTTCCCTCTAGAGATCTCTAGAGAGCACGAAAAAGTATGTAACCTCCCAATTCCACAAGTACGTCTGCAAGAACATGTTCAATATTTAAAAAAAAACATAAACATCCAATACGTTCATCTGCATTTTATTCATGTCCACTTAGTTTTGATCCCGCCAGAACAAAAAACCTGCCAAAAAAAATGAGGAGTCTCACAAGGAGTCAGCACATGGCCAACGTCAGCACATGGTTAAAAAATTCAGAGGGAAACAAACCGAAAGTCTGCTTCCAGATATCACAAGCACGCGCACAGGCACCTTGATTCGAAATCCCATGAACCTCACGGACTTCTGGTTCCAATACCCTGGTACTTGGTGAACATCCTGAAAATGAACAGAAATCCGAAAAGAACAAAATATGTCAAGATGTTTACCATTGTTTAACTAGAAATTTCAGGACGTTTCGGTTTGACTCATGACCATACCCGGATTCGGACCAGTGAATGGATCACCTGGGCTCACCAACGACTTTGCGCACTCGCCGTGCCGCAATGTCTGAACTCACCTTCACAGTCAGCATTGGACAAGATCTGATGGAATCATCCTATCCAGTCGGGATGAACCCATCTGAACCCATACGAACAATGATATCTCAATACAGGGCCTAGGAATCTGGACCCACAGCCTCGCAGATTTTTGCATGTTCAACAATTCATGAAATCGATCCAGAGCTTTTCTCAACCGGATCCAGTGTCGAACCTGAGGATCGTTGGACGCCTTCGCTCGGCCGAGAGGTAAACCTCAGGAACCCAGCAAAGTGCTGGCTGTTCCAATGCAAACACCAAGTTTCATCAATGAACTTTTTGCTTGTCCAAATATGAAAACATTGCCAAAGAGCAACAGAACACATGCGTGGGTCAAACTTGGGTAGCCAAAAGAATGGCCAAAGATCTATGGCCACAGGGCCTGATATGACCCCAGCTGAGCCGCCCAGCGCTCCAGAAGGAGACCCCCCAGAGCGAGACGCGGGAGCTCTGAATTCCTGGTTGCTAAAGCTCGGTTGACAGATCCTGGTGGCCTTCATGGCCTTCATGGCCTTCATGGCCTTCCCGTCGTTTCTTTTGAGGCATTTGAGGAACCACTTGCTCACCACCCCTGCCACCCTTCAGCTCGTCTGCCGGGCGCTGGGTTCACCCACCGGTATTCTGCTTTCGTGGGACCAACTCATTCTCCTCCCATCATTGGTTCCTGGCAGATCATGGTGATCATGGGCATGGGTCCACTTGAGGAGCTCAAAAAGGTTGGAGCCAGATGACTCAAAAACATGACAAAAATCCATTGTCTCGGGGCCAGCAAAAGATCGACACATCCCCTCATCTGTTCCAATCAACTTAGGAATTCAAAGTCAGTACATGACCACTTAACTAAGAAACTGGGCGCCTTGGCTGGTCCTTGCCCATTCTGGTAACGTCCCGGAACTGAACCTGCCAGCTGGTAACGCCCGTGTCCATTTGTTGTGGACGTCTGTCTCAAGGTCAGTGATCCCAGCGTGGCACCTGGATTTCGCATCGTTCTCCTTATCAAGGCTCCTGGTCCAGCAACGGACCAAAAAATGGGAGACTCGGAGAGATAAACCTTCTTGGCCTATGAAAGTGTTGTGCAAATGAAAACTACCGGGTATTTGGAGGTGGGGACCAGATACAGAGATTTTCACATCTGAGGCTTGGCTCAAAGCCACCCGGATTTGGGGATCCACACCTGAACCACTCGCTGGGATCGAGGCTAGCCTTGGGCCTGGGTCACATCCAAATATCCAAATTGGAGAGGTCAATAAAAATGATTAGCAAATATTAGCAATGTCAGTTTGTCAGCTTACAGTAGTGTGGAATCATTTCATGCATTTTTCTTCAAAGATCCTTCAAGATTGAAGGAAAGAAACATTATACAAACTGATAACCTGTAATCATCCTCTTGCTATCCAGAAGTGAGTGCAGCCGAGGGACTTTGAGTTAGTTTGACTCTGAGTGACCGATCCCACACCACCCTCCAATTTGCAGTGGAGGCACTTATTCGGCGCATCAGACCACACAGGCGATGGCTGCGGGAACCTGACAAATGAACAAGCCACGGGCCACAGAAATCTCATGATCTAAGGCCACTGGTTAAAGGCCACACCAGTTCCACATAGTTCCACTGTGTAAGAAGACTACTACTTCGTTCCCGGCCTATGGTTTGGCGGATCGGCCTTGCTGCCTGTTTCAGTTACCTCAGGGATGGTAGAGAACCCAGCCTTGTTGGAAGTAGGGGAAGATGGGGAAGCTATGGCTTGGGGAATGCTGCAAAAATCATTACACCAAAAAAAAACGCGGTAGAAAACACATGTTGTAGTTCTATGTATTGCAGGTATCCTCCCTGCTGCCACGTCACACTTCGGCGCCCGGTGCCAGACGAAGGGGCAAAAGCCTGCGGACTTCCAGACGGCATCAACAAGAGCTCAATTGGGCCCCAACTCCAACAAACTCCAAGTCCCAAAACCTTATAACCAAAGCGGCATCTTATGGGAGGAAAAATTCCTTGTTCCCCCAACAAAAAACTCCGAAGAACGAAGATCTGGCAGTCTCCAGGTTTCCCCACTGAAGCAGCCGCCGCCTTGGTGCTCCCCCCGCCCAGCCCCCAGCTTGGCTCAGGCCTGGGAGCTGAGCTGCTGGCCACTTCCACACCTTCGCCATCCTCGAGGTCTAGAAGATCCGCCAACTTCACAGACATCAGGACCTCCAATGGTGCAGCGTGGACGTGCTGACACAACATGGAATGACACGACATGTATGAGTTGGTGACATGGTGAAACCTCCTTTATTGTCACATCTCAAAATTCGGAGGGTGATTTCGAAACATATACTTTGACATCTATGCACAAATAATGTGTGCGTGTATATATATATATATATAAATATAAATATAGATATAAATATATATTTTATTTATTTATATTTATATTTATATAAATATAAACACAAATGTAAATATAAATATAAATATAAATATAATATATATATATATATATATATATATTTCTTTATATTTGTATATATATATATATATAAATATAAATAGAAATATATATATATATCTATTTATTTATTTATTTTTATTTAAATATATATATATCTCTCTCTATCTCTGTGTGTGTGTGCGTGCGTATGTATATTATCCACCGACCCTGCCGTTGAAAAGGCCAAGGCAGGGCGGCGCCTGGGACCACCGTAGGTGTGCAGCCTTCCATCGCAGGGCCGTGCCATGGGCTAAGTGTGGCTTTTCTCTAACCATCCGCAAGGCATTCCTTTGGCTTGATGAAGTCAAACTTGGTTCCTGCTTGGCTCTCTACACATTTGCATGTCTCTGTAAGCTTTTTACGGCCTTTAAGAATGCCTTGCGCGCCCTCCGCAAAGCTTTTCTCTACCCACTTGCCAGGCATTCCTGTGGCTTGGTTCCTGCTCGGCTTTGTGAGATTTGCATGGCTGTCTAAAGATGTTTCCAGCCTTTACGCTGCCTTCCGCACCATTCGCAAGGCTTTTCTGTAGGGCTCTGTACACTTTTTACGGCCTTTAGGACTGCCCTCCGAACTCCCCAAACTACCCGCAGTGCTTCTCTCCACCGGCCCGCGTGGCATTCCTGTGGCTTGATAGAATCAAACCGGCTGTCTACAGATTTTTCCGGCCTTTCCGCAGTCCGCAACGTTCGCAAAGCTTTTTTGTAGGGCTTTGTACACTTTTTACGGCCTTTAGGACTGCCCTCCGAACTCCCCAGAACTCCCCAAACGACCCTCAGGGCTTCTCTCCACCCATTCGTGCGGTATTCCTGCGGCTTGATGGAATCAATCCTGGTTCCTGCTCGGCTTTGTCGACATTTGCATGGCTGTCTAGAATTTTTTACGGCTTTTACGCTGCCTGCCGCACCGCTCGCAACGCTTTTCTGTAGGGCTTTGTAGACTTTTTACGGCCTTTAGGACTGCCCTCCGAACCCCCCAGAACCTCCGTTCGCAACGCTTTTCTGTAGGGCTGTACACTTTTTATGGCCTTTAGGACTACACTCCGAGCCCCCCAGAACCCCCAAACGACCCGCAGGGCTTCTCTCCACCCATTCGCGCGGCATTCCTGCGGCTTGATAAAATCAATCCTGGTTCCCATTTGCTGGCTGTCTATTTTTTTTTACGGCCTTTATGCTGCCTGCCGCGCTGTTCGCAACGCTTTTCTGTAGGGCTTTGTAGACTTTTTACGGCCTTCAGGACTGCCCTCCGAACCCCCTAGAACCCCACAAACGACCCGGAGGGCTTCTCTAAAGCTTCTTCCGGCCTTTACGCTGCCTTCTGCACCGTTCGCAACGCTTTTCTGTCGGGCTTTGTACACTTTTTACGGCCTTTAGGACTGCCCTCCGAACCCCCCAGAACCCCCCAAACGACCCAGAAGCTTCCCCAAAGATTTTTCCGGCCTTTGCGCTGCCTTCTGCACCGTTCGCAACGCTTTTCTGTAGGGCTTTGTACACTTTTTACGGCCTTTAGGACTGCCATCCGAACCCCCAGAACGCCCCAAACGACCCGCAGGGCTTCTCTCCACCCACCCACGCGGCATTCCTGTGGCTTGATAGAATCAATCCTGGTTCTGTGTGAAACCTGCTGCAAAGCTGTAAACATATTGGCTGCAGCCTTGCATGTTTTACTTGTTGTGTCCTTCTCGGCTTTGTACATTTGCTAATGCTTCGTATACCGGCCGGCCGCATTTTTCCTTTGCATTTCTTGCTACGTTCCTGCTTTGTCTTCTTGTCTGTTTGCCTTTTCTTTTTTTTGCTTCTTTGCAGCCTTCCACGCGTGCAGTGAGCATGCATTGCCAGCTGGCGTCTTGTGCTTTGCTTTGACCCAACCGGACTGACACGCTGACCAAACTATACTGTCGCGGGAGCCCAAACGGCATTTTTCTATGGAAGGAGCATTTTTGTTTTGAAACGGCAGTGATTTGGGTTGTTTGGGAAACGACCACAATGTTCAACATCTTGCCGTTCCCGGTATATATGCTCTTAAGCCTCTTAACGCCACAATTCGCCCACTGCGATACTATGCTTCTCGCCGCCCCCAATAAAGGGGGTCGGAGGCAGTCGGGCGCTAGCCCATTCTATATATAATATAATACCAGTAGTACCCGTACGAGGCAGGGCGGAAGTTGCCTTAGGGAGATACTATAAGACCTTTCTCATCTATAGAACTTGCATGCGCCATGCGCCAGCCAGGCCCGTGCGCGCGAAGCTGTTGCAATGTTGTTGTCCAAGAACATGACCTGCACGCCATCCCGGTGCAATGCAACGCCAAGCGAAGACTTTCCTCACTTTTCACACTGCACTCTTCACACTTCACACTTGCACATCGCACTCGACACTTCATCTCATCTCAAATCATGTGAGCTCTTCTCACCGCATCTCAGCTCCTCTCATCTCATCCCATCTCTTCTCACATGTCATCTAAGTAAGTTCTTCTCAACTGTTTTCATCTCATTCGGGCACTGATCATCATCTCCTTGAAGTTCGGCTCAACTCATCTTAGCTGTTCTGCACGCCAGGAAGCTCTTACTGTCAGAGAGAAACCTCGTGCACAAAAAACAATTGGGCGCAGAAAGTTTTTGCACACAGACACTTGCCACACAAATGCATTTACATACAAAAAGCCTTTCCGCAATACTTTGTACCACAAAGCTTGCACAAAGCACGTCCAGTACTACCTTGTACTACGAAGCTTGCACAGAGCACTTCCCAGTACTTTTTTGTACTACAAAGCTTGCACGAAGTACTTCCCAGTACTACTTTGTACTACAAAGCTTGCACAAAGCACATCCCAGTACTACTTTGTACTACAAGACTTGCACAAAGCACGTTCCAGTACTACTTTGTACTACAAAGCTTGCGCGAAGCACTTCCCAGTATATACTACTTTGTACTACAAAACTTGCACAAAGCACTTCCCAGTACTACTTTGTACTACAAAGCTTGCACAAAGTATTTCCCAGTACTTTTTTGTACTACAAAGCTTGCACAAAGTACTTCCCAGTACTACTTTGTACTACAAAGCTTGCACAAAGCACTTCCCAGTACTACACAACTTGCACAAAGCACTTCCCAGTATATACTACTTTCTACTACAAAGCTTGCACAAAGCACTTCCCAGTTCTACTTTGTACTACTTTGTGATACAAAGTTTGCACAAAGAAAGCTTTTACACACAGCAAGCTTTTTAAACAGAGAAGCTTTTAGACACAGAAACTTTTACACACAACAAGCTTTTACACAGAGAAGCTTTTACACACAGCAAGCTGTCAGACACAGCAAGTGTTTACACACAGAACAATTACACACAGTGCTTTTACACATGCCAAGCGTTTACACACACAGCAAGCTTTTTAAACAGAGAAGCTTTTACACACAGAGAAGCTTTTACACACAACAAGCTTTTACACAGGGAAGCTTTTACACACAACAAGCTTTTACACAGAGAAGCCTTTACACAGAGAAGCCTTTACACACAGCAAGCTTTCACACACAGCAAGCGTTTACACACAGAACACTTACACACAGTGCTTTTACACATGGCAAGCGTTTACACACACAGAAACTTTTACACAGAGACGCTTTTACACA
>Ga0126342_10001732_pt1 | contig 31861 bp, 41 predicted proteins | sample Cyp1metagenome_FD_92528 | JGI IMG/M metagenome (GOLD analysis project Ga0126342, IMG submission 92528) | Coral microbial communities from Lord Howe Island, Old Settlement Bay, Australia - Cyphastrea 1 metagenome | ecosystem: Host-associated > Invertebrates > Cnidaria > Coral ...
GAGTGAGTGATGGAGGGAGGGAGGGAGGGAGGACGGGAAGGAAGGAGGAGGAGGAGCGGATACAGAACTAAAAACAAAAACCCCACACGTCAATGTGGGGAATTATGACCAGTAGATTTGTAGTCACCGAAAAAGCATGAAGATGGAGAATCCAAGATTAAGGTGGTGTCTTCAAGGTCATCATGATCCTGATTTGGTTCAGAAGGTGTTGGCAGGAAAGTGTCACTCACCAACCCTCAGTTTGGAAGAAGCTTGATCCTACAGATGCTGGTGTCCAACAAATGGACGATGAACTTGGGTGACATCAAGGGAGCGTTTCTCGAAGCAAATGTTCGAGACAAGGCTCTGCAGAACCCAGTGTATGCTGAGCTGCCTCCCGGTGGAGCCCCAGGAATTCCAGATGGTTCCTTGGTTCAAGTGTTAGGCAACATCTATGGAGCCAACGACGCGCCTCATGAGTGGCACCAAGAATTTGACACTGTAGCTCAAATCGGGATTCACCAGAAGCAAGTTTGCAACTGTTTGTATTTTTGCTATGGACCTGACGGTCGTATGCAGGGACTTCTTGCAGCTCATGTCGATGACACCATTATGGGAGGCCGGGGCCAAGTCTAGTTTTCAAAGCACCTACTCTCAGAAAGAATATGCTGAAAACATGAGGCCAATTTCTGTGTCCAACAAAAAAAAGTCCAAGAAACCATGGTTGGCAGCTACGGAAAAGGAGATTTCAGCCTTGCGAGCTGTGAATGGTGCATTGGGCTGGTTAAGCATTCAAACCAGACCAGATTTGTCAGTTCAAACATCACTCAGTCAGTAATGTTTCCCAAACCCAACCGTTTATGATTTACGTCAAGCCAACCAAGCAGTCAGAAGATCCCGTCAACAATCGGATTTCAGAATCACTGTTCCCTTCATTCCACTTCAAGAACTGACATTGTGTTTCTGGTCCGATGCCGATGCAGCTTTTGCAAACGCTACGGCATGTCCATGGAGCTGATGTCCCGGTGAATTGTTTTGCATGGAAATCGTACAAGCTTCCTCGTGTGGTTTCTTCAACACTGAGTGGTGAAGCAAAAGCTTTCGCTACAGCTTCAGGGGTGTGTGCGAATGGATTTCCCTTATGCACTGGATGGTAGTTTTGTACTTGAAGATGTTGAATCATGTTGAATCCATTCTCCTTCGTAGGAAACCCATAGGGATTAGTGACTGTTGTTCTCTATATGATCATTTGATTCGCTGTGATTCGACAGTCAATCCACACACTGGACTGGAGCCGAGATGGCATGCAACAGGCCATACGGTAGCCGATGGCCTGACCAAAAACAAGTCTGAGCCAATAGACTTGCTGCGATCAGTTGTCCGTGCTGCAAAGTATCAACTCGCTGATGAGCAACTCGTTCTGGATCGGAAAAAGGCTGAGAAAGAGCACCGCAAACTGAGAGGCACACCAGCGAGCCGAAGCCAATGGAATTTCTTAAGGTGGAGCTGTAAATAAAAGTGGGGCTGATAGATAAGATTAAGTGATCGGGCACTAAATAGTTTTGCCTAGCCGACAGGTCTTGCATCCGTCCTCGCACAGTTTGAGAATGTTTTTCATCGTGTGTGCAGTGCGTAGGAATTTCAGTAGCCTGCATGTTTCCAATCGAACAATCACCCGGGTATGGTGATTTCAATGAAGCTCCTGCTCGGGCGTCAATTTTTCAATTTTGTATCTCCGATCACTCTGGCCACTTTTCCTTCCAGAGCAATGTCTCACGAGCTTGAAAAGCCAGTGACTGCAGCTGAGGTGATGATGGCTCGTGATATCTTGGCTCGTCTTGAGCGCCAGGGACCCCCGTGGAAACAACTGGTGGGGCCATGCATGACGGCAGCAAGCGTCTCCGCGAGACAGAAGAGTGGGGCGCGATCAGGTATGAGAGCTCTACTGAGGGGTTCATGGATTGTTTGCCGGGATCTTCGGCAGCCGAACCAATAGTCTTCAGAGATGAAAAGTTGAAAGGCTCGAAGAAGAATTGGCCGGCATGCCTGACCAGCAGCCATACGTCAAGTGGGTGTCCGAACATGGCACATCCAGCGGGGGTCGCTTCGAAGATTTTGCTTTTTATTTGAAGGCATGAAAGTTGCCAACTCTTTCCGCCGAGCAATGTTATCCCGGCACATCTGTGCCTCGCGAACGCAAGCCAGATTTGTGAGAAGTCAAACAGCCGATGGGCTGTGTGGTTGTTGCGGTTGTTGTGCTTTGTGTTTTTCTGTTGCTTCTTTTTCGTTTTTGTTTTTCATTGATGTTTAAGGAGTTTGAGAGCAGTATCCCTGGGCAGGGTACTGTGACTTCCACATCTGGCCAAGTCTGTCGACCACCCAACTCGTGTTGCATTCGCCGTGACTTGCAGGCACGCTGGTTCGAGGACGAAAGGGAGCGAAGCCTTGTGGTGAGGTGTGAACCTAGGTAAGTTTTCCTGCATCACCAGTTTCAGAATATATATATATACAATTATATACACATATCTTTGTTGATCTCCTGTTTTATGTATCCTGGCTGCTGCCGACTCCCATTGGTAAGCCCTCGCTTGTCTATGCTGTTGAGCAGCTTCAAGGGACCACTGCACTTCCACGGCAGCCTGGAGGTGCAAAATGCAAACATATGCCAAATGTGCTCAGTCATTGCTCCCAAAGTTTTCCAACCTCCGCCGTTCTACAGTATGTCACTGTATGTGTGGTGCGGTGCTTTCGGACTGTTCAGTGAATATAGTAAATGACAAACAGTAGTTGGAGGTTCCTCTGAAATCCCTGGACCTGTCCTCCAGATGTATCGTAGGGTAATTAGCACAAACGAGTGCACGATTTGCATGAAATTCAGAAACGAACAGTTTAGATGCTCATTACTCATTACGCATTTGGGCTGGGTAGAGGTTCTGCGACAAGGTCTCATGGTGCCAATGCATCAGCAGCTATGATACGTTGTGAAATCATGTCATAAAACTGGTTCAAAACCGCGGCACCCTCTGGGCAACTTTTTCTGCGTGCTGCAGGGCAATGAAACCCTCTGTGGCAAGAATCCGTGACAAGATTTCCCAGCAAAGGCAACGTATATCCCTGTGAGATAAGGACCCTTGAGAAGGCGTGTAGCTTGGCTATAAATCAGGTTAACACAGTCACAAACGGGACTTGCTGCTATGGAGATCCAAGGAAAACATCCTTTGTACACATGAAACCAAACGAATAAAGTGAATAGTGCAAGTAGTGGACATAGATGGAAACAGGTGGAAACAGATTTATACCATACGGATTGAAATAGATTGAAATAGATGGAAACATTGGAATGTGACTGGCGTTATTCACATGCCCAAGAACGATTTCCTGCGCCCATGTCTTTCCATCCGCAAGGCTGAGACTTCGCTGGAAACTTGTTGCGCCCCTCCCCATGTGTTGCACACGGGCACGGAAAGTGCGGGAACCAGGACTTTCAAGGCACCAAAGAGTCAAATGCTCATTGAAATTCACGATTCAAACATCACTCATGCTCAGAAAACCCCACTACTAAACAACACATGGCAAAACCCCAGTTGCATACCACGACTGAAAAGGTCTTCAAACGCAGCTACGGACCCGCTCCAATAGCTCCTGCTTCTTTCCCGTGTTTGCAACCCCTTGGTTTTTGAGCCAATCTTTCAGGACAGCCACTGTAAGCCTTTCAGCATCACCTCAGCCATCTTGGCAAACTCCAGCTGTCAAATGGACCAGAAACACATAGAACATCGTAGAACACCGTCTCTCTCACTGGGTTTGCATTGAATTTTGAGCATACGGACAAACATGGACACATGCACACAGATCACACTGATGTGAAAATTTGAATCTGGTAGAACATAAAAACACGAAAATCACATGTATGAGCGTTAACCCATGAATCTCAAAGTGTCCGAAGAAAACACTATATAAACACCACCTAAGTAGAGAACGAATGAGAACAGGACTGGATGACCTGTCATGGTAAATATTTATGTCTGCCAAATTCATGTCAATTTTGCAGTTAAGTTGTGTGACCCAAGTGTGCATCCGTAACAACAGCCGAACAAGAGAATATGTGAATAACGCAAAGATATGAATAGCCAAACAATATGAAATCAATGAATATACAGTATAATCTAAATTAATCTAATACAATCTAGTAGTAGGTTGGTCGATCAGTAATGTGAGCAGAGTTGTAGAAACAATGACCTGAATACCGTAAACTCAAACATGCTTCAACATAGCCAAAGCGGACTGGACCTTGCGTTGAAACTAAGCAAATCAAAGTCGGAAATGAACTGAAAAGGGGTGCGTATTTTTTTGTTTTTCAGTCTGGGGCACTTTTCCTTGCTATTTGCTGCATTTTGGCGCAATAACATATACTTTGCTGAATTTTGGAGCTAAAATTTGCCATTTGCACTGCTCATCGATTTTCCATGGTTTTACTCGATTTTTCCATGGTGTTCATTGATTTACCCAAAGTTTTCATTGATTTTTCCATAGTTTTCATTGAGCTTTCCATGGTTTCAATTGTTTTTTTCCATGGTTTCAATCGGTTTTTCCATGCATAACATGCACCTGGTGAACATGTGTATAGAATATAGGTTGAAGCACAACCGTGTTGGGTCTAAATAGTGGCATTGGATGCTATCATAGTGTTGGTTGGCTTAGGGTTTACTTAGGGTTGGTTTAGGGTCATTGAGGTTTGGTTTAGGGTTTATTTAGGGTTGGTTTAGGGTTTGTTTAAGGTTGATTTAGTGTTGGTTTAGGGTTTGTTCACGGTTATTTAGGGCTTATTTAGGGTTATTTAGGGTTGGTTTAGGGCCTATTTAGGGTTAGTTTAGGGTTTATTTGAGGTTGGTTATGTCGGGTTGGTTTAGGGTTTCTATAGGGTTGGTTCAAGGTGTATTTAAGGTTTATTAAGGGTTGGTTTAGGGTGTATTAGTAGACACTAGGCATGATGCTAGGTTCGCTCCTCCATTTTTACCATCATCATTTTCATCACCGCCCCCGCCCCCCATCATGTCCTCATGATTTCCCACATCATGACCCTATATTTTTTTCCATCCATCAACCATTTCCACCATCACATCATTTCATGACCAAATATTTTCTCATTCATCTTCATTTTTCATTGTTCCAATCGAATTTCCATTTCATGTTCCTCCTTTCATCTTATCATTCATCTTCACTTTTCATCTTCCCATGTATGTTTCCAGAATATATCTTCATTCATATTCACCTTCATCTTCATTTTCATCTTCGCCATCATCAAATTCATTCATCATCTTCATTTTCATCCATCTTATCATACGAGCGAGCCTAGCATTATGCCTAGCATCATGCCTACTCAAAGAAAATTGTAGAACATATTGAAATAATTAAGTTATTTTTATTGTATCAACATTTATTCATCACAACATATCATGAAACATCATACCCCTATGAAAAACATCATACCCCTATGATAAAACATCATACCCCTATGACAAAACATCATTCCCCTATGATAAAACACCATACCCCTATGATAGAACATCATGCCCCTATGAAGAAACATCATACACCCCTATGATAAAACATCATACTCATCACACCCCTATGAAAAACATCAAATCACAAAACATCATGGATAAAACAGCATTGATAAACCATCATAGCATAAATTCACAACAACCTTTTTTGGCATTTGGCATTTTCTGGGCAGCTATGGCATAATCTTTTCAAATAAGAATGTCATTCTCACTGACTTTTTTTTCTCCATTCTGATTTGTTTTCTTCTTTCCAGCATTTGTTCTTTGTTATTTTCATAGCGTTCCTTTTCTCTTCGTAGTATTTTGTCCCTGTTTTTTGGGTAGTATTGCTTGTCTCTTTCTGCTCTAATGTCGCTGGTGCGCTCCCTATACAGTGCCTTTGTTGCTTTGTTCTTTGGGTAGTCTTGCCTCCTTTTTTCAGTAATTTTATTTTTATTTTTGTAGTCGTTTAGCCTGTTGCTCTCTAATATCGTTTCTGAATTTCCCTAATACTTCTTTTGTTGGTATTCCCTTACTTTATCTTTATTCTTTTCTCGGTAGAGTTTCTTTGTTTCCAGTCTCTTTTCTTCTTTGTTTTCTTGGTAGTCTTGTTTGCTTCTTTCTGCTATTTGTTCCTTGTTGTCTTGGCGTTTTTCTCTAACTTCTGCCACTGATATTTTCAATCAATTCAATGTAAAAAGTGTCTTTGCCTAGTTCAGTCATTGTTTGATATAGTGTGTAATGTTGTTGCTTGGCATTTTTCATAGCACTTCTATGTTGTATCATTCTTTTTGTCAATGTTTGGCAGGTGCTTCCAATATATGTCAAATCATTCACTGTATTTCTTATTATGTATATTTTACGTTTGCTATAGTCTGTATTCTTTCTGGTTTTCTTCTCTCCGAGTGTTAGACAGTTTGCAATTGATTATGAAGGTTCATATATCTTTGAATGGTTTAAAGCCTTAAACATAATTATGCCAAAATGTGTCAAAATCGCAAAAGAAATTTTCAAACAAGAATCATTGCTTCGTTAACATCTTTCTTATACTTCCTTTTATAGTCTCTCTGTGGTGGTGGTTCATCACCATTTAGTTCTTCCAATCGTTTTTGTTCTTCTTTTTCTGCGTTCTTCTTTTGATAGTATCTGCGCTTACTTTCTTTTTTATTTTCTCTCATTTCCGGATTGTCCCTTGTCCTATAATACAATCTTTGGTGCAGTGCCATTTTTTCCTTAATCTCATCCAATGTTAAGTCCTCGTTTTTTTTTGAGGACGTTATTATTGATATAAACTATAATTATATGTTTATTCCTTTAGGTACATGTCAGTCAAAAAAATATTTAAGTTTTCCGTTATGATGGGATTTAGTGCCTTCAATATCTAAAGAAATATTTCTATCATTATGTAATATATGTTATGATAAAAAAAGACTATTAAACGACATATTCATGCTTTACAAAATCTACGAGATAGTAAAAGAGGTAAAATTCCAAATGCTATTCTGGGAAAAGTGAATAACATTGTTTGCAGAGAAGGAATGATTACCCAGAGAGCAACTGCAGAAAACTTAATCAACAGTATTGCCACTAATGATGCCAAGAAAAGAGAAGGGCACTAGACAAGTATGACAAAGCAGTTGAAAAATATGACGCCGCCCAACCAGCAGGGGAAAGAATGGCAGAACAAGCAAAGAAGGCAAGAGAAGGCGGGACTGTAAAAAATGTTCGGGTTAGGTTAAGAGAGAAGACCAAAGCATCAGCAATATCAAGACGATAGAAGGCACGTCATGTTTATACTCAAGCTGGAAAGTTTCCTCCCATCACTGTTGCGCTTTGAACAGGCTGATAAATCCACATCGCCTTGTGTTTGCAATTGTTGCCTGAAATCACCAAAGGAGCACCTGTTCCAAAACTGAATCCAGTGATCGGATCGCAAGGGTCATATAGCCTCTGTCCGTATGAGGGGGTACCCCATGATTTGAGTTGGGTCTGTACACATTCAACAAACAATGAAACATTTGCTTGCAACTGCGTCCAGCACCATTCAACGATGTCGAAAGATAGTTTACTCGTTTCGTGCCAATCTGAAATATTTCTTCAGGGTTCTGACAGTTTCCGTAGATGAATTCATCATAGGTCATCTTCTCCTGCATCACGTCCCGCATCTTGCCTCGCAATGGGAGCGACTCTTCAAGGTTGCAGATCTGAAAAAGAACCTGAGAAGGGGGGAACCAAACCCAGCATCCCATCTACCCCTAGTTTCCCCGACCATTTTTCACCCACAGACTTTTCACCCATATACTTTTCACCCAAAAACTTTTCACCCGGAGTCTTTCACCCATAAACTTCTCACCCATATACTTTTCGCCCACACACTTTTCACCCAGAGACTCTTCACTCCAGAGTCTCTTCTTGCACAGACTTTTCACCCAGAGACTTTTCACCCACAGACTTTTCACCCATATACTTTTCACCCAGAGACCCTTCACCCAGAGACTCTTTTTCCACAGGCTTTTCACCCACATACTTTTCACCCACATACTTTTCACCCACATACTTCTCACCCATATACTTTTCACCCACAGACTTTCACCCATACACTTTTCGCACACAAACTTTTGACCCACAGACTTTTCACCCACAGACTTTGCACCTCAGACTTTTCACCCATGCCTGTCTCACCCACAGACTTTTCACCCGTATACTTTTCACCCAGGGACTTTTCACCCACAGTCTTCCACCCATATACTTCTCACCCATATACTTTTCACCCACAGCCTGTTCAACCATATACCTTTCACCCCCAGACTTTTCACCCAGAGACTCTTAACACAATATCTATTTTTTACCCTCAGGCTTTTCCCCCATATACATTTCTTCGTCCATATACTTTTCACCCATAAACTTTTCGCCCAGAAACTTTTCACCCGTATATTTTTCACCCCTAGACTTTTCACCCCTAGACTTTTCACCCACAGACTTTTCACCCACAGACTTTTCACCCGCAGACTTTCACCCATACACTTTTCGCCCACAGAGTTTTCACCCACAAACTTTGCACCCTCAGACTTTTCACCCATACCTGTTTCACCCATACTCTTGACCCACGGACTTTTCACCCACACACTGTTCACCCACAGACTGTTCAACCGTTGGGTTCAACTCATAAACTTCTCAACCACACTTTTCACCCATAGACCTATAACCCGCAGACTTTTCATCACAGATTCTATAGCCGCAGGCTTTTCACATATATACTTTTCACCCAGAGACTCTTCACTGAGACACTCTTTTTCCGTAGGCTTTTCACCCACATACTTTTCACCCACAGACTTTTCACCCATATACTTTTTACCCAGGGACCCTTCACCCAGAGCCTCTTTTTCCACAGACTTTTCACCCATATACTTCTCACCCATATACTTTTCACCCAAGACTGTTCAAGACTTTCACCCATACACTTTTCGCACACAAACTTTTGACCCACAGACTTTTCACCTACAGACTTTGCACCCTCAGACTTTTCACCCATACCCGTTTCACCCATATACTTTTGAACCACGGACTCTTCACCCGCGCGCTTTTCACCCACACACTTTTTGCCCAGACACTTTCACCCGCAGACTTTTTCACACACAGTTTTGTCACATTTTTCACCCACAGACTTTTCACCCATACACGTTTCACCTATGTTTTTCACCCACCGACTCCTCTCCCAGAGACTCCTCTCCCAGAGACTCTGCTTCCACAGACTTTTCACCCACAGGTTTTTCACCCGCAACTTGTCGCCTTCAGACTTTCAAGGATCCTTACGCTCATATTTTCATATTTTCATCACCCCTTTCCAAAGTTTCCTAATTGCACATCCTATACCGACAGAAGTTTCTTCTCCAGAGCGACTGTGCCTCCATTCACGGAACCTTGCCTCTGCCCTCCTCACCTCATATTTTCCTCACCCCTTTCCAAAGCTTCCTAATTTCACAAAAAAATGCAAAAAGCATTGGCGGAGCCGACACAGCAGTGTCATCTTCTGTTATGTTATCATGCCTTTCCAAAGGTTCCTAATTTCACATCCCATGCTGGCAGAAATTCCCTCAAATCCCCCAGAGGGCAGGGTCCAAGAGAATAGTGGTCCCACTTCGGGCCCCACCGCATATTTTCGTCCCCCCTTCCCAAGTTTCCGAATTTCACATCCTATGCTGACAGAAATTTCTTCTAATCCTTGCGACAATAATGGTTTCACATCGGAGCCCAACAGATACGCCTGTAAGAGCAAGAGAGAGATATAAAGAAAAATAGCCATTGAGTTCCCACCTTTCCAAGCAATGCCTTTGCCTCTGTCCTCATTCTATTCCAGTCTATTCCAGTCTCTATATCGGACGGACCAGGAGACCCCACTGCATATTTTCGTCACGCCTTCCAAAAATTCCTAATTTCATATCCTATACTGATAGGAGTTTCTTCTCATCCTTGAGACCATGATGGTCCCACATCGGAGCCCAACAGATACGACGAGCACATTCTCACCCACATCCTCCAGCGACCATTCCAAGCAATAAGCAATGCCTTTTCCTCTGACTCCTTTCTATTCCAGTCTCTCCCAAAGCATCGTATACTGACAGAAGTTGCTTCTAATCCTTGCGACCGTAATGGTCCCACATCGGAGCCCAACAAATACAAGTCGACGAGTACATTCTCGTCCGCATCCTATACTGACAGAAGATCCTTCTAATCCTTGCGACCGTGAACAGCGCCCGTCCACATCCTATACTGACAGAAGTTCCTGCTAATATTTGCGACCACAATGATCCCACATCGGAGCCCAACAGATAGAGAAAGAAGAGAAAGCGACAAAGATACTCCTCCAGCGACCTTTCCAAGCAATGTCTTTTCCTCTGACTCCCTTCTATCTTAGACTCTCCCAAAACACCCTATACTGATAGAAGTTCTTTCTAATCCTTGCGACCATGATGGTCCCACATCGGAGCCTTCTATTCCAGTCTCTCCCAAAGCATCCTATACTGTCAGAAGTTCCTTCTAATCCTTGCGGCCAGAATGGTCCCACATCGGAGCCCAACAGATACAAGTCGACAAGAACATTCTCATCCACATCCACCGGCGACCTTTCCAAGCAATGCCTTTTCCTCTGACTCATCGGTTAGATCAACGATTTTGGCCTCTCTGTTTGAAGGCCCAACAATCATTCGACAAAATTGAAAAACACGTTCTCTGTATATAAAAATGTGTGAATATATATATAAACACATACAAACTGCGTATATATGGAATGAATAGCGCAATAACACAGATCCCTTGTAGAGCTTGAAGCTTCTGCGGCATGAGCGAAGAATACATCATTGCAACTGTGTGACTGCATATCTCAATTGTTTTGCAAAACCTTGAAAACCAATTTTTTCACCTTAGGCCAACACAACACTCAAGCAATTCAACTCTTTCTCTCACAACGAGACTCCACAGTGCATGCTTTGTGCAAAGTGGCCTGCGTGAGCTGGAATTGTTCGATCGATCAACGATTTTGGACTCTCTGTTTGAAGGCCATGGATGCACGCATGGATGTATGGATGTATGTACTGTATGTACTGTATGTACTGGATGTACTGTATGGATGTATGTACTGTATGTACTGTATGTACTGTATGTGCTGTATATACTGTATGTACTGTATGTACTGTATGTACTGTATGTGCTGTATGTGCTGTATGTACTGTGTGTACTGTATGTGCTGTATGTGCTGTGTGTGCTGTATGTACTGTATGTACTGTATGTACTGTATGCACTGTATGTACTGTATGTACTGTATGTACTGTATGTATCTGTATGTGCTGCATGTACTGTATGTATGGTATGTATGTATGTATGTATCTATCTATCTACCTATCTATCTATGTGTGTATGTATGTATGTGCGTATGTTTGTATGTATGTATGTATGTATGTTTGTATGCATGCATGTGTGTGTGTGTATGCATGCATGTATGTATGTGTGTGTATGTATGCATGCATGCTTGCATGCATGTATGTATGTATGATTAATGTATCTGCAAAAGTAGCAGGCTCTGGAAAGTTCCATCGTGCTGGCTCACCGCGATCCGATAGGTTTTCATTCCATCCATGCCAGCCGTTTTGCAAAATGTTGGAAGCGCAGCGAAACTGGGGCTGCACATCCTCCACGGAGCGAAATGGAACTCGTGCTCATTCAAAATCAGCAAACACGAAAAAACAATGAATGTTAGTAGAGATGATAATGGTGATATTAAGTTGGACAGTCAAGACCATAGTATCAGTTTTTCGTTCAACCGCCAAATTACACCAGAAGATAAAAAATCAGAAAGCACTAACAAAATGATAAGTGATGTCATGAACACACCAAGAAGTAAGAAACAAGTACCAATGCGTGAACTGGTTTTAAAAACTGTTGAAGTTTTTTTTTAAACGCATATTTAGTTTTATTTTATATACATGAGTTGTGATGAAGCGAATGTGAGTGCTGTCAATTAGAGAAGTTAGAAGAATTAACTAATAAACTGAATAGATGTAATAAACATGTTAAACTAGTTTTGGAGATATTACAGAAGTTACAGGAAGCAACTGAAAAGAAAACCACACCTGACAGTAAAGATACTAGGGATGGAACATACGAAAACAAAAGAAATGTCTATCTTACAAAACAGAATAATAAGGAGATAAAGCAACGGAAGCAAACTACCCTACAATACTATAGAATTGATTATGATGAAAACACTGAAGCATACAGTTAATTCATAATAGTACTATATATTAGAATTGAAAAAATATTTAGCCTAAAATCATTTAAAGAAATATGACATTAATATAGTATTAGTAGAAATGTTTACAAATGTACCAAGTGAAGTTATTGTAAATGTATCATCCTATTTGATAGGGAAACCTGAATATGTAAGATTAAAAAGAAACAAGACACTAAAAGCAATACAAACGAAATATAAAATAACTAGAAAAATCATTGAGATCGGCAAACTAAATGGTGGAAACAGGTATGAGTACATGATTACAACACAAATACCGTTTTCTGTGGGTAGTATCAAAACATTCTTGAAAGTCAAAAGGGTTACATTGAAGAACTGACAAATGAAGATATTGAAAATGTTATTGTAAGCGTCAATGTGAATGCAAAAGGTGATAATAATTCTAATAAGCGTCTAACGTTGGCTTCATGTGTGTTGAACAGTCCCGAGAGGGTTGATTTGGAAACAAAATTAAACGGCAATATAACTGATTATTGGACATTATTAATCAAATCAATGACCGTAGATTACATGGTAAAGTAGTAAGTATCAATTATTTTGAAGTAAGTGTGATATGTAAGGAACAAGAAGAAGGATGATTTAAGTTATTTTTCTTACCTATTTTTAGAAGAGTTGATAAACGAAATATTTTTTATCATTATAATTTTAAGTATTAATTTTATATTTAGTATAAAATCATTTATATATATAAAGAAATATTACCTATATATGTTATAGTGGAAATGAATTGTTTTGATGAAGGCTACAAAGAACAGTTTAGAAACATGACATCTGAACAGATTGAAACCCATATTGGGTTAGAAAAAGTAAGAAATGTAATGGATGGATTACCAGCAGAGCATGGAATTAAGAGAATTGGAAAACTAATTGAACAAATCCAAAAACAAGAAGCAGAAAAGAAAAAAGACACAAATAAAAATAGATTTAGAAAACCAATATACATTGACTGACGGTTATGTATGTTGTAATGAAGAAATGTTGATACAACAAAATTAACTTTATTATGTATATATATATCAATATAGTTCTACATTTTTTCTATGAGTAGGCATGATGCTAGGTTCGCTCCTATGACAAGATGGATGAAAATGAAGATGATGGATGAATTTGATGATGATGAAAATGAAAATGAAGATGAAGGTGAATATGAATGAATATATTATGGAAACATGACATGGGGAGATGAAAATGAAGATGAATGATAAGATGAAAGGAACATGAAATGGAAATTAGATTGGAACAACGAAAAATGAAGATGAATGAGAAAAATATGGGTCATGATGTGGGAAATGATGGGGGGCGGTGATAAAAATGATGATGGTAAAAATGGAGGAGCGAACCTAGCATCATGCCTAGTGTCTACTGTATTGAGGGCTATTTAGGTTTGGTTTAGGGTCTATTTAAAAGTCTGTTGAGGGTTGGATTAAGGTATACATGGTGTGTATAGATAGGTAGCTAGCTAGATAGATAGATAGACAGACAGACAGATAGACAGATAGATAGAAAAGATAGATAAGATAGATAAGATAGATAAGATAGATAGATAAGATTAGTTATATAGTTATATAGTTATATAGATAGATAGATAGATAGATAGATAGATAGAAAAGAAAGATAAGATAGATAAGATAGATAGATAGATAGATAGATAGATAGATAAATAGATAGACAAACAAACAGATAGATCGATAGATAGGTTAGATAGTTAGTTGGATAGATAGATAGACAGACAGACAGACAGACAGACAGATAGAAAAGATAGATAAGATAGATAAGATAGATAAAATAGATAGATAAGATTAGTTATATAGTTAGATAGATAGATAGATAGATAGATAGGTCATATGTACATGAATCCGTAACAATGCCAAGCATGAAAAGAAGATCTGCGATGAAACGTGACTGCACGATACCATGAGTCTCAACCTCAAGTCCTAATTTCACGAAGGATTGGAAATCAACACATGCAAAAGTAGCTCGGTGAGGGTAAAATTGCGTCAAGGTTCCCGAATGCAGCAGTGCCCTCATTGCCTCCACTCCCTCTGGCACTGGCACCTTATGGGGCCAGTTGTTCTAGGGACAGTCTGATCAGTCTGGACGCACAGTATAGGTTTAGAGTTTAGAACTTCTCCATTGATCTCAATAGTGTTATTTGAATTTATTTGATGTATTTTGAATCTGCCAAGGAGGGTACGGGATGGATCTTCAAATCACATTTAAATCATCAAATGACAAGTGCAACAAGTGAAAGGATGCATGTTCACCGTGTCCACCAAATTAAAAGTCTAGCACCTCTCTCTTGGGATACTTCGCTGCACGCCCTTCTGCCACTTCGGCAGCACGCTTTGGAGCACATTTCGTCACCGCCTCGGTGCAGCCCAGTGTGGCCATGGTCCCCTGAGCCATGATTCACTGATCATTCCGGATGATTCCTGATCATCTGATCATATCTGATCATTCATGATTCGATTCAATGATCATTCTTGATATTTCTTGATCGATTATCTCTTGGATCCTGGAGGCTCGCTAACCTGGACACCTGAGCAGCTCAGCGATGATTCCCCCCAGTTCTGCAACACCCTCACCGCAGCACAGAATTGACGTGGATCAACACATGAATCAACGTGGATAAGATCCACCTCACAAAATTTCACAAAGCCACAGAAAACACACCTTTGGAGAAGCTGCCCGCATCGTCTTCCCAAACTTTTGAGCTAGGTGACTTCTTTCCAGGCTTCGATGATGGGCTTCTTCTTTGCCAATGTAGCTGCATCAGGCTGCAGGACGTCTGTAGTCTCCTCTGGCCTTAGGAATCCATACCGTTACATCTCCAAAACCCTCCAAAGCAATGCTGTGTAAGGGAGGTGTCTTTCCATCCATACCAGAAGGGCCCATCCACAACAATATTGCAGAAGAACCAGACTTGCATGGCTCAGCTGCCTCTTTCACACAAATCCCTTGGATGCCCCGGTGTTTCGAAAGCGGATAAAATATCCAAAGAATGAGTTCATTTAAGTTTTCTGCCTCGCTTGCAGTCTTCCCCAAACACTGATTGGTGACAGAGTTGCTGCTCTTCTTGCAGAGCCAGGGCCTGTGGATCAGGCTGCAAAACATGAGCACTGCTTAGCCATAGGCTTCCCCTTAATGATTTCCAGCCATTTCCGAAGCTTGCAAATCTTTCAGGGAGAAAAGGGAACCCCTGGGCATTCAACATCTATGCACAAACAAGGTGAACCCGAACCCAAGCATCTCATCGTCAGAGCTGGGGAGCCTGGCTTTATCTGGCATAATAGTTTAAGTCACATTTTTTTCAAACAAGATATATATATATATATATATTATATTGCATTTAATTTTCATATGTTTTCATATGTTTTCATGAGGTTATTCTGGTAGGGAGGCTGCTCCGCAAGAGCTGAACTGTTTTCTTGCCAGGACCTTTGCGAAGAGATAGGATGGCCAAGGAGCCGTGACCACTCCATTGGCTGTACTGCAAAGAAGTCTCGACCACAGGGACCACATCCTTCTTGATCCTGATGATAGGAAAATGTAGGGAAAAGTACGACGATGGTCTTTTTGAGTTACGTCATGTCCGATCCAAAGTGTATCACGTAGGACGGCGTTATGCAGTTGGTCTAGGCAGGTTGAGTCTTCCGATTCGACGCACCAGCTGCTGTACGAGCAGGTGCTAGTGGTGCAACATTAGATGCATTGAATTCGAAGTCAAAAAGGACTAGTGAAGGATTTTCCTAGCACTGTGCAGCTTCGGAAAATCCGACTGAGTCCATCGCCTCAAATAGGCCACTCTGATCCATTCTGTACAAAGTTCGGACAGCAAAAAGGGATAAACAACGGAACATGTTGGCTGCGAATGGCGCACATTGGTCTCTAAAAGGCATTGGAGTTACGCTTCCCGAAAACACAATTCTTCCGAATCTTTTACAAAATCCGAAGGTGTTAAAATGAAATGAATGGTCCTACAAGCAGCAGCTTAAAAAAAATGAGGTGTCGAATTCTAGATCAGATATGGGTCACCAACACTACTGTACTTTGAAGGACAGCCAGGGCACGTCAAAACATCTTCTATCGTCTTCTCTTCTTTTGTTTTATTTATGCGCTTAGCCACGCGCTCCAGAGAAAGACCAAGTACTTCCATTGGCAGCCAGCCCTAAGAGACTCTACCAGATTAAATTTGCGGACGATTGATGCCTGAAAGCTTACGGATCCGGTACTGGCCAGCTAATTTGGCTGTAGTACCGTGTCGTGCCGCCGTGTTTGAAACACATCAAGATATCATCAAGATAATTTCAAGATATATCAAGATCCAAGTTATCCATGTCCTGCACCCGCAAACCTCCAAGGATCCTTTGGTGTGGACAGGAAACTCCGAATGACGCCGTGCGGAAAAACTTATTGAGATTGAGTCGGTTCAGAAACTTTCAAAGGGCAGCAACCCGGGTGCCCTTAGCCGACACCACCCTTGAAGGAATGATCATGTTGAAACAACAACGTTCATAGTTTAGGAGACCATAGGAAGATCTGAAGAATATGTTCTATCAATGATATGTTTTCTATATGGGATCATCTTTCGCAGGTCGCTCTGCCACTGTTGCTCACAGATCTGGGTCTAGTCCTCAAGCTTTCAGAACCTGTTGATTCCCTCCGCGAAGATCCTCAGTATCTCATCAAGTTCTACATATACGCGCGCGCGCTCTCTCTCTCTCTCTATGATCATGATTATCTAGCTCATAGGTATATTACAGATAAAACTATATATATATGTATGTATGTATGTATTGTATTGTATTGTATTGTAGTGTAGTGTAGTGTAGTGTATTGTATGTATTGTATGTATTGTATGTATTGTATGTATTGTATGTATTGTATGTATTGTATGTATTGTATGTATTGTACGTATTGCAAGTATTGTATGTATTGTATTGTATTGTATTGGTATTGTATTGTATTGTATTGTGTTGTATTGTATTGTATTGTATGTATATAAATATATATGCATATATATATGTATGTATGTGTATGTATGTATGTGTATGTATGTGTATGTATGTTTATGTATGTGTATGTATGTGTATGTATGTGTCTGTATGTGTCTGTATGTGTCTGTATTTGTATGTATGTGTATGTATGTGTATGTATGTGTATGTATGTGTATGTATGTGTATGTGTATGTATGTGTATGTATGTGTATGTATGCGTATGTATGTGTATGTATATGTATGTGTATGTATATGTATGTATGTGTATGAGTATGTATGTGTATGAGTATGAGTATGAGTATGTGTATGTGTTTGTATGTACGTATGTACGTATGGACGTACGTACGTATGGACGTACGTACGTACGTACGTACGTATGTATAATTATATGCCTACTATAGGCCAACATACATATAACCGTATATATATATAACGTATATATATATATATATGGTATTTTTGCGCGTGACACTGCAAGAGGCAGCAAGGTTTGACCTTTCGATGCCGATGAAAGTGAAGGGGAAAGTGCGGGCAAACAAATGATATATGATTTCTTTTGCATTATACACATGGTAAACGGGCTTTCATGTCTTATGATGTCTTATGTCAATGTGTGCTTGCGCGTCTCACTTTAGGATCTTTAGGGCTCCTGGCATGAGTGACTCGTCATGGTGGAGTCTGAGCACCTGCTGGGAGGTATGAACGACGTTATTACGTGATATAGCATGCTCTCGTTGATGTAGCACCAATTCATCCAATTTACCATCTGTATATATATATATCTGATATTAAAATATATTAAATCTGTATATCAATGGATGCAGGTTGCAATGACCTCAGAGTCTTTGGATCTGCCAGGCTTCGTCGTTCTGGGTCAGGGACGTCGGACTCCAAGTCGAAGATGAAGACGTTCCCGTGAAGCCCGCTCTGGGTGCCGATGACGAGGCCGTCTGTCTTCAAGGTCAAGCTGTCAAGACCACCTGGATGGAAAAACATGCGGTTGAACAAATAACAAGTTTAACGATGTTAAAGGCATGATAGACATGATAACATAAGAAGTTAAAAGGACACGAAAGGACTAGACTCTAGACTCTAGACCCTCTACTGTACCTGGCTCTGCACAAATATCGACCATACATGGGCATCATACTACTCATTGTGTAGCTTGGAAGAATCAAAAGACTGACATTTCTTCGCCTGATTTGACCCAAGTCGCGTCTGGTAGCAAGCCCACGGCGATGTTGCAGGCTCTCCTGCGGGTTGTTTGTATGTAAAACCTGAGGTTAGTTTCATTGAAACTCATAGTTGTTTAAAACACATGATAACACATCTTCCAATCTTACCAGGTCAGTTGTGGTGTAAAGAAAGAAAGCAGCCAATTTCTGCATGTAGTCAAATCACTGAGTGCTAGAAACTCCAGCACCCGAGCAGTATGGTAACTCTAGAAATCTAATCAAATCCTCACAATCAGGATGAGTGAGTCAAGACTGGGTACCCCCACTAAATTGATGATGATTAGTCGATTAGTCAATGAAAACCCAAAATGAACAAACATGAACAGACTCTGTGACTCTGTGGACTCCATGGCCCTGAAATTTGTCTCGCCGTACGGGCCCGTACGACAGGACACATTGTATCATGCGCGTATCATGCGTCTCCTTTGCTGCGTCGGAAGTGTTGTGCAAAAGGGCCATGGCGTTTTGCAAAGCAATCTCCGCTGACACTCTGATTCCGAAATGGCTGAGGCACATTGAGGCATAATAATGTCTCCTGTCTCATATGTCTCTATATTTGCCGCATGAATTCAACCCTGGCTTTCTGACGCCCAAGCCAATCGGAATACCGTATGCAATATTGTCGTATAACCGAAATATATTCAACATTTCTGTCCTGTTTGAGGAACGGGCAGCATCCTGCTGGTTGTTCTCAACCTTTCGTGTTTGCCATCCGGCTCCACCCGGTATCACGAGATATCCCGAGTCAATCCGAGTGCCTGAATGGCTGCGTAGTGCCGTTGCAGCTTAGGATTCTCGGCACAACCAGGGGCGAAATTGTCCAGGCGGAGGGCGTTTACAACTGCTGCAGCTGCAGCCTCAAGTGCAGCGATCTGCAACGGGGTAAAATAAAAAGGAAAGGAAGTGCAACATGCGAGAATCAAACGTCTCAATATATTCAATTTGATACTTCGATACTAATGCTTCAGTGTTGTGTATGCGTGTGTTGTGCGTTTGGAAAAGGTCATGCTCCCGCGGCTCATCTTTCAGATCAGGCCTTCAGTTCATCGGGTACAGGCCGTACCCCATGTGGGTACGGAAAGCCTGGGCGGTGTGTGCCCCTTGACCAAGAATGATAATGCATACTATGATATACATTGATATATTCTGCACGCATAAAATTAGGCTATACTATCTCTTTATCCTGATTCATGCAGATTTATGTAGATAACACGTGCATCACACGTGCAAACAAACACACTTGCATTCAAATCGGTTCTGGCAGAAGGGCTCAAAGAGGGTCAAGGGCAATGCTGTCTGCACTGACATGCACTGAATCATCAGAAGCCATTGGAAGGGGACAAACTTTGGAGCTATCAAACAGCAAATCTTGCACAGAGCATGGCAATTAGTCATTCGTGGCATAAGGATGCATAAGGCATTCTTGTGAGATTGCATAATTTTGCCCCTTTTCCAAGCGGAATCCCGCAGTGTGAGAAGACACAAATTGCAGGTGAAATGATTGAAATGGTTGATTTTCGAATGCTAGGCCAAACATGGCCAAACATGGCCAGACTCTCTGACCAGTTCGACTCAGGCACTGAGGGAGCGGATCTCCTCCGCCCATGGTAATCGGATCATTACGAAACCAGGCGGGCGCAGTTGCTCACCCTCTTCCTCCAACTCTGCCTGCCGTGTGTCAAACGCATGGAATCGCATGGATATCCAAAGTCCACATTGCTAGTCATTGCTCAGGTGTACAGTGACTCTGCAGTCCAAAGCATGATGATCGTATCTGACAGCATGCGGTGAACACTGGTACTATCTAGTACTGGTATGGAGATCCAAAGAGATGCATCTTTTCACAAACAAGATCTTGCTGAATCTTGCTGACATATACTTGTAAAGTTGTATTGGTTGGGAATGCTACTCAGATCTATTAAGTATCCGTTCAATGCCCGGCTCCTCGCAAGAGAAGACCTATCATGAATATGGTCCACTGCATTCGGAACCCAGCCTGCGGCAGCAAAGCAACCATCATGGGCTCGCTGTTCTTCCGTGCCACGTAGCTGCAAATAGCCATCAACTTCCGCTCAAGCAAACTGCCTCACTAGATGTGTAGTTGCGCATATGGCCAATGGCAGCAAAACCAATGGCAGCAAAAGGCTCCAAACATCTGAAAGTGAATACGTCATATATACACAGTACATTGTATGATATTGTACGCTATTGTATGCAATGAACAAACAGAAATGAACAGCATTGAACAGCTCACCAGCAGCTGAAGTTTCATACAAGCTTACACCGCCCACCAGTTCCGATTTTGGGTCTCCCTGCTGATGAGTGCTGAGAGGAACACGGCAGAGCCTCGAACTCCCTTTTCGTTCGGATAAACGAAGTATGCGTGAAAAATGCGGTGGTGATCCTTCAAGAGATTGGATGGCCTTGGACGGTCTTTGGGGCGTGAAGGCAAGCTGAAACTGAATTTTCACGTGTGCACTCTGAGCGACGGCAGGCATGACTAACTTTGCCGCCAGAACTTTTGAGCTCAAAAACACCATGACACATCCTGACGCATCCTGACACATCCTGACACTCTCTTCAGTGTCCCCGTCACTCCCATCAACTTAACTTAACTTAACCTCTGATCCCTCTGATCATCTCTGATCCCAGCTGGTCCCTTGAAATCTGGTCACCTGCCAAGGCACTTGAAGCCAAGGAGTCTCAATCCAGGATCTCCAAAGTGCTTTGCCTCCATAGCTTCAGCACGGCTCACCGGAATCCGATGACCAGCAACCTGAGGCGTGCATGGCACTGAAAATGCCTTGTTGCCTCCAGACAGTTCCTTGAGGACTTGCCGCCTTGTCGGCTTTAAAGGGCCTGCTGACTGACGTATGGCTTGTCCAAATTTGAATCTGACCCCTTAAGGATCGCAAGAATGTTGGGGGAGCAGGGCAAAATCAACATGTTACAAACCAGATCTGTTTCAACTGCTGACCCACTCCCTATTGCAATCATAAACGCTGGATTAGAGGTTTCTGCTGCGATTGCTGTCAAACACTCTCACTGCGCATCGCCAAGTCCTGGTATCGACCAAATCTGGATTGAGCCAAGCAGCCTCCACATAAGTTGCGATATCATCCACTGGATGTAGCAAAGCACCAGTCTGTTCGCAGATTTGCTTGCACTCAGCTTTCAATGGCTTATTGTTCTCCTCAGGTGAGATATGCAGTTGCTCAACAAGCTTGAGGTCCACCCAATACAAAATGCCAATGTCTTGTGCAGACCTGGCTGGAACTCTCTTGAATGTTGCATTTTCAGTGTATTTGTTCAGTGGTCGAAAATGTGACAAACCTCTAAGTGCCATGGTGGTAAGGCGGGAATCAAAAAATATCATCCTTAAAGTATTGCATCCTCTGCATGTTGTCCTGTAGCAAGTTTTGCTGGCAGCCAGTTTCGATCTTGGAAGACTTCACAAACAATTCATCACATGCCTCTTTTGCTGTGGGGAAGGCACGTTGCTGGCAAACCCATAGTGGCTATACGTTTAATTACGTGGCTACCCACTAAGAACCCCCTGCCAATTTCCAGCAGCTTACATTCAGCAGGTAGATGGGAGCAGGAACTTTTGCTTCCAGCAGTGTGACAAAGACTGAGACGGATGCCTCGATTCCTGGCTCACAGAGTTGCATTGCTATTTTTGTTCTGACCCAAGCGGAGGAGGAAGACATTCGCTGTGACTAGACCTCATCAAAAAAGATTGAGCTTTATTTTACGTTGGCACGGCCCACCTGGGCATACATAGAATGTGAGCCGTTGCAAGGTCCGCTTCCGGTGAATTCTCATACGGATCCGCCGCTCCTGCAACAAACTCAACAAGACGTGTACATTTTGTTCGTTACTTCGTTCAACGTTAAATCATCTCTGTCGCAAGGAACACTTCCATTTGACCTGCTCCTGTGGCATGCCTCATTCCACCAAACGTACTGAATAACGCTGAAACCGTCTATCTCGGCCCACTGATTCTTGGAACCATTTCCAAGTGGTTAAAACATCTTGCCATGTTTACAGCAGGATTTGGAGGTACATGACCATCTGACCACTGAGAACCCAATTCTGCTCTGAAACTATCTGAGGTCTGAAAATAAACCACTATAACATCCCATAACAACATACATTCACATCCCATGACTATGTCACGACTACATCATGAATAAACAATGAACAAACACGAGCAGCCTCCTTACATCTCCTTGCGCTAATGCAAACCACTGGATGTGTATGTTTCAATATGTTTCATGAAAACGACGACGACCAGGGTCCAGCTGCTCCAAGCGAAGCGTGGCGCGGGTCACGTAGTCCATTGGATCCACTGGAAGCAAGCCGCCCCAAAAACGATCAATGGAAAATTCCTGGTCGAAATTGGTCGAAACACGGACGAAACACGGACGCATGCGATTGCTGCCCAACCATCGAGTGTCTGGTCATTGCTACAATCAACGCGACAAACATCTGACTGAGTTTTAGGCATTCAATTGCAACCCTCGGCAGCTTCAATGAGACCATGAGCACGAAAATATTCTTGCGCCTTTGAAGTGGTGGTAGCCTCCAGCTCATCCAGACTTTTTCAAACCGATCTACAGGAGATCGCAATTGTCAGTCCTTCTCCTCAAACTGAAGCGGAAAGAACTCAATCTCGACGCCCATGTCCATGAGGTCCTAGCGGCTGCTTTCTCAAATGATGTGCAAGAGGAGATGTGCATTCAGGTGATCTAGATTGATCTAGAAACTAGTGGCTGAAAACTTTTGGCTTACTCAATCACAAGTCTAGTTTCAAACAGGCACATCCTGTTCGCAGAAATCCAGCTAATTTTAAGACTCGGCATACGTCTCATCAACATCAACTCAAACAGCTTCAACAACCCATGTACATAATTACCTGCACCAGTGGCCAAATGTTCCCAGTAGAATGTTCCTTTCCCCCCTGCTGCACTGTCAAGGGTGCCCACTCGTGTCCTATATGCAGACTTATACATCATAATTACAATATACATCTGAGATTCATCTAGATGCAATGCAGTTCATAGATGCCGAAAGCAAGCCAAGCAAATTGGAAGAACATATTTTCGCACAGCTTTGAACTTGAAACTCTCAACACAAAGTCCTGGACACGTGTGCGCGCTGCATGTGCTTCGTCTGCAGATGCTGCAGGAGCATCGTTGCAAGTGAAGAGAAAAATGCGACTGTCGAACTGCGCCCTGGGAGCAGCAGGACTTGAGACCGGTCATTTGCTTTCGAAGTTCGGTGGAAGGTCCATGGTAGTAGTACTATATACTAATCTATACTATAATGTCTTGCTTTGAGTTCCAGTGCTAATACAGGACAAACGGTCTGGAAATATAACCTACAAACATGGTCACCACGGGCCGACAAGCGCATACGGTTGCAGCAGAGAAGCTGGTTGGCACCCAGATTGAAAATGGTTGTAGAAGTCCAGAAAACATCTGACACAGGTGTGGGCCTCCCACAGCCTGGCGAGATGTGGCCACATGCCAAAATTCTTACAATATTTAGATAGATAATGTATTCGAAAATGCGTATGCGCGCTGTGTGTGTATATATATAATATATATCATTTGCATAATATATAAATGATACATTAACATACATATACACATACATGATCATACATGTATGTATTGTCACATATAAATTCTATATACAGTAATACTATATTATCCAGAAACATGCAGAAACAAACGCAAAGGCCAATGTAAAGTTCGTTTCAATTCTAATCCGGTGTACCACTCTGAGGCAACATTACTTGTATGATAATTATATTTGAATATATTTGATATTATATATAAACTGGCAACACAGCCGGCAGCACCATATCGTTCCTCCATCTGTTTTGAAGTCCGGCTGGCTTCTTGCTCAAGCTCCTTTATTCGCTGAGCCTATCAGATTGGCACGCTTGTGCCGACACAATATACTGTCAAGGTATTCATGTGTATCTAGTTCCTGCTTAGGCCTATGGTTCATCATGGCAAATTCGATGCAGTTCATGCCATTTTTCCCCTTCTGGTTTTGATCAACACTCTTCAAACCTTCACCTACCAGACACCTCCTGCCGGCTCTTGGTTTTGTCTTTCCCTTCAAAGTTTGACTCGCTGATCTGAAGGTCACATCCCTTGAAAACCAGCGCAAAACCCTGGCAGCCTGGCTACAGGCTGAAGATAGCATGTGACACCATCACAGACCATCACCTTTTAGCATCTCTTGATTGTAATAGCATGCGTCTTGACAGATCTCCACCATTTCAGCAAAAAAAATCAGCCAAAATGCGCTAGGGCGGTCGAGGTCGTGCAGCAACCGAATGCCATCGAAATTGTTGGGATTCTGCTTCTCCTTCACGCCATATAGAAGAACCCCCACTTTGTCATCCTTACTTCGGGTGGAGCATTGCGCAAAAATGTTCACCCTAGCTGGGGTAGCAACCCGTTCTTAAGTTCTCGCACGTGCTAGTGAAGGTCATGATGGGCTAGGATGGTACGGAATAGAAGGGGAGCACGGCGAGGAAAGCAAGAGGAGAAACCAAGAGACGAATCAATCAGAGATGAAAAGGAGAAATCACAGTAGACTGGATGGACAAATGGATGATGCGTGGATGAACATGAGAATAAGATAGAATAAGATAGAATAAGTATATAGGCAGGTACATTGATTCTGAAGTATGCAGGTAATCAGGTACTGTAGCTAGTGGGTATGTCAGGTAGAGAATGGCAGATAGGCACACAGTATATGTATGAGGCCGTGTCAGCGATTTCATTTTGTACGTCATGGCCGCACTCTCATGGAATGCAGTGCAATGTCATGTAATAGTCTAATTATTTAATTGGATTTGGGGGAAACTAGGGCTGCTCCATCAGAGGTATATAATTCACCCACACTAGAGCCGAAGTTGTTGCTAGGAACCATGACGTATAATGACGTATACAACTTGATGGCCACTGTGGATTCAGTCATAAGCTGCGTCTTGGTTTCTGTACATTCCGCATGGTGTTCCCTGGGAAAAAACCATTGAACTTTCAAGCAAGACACTGGTGCAGTGATGACCTTGGTCTTCAAAACGCCGGCTGCAGTGGAAAGCGCTTCCTGAAGTTTCAAGAATCTCCCCGGCGAACCGATTTGGCAGGTTGCGGCAATTTGGGGAACTAGTTTATTTGGGGAGCGAGTTGATACAATTCCAAAATGATCAACAAATGGAAACCCACGCATGCATAAACCATCTGAACATGTATTTGTTCGCGGCCAACCTTTTTTGAATCTGTTTGGCAGTTGTAACGTCATCAACTATACAATAACGAGACGCAACCAACAACAACTAGCACCAACATAAGCTGGCTGTCTTCTGACGGCATTGACGTGCTTTGACCAATCTCAGCGACCTTCAGCGCGAGTGATCTTCAAATTATTTTGTTGGCGATATTGGACTCTCGCCCTGTTCTCCTTGGACATGAGGCAAATGCCACTAGATCCTATAGTAAGCAACATGTGGACATGGCACAACTCGCGTGCAAAGAGCTCCCAAGCTGGTAGGAGAAACTTTTCGAGTTGCTCTTCAGTGATGTCCTTTTTTCTGTTAAATTCACTCAGAAAATGCTGGTACTGCCCGTGGTAGAACGCAACGGCATATGCGCGTTTCTGGTCTTCAGAATTGCACCCGGACCTTTTAAAATACTCATCCTTGCAAAATTCTTTCAGCTTGCTGAACCCGTCATCTGTCATCTTCTCCACTTTTCTCTTCTCGTAATAGTCTTGCAGGTCAGATTCTGCGCGGGATGTGTAGGTACCATCCGATGGCCATTCTAATGCATGGGGAGGTTTTGCATCCAGTGCGGCTCTGTGAAACACAGCCTGGTAGAGGTCACCACCATACTGTTTCTTCCAGCCGCTGGCCACAAATTCCGGCACCACTTCGTTCTGCAAACGGCCGAGGACTCGGTGAGATTGTCTGATACGTCCCCTCGCCTTGGCAGACTCACGGGTATGCCAATGTGGCATTGCAGCCTGATCCAGGGGCGGTATTTGCAATTCTCGGCCAATCTGCTCGATAAACTTCTCACTCGGCACCTTGTCGCACGGGAGCTTCGAATCAAGCGCCAGCTGGTGAAGGAGTCCCAGTTTCACAGCATGAGGGTGGTCCACCCCTTTTTCATCAGAGATTGCTGTCCACCAATCTGCTGTCTTTGCTGTTAAGACTGAGTTCTCAGAGCCGAGCCAGTGCTCGTCACACAGCCCATGAACCGTGTCCCTTTTGACGCTGGAAGCGGCAGTTTCATTTTCAACGATGCGATCAACCAGTTGTTTGACTTCATGCTGGATGCTTTCGTTGCGATCGCATGTGCCAAAATGTTTGACGATATCCTTGTTGAAGATCACAATAACGTTGTCACCATCGTAATCTCCTCCTGCCAGCACATCTGCAGGAGAAACTATGCAGTCTGGACTTGCAGACAAAACCACCACGCAATTGTGCTTAAAGCGAGGGCCCATGGAACCTTGGCTTTGGATGGCTTTGGTACCGTCTCCCCACTCAAGTCCCCAAGTGAAAATCAGAAATTCAGCGGATGAGGAGCACAAAAAGACACAAAACGATACAAAACGCACAACATGGAACTACCTTGTTCATGTCTCACCTAAACGAGGTTACAAGAAGCCAAAGCGTCGGCGAATCTCTTTTTCACCCAGGAATGTCAGCTTCTGCACGTCCCATGGCGCCGTGCAAGGGTTTCTGGCCACCAGTGCCTCGCCCTCCAAGTATCCGATGCTGTCTGAAACCCAGAATATGGCCTCTTGAGGCCCCAGCTGCTGACTGAAGTCTGGGATGATGAAGGCACGCCAAGACTCAGGACACTTGTAGTGTTTCTTGTCTCGCAAACTTTTCACTTTGCCCTGCAAGTAGCCCGCGCACCATTTGAAAGCAGCTGGCTCGCTCCTCACGTCTATGCCAGCGTCAATCATCTGCAAGGCGATTTGCGTTCTGTTGGGGTCGGCAGCGTCGTAGACTGGAAGGGATTTGGCAATGTCTCCGCCACTACCTCCCAAGGTCGTGCCAATTTCACCCACCTCGTCGTTTGCAAGCTTCAAAAAAATGTCTGCTGGCACCCCGCGGGCCTGAGCGCTTGACCCTTTTTTTGGAAACACCCAGGATGACCAACATTCAAAAACTAAACCATGGACTGTTGGGGATTCAACTCAACAAACCCACGTTGGCCAACCCTGGTCATACAAAATCCCAAATCCTAAACATCAGATGGCTATGAACTATGGAGTGAACACTGTGTGTGTGTACTCCCTTCTTACACAGGGCATGGTGTTTGATGGCATTTGTACAAACCACATGCGGACTTGCATGGACTCATGTACTGCACATTTAGATTTGCAAGGGGGCCAAGCCGGCCAAGCCTATCACAATGTGTACCTGCACATTTTGGTTGGAACTGTTGAACACGTTTTTCTACTACAGTGTTTCTGCAGCAGGGATTCGCTTTCCTCCTCGCATCGGTTCGACAGAACCAAACTGGAACCAGTTTCAATTTTCAAAACCAATCCAATGTCTTTATGTCGGCCCGGCTTATATAGTCCTCCAGCGCTCCATGTCTCTGTGTTGCAAAATAGTATGCAAACAAGACAGGTCAGAGACCCAGTTCAGGCTTGAATTGCCAACGCAGATCAGAGGCAAGCAAATAAGGGTTCGGACAGGTAGAAACTGGGTTACCCTAGAAGGGAGCACCAAACCAGGCAAAACCACAAGGAATCAAAGACAAGGTGGAAAAAAACTTACGAACACACACACACACAGTTCACACGCTTTTACAACCCGTCCGCTCCATCATCTGGTGAAAGTGTTGTGTTTCCCACGAAAAATCAAATTGGGTTTGTTTGTTGTAAGTTTTCCGGTTTTCCCCAAATTCTAGGATCTGGGATTGTTTGGTAACGTTTTCTTTTTCCCCCAAAAAACCCTTCCCCCAAAACCCTCACAGTTTTGGGGGTGTTTTTTTGTTTTCTTACTTTCTTCCGTGTTTGGTGGAAGTTGCGTGCTGCTCTCTTCGGGTGATGAGCGTTTTTGACAAAATGCCGCCTCCGTGGGGCGTGTGTGTGTGTGTGTCAATCTGGGCGGCGGCATTTTTCCTTTAAATTTCTGTATCAAGTGGCTCTTGTGAAATGTTGACGTGCATTTCGACTGCGCGAGCTTGCACAAAGTGTGTGTCCGCGTTCTGGGCTCAATCTGGGCCGCGGCATTTTTCCTGTAAATTTCCGTATAAAGTGGCTCGTGTGAAATGTTGGCGTGCGTTTTGACTGCGCAGGCTCGCACAAAGTGTGTGTCCGCGTTCTGGTCTCAATCTGGGCCGCGGCATTTTTCCTATAAATTTGCGTATAAAGTGGCTCCTGGGAAATGTTGACGCACAAAGTGTGTGTTCGCGTTCTGGGCTCAATCTGGGCCGCGGCATTTTTCTGTCAATTTCCGTATAACGCGGCTCCTGTGAAATGTTGCCTTGCGTTTCGTTTGCGCAGGCTCGCACAAAGTGTGGCTCTATAGGTGCTGGGCTGCGGCATTTTTCAAGAAAAAAAACGTATAAAGTGGCTCTTGTATGCTCTTGTGACTCTTGTGACATGTTGACATGCATTTCGACTGGGCAGGCTCGCACAAAGTCTGCGCCGCCGTAGAGATCTTGTCCAGGAGGTCTTGCCAAGAGACCTCTTCTAGAGAGCCTGGACAGAGGTTTCATACAGAGATCTATGAGATCTTGTACAGAGACATTGCATGGAGATCTTTTGAGATCTTGCCAGCAGGCCTCTTACAGAGATCTTGCCAAGAGACCTCGTATAGAGATCTTGTACACAGGTCTTGCCAGGACACCTCTTATGGAGACCTGGTGCAGAGACATTGCATAGAGATCCTGTTGCAGAGATCTTGCCAAGAGGTCTCTTACATAAATCTTGCCAAGAGAGATTTTATAGAGAGCTTGTGCAGAGATCTCAAAAAGAGATCTTGCCAAGAGATCTCTTATAGAGATCTTGTCCAGGAGGTCTTGCCAAGAGACCTCTTCTAGAGAACTGTACAGAGATCTTGCTACGAGGTCTCTTACATAAATCTTGCCAAGAGAACTCTTCTAGAGAGCCTGGACGGAGATTTCATAAAGAGATCTTGTCCAGAGACATTGCACAGAGATCTTTTGAGCTCTTGCTAACAGGCCTCTTACAGAGATCTTGCCAAGAGACCTCTTATAAGGATCTTGTACACAGATCTTGCCAGGACACCTCTTCCGGAGACCTGGTGCAGAGATATTGCATAAAGATCCTGTTGCAGAGATCTTGCCAAGAGGTCTCTTACATTCTCTTACAGACATCTTGCCAGCAGAGCTCAGAGATCTTGTACAGAGATCTTTCCGGGAAACCTCTTCTGGAGATCTTGTGCAGGGACCTGGAGAGGAGAGCAGAGGTCTTGCTCGGAGATCACTTATCGAAGGACGTTTTAGAAGTCAAACTTCCAACAATATGGACAGATGGAAAAGCAGAGAGGTGTGTGTGTGTGTGTCTGTGTGTGCGTGGGTGTGTGTGTGTCTCTCTCTCTCTCTCTGTCTCTCTGTGCCTGTGTGTGTGCGCGTCTGTGTGTGCACATCCTTTTACACAGAGCATGGTGTTTGGTATCATTTGTGCAAACCACATGTGGGCTTGCATGCACTCATGTGCTACGCACTTAGATTTGCAGGGTGGCCAGGCCTATCACATCCACCCTGGTCCAACGAAGCTGGGATGTAATAGGGGAAGTATCAAAGGACGCTTTGTTATGTACCCGCGCTTTGGGTTGAAACTGTTGAACACGCTTTTCTACTACTGTGTTTCTGCAGCAGAGATTTGAATTCCTCCTTTCATCGATTCGATCGAGCCAAAGTGGATCCAATTTCAAATTTCAAAACCAGTCCAGGGTGTGTGTGTGTGTGCGTCCAGGAGCATGCTGTTATTGTGGCTCATCACTTTAATCACACAGAAATTCAACTTCGCCCCGTGTCTTGGTGTCCGGAAGGGGCATGACTCCCCTTACATAGATTGTGCAAGTGGGACCTTTCATCTCTCTGGAGCGCTCCAAAAGCAGTTTCGCGGATGTATGATCGTTCTGGCGACAGTGCAGTGATTAGGGGCAGGAGATTGGGGGGTGATGGCCGTGAGAATGCCAACTTATCTTTCCTCAGTTTGCTTAAACCAAATGTTACGACGGGCATCGGGTAGCGGCACCCAATGCCCCTCAAATCACCTCAGCCCGAACTATTGCACAGGAGCTTTGTCACAACACACCAACAAACTTCGAGCAAAAAGACGCAAACATAATTTATCCTTCATTGGAGAAAACGTGACAAATAAAAGACAAGGTGGGTGCCCCTCACCAACCTCAGCCCAGAATCTTCCAAAATCGGAATAAGCTGCACATTGAAGACACCTTCAGCTGCTTGCTGCCTTGACCAGTCCTTCACTTCGAAGCATCGATCTTCTTTGTCACAAGCATGCCAGTTCATGTCCCATTTGCTTTGCTTCTTCCGGATCTCAATGCTATCCTCATCCATGTCAAAGTCCACCACCCACAAACCTTTGCAACTGCCAATTCTGGCTTGAAACACCTCAGGTGAAATCAAGTGGGCTGAATGGTGTTGACAGCATATAACTAAACTAAACCAATGCTGCCCTCGGTAAAGTTTGCTTATGGATCTTGGATGAAGAGTGCAGGCAGGACGGAGGGAGGGTAAGCGCCTCACTTGCGCACACAAAATTGATTCAGCTGCGCACACAGGATTCTGACTCACTTGTACACACAAAATTGACTCAGTTGTACACACACACACACAGCCTTGGGGGGGTGGGGTGGGGCTAGTTATATAACTTCATTATAGGAGCAACCGCTACTCCACTTCCTTCGACTTACCATCACACTTCAACCTTGGGGGATGGGGTGGGGCTAGGGAAGAAAAGGGTAGGATCTACCAGCCATAACCGTTGCTTAACTTCATTATAGGGACACAACCGCTACTCCACTTCCTTCGGCTTACCATCACACTTCAACCTTGGGGGGTGGGGTGGGGCTAGGGCAGAAAAGGGTAGGATCTACCAGCCACAACCATCATCATCGTCATCATCATCATCATCATCGTCATCATCATCATCGTCATCCTCATCATCCTCATAATCCTCATCATCCTCATCATCCTCATCATCCTCATCATCCTCATCAACTTCATCATCTTCATCATCGTCAACATCATAATC